>Ga0214923_10003364_pt1 | contig 20083 bp, 22 predicted proteins | sample LL1510_MetaG_FD_177993 | JGI IMG/M metagenome (GOLD analysis project Ga0214923, IMG submission 177993) | Freshwater microbial communities from Lake Lanier, Atlanta, Georgia, United States - LL-1510 | ecosystem: Environmental > Aquatic > Freshwater > Lake | place: USA: Georgia | collected...
CATACCCTTCTTGTGTTACCCTAGCACGAATACCGGGCAAGATTTGTTTTGCAGCACGAGCAATTAAGCGACCATCGATTTCCTCGTATAAATCTGGGTCTAAGGACTTGCCTTCCGCCACACCTTGGTCATCAATATCCCGATACTGAAAACCTCGCTCGTCACCATCTTTATCTACTAGTCCCAATTCAGTTATGCTAATAATATCCAAACCTTTTGATTTAAATTTGTCCCAAACATCAGATTCGTTATTGGATTTGATATCCCTTGTATGATTTCTGTCCGTTGTAGGATTGTAGTACATAACTCTAAATGTTTTTAATTCAGCGCCTTCCGCTACACCCTTTGCTTGCTTTGCCATCTTGTCTTTAATAGCATTCATCTTCTGCTGATATAATTTACATTTTTCGTCATCGCCATTACGATTTGCTTGTAATGCTAATTCACTGTACTTGTACAATAATTTACGATAATCATTAACTTGTGCCTCCACCACACCTTGCTCACCGTGTCTGATGCTACCATCTTTCATCAACTTCAAGTTGAGCTTGTGTTGTCTATTATCATGACGGATCTTATCCATACGCCCCTCTTTGAAGCCGTTGGCAAAGTATTGTTTATATAATCCCCCAAACTGCTGGTCCCATCCAGTGATCTTAAATGCAGTAGCTAACGTTGATCCATCAGCTAGTGATACGCCTTTTACGAATCCTGCTTCTTGTGCTTGCTTGGCCATACCTGGATCAAATTCATCATCGCCTCTATTAAAGTCACCCTGTGCAAATTCGTTTAGTGAACCTTCCGTCACACCTTGACCACTAGCAGTCTGTACCGAATGTATGGATATCATATGATCAGGATGATTTCTGTGATACATGCTCATGTATTGATATACTGCTTCCAAGTTTGGGAATTTCTTGTATGTATAGTCATTGACCTCACCATGACGGACAACATATTTCCCATTCTGCTCTACAACCGCGTAATGATTTTCTCGGTTGTCTCCGTTTATTTTTTTGTCCGCCTCATTTTTTCTTTTTGCTACTGCATTGGCATCATCAAAAGTTTTATAGATGTGACCAAAATCATTCCAAAGACCTTCACAAAAAGTTACTTTTACTCCGCCACCACCTTGCTTACCCTCATCTAACCCAGAACTAATAACACGGTAATGTTTCTCGCCTTTAGGAACAATCAGATATTCACTGTCACGGTCGGCCGTAATACGCAATGCAAAACGCATTTTGCTGCGAGGTTGATTCCATTTTCTTAAGGTAATATACCTGTCATCAACAGAAACTACGTGGCCCATCTGACCAGGAACTTGCCAATCTACTTTATTACCAGATGCCAGTAACCCTTTTACAGCTTGGGCAATTTGACTACGGTCATCATCTCCCCATGGATCTTTTCCTTTTCCTTTTGGTGTAGCTGGTGGCTTAAAGTTACCACCTGGCGCAAATTCGTTCAAACCTTCCGCCACACCTTTCTTTTTGTGTGCATTGCTCATTGCTCGGTTCAGTGCGTCAGCACCTTTTTTAGCAACATCTTTGGGTTTGGCAATACTATCGGGACCCAGTGTTGTTTCTGGACCACCTAATTCGTAGTCATCTCTGCTGCCATACTTGCTGGTTCTCTTGTGATCTCTTGAGCCTGTATAACCTTGCGAGTCCATTTCCGCTACACCTTGCTTTTTAACACTTAGAATATTATTTTTCGGCACACGGTATTTTGCTACAGTTTTTTCTGTATTTCTTGAACTAGGGTCAACTGATTGAACAATTAACGAACCATCTTTCCATCCGACCACTGTGCCTTCAATTTCGGGATAACGATTGCTATGATACCAAGTAATCTTGTCACCTGCTTCGGGTTTGCCATGTGGATATGGCATAGAGCCTTCCGCCACATCCTGTTGATATCCATAGTCACCAGTCTTCATATCGTCAATGTAAGCATACTCATCTTCGTAACCATTCTTTTTAGCTGCTGCACGAATATCATCATAGGTGCAACCATGCTGTTTGCAATACTTCGGCAAGTAATCTGCTGGGTCACCGTCTGGGAAGATGTTGGAAATTATCTGAGTCACATCGAACCAAATTTTGTCTAAGTCTAGCTTTGGTTTTGACTGGGACATTATTGGCATTTTAGGCATCTTTGGCTTTTCAATTTTGGGATTGCCCTGACGATCTAGTGGAACACCACCTGGTCCCTTGACAAATCTACCTTCCGCCACACCTTCATCTTCTTTAAATTGAGATACCCATTTATTAAAACTTGCACTTGCCTTAGCCACTGGATCAACTGATTTCTTAGTCACTGGCTCAGGTGCGTTCATCGGTTTAACTTTCGTTGCCCGTGCTCCATTAGAAACGGACACCACTTGTCTACCGCCGGTCAAACTAGTCATATGAGGGTTTTTTGTGTGATAGTCTCTATTAATTTTGTTCATCTTGGACAAAACATCTTGCGAGTACTCTTCCTCTACACTGGGATCATTCATTGCTTTCCAATCATCGTATTCAATATACATGTCGGTATCTGGATCATAGTATTTGCCTTCGGCTTTGTCGTAATATACAACTTTGCCAGATCTAGTACTGAATGGGCCTTCTAATCCACTGCGAGATTGATAGCGTTCTTTATCAATACCACGTGTAACTGTGTAACCTTCCGCCACACCTTGCTGACCACTATACATTTCTTGACGGATAATCTTTTGTAGATATTTTTTTGCTTCAGGTGTAGATGCCATTTTAGCAAGTTGCTTTGCTGTATAATCATCACCATTTTTTAGAGCATCTCTGACTTCTTGTTCTTTACTCTTTGGTACGGGATTGCCTGCCAGATCTTTATCGCCTATGTAAACACCTTGTTCGTCATGACTTGCTGGATTCTTTTCAAATGGCATACCCCTTCGTTCTTTGCGCTCGGCTTCTACTTTCCTAATTACATCTTGCCAGTAGCTTTCAGTTACTTCAACCGATTGACCAATACGTGGTTTTATCTTCCCAGTCTCGTCGGTTAACTTATACAATAAGTCTTTTTCTTTTTTGCTAGCTTTTAATAATCCAACACTGTCAAAATATCTAGCTCGTTTAACACCATCAGCCCCACCAAATAAACCATATAGTTTTTTCAAGTCATAGATACGAGCACGCTCTTCAGGGTCGTCGATCATGCTATTGCGATCATCATAAGCCTCTGAAACTGAGACTTCATCATCGACTAATTTTAATGAGGATCCGGGTAATTGTATATTACCACCATTATCTAAGTCAACTGTAAAAATTTTAGGTGATTTATTGTGCAAGCCATGGCGAACCTCTCCAACGTATCCCAGTTTGCCAATGACATCTTTGGGTCCTTTGATTATCTTAACTCGTTTTTTCAATCCCAGTGATTCAGTGATAATTGTAGAATTAAATAAGTCTTGCGTTAGCATATAATCTTTCTATTGTAGTCCTGATTGATTTACTTTTCCAGCACGCCTAAGCAATGCGGTAAGCTGAGGTGCTATTTGCTTGTTAGCCAATGCTGGTTGCAGTAATTTTACTAGCTCTTTAGACTGGCCAATTTCAGCCCCGGACATTTGTGCGCCAGGTTGCGTGGTTTTTGTTAATGCAGCAGTACTTAATTGCGGATTAATTTTAGGGTCTAATTGACGCAAAACACTGGCATTTTGAGTGGTCGTAGCTAAATTTTGCTTGTCTTGGGCAACTTTTTGTGCAGTATTTGCAGAAGATGTTTGTTGGTTGGGATTAGATGTTTGATGGTTGGGATTAGATGTTTGTTGGTTGGGATCTGTGGCATTCCCATACTCATTAATTTCTTTCGTTACTGGGACGTCAAAAACAGTCCTATACTTTTGTGTTTTTGGATTCCAAACAGTGCGCCCTTTGACTCCACTGAGTTTTTCTGCACTGGTTAATTGATCCCAAGTCTTGGGTTTTGTTTTATTATTGGGTGTTGTATTATTGTTATTAGCCTCATATTCCGATTCACTAAAAGCTTTGTATTTTTCTTTAAGTTTCCAAATTGAATTTTTATTTTTTGCTTCTTGTTCTAACTCTTTGATAATACTGTCCTGCTGCTCTGAGCACCCCACCATTTTATCTTTGGCGTTATCTGCAGACATACCACCAGTCCAGTAACCTGGGAATTTTGGTCCCTGTGGTTTCTTCTCGGCTGCTGCCATGGAGTCCAAAGTTTCTAGTAATTGCCTAATGTCAGACATATTATACCTTCTTTATCCTAGTAGGTTTGCCCACGGGCTTATCTGTGTCTTCGCTGTGATAAGTTCCACCAAATAGTGTACCTACCTTGCTTTTGGGCTTGCCATCGGGATTGGTAACACTGGCAATACTACCTGTACCGCTGGCCCCTGCACTGGCAGATTCATGAAATTTAGTATCATACTTCATTGACGATGCAATGTCATTTGACTGGAAACCGGCATTTTCTGGGTGTGTTTCGTGATAAGTTGGGACTACCCTAACTAAAAATGTTCTTTTTCCGTTGTTGACTTCTATATCTGCACCCAGTAACACTGTATCATTTGTCTTCCATATTCCCTGTTTGACTTTATTTTTTATTAAATCAATGGGGAACTCTATACCTGAATGGGCTGCTAAGCCTTCCGCCACACCTTGAAGTTTCTTTAGTTCTAGTTCAAGTTCTTGAACTTTTAATTGTCGGCCTTGTTCTTTGTACTTGGCAATAAGATTCTTTAGACTACGGATCTTGTCTGCTTTCATAGCATCTTTGGTCATTGGACTGTAGTCTGTTTTTGATACACCTTTCGCATCCCAAGTTTTATGGCAGTGATGGCATTCTTTTTCACCGTCGCTATATGTTTTGATATCGGTGCTATGACAACGTGGGCATTCTGTTTCCGAGCCTTCCGCCACACCTTTGGTAACACTTTTTCTTTCACTTGCCGCCAATCTTTTATGTTTTTCGTATGCTTGTTTGTAATGATTGGCCATTAGGGAATTTCCACTACGAACCGCTTGAATGTATGCTTCATAGGCTAGTTTGGCCAGTTCTGAGTGACTCTTTGCGCCTTCCATCACACCTTTCTTTCTAATCTTACTTAACAAGTTCTTTCCTGGTTCAGCGGCCTTATTTTGTGCTATTTTTTCTTTTTGTTTTTCTGCTGCTGCTCTATATTCTGGACTATTGATGTCACGATATGGGGTTTTTTGTTTTTCCTTAGAAGTAGAGCCTTCGGCAATTGGCTTCTTTGTCACGCTGACAACATCTAATCCTTTTTTGGCACATTTATCCCAGACCACTCCCTCATTCTGGGCTTTCATTGTAGTGGTGACGTCGCGGTCAATCTTAGGATTGAAATACTTAACAGTAAATTTAGACTCAGACTCTTTGCTTTCAGCCATTGGCAATTGGCTTACATCGCTGTTCATGGTCATAAGCTTGTATTCCAAGTATTCGTGTACAGTTTTTAAGTAATCATTGGCCAAGGTAATTTTAGCACTGACCCAGCCATCTAACCCTTGGTGCTCACTGACATTTCTAAGCATTTTATGTAATGCTATTGCTGACTCCGCGGCATGATAACATTCACTGCGAGCCATTTGAACTTCGTGGTCTATATGCATTTCATGAGCATCATCAACTAGGTTTTCGGCTAAAAAATCTTTGCTTTTCATAGGTAATCCTTGATTATATAGTATTTATTATTTTGTTATCATTGAATCATAACAGGCTTTAAGTTCAATGAGTCTGGATGTTGATTGTTAAAGTGTCTCATCATAATGCCTGCTAGAGCATTTGCTTCATTTTCTTCGGGACTTCCAGTTTTTCCACTGTAACTGTCTAACTCGCCATTGATATATTGTTTAAAATGTGTTAGTTCATGTGCCAGAGTTCTCAATATATCATTGGGGTGACGATTTGCAATTGCTAGATATATTGTTTGTTCATTATTCACAAACCTTCCGAATGTGGGCTGCCCAGTACCAGATTTTATTTCCTTGGCTAATACTATTTTGGGTAATTTTTCTAACCCTAGTTGCTTCATGACAAATGGAAGAAAACTCCTAAACATTTCAGGTAAATCTGGTTCACGGTTAACTGTCATGCTTTCATTCAATGAGTCTGACAAATCTAAAAATTTGGAAGCAAACTTTTTACACAAGTCACTAAGTGGCTTAAATCTAGTTTCCATGACATGAAACAATTTTCCTGAACTGTCATTTTGAGTGGGATCTTTGAATCCGCAATAGACCTTACGCACATTAGATGCATTGATTATATCTTGACAACTTTCACCATAGCGCTCGTCCATGCTTTCATTACAAGGGCTCAATGTAGTAATGATGATACTACCCTCGGGTATCTCACCAAATTGCTCAGTATATGCATCTATTGCGGCTCTCTCAGCATGAATTCTTTGCCCATTGTCAGCGAGATAGTTTAACTCACAGACTTTATTATTTTCAGGATCTAATACACATGCAGCAACTAAACCATAAAAATCTGGATTTTGTTTTTGCCCTTCAATTATTAGTTGGCAAAGTTCTAATAGAATATTGTCTAATTTTTCAAAATTGTGAATCTCGAAATCACTGGGTTGCATCTCAGCTAAATTAAAGGCCTTTAGATTTTTCTTTAAAGAATCCGGATGCACATCAACAGATAAAGCAGTACTCCATCTTGGGTCATGTATTTCTTTGCCTGCTTTGGGTATATATCCACTGACATCCTCAGGTAATGAGTGTCCTGATATTGGACTAGTGGTGCTGTCAGTATCTGCACTGATGTCTTCCCTGACCACTGGTATTTTGTTAAAAATATGCACTAAATTGGAGCCTGCACGGCCATAGAGTTGAGCTAAGAATTCGTTTCTGCCCTTGTGGTCATCACGTACGATATTCCACAAATTTCGGCATTCGGTGCCATGACTTACGTCGTAGGTTTTGCCATTTATAGTTATAGATTTCTTTATTTCAGGTATAACAATAACATATCCATGTTGATCAGATGTAACATGCTTTTCATTATCCTTCCAAGATTTATAATAGCTGGGACTACCTGCAGGTTTTATTACATTACCCTCTTTATCTTTTTTGTCACGTGTTATAACGCTGTCAGGGCGTAGGCGATCCCTGTCTGGCGCACCCACCGCTGCAACATAAATGGTATTAGTGGGATCAAATCCCTCAGGCAAGGTATACATTGAATTGGTTTCGATTATTTTATCACCTGGTACCCCTGCTGCTGTTATTAATTGATACTTGTCACTGAAGTTGAAAGGACTTTTAGCTGAAGATTGATCATTACTGGTGGCAACATAGACATTGTCAATACCAAATTTCTTTTGCAATCGAGTAAAAACTCCTGCATGCCCCTGATGAAAAGGCTGAAATCTGCCAGGAAATACTACTACAATATTTGGTTTACCAGCTTCGAAAAGTTCATGTGAGTACATATTACATATAAGATCTATTGTAGCAATATTTATCAAAAAAAAATTATTGCAGCAATTGGAAATGGGACCCTTGGGTCCCATTGTTATAACGTTCAGATTCTGATTTACTTGGCTTCTTGAAGTGCTTGCCGCGCCTTCAATTGAGCTTCCAAGGCAGCTTTGCCCTCTGGTGAGTTAACGTCTACACGCTTCAAGCCTTTACGTTCAAGAGCAGCTACATCGCCCTTGAACTCGTAATGTCCAATATGATTTAATAATACTCGACTATCGGCCCAGATATCACCGCCAGCTGCTTGCCAGCGACGGCAGAATGTCCAATCCTCACTGAGATAATGACCACGTTCGTCAATGATGGTATCAAAAATACTGTACATAAATGGCTCGTATTGCTTGCCCAGTCCAATATCGTCTACATATTTGCATTCTGGATGAAGTTCAGTTAACTTTTGATATACATGCTTTTTAAACAGTAAAAACCCAGTGCCTTGAGTATCAACTTGGAAAATAGGACCTTCAATTCTACCGCCATTTTTTAGGTTGATCACATAGTCAATAGGCAAGCTCTTTTTGGGATATAGCCCACCAATAACATCCTTATCTGCTGCAATCATTCCAAAGATGGATTCTGGTTCAAATCTGATGTCAGCGTCAATAAACATAAAATGTGTTGCTTGATCGTTGGTCATCATTTTAGCACATAAATTGTTACGTGCACGAGTTACTAAACTTTCATTGACCATGGTGTCCAGACTCCAATTAAGTCCTACTTTGGTGGCCATCAGTGTGAATCTTAGAAAACTGGTCATGGTTGGTTCACTGACCATGCCCCCATAGCAGGGAACTGCAAAGTGAACATGTACTTTACTGAAGTCAAAAGTATTTAATTCACCTGCAGATTTGGTTGTTGGTACTGGCATGATTGGTTTTGCCAGTTTGGGCACCGCTGTTTTTTTAGTAGTTTTGTCAGCACTTTTAATTTCTTTGGGTGCTTTGGCAGATGCCTTGGTTTCTTTTGATGCCCGAGGTTTAATTTCCTTGGCTTTGACTGACTCTTTTTTGTCGCTCATTGGTTCTTTCCTTATTGAAAATTGTTACGCCACCGTTATTTCAACCATAACTTCGGGACCTTGTAATTCAGTGATCAATGCTTCTAGGTTTTCTATAAAAGCGCTGTCATCGAATTTAGCTTCAGGATCTGAATCCCTGGCTAGTTTGCTTAGTTTTACTATAATTACTTGTTCGATTAATTTTGCCACTGTGGCTCCTTGATGTAAAGTATTTACCTATCTATCTTGGCGAGTTTAAAAATTCCAGATACTAAACCCGGGCATATAAGTTCTATAAATACCTGGATATCTTCATCATTGGCATAGATATATCCAGAGCTAAACCATTCGAAATTTGATCTCAACGATTTTCTACAACTAGGTATTACATTAACTTCATCGCCTAGATTTTCAAAATAGTTTAATAATTGCTGCTTGACCCGGGGGTTAATAAATTTTTCTCGCAGAGTTATTTTATATTTGTAACTTGGCTTATTGACTACCAATATATTGCCTGAAGTAAGTAACTCTATATCAGACTGATTTTTTGGCCTATGGATGCTTTTCAAACCCTGTTTTATATTTGGGGCGTCCTTAATCGCATTATAAAGCACTTCCTCGTTGTCTGAGAATATTATAATTTTAAACCCACTAACTCTAAACAATAGGTGTTCATTTTTTGTTTGTATTAATGAAGAATAATACTCAAGTTGACTACGCTCATTCTTTTTGAGAGTTATTTCTGAAACAATTTGATTTCCTAGGTAGCGTCGTTGTTCTCTCCAAGTTACAGGTATTACACTCTGTGATGTGAAATGACGAGCTGCATAAACATAGTTACAGTGGATTTCTGCTTTAAACAAATATTTTCTGTAAAATATTTTGTTTGTGTCATTGATTTCAACAGTTGGCTTTAATTTCTTCCAGAATGATGTATCCATTTTGATCTATTAGGTTTGTTATTGGGAAGATATCAAATTGAGTATCAACAATGTTGAATTCCATTTTATCATTGATGCAATCCACAGTTACTGTACAGTTGCTTATATGGTCAAATATAATTCGCTTGCTCAATGGCACTTTAATTAAGTCGTTGATTTTTCGTCCCATGGGCCTTGCCCCCATTTTACTGTCATATCCCTGGCTTACCAAATAGTCTATGGCATTGTTGGTTAGAGATACTTTGATATGTTTATCAGCCAGCATGTCATTGACTTCTACCAGGAATTTATCAACGATTTTACGAATGCTGGATTTGTCAAGTTTATTAAATTTAACCACTGCATCTAACCTGTTGCGAAACTCTGGCTTAAAGAATTCTTTGACTGCTCGATCGTCCTCTCCTGTACGCTCCAAACTAGTGCTGAAACCCATAGTGTGTCGCTCATTGTCTGCTGCCCCCAAATTACTAGTGAGGATTAATATAGAATTTCTAAAGTCGGCCTTTTTACCGTTGCTGGAAGTCACTAACCCTTCGTCCATGAGGCTCAACAGTATATTGCTAACATCTGGATGAGCTTTTTCAATCTCATCAAATAGAACAACAGAATTGGGATTCTTTTCTATATCACTGATCAACATACCACCTCCCAGATTACCATCGTCAAAACCCACATAGCCCGGTGGTGCACCGATTAATTTTGCCACAGTGTGCTTTTCTTGATATTCACTCATATCGTAACGCAGTAGCTTCATACCTAGATTTTCAGCCAATAATTTGGCAAGTTCAGTTTTACCAGTTCCAGAACTTCCTAAAAATAGAAAGTTACCAATGGGTTTATTCAATGGTTTCAGTCCTGCTTTATTAACATAAATTTTATCCAGTACAGTTTCAACAACTTCATCCTGCCCATAGAGTTTGGCTTTGATATTTGGTTCTAATTTTTCCAATGTTTTGACATTGTTGTCATACATTTGCTCTACCGGAATACGTGTAGCTTTGCTAATTGTGTCAGCGATGTGAAATTTAAGCACCGTGAATTTGGGATCATTGATCTTGAGTTTCGCAGCAGCAGTGTCTATTAAGTCCAGTGCCTTGTCAGGTAATTTTTTATCTGTTTGATATTTGACGCTTAGGTCCACAGCGGCATCAATGGCATCATCAGTGATAGTGCCACCGTGAAACTCTTCAAACTTCTTTCTCAGGCCGCGTAAAATGTCTTTGGCCATTGCAGGACTGGGTTCTTCAACTGACAACCTATAAAACCTACGCATCAGTGCTCGGTCTTTTTCAAAACTCTGAGAATATTCTTCCCAGGTTGTGCTGGCGATAACTTTGATATTGCCTTTGGTAAGTGCAGGTTTGATCATATTTGCAAAGTCTACACTGCTTTGACTACCGCTGCCTGCACCCTTCATTTGATGGGCTTCGTCAATGAATAAAATTGTTTTGCCCTTTGTGCCCAAGGCTTTTAACACAGTTTTTACTTTTTCTTCAAATTCCCCACGATATTTACTGCCGGCAAGTAAGCTACCAATGTCTAAATTGTAAACTACAAAATCTTTAAGATAGTCTGGCACAGTTCCATTAACAATGTTTAGTGCCAGGCCCTCGGCCAAACTGGTTTTACCAACACCTGGGTCACCAACCAGTAAAATATTAGATTTATTTCTTTTGGCCAATACTTGAATCATTTCTTCGATTTCGGCTGTACGCCCAATCACCGGGTCTATTAGACCACCACGGGCCAGCTCGTTCAAATCGCCACAATGTTCTTCCAATAACTTTTCCACTGCACCCTTGGGTTTCTTTTTGTCAGTTATTGCAATATAATTCTCATTCCAAAACATCACTAATCTGCTGCGCTCCATGCCATACTTTACAAATGCATAGCGAGCCCAGCTTTTTTCTTCAACCATGATGCTGAGATAAACATCAATGATTTCCATGACTTGCCTACCATTGAACAATACTTGAGTAAGTGCTCGGTTGATAACACGTTCTAAACTGTGTGTTTTCTTAGGAACGATATCATAGCCTTTGTTTACTAAAAATGTTTGCTTATTTAGATAAGCTTCTAGTTCATCGGCTAATTGGCCCACATCCACACCAAATTTAGCTAATATATCGTGAAAAGATTTATGAGTTACCATTGCCCAGGCCAAATGCTCTAATGTAACATATTCGTGGCTTTTACTCACTGCTTTTACAGATGCAGAGTCAATGATAGTGTCTATTTCTGGATTTGGGTCGTACATATTTTAAATATTTACCGTGGTTGGTTAAGAGTTTCAATTAATTGAAGTTGGGAGTCATCGAGATCGTTGGGGATATTAACATTAACTTGAACAAATAAATGCCCTTTTACATCAGATTGATTGCCATAAAGTCCCTCGCCGGAAATTTTTAATTTTGTGCCGGGTTGACAGAATTTGGGAGTTTGTATAGTGAATTCTTTGCCATCTAAACCCCTTACTACTTTCTCACAGCCAAGTATAGCTTGAAAACAGTTGATTGTCAACTCAGTGATTAGATTTAATCCACTTATTTGAAAGGCTGGATTTGATTGTACATGTATAGTCAAGTATAAATCGGCCCTGGGCAAATTTTCGAACATATGATCGCCCAAACCGGGATATCTAATTACAGTGCCAGAAGTAATCCCACGTGGGATCTTAATGTTAACTGTTTGAGTGCCCGAGTTCATTGAAGAAATAGTCAAAGTTTTATTTTGCTCTTCCAAGGTATCCACCAAGGGTACACTGATTTCAACTCTGATATCCTTGTTGCGACGAGCAGAATGGGCATTTCTCATGGCCTCAAATGGATTATGGTGCCCAAACCCAAATTGTGAAAAAATATCTTCGAACCCTGGCGGGAACCCACTATGCATCTGCGGCGCGGGGTTATCGTATTGGGCTCTTTTTTCTTGATTGCTCAATATATCATAAGCGGCTTGAATTTCTTGAAATTTGGCTGTGTCACCGCCGCGATCTGGATGATGCTGACTGGCCAAACGCCTATAGGCTTTTTTAATCTCGTCGAGATTTGCCGTTTGTGATACACCAAGTGTTTGATAATGATTCATCTAAGACTATTATACTTAAATCATAGTCCAGAGTCAATAATCGTTTTACCAAAATTTGGTTTATTTTTTTACAGGTACTTTTTTACCCGCCAATTTTTGATGTTTTTTGTGTTTTTTGGTTTGTTTGACAGTGGCCGCAGCAGGTTTAGCGGTAGATACTTGTGAAACAGTAGCTGCCTGAACCGATGTTATCATTGCAATCGAGGTGATTAAAATTAGTAAATATTTAAACATTTTTTGCCTTTTTAAAAATAGTTAATATGTTGTATTACAGTACTGGATCTGACGTTGGCACTGGCCTGGGTTTGTTTGATATTGGTGATACTGCAATATTGGTTGTTGCATTAGACTGGGTCTGAGGGTTTGTTGAAGGAATGCCAAATGCTGAATTCCCGCTTGATAATAAGTTTGCACCGCCATTGTTTGCTCCATTTAATTTCTCTTGGGTGCGTCCATAGGCAGTTACGCCCAATATAGCCCCCATGGCAAGATGAAATAACCCAGCACCCTGCAAAGTAATGGGTTGCCATTGTTCATTGACATGACCACGATACACAGCCTGAGCCAATGTCCAAAAAATTGGTGCTATTGTGAAGTCAAAAACGCAAACAACCATATACATATAGGCCATTAGTGGTCGCCATTTGGCATTCATCCAATCTTCTGGTTTGTCTTTCATTTTACGCTTTCAAAATTTTTACGCTGTGTTATATACCACTCATTCCAAGCATCGACCTGAGCTGCACATTTGTGGTACTTGGTATAGTTACCCACTATATTTTTGCTTAATTGGCTCAGCACAATAGAATCACCAGTGATAACGTCTAGATCTGGGCATGGCAAGGTCAATTCCACAGGCACATCTGGGAACTTTCTTGTAACAGGTACGGTAGTGCATGCTGCCAATAAAGCTGTAGATAAAATTAACAAAATTCTCATTACTGACCCTCATTTACAGTCTTATTCTGAGCCGATGAATTCAAAGCATGAATAACACTGTTGGGAATATTACAGGTTTTATCATATTTGACTACTTCCCTATCTATGTAAGTGATAACATCGTCGCCTTTTGTTGTTATTTCCTTGACTTTTGTAACATATTTTGTAACTACTTCGGTGTTGATTATGGGAACTTGATCTTGGGATTTTTTAATTTTTTCTTCTAATTTGGAAACTTTTTCTTGCCAAGCTGCTTGATTATACAATGCGCCTTCGTACCAAACACTACCTGTTATTAAAATTAATGACAAAATTTGTAGTGGAACCCTATAAACATTAATAAATGGAATAAATTTTATCAGGCTACCGCCAATAACTCCAACAATGCCAGCTAATAAAGCAAAGTGAACTGCCCAGTCCGGTAGAAACGACAGCAAAAACATTACGCTTCCATTACCTCAAGTGCATGCTTGTAATGAGAGATTCGATCCTCTAAGCCAATGGTTCCCCCGTTTATTCTCTTAGTAAGACTAACTATATCTCCTGTGTCAGCGAATTGATTTAAATTGTTGTTTTCCCAGAACCAACATGCACTTTGTACCGCGCCTTCAAAAGTCCCCAAATACTCTGGAATGTCTTCAATGTCGGTGGAAATACTGTCAGCAAAAGCTTGATAATTATTTTTACCTGTAAGCTGTATTAGACCACGCCCGCAATACTTAAAGCCATCACCTGATGCTTCGTCACCATTTCCCATGCGGTTTGCGTAGACTTTATTGGCAATAGCTTCTTGATTGTGTGCATATTGTTTCGCTAATTCATCGGTATTAAAATATTTGGGAAAGACTTTACGCAAACTTTCCCAACGGTAATTTAAATTTTCTTTAAGTGTTTTAAAGCCGCCACTTTCGTGGGAGCATTGAGCCAGAAAAGCCGCAATTCTATTGGGTGTAGTTATATCGTAATCTGGCAAAAGTTTTTCTAAAGCTGCATACCAATCATCAACATAGGGATTACCTGAAATAATTTCGTTGAGTTGTTCTTTACTTAGATTTTCCATTGCTTGTCCTTATTTTATTCCTGCAGCCGATCTAAGACTTTCAGTCCAGGGATTTTTCGGTGCAGTTTTCTTAGATGGTATACGAGCAGAGGCACGCATAGCTTCTAAATCTTGATCACCATACTTGCTATTATATTCACGTGGGGTAAGAGGTATCAATTTAGTCAGAATTTGTTTGTTGCATTCAAATTTGGAATGCTGATCTTTGTACTTGACGTGCCAGTCTTGCATTTCTTGATTTGTTAAATGTAATATATCAGTTATTAATTTGATTATATAATCCGGAGCCTTAGGGGTACGTTCTAGTTCTACGAATACAATGTATTCTCCGTCCTCTTCCTCACCTGCACTAACGTCACTGTCGAATACCCAGTCATAACCACGTTCAACGAAATTCATCAGGTCCAATGCTGGTTCTTTATCCTGGACCCTAAAGCTTAGTACAATTATGTCCTCATCGTCCCCCATTTTGCTTTTAAATTCATCTATGGTTAAAAGTGGCGGAATAAGTCTAGCTAAGTCCCCCTGGCTTAGCCCTTCAAATAGATTGTGGTGGTATTTCATTTTGCTCGGGTCTGTTGTTATATACATCGTCGTCTAATCCCTGCTCATATGCAGTTTCAATATCTTCGGCGTCCAATGTTTCGTTTTCTAATTCCACTGATCCCTGATGTATATCGCTCATTAGCTTTTTAGGTATAGTTATGGTAACTACCCAAACTGGTTTGGAAACCATACGTGGCACTTTTGTCCCTGGCTTGAAATCATCAGGTGTTTCAACTTTAACTGGGTATTCAAAATGATCTTTTTTGTAAGAAATTTCACACCCATAGTTCAATAATCTCTCTCCACCCTCAGGGTCTGGCATAGACCTAAACGGGTACATCCAACTACAGGTTACGAAATATTTTTCAAAAATGGGACCTTCAACTAATTCGCCCATTTTCCAGTTGTCAAAACTATAGAGATCTAAACCATCCAATACACGTTCGTAATCCATCAAAGATTCTAGATTACTGTCGGACATGTAAATCTCTTTAACATTGTCGATTATTTGTTTGATATTTGCTGTCATAATGTTATTTATATGCGGTAGCTAAAACGTCCAAGACTTAAATTTTTTAATAATTTAAATTACCCATAGCTTAATACTTATGCCAAATTTCAAAAAGTTAAAGCTACTGATTGTGAAAAAAACTTAATTGTAAATATTATTGTGAGGGAAGGCAGCAAACATTCTGAATGCTGTTCTAAACTTGCAAATAACTTTCGGAGTACATATTGTCAAAAAATACTATGGTTAAAAGAAAAAGTGGCCGAGAATATCAAAAAAATGACACTAATGTGGTTACATTAGATAGTTATTACACTAAAAAACGTCAAGTACATCTACTACCCAAAACATTAAACCAAGAGACGTATATAAATTATCTGACAGACCCCACTAAGTTCATTGTGTTTGCCACTGGCCCGGCTGGAACAGGCAAGACGATGTTAGCAATGATGGCAGCTATCAAAGCACTTAAAGATGGGTCAGTTACTAAGATTATACTTACTAGACCAGCAGTTGGGGTCGACGATGAGAAACACGGGTTTTTGCCTGGAGATTTAAATCAAAAGATGGAACCCTGGACTAGGCCTTTATTTGATGTACTTGCAGAGTATTATGATCGTAAAGAGATTGCTAGAATGCTAGATGAACAAATAATTGAGATATCTCCCCTAGCATTTATGCGTGGCAGGAATCTAAAAGGCGCATTCATAGTATGCGACGAGATGCAAAATGCATCAATAAATCAAATGAAGATGATCCTGACAAGAATAGCTGACAAGTCTAAAATGATTATAACCGGTGATCTACACCAAATGGATAAACAATTTTATGACAATAGCGGCTTACTAGACTTTATTGATCGTCTTACTCAATCAAATAGCCAAAGAATATCACATATAGCTTTTGCTAGGCGAGATGTTCAAAGACACCCAGTGGTGTCAGAAGTACTTGAAATGTACGGAGAGGAATGATGATTCAGTGAGAATCAATTACAGTAATGGCCCCTAGTGGGCCATTACTTATGTGTCTGCAATACAAGATCGTAGATTTCCTTCCACGACGTGACCTTTTCAATATTGGGATTCTCATGCCCATCATTGTAACCATGCGCCATTAAAATTGACCTTAGGCCTAGAGCATTTCCAACTTCGGCATTATCTATTAAATCCTCGATCCAAAATAAGCCTGAATCTTTGTAAGCTTCAAGCTCTTTTTCCTTGCTAGCGCTGGTTTCCAAAAAGATTATCTTTTCAAATACCCCCTCACCAAACAATGTGTTTAGATTCTTGAGTCTTAATTCTTGTGCACTGGCTTTGGTACTTAAACTAGTTATACAGTGGAATCGATAACCATGTTCGAAGTGCAACTTTTTAACAAAATGTACAGCATCCCTAAGAGCAGGTAAAAACCCAATGGCCGCACTTTCATTGAATGCTTTGACTAAATGATAGCTCAATGCATCACTAATTCCATAACGTAACCCAATATCATAACTGTTCTGATTTTTGTGGTCACGTTGAAATCCCCGATGTTGCATGCAAATATCAAAAGCATGCTCCCAGAACAATAGAACCCCGTCACAATCCGTTAGTATTAATCGGTTTTGAACCATCATTTAATCCTTCTACTTATATAACTTGCCATGGCATCTACTTGAGATTGTAGACGATTGACTTTTCTCTTTAAATCTTCCATGGTGATTTGCTGTTCAATATCTCTTCTAGACAAATCGGCAAATTGTTGGCGCCAGGTTTTCATTTCTTTTTCATGACCCAACAGTGTTGGTCTTGGGGGAGCATTTGGATCAACTTCTCGTTTTTTCTTCTTAGTTGTATACATTGATGATATCATTCTATTTCCTCAAAAATAGGATACCAAGTAAAAGGTAATCCTGATTCAAACATTTGCTTGCCAAATCCTAAATTTGAATTAGAAAATAAGTAAGCTTTCCTTGCACTATTAAGTGGTCCAGTCAATTCAGGCACTTTGCCAATTTCTGTGTTGATTGCACTGACATTAAACACTTTATGTTTTAAAATGGCATTTATTAATTCCTGCCCGTCTGCTATCACAGGCTGGCTCAGTGATTCTTTGACAGCATATAATAACCAATAAGCAGCAGAACTTTTTCTATATGGCGGGGATATAAAAATTCCATTTACCCCCAAATAGTCATGCCCCGCAATATTTACTGGAGATAAACTTATGTTGCCCAAGACAATATGATTGTTTTTTACGAGCAAATATTGACTGTAATGCTTATATAGTTGTAAATTTTGCCTAATATCCGATACTTTTGTTGCTTTAGCTAAGACACGGCCATATTCTTTTTGGTATTCATCGTCACTGGTATCTGACATCTTTCCCAAAGTCCAAGCCTCATTGGTTATCTCTATTGCTTTCATCATTTTCTCCCGAGTATAATTGCACTATCAATGGGTTGAGGTACTTGGGGTAGCCCTCTTGAAAATGCGCTAACAAACTAGGAAAATCTCTAGTGTCTTCTTTAAAAAAATTCTTTTTTACTGTTTGATTAGACAGATCTAAAATAATACCTGCAGAAAGCTCGTCTTTGATTTTCAAACCCCTAGTGATATTTATTGATTCGTCATATTCAACATTTTCAAATTGTGTTATATAACCTGGCTCTTTGGTTCGTTTTGGGTCTTTGGGCATCAGGGAATAAAACGCCAGTAGGTATAAGTTCTTATTTTTCATTTGCCAATTTGCGAAATTTCAACTAACATACCACTTAAATTTATTTCAGGATCACCGCACTGAGAGTGTTGAACTGCGGCCTTTCTGATGATCAAGATTGCTTCATCACGCCCTTCTTCAGTGTCACTCCACAAATCTAAATTATCGTAACTCCAGCGGAATATTTCCTCCATTTCTTCTGGTCGAGCCTGGCTACACAGTAATTTACGGGCTTCTCGTATACGCCCAGCTTTAAACAAATCAACCATGGCAACTTTGTAGTCTGCTGTACCCCCATCGCCCTCTCTGGGTTTACTTAAAGTGCCCGATTTGCTGTTTGCTTGTAATAAATTCAAACATTTTCTAAGATCGGGATAGGTAGCTTTAACATAACTATCCAGTGTATCCAAATCAAACACAATATTTTCAGTTACCAAAACTGTTGCTGCTCTGGCTGTAAACTCAGTTTGATCAGTTTTATTGATATGAATCTCATGGCATCTGCTTTTTAAAGGGGTAATTATCTTATGTGCTAGATTGCAAGTAAGTATAAATCGTGCTTGAGCAGCATAAGTTTCCATTAATCCTCGCAGTAATCCCTGGGCCCCTGGTGACAAATAGTCACTTTCATCCAAAAGTACTACCTTTAAATGACCAAAGGGCAAGGTGCTGACAAATCCTTCGATTTTTGTTTTCAAAAAGTCAACCCCATTGTCACGACTTGCATTGACTTGTAAAAAATCATAATCGTCTATTCCAAGCTGGTTTACCAAAATTTTAGCCAGTGTGGTCTTGCCAGTTCCAGCTGGGCCATAGAGCAGCAGATGAGGAATGCTGCCCTCCTTAATCCAAGCTTCAACTTGATCACGTACTGCTAGGTCTGTGAAAACATAGCCGTCAATGTCTTTGGGACGGTAAAGTTCAGTCCATAAATCCTGCATATTAATCCTTGGTATAGTTCTAAGTCTAACATCTTAGACTTAGCGGGTCAATTATTATTTTTCCGTTACTGTTAAAGTGCCGCCAATAATGGTTGAAATGGGTGTAACAGAACGCAAATGCCCTTCTGCCACACGTTTGCGTAAACTCGAGCTACTAAAAGAATGATCGCGACTGTTGTAGACTATTTCGATCCCACGTCTTTGACAAATTTCTTTGCCTGTAAAATCTCGATCTTTGTATTCTACACCCAGTATTCTAACATCCACTGGTAAAATAAGTAATAGGTCTTCAAGATCCTTTTCAGTCTGATAAACCACTACTTCATCAACATTACGGTTTGTGCTGACTTGAATTTGCCGCTCTACTATGGATTGAATTGGCGCATTTTTTGTAGTGGGTCGGTCAATAGTTGGGTCAGTTTGAAGAGCTGCGATCAAATAGTCACAGTGGTTCTTTGCTTCGGCTAACATTGCTATGTGTCCTGCGTGAAAAAGATCCCAGGCACTAAAAACAATACCTATCTTTTTACCTTCTTGCTTTAATTGTTTTATCTTGTTAAAAATCATATTATGTGACCCAAATTTTTATAAATTAGTTGATCCAATTCAGATTGGTAATCATGATTGCCTAATCTGCGTTTCATCCAAATTGAATTGAGTAACTCCTTGCTGTTTTCGTCTTCCATGATTCCTCGATTGTTAAGTTCCTCAATGAGATCTTCAGTCTCAATTTCATCCAAGAAAACCTCAACGTCTGTGTTTATTATGATACTCATTAAACTAACTCCTCTAGTATTCCCAACATTTCAGCAAAAACCAGCAAAATTCCAGCTGCAAAAAAATTACCAAATCCCAAAAATCC
>Ga0214923_10003365_pt1 | contig 20082 bp, 19 predicted proteins | sample LL1510_MetaG_FD_177993 | JGI IMG/M metagenome (GOLD analysis project Ga0214923, IMG submission 177993) | Freshwater microbial communities from Lake Lanier, Atlanta, Georgia, United States - LL-1510 | ecosystem: Environmental > Aquatic > Freshwater > Lake | place: USA: Georgia | collected...
GCGGCAATTCAGACCCTTACAATCAGTCAAGGTCTGCAGCTAAGACGCTCCACTGGACAACCCTTACGTGTCATGGCTGAATGGAGTGATGATTTTGAATCTTATCTTGTCGTGAGCCTAATATAGCATACTATAAAATTGAAGTACTAGCCCACAATAAAGCCGTATTAAATGGAATCTCGTGTCATGAATTTCACACATGATATTCCACAAAGATGCACAATAGAGCCCCCTCTCAGAATGATTCTCTGGGCGGGAGATTGCGTGCATAACGGCATAACTGATATTGAGAGATTGTCGACCTTTGATGTCTATGTCTGTATAGGATATTCCCCGACCCTACAGCCAAACATAGACTATCTGTATAAGAGGGAGCGACCAGGAGTAATCTGCATAGTCGATGTAGGCTCAGATGATCAGATGCAGCGGTTCATCAAAGAGTTCGCCGGCCGCATTACAACCATTGATGCCGATTATCACGGAAATACACCCAAGATGAAGCCAGAGTATTATCATGCCCTACTGGCGCATGGTGGAAAGGCATATAACGTAGAGGGAATAAGTAGTCTAATTATGTATGCAGGAGATTATATAAATGCACTTGAAGTATTCGCACCTATTCTTCCCTATGATCTGAGGTGTGAGCGCCGCTATACTCCCCAAATGGTTCAACTGGCAAAAGATAATAATCTCTGCGTAGATTTTGCTTGGACGTCGCCAGATCTTAAGCATACATATTATCATGATATTCGCAAGGGCCAAACAAACTATGCAGCCCATAGAGTGCGCTTGAATCCAAATCACAACGATATCTATAAATTCAGCGAGAAAAACCTGGAGGAATATTGGTCAGATCTGGCACCTGAAGTCCTCGCATTTAATTATAAGCGTGCTCTATTACATAGCCCAGCCATTGAGCCAATACTTGAGCCATATATGGAAAGGTTCAAGGCATATCTTACTGCAAAGGTTGAGTTGGAGGTGGATAGCAGGGAGGAGTTCAAGGAACAAGCCTTGTCCTTTGAACGCATTCAGAAACTCTACACACTTTCTCGCTATGCGCGGAATTTTACTGGATTCTCACCGCATATTTCTACTTATCACGATCTGCGGTATAATGGAGGACCCATTGCGTATGGGTTGTGGCTAACAAAGGTCGTGTTAAATGAAAATAATCTGCCATATTAGAATGGCCAGATCTCGTAAAGTAGTAAAGAGAAAAGGTAGAAAGTATTCGGGTGGTGGATCTGGAATAGAACCCGGTGGCCCCCTAACACCTGGCTTAGCGAATGGTCTAATGGTTCATCGATCATATGATTCTTGCGGCTCTTCTTCACGTCCCGGTCAGATATCCTATAGCCCTGGACGCGGTTTATCCGGTATGTCAGGAGGTGCATATACAAATAATCTAAGCTCACCAATTGCAGGATTTGCTCAGATTGATAAGATTCCCTGCGCTCCTACACAACGCGGAGGTGTTGGTCTAGCGGCTGCAAAGGATATGGGTGTCTATGAGGCTCATAGTGCACGTTATACTAGCGAACCAAGTCAGTGGGTTGGATCTACTGGCGCACCTGTTTTATTAAATAGACCCCTAGATGGTGCTGCATGGTCTCGTTCCTGCTCGCAGACTGCTGGCTCTAGACGTAAGATGAGGAAGGCCAAGAAGACCAGAAGGGTCAAGAAGACCAGAAGGGCGAACAAGTCAAGAAAGCATTAATCATCAACAAAGCCATAGACAACCGGTCCCTTCTTTTTTATAGCCTCCTCAGGAGCATCACTATCCAAAATCTTGTAACCACATTTCTTATAGTATGAAATGCGTTCACGAGATTGAGACTGATATGTCCTATGTATATCAATGACATCAACAATTATAGGGGCAACCTTCCTATCCTCTGGTCTCTGTCTCAGAATACGTCCAGTGCTCTGCTCAATCTTCTTGCGCGGGCTGGCCATCAATACACAATTCAGAGTCTTGATATTCATGGCCTCACTCGCCATCGCATAACTCGCCCACAGAATCTGCGCCTCCTCTGCAGCAAGATCCCTCGTAGCAGTCTTCATTCCACCAATGTAATATCCCATTACGCAACCCGTAGGCTTCATTAAGACTTCTAGTGACTCCAAGTGACCAATACGCTCAGATAAGACTAAGACGCGTCTATTCGGCTCCTTGATTAGCTCCTTTAACTTATCTGCAATGAAGACATTGCGGTCATGGCATGCCACGAGCTGACCTAAGAGTTTAGCAACGACTGTTTCACCCCTCCAATTCACCGGTGTCTCCTTGTAATCAATGTCATCGCTGGAGAATCTCATGATCTCCACTGTCACGGTTTCGTCGGCCTCCCTAGTCTTCTCCCAATATACTGGCCTACCCAAGTGCCACTCAAATACCTTGGTCAAGCCATCATCACGCTTTGGCGTAGCACTGAGGCCCAGCATATGCTTGGTCTGCAGCTTTCCCAAGACCTTACTAAAATGTGCAGCACCAAGATGATGACACTCATCAAAGATTGTAAACTTGTAAGAGCGCAGCACAGACTCGGGAATCTGTCGTTTCACAATAGTCTGAATCATGCAAATTGTGCAATCATACTGCTCAGGATCAACTTCCATCTTATCAGCCTGAAAGCGTCCAACACGAATACCAGGTATAAGGCTGCGCATCTCTCCGGCCCATTGGTCTAGAAGAAACTCCTTATCCACAACAACCATGAAGCGCCCACCTAGGCGAAAGGCAATTGCCAAGGCCATAAAGGTCTTTCCCTTTCCACAAGGCACACAGATTAGACCATTCGCATCGGCATCCAGAAATTTCTTGATAATGCCTTCCTGATAATCATAAGGTTTACCTGCAAACGATAGTGCCTGAGGCAAGGGATTACCATCGGTCATCACAGATTCCTCAGGAGGCCCTAAGAAATCCTTGGCCCATACACGCGGTAAATAGAGACGACTTGCAGATTCCAGAAAAACTGGAAAATCATTATCGGCAGCCGCAGCAAATCGCTGCATTTGTATAGGTTTTACAGTCAACTCTTTTCTAATGTGTGCATCCTGATCCTTTGTTAAGGCGGACTTGAGCACTGAATAGCCATGTGTCGTTAAAATTCTCTCTGACATACTTTATATTAAGAATGAAATAAGTAAGAAGAGTCAATTTTTATACCGCAAGAAGACATAGATATGGCAGCATTAGCTGGTGAAATCGGAGCCCTTATATTTCTATTCATATGCTTTCTCTTTGTGCCACAAATTACTGCAACACTAAAGCAATCTCTTGATACATTGCCTATGCGCCTGGCGGCAGTGATATTAATATTAGGATCAGTATCCTATGATAGATATTTAGCCCTTGGAACATTCTTAGTTGTGACAGCTATATATATTCAACACCATCATGAGGATATTTTACATGTAGTAGGAACTGCAAATAATATAATACACGCTAATTCTATTTCCGATGATAAATACAATGGCACGATGCAGAAGTTAGAGCATGGTGGTTATGCAGATGAAACATATGATACTGGGGATTTTACGTCAAAGACAGAAGACCAGAATAATGAGTTTAGTCCGGTTGGTTCAAGTATGAATGAGAAGAATATTCTAAATACGGAACCACTAGGTTCCAGAGCACAGAGCCTCTTTCCTGATGATTCAAAGCATGTGAATGCCATGGAGCATGGAAATAAGAATGGGTATAGTGATTAAACCTTAGAAACTTTATATTTCTTACGTATAATTTTAGACTCAATTGTTTTACCAATAGTTGAATTTAAAAAAGTTGGCATATCTGTAAAAGAATGATCTGATAATTTTCCAGGAATATCTCCAGAAACAAGTATATTGTTAGTATCTTCCGTTAAGGCCCATACAATAGATATAGATGATCCATTTTGTGAAAAATAGAAAGTAAAATTTCCACCACTAGGTACAATTCCTGCAATTATCTTTTGAACTGGTAGATTACCTGAAATCCCTTCTCCTGACATTACATAACCGGTAGAATTTGCTGGGGCTACTGGGGCTACTAATGCGGCTGCTTTCGATAACAGAGGAGTAGCCATTGACATGGCTTTAGGAGGATCCATTGTGCTTACTTTTGGGGCCGCGATTTCTGAAGTAGCATAATTTCGTATTCTTAAATTTTCAATTAAGCACTTTGCTGCAGGATACCATGGACACGAACCATAAACAATCACATTGCCAGTGTATCTGCTTGTTGGCTGTGTTAACTTATAAATATTAGAATCAATTGTTAATATCACATTTTTCCCTTTGCAACGCAAGTTTACATGTGATTGATTACCCTGAGTGCAACCCGCCTGACTATCAAAACCAAAGTTAAAATTCGTAGAATCGCCAACTCTAACATGTAAATTTAATGTTCCTGGAACAAACCATATAGCTGGACTACGTGAACCAAACGCACTTGAATCTGCATCATTAGATGAAAAATGAATTATATTCTGCCACTGTGAAGAAGAAGCTGCCGTTGGTGTTATATCAAAATCTAATTCATAGTCAGAAGTCATTGCAAATTTCTTCATTAAAACTGTATTTTGGGTGGGCGTATATGACTCTGGTAATGTTATAGCAGCCTTACAATTAGCACCAGATAATGCATTCTTATTTAACTTGTAATTATAACAACTGTCAAGTTTTACCTTATCAAGTGCCTCTGTTGGATATAATATGCATTGTAGCTTTGTTGGATCAGATGGTGCAGTTCCATCTGGCGTCGCATGTGATAGAGAGCATCCTCTTAATGATTCGTCACTAGATGCGAAATAATATGGCATATCTGCAAAACAATTTGCCGCTGAAGCCTGATTTGCAAGATTAGTTACATATGTTTGACATGTTTGTAAATTGAGAGAATTACTAGGGGAAAGTGAACATACGTTATTTCCATTGCATTCATTATTAATAATATCACCATTGCAACAATTTGTTTCACCATTGCGCGTTATATATTTTACAGTTTTAGATGGGCATGCGTAAACAATAAACCCTTCACGTTTAACAAGGGTATTTTCCATTCCATAGTATTTTATAGAATAACCAATTAATATAGCTGATATTGCAACACATATCAACCATAGTAAAAATTCTCTTAGTTCAAACATATCTAACTATGTATTGGAATCTTCTCATCGTTTTTCAGAATACGCTCCTAATACTGATAATGCAATCAATAACACCACAAAAATTATAATATGCATGCTAGGAAATGGTTCATGATCCTGTTTAAATAAAACTTTAAAAGCAATAAATCCGAGATATAGAAAAAGTAGAATTGAGAAAATTACTATAGCTACTAAAACAACTACATCTTCAATATCCCCTGGCAAAATGCCGGAAGATCCAGCAACAGAATTTACAGTTATTTCATTAATACTAATATAACCAGTATCATCATACATATCATCGGTTGCATCAATCGGCCTCGTGCCATTACTCACAATAATATTGCCAGTGCCATTATTCAGACTAAAAAATGTTGAAGTGATAGGCTGACTATCACCAACATAGCTTAATGACTGATGTACAGTCTGTATATCACTTGATGATGCAAAGGCAATTCTTACTCGCCCACCATCTTGAGCAATAAAGGCTGTTAAATCTGTAATATTCCATGCGTTATTTTGAATTGGAATTGTTTTTTTCACAATAACAGAACTTTCAATATCTCCTCCATAAAGTGTATAATATGTGGTTTGCAAGGTTGCATCACCACCAGCTGCATCTTTTGCCTTATCACTTAAGGTATCTTTTAAACTTTTTCCTGTAGTAGGGTCAATCATAATTTGGCCATCTACAATATCCTTTTCTGGATCTACAGTATAACACTTGAATGCCTTTTTCTTAGAAGCAACCTTAGGTGCCGTCTTTGAATTAGAAATCTCAGCAATTGATTTTCCGAGAAATGCCTCTGGAACTAAGATTTCAATCTTTTGTAAGAGATCTGGTAATGAAGATATTATTGATGATTGAGTAAGGGGCACTAGGTTATTCGACTTTTTACTTGGTTCTAGGGGCCTTGGAAATCTATCCGATCCATATCCATCCTGAAACTGAATATAGACATTTGTTGCCATTCCACCAAACACTGGATTTTTATAATTATATAAAAATATGTCAACAAGTCGCTTTGGATATGTAACTAAGGTATATTTTTTAATAACACTACATAGGCCTAGGCCATTTTCACTAGGATTAACGTAAAGAGGCTGCATTACAACATTTACACGCATACGTATGCTTCCAGTCATTGTTTGATAAGGTAACGAATCCGTATTAGTAAGTTTAACTGGTAAGCATGTTTGATAAGAAACCATTGGCATTAAGGTCGATGAATTATACCCAAAAACGGTAGACATATCAAGATGCGTAGACTGCGTAGTATTTTTTACACATGCCATATCAACTGCGTGCAAAAATGGAAATGATGGTTGACTAGAAGTGAATACAATTGGCCTAGTTAATAATATAATATCTGGCGACGTTGGATTCTGAGACTTATTTGAAATCTGAAAGGATAAAACAAGTTCATAGAGTGCCTCGGTATTTAGATTTAATTTTGTATGTTGATTTTGAACAATTGACATTACCTTTGAACATGTGTAACCAGTATCTCCATATGCCAGTGTTGTATTATCTGCAATTGTATCAAATCCAGAAATTTGAAATAGACCTGGTTGACCATTTTCTCCTGTTGTCCGTGTTACAGAAATTTGAGCAGATCTCGTAGGGTGACCCCAGTTTACAACAAAATCAGTCGGGGCAATTAATTTTTGTATTTGTGCCTGAGAATTCTTAGTAGCAGGCCAATCTGAGAATATAGATTGTGAAACCCTCAATGGAAATCCAGATATATCACCATCTTGACACTTCATATCAGACATTCTTACTATATACAAGTATTGTTTAGCGGACTATATCTCGCACCTTGTATATAGTGACCTCGCCAATTTCATTTGTAGCGGACATTTTGACTTTATCCCCATTATATAGCTCAGGACATCCAACCTGGTCCTGACAATCACGACCCTGCATCTCAATTGGAATTGGTAGAGGATTATATGAATCTGTGCGGGTATAGTAGTTATAGCGCTCTCTTGCTGATATAGATCTGCGACCGAATAAGGGTAACAGTTTGCCGTCGGTTGTTTTCACAAGGCCCATAGATTGATATTGCTCGGGAATGCCTTGAGTAGGAATGTTAAATGGTCTATCTGAACGAGGTATACGTGAATAATCGGGTGGTGTATCCCAGTCGCGTTCAGGCTCAGGAGCGCGAGTATAACGATCATCGCCACGCCCCACAGTTTGCACATTAACTCTTACAGGAGCTTGAGCTTCAGCTTGTAATGCAGATGGCATAACAATAACATTAGGTAAACTCTTTTGGGACCAAATTACCAAAATTATAACTATACCCACAATGATAATTAGGGTAAATGACGATGATGAAAAAAAATTAAAACTATTTGGAAAACATACCATTCCTGGGGGACAACGAGGCATTCTAATTGATGCGAGGCTTCAATTAGAAAGACTATACACTTTTTGGGTTGCTTTTCCTTTTTGGGTTGCTTTTCCTTTTTGTTCGCTTTTATAGGCCAAGCCATATAATAAGTGTTTTTTGCTAACTTTTTTCCAAAAAAGTTTATTGACCAAACATCTGCTGAAAGGTATCCATTAGCTCCTTTCCATCCTGCATCATCGGTTTCATTGTGCCCAGCATTCCCATTAAACTCTTCTGCGTCTCAATTAACTGCTGGGTATCCTTAGTCATTGCATTTATTTGATCTGGATTGAGCCCCTGAATGGCCTTAATCAGTGTAGATCCAGCATCAATATGAGGACCATTCTTTACCTGTGAAGGAATCTCTCCTAACTTAAACTGCTGTGGCATTTCATTCTTCTGACTAGAAGCAGCCTTCTGTGTAGCAACTGCCTTTTCAATAGCAGCTTTCTTATCATTAGATCCCTCTTCATCTTCAGACTTTTCAGCAGGTGCAGGAGCGCCATTCTTCTTTGACGCGGTTTCGTCCTCAAATCCTTCGACTAATGAACCACCCCCATAGCCGGGACCCGTGTATGCACCCGTTGTTATATTTTTGTAAACACTATCTAAAAAGCCCTCTTTCTTATTTGCCTTCGCCTTTTGAATCATTGATGTAATTTCTGGCTGTGATGCACGTGTGCTAAATCCCTCTGATTGTTTCATATATAGGCTCATTGTTAGTAAAGCAACTACTCCAGAAATAGTTGCAAACATAACAGATTTCGTTAAAGAAAGTGTAATTAGAAAAGCACCTGCACTTACAAGTAACATTATAAGATTAAAATTACCAAGCCTTACAACTAATGTCATAGCTATTAAGATTAATACTGCAGATACTGAATACTCGGGGACCTTCATCTATATTATCATAGTAAAGGAAGTAAGATACGATTGGAACCCCAGAATAATGCTCCAACTAAAAGTGCTCTGGAAAGCTGACCATAGATATTCATATCACCACTTGACTTTAACATCCATGGTGCATAATGTGCAACTAGAACACTTAGAAAAGGCAGATTTACAATAAATACTAGTATTGCAATTAAAATAGGTGTCTTCATCTCATCACCTAAGTAAGTGGACCATGCCTTCCCCTGACTTGCTTGTATAGAAGCAATTTGAGCAGCGAGCTGGGCTTGCTGTTGATTAACAGAGCTTTGGCCTTGGCCTTGTCCATTATCCCAGTTTCCAGCTGCGGCAAAACCAGGTGAAGAACTCTGAAGCATATGTGCAAAATCAGCAGCAGTTGGATGTTGACCGCCTATGATATGAGCAGTAGGAGGAGCAGTATCCATCTGATACTTCTGGGTTGATTGTTGGGGGGGAGGCATAGGCATCATGGGGCCTTGCACACCACCCGGTGCCATTGCAGAAGGCGTGCCCGGACGCATATCCTGATTAGAATTCATATCCTGATAAATCATCTTGACGAGATCACCGTCTCCAGAAAGTGGCGCCTTGCCGTCAAGGTCTGATAATAAGGTTCCTGCATTTGCCATTCTTTTTCTTAATGATAAAGAAACCCGGAGGCTCCAAGCGCATAAGGCAATGGCTTATAGTCTATGGCTTATAGCTTAATATTCTCAAAGGCTTCAATCGCCCCCTGAGCAGGGCAATCCATCTGAACTGTCTCAAACTTGTAGCATTTAGAAGCAATATGGTAGACTGAATCCTGGACCTCATGAATAGGCGGTGCCTTTACTACCATGCATGAACGCCCATGGCAAATTGGAGATATAATGAGAACGATAGCTAATCCAAACATAAATGAAACTAGCGATCTAACAAGGGGATTTTTAAATGCATCGATAATCATGATTTACTTCTATAACATACATAGGATAAGATGTATGGTATTCCTGAGTTTTTTAAATTAATACCATTTGTATTAGGGGTAACATGTGGATTACTATATGTGGGCTTGGGAGGGCGTGGTGCACATGAGGTTATTTACAAATATCCTCATCCGACAACGGTGGATGCCCTAGTATACAAGGATCCAAATAGTGCATGTTATAGATATAAGGTTGAACAGGTGGATTGTGATAAGAATGAGAGAAAGTTAAAGGAATACCCTCTTTCTGGATAAGTCTATTAGGACGAAAAGCTAGGCGCAGCTGCGGGCGCTGCTGCTGTAGCCTTCTTTGTCTTAATTACCCTCTTCTGCCCTATAATTACACCTTGTGCTACTTCTGCAGGTGTAGCTACTGGTGCAGCTACTGGCGCAGGTAAAACTGTTGCTGCAATACTTGCTAATGTTCCAGCGAATCCTTTACCTGTGCCTTTAGCTGTGCCTTTAGCTGTGGCTTTAACAGTAGCTGTAGCTGCGCTAGTGCCAGTGCCAGTGCCTGCAACCGGTTCTAAATCAACATAGAGGCTTGATATAGGCTCTACACGACGTTTAACCTGATATACAGTTGATCCTATTTTCCTAACATCACGCTTACTGGCAAATACATCCTTAAGCGTAAGTCCGTCTAACGATTCAATCCAAACCTGCGGCCTAGAAAGTGCAGATCGCCTCTCCATGAGGCTCTTTATTTTCAAGTTCTGAGCAACAACGTCTGATGCACCTGAATTAGTTGCAGTATAGGCTTTTACTAATTCCAATAAAAGCTTGCGCTCAACTTCAATCTCTTCTTCTAAGGCACTAAGTGATGCAGTTCTTTCCTGAATTATTGCAGCCCTTTCTTCCACTGAAAGTAGACGCCTATTTGGAAGTCGTGCACGCACTTCAGCTCGTTCTTTTACCGCCGGAATGACGGCCTCATTATCTCGTAGTTCAATTGCCCGGTCAACCTTCTTAGCTTTCTTAAAAAAATCCCTATTCACCTGGGAGGCCATCTGATTATACTAGCGGTTGATTATTCATTTCCTTTTCCCTTGTAAATCAGATATGTCTGATAACGCAACTGAGAAAGATGCACCCGTTATTAAATCAAAGGTCACGAGTCCTATTCGCATTGCACTAGCATTTTTAGTTGCTATCGCATTAGCAGTATTTATTTTTGTATGGGATGGAAACTATATAAATGGATTTAATTTACCAAATTGGCTAGGATATTTCATATTTTTTCCACTTATATCAACTCTCCTAGGCCTTGGTGTAAATTCTCTAATTCAAAATTTAAGCTGTAATCAAGTCGATATGTCTATGCAATTAAAGACAATAGCCATGGTTCCAGTTGGGCAGATATTAGCGTGGGGCATAATATATATTATAAGTTCCTTGCGCTGGCCAATTGAAGGACTTGTTCAGGATTTTTCTCCTAATGATAAACGAGCATTATCCTCTGCATTCTATGGGTTCTGGATAGCCCTGTATACACAAAGTATTACCAATGGTATATCTCAAGTGTGCCCTGAATTATAATTCAGGTTCTTCTGGTCCTATATAGACATATCGTGGAACACCATTTCTACCAGTCGCACCTTCATTTAACATATAGTATCCGGGAACTAACTCTTGTTGGCTATTCACTCTTGTATTCCTTGAATTACGATTATTTCTATTAGGCGTCGTGGTAGGAACCTGAGTAGGCTCACAATCTCTAGTTTTATCTTGCAAATGTCCATATAATGCATCTTCACTAATTGTTACTAACACATAGGATAGTATAGCCCAGATAATTGCAAAAAGCCAGAATGGTATATTTGTGAACTTTTCAGGATCGCGCCCTATACCAAATTCCTTCCAATGACCATCTGCTCGAAACATGTATTGCGGCTTAATCAGTAAGATTACAGCAATACCTGTTAAATATAGTAAACCTGCGACGATCAATCGTCTCATCTATTATAGTTTATTGATTAATAACGGAATTTAATCTCATCGTATGTTCTATGAACAAAGATTAGTTGTCATCATCAAACCCGTTAATATTACCAAGTTCTTCATCGTCAATATATCCTGCTTCATCTCCCTGGCCTTGTTCATAACCTAAGGCATCTTGGCCTCCTTGACCAGCAGCAGCGCCTGCAGCGCCTGTGCCTTCAGGGCTAAATTCTTGAAAATCAACAATTCCTGCCTTAGCTCTCTGATCCTTTTCCTTATCATATTGAGCTGCATCATAAGCATAGATAGCCTTGGTTCCACCAACAGCCCATTCTCCTATACCAAGTTTCATCTGAATCTTAGAAATATCCTTCTCAGCACGCGACATCTTTGTCATTGTTCTGAGAATATTTGCCTTCTCCTCTTCCTTCCTTGCTGCAATCAACTCTCTAATCTGCTCTGGAGTGAGTTTCAGACCCTCAATCTTAAAACGGTTCAACATTTCACTAACAAACTTTGCAGGAAAGAGTGCCTCGGGTTCCACGTGAGATGGCGTCTCTGTATCTTGTGCAATTGGTAGAATATCTGGGTCTGCAAAGTTAGCTAGGGGTGCGTAGAGGCAAAATTTTAGAAAATAATCGTATGTCTGTTTACCCCCAGGCATTTGCATTGGCCTCAGAGTTTCCATAATAGTTAAGATAGGACGCACTTGAGAAATAAACGTCTCCACCTTTGCTTTTAACCATGGCGTCACTTCTATCTTATTAAATTTCATAAGGTAAGTGCGATGTTCAACTAAGAAACGAGAAATATCTTGTTGATGTTGCCAACTGAGTCCCCATGTCTTTGGAACCTTGGATGATGGATTATTCTTAGAAGTAAACTGACTCAATGGGACTAATACATACGATTGTAAGAAGCGCAATATAGAACCAGCACCACCCTTCTCAATAGAATCAAATATATCATGTTGTGATGATGGCATTCTTTGTTTGAACCTGCCCTCGGCATCTTCCGCAAGAATCGAAAAATCAGATAACGCTAAGGCCACCTCAACCTCCTTTGCATCTGGAGGTAATTTAGTCAATTCAAGGGTAGTCTTGCTCATTACTTCCCTATAGCCTAACATTGGCTCTGGATCTAAGTTTAATAAGTTCTCCCAATTCTCTAGAGGACCTGGTATTTCAAGGGTTATCTTACTTTCAAATCGATTCACCTTATGCGTCTCATTTAGCAAGTCTTCAAACGTTTCCTTGGTCACTTCAATACCTTGAGATTCAATTGCAGTAAGGCCTTGCTCTGGAGTTAGGAGTTCTAACTCTGCAGGTAGGCTTAGATCACACCACATGCATTTATGCGTTAGACCAAATTCGTGACTATGACCCTTTTTCTCTCCGTCATAACACACTTTCAGAAATAGCTGGTAAAAGCTGGATTCAGGTGGATTAGGAAGAGGTCTGGAAATCTGAGAAGGTTTCATTGTAGGCTCCATTCTAGTAATTTTCGGAGGTGTTGGAACTCCTGTTCGCCGTGAAAATGGAGGGAGACTTTGCTTTCCATTTCCTCTTTCCCAGAATTCATCACTTTTATCTAACGGTGATAGACAGCACGATGTTTCACTAAAAGCCATTGGCATTTGCATTTTATTCTTCTTTGCTAAGAAATTGCCCTGACGAATCCAGAGTTCAACACGATCAGCCTCAGTTGCCGCCTCAGGCACTATAATTTTCTCAACAAAATCTTCCTCATTCATTACATATGGAATGGGTGCAAAGTTCACAGGGAGTTCCTCATCTGGTCGCCCCTGACCTCCAGCTGAACCCAGAATCTTCTTCAAATATTCACGTTTCTGTGATAGGGCCTGTAAGATTGTAGGATCCTGCAAGGAAGCGCGCATAAATGGTTCAAAGATACCCATAATAGTCTTCTGCCTTACTGAATCATCTGGCTCCTTCTGAAATTGCGTTAGACTCCAGGGTGGAGAATCTTTCTGAAATGAAGAAACAACAGAGACTAGACACTGTATCCCTTGAGTTCCTCCCTCAGGTTCGAGAGGTTGGCCTCCTAAATTTCTGCAGCCTGTAGGCATTCCCCTTAAGATTAAATCAGGCTTTCTTGTCTGAATATGTATAAGTAGATGAACTGCAGTGGAGCAGACTAGAGCCTGGTTAATATATACATCATAATCTACTACAAGATCTCTAAGAGTAGAGCTCTTACCTCTTTTCTGTGCTGCCTGGAACTGCACATATCGCTCACGTGAAGGAATTTGCTGGATGATACCATATACACGATTTACTATGGTAAGAAAATCACTCATTTCTAGAGGAGCAAGAAGTCTATCTGCTAACTCTTTAGCAGTAGTATAGATAAGTTTCTTTGTCATATCATCAAGCCCTTCTATCTCGTCAATATCACCAGTTGTTCCAAGAAGACTCTCGATTTGATTTTGTTCTAGGGCATCTGTATCTTCTAAAACTGAGCGGCCCATCATGGGTCTGCCACTATCGTCAAATTCCAGGTGTGTATCATATTCTAGTTCACTAATTGGCTGTCCGCAATTTCGGCAAATATAGTGACCCTGAAATTGCCCGCCTCCGAAATTCAACTGAATATCCTTGTTCAGAGCAGCGACATCCCCAGGGCGCAAGAACTGATAGATTTGCAGAAGCTCGTGCATACATAGTAGATTGTGGTCGCCTGCATTACACTTTATCCAATTATCCTGCTTGTGTCCCTGAAAGGTAATTAAGAATTTAGATAAGAGGGCGAGGCGCTGTGAATCATCTTTTACCTTGCGAATCATTGCCAGAGGCTTCACATGTGAGCATTGGATAGGTTCAGGAGGTTCTCCAGCAAAATCTATGCGCTTCTTCTTCAGTTGAATATGCCTCAAAGTGTTCAAATATTCTTCACGTGCATATTTCATACGCGAGCGCGTAAGAGCAGCCGGCTGATTTGCAAGCTGAGCCATCGTAATATCCGGATGATTTTTTAAGAGTAAGCCAATCATTGTAATATCACTGCTAGCAAATGCAGGCATCTGATCCTTGAGAGTTGCCTGTAGCTCCTTGAGAATTGGTTCTTCTGCAATCTTCTCAATCATTTCTGCAGAATCAGGAATCATAAACATCCCCTGAATTGCTGGAGGCTGTGCAATCTTCTGAGCCAGGGCCTCACGCTGTTGAATAATTGCCTTTAAAATCTGATTCTGTGTTTCCCCTATTACTTGTTTTAAGGCATCGTATTGATCAATGGTCCACTCACGCTCAGTCATTCCAAGTAGAACCTGAATAGGCCATATATCTCCCATGCCCTCTGCACGTATACCTAGGGCCTTAATGTAATCACGCAGTGTTATATTTCCTAGGGTTCCGCCATCTGCACTTATTAAAAATGGCTGAGATGCCGATGGAATATCGGTGATCTCACTTGTATCCTTTAGAATATCCTTCATAGAATACTGTAATTTCTGGCCATCTATGACATCGGTAATTAAGGATTCGCCCTTCAGAAAACTTAGTGATGATGCATATTTTAATGGAAACATAACATAAGACAGAACCGTTGCCTCTTCGCCCTCCTGTAGAAGTTGTCCACGATTACGGATAGCTCTTAAACCACGAGTAAGCGACATAGATATTTCACTCACATTTTCAGAAGATACATATCCCTTATCGGACCTTGGAAGACAGCAGGGATATCCAGGAATATTGGCTTCTCTTTCTGGAGGAAGTCTACGAAATACTTCTTCATCCTTCTGGAATGCTATGCGCTGTGTTCCATTATTTCTCCATGATGCGCAATATTTTTGTAAATATCCATTTAGAAATTGTATGAATTTCTGACCTGCCATATCAGGTGAAGATTCAAGGTATTCATCAGATTCCATGGTTTTTTTATTGAATTCTATAAGACGAATACCATCAAGAGTCTCTGGTTGAGGATTTGTTTCAACATCCATGTCATGATATAATATCTTATCTATATCTACAACAGGTCTGCTTAGATTGAGTTGTCGCTTTTCTAGAGAATCTGCAAGGGTTTGAATACTAGATGGTTTTATTCCCTTTGGTGTTCCATCATCAGATGTTCTCAAGACGGATGCACGAAGTCTGAAGAATATCTCTGTTAGAGCACGTGTAGACTTTTGTGTTTCTACCTGTTTCTGTCTTGCAGGAGTATTTAGTGATAATAGGTCTGCATATGCTTCAGATTTCTGTGTCTGATTAGAATAAGTCCGCTCAGATGTAGGTATTTCTATAAGTTGGTCGACTCCCTGATCAGCCGGAAGTAGTTCATCGTCTAAGAACTGAAAATCTTCTTCCACTTGTTCATCTTCCTCTTGCTCATCTTCCTGCACTCCCTGACCGTCTTCGCCCTCTTCATCCTCCTGGATTTTCTGCATTGTAAGTTCCTGAGGCTGACGCCCACGAATCACACGAAATGGCAACTCCTTGGGAATTCCCTTGAATCCAAATGGAATAACCAGATCTCCTTCAATCTCATTATTTACAGTAATAGTATCACCTTCTGGATCAATACTAACAATTCGGTATTTTGTAGTCGTTTCACCATCTGCAGAAAACGTTTCGAGATCCTGGCCAACACGGAGATCTAAGATTTCAACTAGATTTGGCTTTTTACGTTTCTGTAAAATTTCTACACCCTCAATCTCCAAGGCAGGATCAAATCCCTCTTCAGTGATTTGAAATTCAACTACCTGGTTGGTTAGTCCATCGGGAATAATGTGAAGTTCCGATTCAGTTCTATATAATACCTTGCCTGTAGTCTTATCGTATTTTCCACCAATGATACGGATGCGATCGCCTAATTCGATTACTGGTTCATCTGGTTCAGCAGATATCTCGGATAGATTTACTTGTTCTTCTACTGCCTCTAAGCCTTCTAACGGCGCTGCTGCCGCTGCCGTCGCTGCTAAGGCCTCTTCTTCAGCCATCTAATGTTCAACTACAACAAAAATTGAATGCTAGTCGCACCATATTATAGTTATACAAGAATGTCTAATACTTCTTCCATGTCCAGCCTTGATACCTTTGCCTCCTGGGTAGCCAAGTATACCACATGGACTGAGCTGAAGGCGTGGCTTCAGGCCGAGGAGCCAGGTATCGATATTATTGAGTCGGAGGATAGTGCATATGCAATTCTGCGGAACAGCAAGGAGAAGGAGGGTGAGGCTGCAATTGCTGAGGATGCTGTGTCAGAGGCAGGTCAGCTGTGTCGTTCGGTTGTATGGGATACGGAGGCTAATCTGCCTTGCTGCGTATCTCCCTTTGCAGCCCGCCGTGATCAGAAGATTCCTAATGATGCTAGCCTTCGTATTGAGGATTTCGTAGAGGGTGTTATGGTGAATGTATTCCGTGCTCGTGGTGACGCAGAGACCCACGTGACTACTCGGTCCAAGCTGGATGCTGATGGAACCTTCTATTCCGAGCGCTCCTTCCGTGAGCTCTTTGAGGAGGCAATGGATGCAAAGCACACTTCGCTCAATGAGATTGAGAACCTGATTGGTGCACCCAGTGATTCAGTGGCTGCAACATTCATTACTCTTGTTCTTGCTCATCCTGAGCACCGTGTGGTTCGCACAGTGGAGAAGGCTAATTTCTGGGCTATTTACAGGGGCACAGTAGCCAATGACGGCACAGTCACCTTCTATACGGAGGACCTGCCTGTGGCATGGCGCCCAAAGACCTATAGCCTCACCTTCAAGGGCGAGTTTGCAGATCTGAAGGCTAAGTTTGATGAGATTAAGGCGACGAAGCCCTGGTATTGGCAGGGGCTCGTGGTGCATTCTGGGCTTCAGAGGTGGCGTTTCCGTAATTCCGAGCACGACCGTGTGCGTCGTGATCTGCGCGGAACGGAGTCCAATTCCTATGGTCGTTTCCTGCGGCTTCGCTCTCAGAAGCGCGTTCAGGAGTATCTGCGCATTTACCAGGAGGATAATGCTGACTTTGAGATCTATGAGCAGGACTTTCGCTCTGCGACGAAGACCCTGTATGCCTGGTATTGCAAGTGCCACAAGGAGCATTCAGTGGTATTCAAGAGTCTACCGAAGTCAGTGCAGCCCCTGGTGTTTGATCTACACAAGTTCTATCTGACTGCTTTGCGGCCGGCAAATAAGAGTCTCCATATGGCGGAGGTGATTACCTGGATTCCTCAGCACCTGAAGACTCAGTATGGTATCTCTAACTTTGTTCGCTTCAGTGGCGAGAAGGAGCAGCCTACTAGCGCAGCTACTGGCACTAGTGCAGCTACTGGCGCGACTACTCGCCATGTTACTACCAGCGGCGACACGCTTCAGGTAACAGTTGATGTATCTGAGTCTGCCGATGTAACGGGGGCAACTGCACCTGTAAGTCCTACAGGTGGTTCTGTGCCGGTTGTTGAGGCAGTTTAGACTCGATTGCCTTAAGAATAGGAATAAAGTCAGAATGCGGATATATTCTCGGCCTTCTAAGTTTTAGATGTTGAAATGCTAGATCAAATGACCACCCCTTATATACCATTAAATATGTAATAATAACAGAAGCCGAGCGACTTATTCCTGCAAAACAATGAACCATTATTTTTTTTCCACTGGTTATCCATCCATCCAAGACAGTTGCACCCTCCAAGAAATACGCCTTAGTTTTTTCATCTGCCTTATCATCAACTAGGGGTACCTTATATCCTATATAGTGCTGGGCATAAGGAAACCCAACTCTGAGTGGAAGCTCTTCTGCGCAACATAAGATATGGGTAATCTGACGCTCTTCTAAGAATACATCATTTGCACAATCACCATATGAGCCTAACCAAATTTGTTCTGTAATTTCTGACATCTATAAAAAATATATTATAACCACTTTAACCGCCTGTAAAGTTCGTCAGTAATACCCCCTTGACCGAATAAGCCCACGAACCTCTATCAAGGCATTTTTAAATTCATCCTCTGTATGACCCAGAGCAATATAGGAATCCTTAATTTCTTGAAGCACTGGGATTTCTGCAATAAACTTATCAGCATACCAGCCATCCTGTAATTGCATCATAGGCCACGCCCAGGGCTCCTTCTCAGATGCCGCGTTGATTAGAGTCCAAAGTTGCCCTACAGAATCTGGAAGATTATCTGGCGCAGTCCTAGTGCCCTTTACACCCTCCTTCTGAAATCGGTAATAAGTAGAATAGAGGCCAGAAGCATACCGAGATGCCGCCCACTGATACTCTGAATGATAATGTGGCTCGCGATAAGAGCCATAGAAAGTGCTAGGCTCATAGAATGGCTGGCCACCATGCGCATCTAGTTCAGCCTTCTTAAGCGCAATTGCCTCATTAAGTAGATCATTATACGAGACTGCCCTGGAGGCTTGTATAAAGTTCATATCCTTTTGCTCAGTCCTATAGCGCCCATCATAGAATCCTCGCCAAGAGCTCTTATATAGATTCTCATATTTAACCGATTTAGCCCAGTCTGCCATGTTGCCTTAAGTGCAAGGGATTCAGGGCGACTATAACTCAATTTTTTACCCTGGTTCTAAGATTCAGACGGAATTTCTCAATATGTATCTATCTGGACAGTGAGATCATGAGCAGTATTAGCATTAGCTCCCGTATATGTAATGTATAAATGGATCCTATCGCCAGTAGCTAACCGTAGAGACCCATCATAAAAGTTCTTTACCAGGTCGGTTTCTCCAAATGTTACGGTAAACACTGTATCTGTAACTGTCCCTGTGGCAATGGGTGTATATTTAACCAACAGTGTTACAGTGTGCCCTATGCCTGGGGCTGTATTTAGACCTGCGGATATACCTGATATTAATAATGGCTGTTGTACACGATAGTAAGCAGGTGCAGTGGTTCCAGGATCTGGAAATAGATTATTGGAAATTGCCTGTGTTCCTGGCCAGAGATATGCTCCATTAGTTGCATCCTTAATATCTCCTCTGAGGCCATAGTAAATAGTGCTAGGATATAAAAATGTGGAAAATCCCTTTGATCCTGCAGATTTTGTCACCAAATCTGTGCCAGGGCCAATTTGGATTCCTGGGGATGCTAAATATGTTGGGTCACTGATTGTTGATGGATTTGTCTGAAGAATATCAGATGCGGTATAGGCCTGGCCTGAGGTTGGAACCACTGTGCCGACAGTTGTTGATCTCAGTTGAATAGATCCTGTATTATTTGGATCGGCACTTTCAACACCCACATAGGATCCTGTAGACGCAGTGTTAGTCGGCTGCGCCACATAGATATTAAGATCACGGCATGTTAGGATATTTGTATTAGACACAAGGACACCTCTCTTATTCCCCCCACCGTTAGAGTATACATTGATTGTAGACCCCTTGAGTGAGTTAAAGGAGAATGATCCTGCGCCAAGGCTACCAGTGCCTGAGGCTAGAACACCTGTAACCGTGCTAGACCCTCCACTAGATGCAGAGGAATTATTCACGGTAAGCACACATGTTCTCAGCTTCGCAGTCGCGGATGTCGTTCCACCGAAGAGAAGGCCTGTTAAGGTGTGGTGACCAGTTGATGTGAGGCTCAGAGTCAAATCTTCCACGCGCGTGCTTTCTCCCATGGTAATAAGGGTTGCATCTGCCGTTGCAACGTGTTGAATAATCGTTGTTTGCGTGCTCTGTCCACGCAGAGCTACACCTGTTGGTAAAGTAATTCCTGCGGTAAGAGTGTATGTTCCTGTAGAAACTAAGATAGTTTTACC
>Ga0214923_10003366_pt1 | contig 20081 bp, 12 predicted proteins | sample LL1510_MetaG_FD_177993 | JGI IMG/M metagenome (GOLD analysis project Ga0214923, IMG submission 177993) | Freshwater microbial communities from Lake Lanier, Atlanta, Georgia, United States - LL-1510 | ecosystem: Environmental > Aquatic > Freshwater > Lake | place: USA: Georgia | collected...
GTGACTGACTTCATAGAGACGTACAACTACAAGCACTTACACAGCTCTCTTGGCTTTGTTACGCCCTATGATAGGCTGGTCGCACGACATGAAGAGATCTTTCAGGCACGGGACGCCAAACTTGAGGCAGCTCGCGCACGAAGGAAGGCAGTGAGAGAGCACGGGCTCTTGGCTGCCTAAACATTAACGCTATGACCATGAGGATTGTAGGTTACAAAGATTATCTGATGTTCGTTTCCAGCTGAAGCGGTACAATGGGTTGGTACAACTGTTCACCAGATCTTTTCTTTATATCGTTCTCAATAGCAGCAGTATATGTGGAAACCGGGCCCTGAATTTTTACCCTACTTGGAGAAAATTGCCGCCGACCCGCTACTCACCTCTCCATTATCGAATATGCCACCATCTCACTTTAAAAATAAGCTGGAGGCCATTGCACTTATGGTGAGTCACAGAGAAGAAGAAGCTTATAAAGTTTTCATAGAACGTATTGAGAAGTCAACTAATCCCGGGGCTGCAAAAGACCTTGATTTCTATATCTTTCTAAATAGAGAGGTCGGTAGCCTCGACATTCGACCCCTCCAAAAAATTTTCAAAAATGTGCATGTGAAGAACCTGGACATTCCGCCGGAAGATGATCTCTATGTACGCCCAGACGAACCGCTTCCCGGCGCATTACCGCCACTAGGAGCAAAGTCGGGACCTAATTCTTTCTTTTTCTCGGTCATGGCCGAGCTTTCAGACAAACAAACTAGCCTAATCCTGGAAACAGATTGCTACTTTGGAAAAAATTGGCTACCAAAGCTGCGCCAACAGTGCGAGCGTTCGAATCCGTTCTGGATTTGTGGTGCCACGTACAGCGGTCCTACTCGTCTACCAAATTACCCTGGGCTCCTTACTCACCTAAATGGAGTCGCTCTTTACGCCACTGGGGACAGGCATTTTCAAACTTTTTTAGGCTGCCTCAAGGAGTTTTTGATAAGGTTTTCCTCTTTCATGCCAAGAATTGCATATGATCATGGGCTCCGGCTTTTTGTAGATGGTAATCTTCGCTCAAAAAAAGCCCCTTCAATGTGGGGTTTTATCGATCGTCAGTTAAAAAGAACTAATCTCATCCTTAATTATTCGATAGCTCAAGATAGTGTGGTCGATGCAGATTTGGTGTTGAGAAAAACCTCGTGTGCCATTTTACATAAAAAAGATCCAAGTCAGGGGACTGCCGGTTCGAGTTTGGAAAAGCCCTCGAGATTTCCTGTCGCTGGTTCGGTTGGAATTTTAGATTGTTACGCGCGGGGAGGGAATCTGTTCTTTGACCTTGACCCGCGATTTTGGATAGAGAAAAGCGATCAAGAAATTATACGATTCTTCCGGCGCTCAGTTAATAGGAGTCTAAATCTTAAGGGTGCAGTGGTAAAACGAACCGTTCAGTATCATGCGGCGATTTTTCTTCGAGCTGAGACGCCTCCGCCAAATCATGACGAGCCGGTGCTTCTAGGCGCTGAACGTTGCTTCATAAAGAAAGCGGACTGCGCGCCTTCCTTTCTGCAGGTTGTATCTTTAGTAAGATCTCGATCTGAGGCCCAAATGGTTATAGATCACTGGGGAGGAGAATTAGTAGCACCCGATCGATTTGTTTTCTATTGTTTCAATTCCTCTTGCAGTAGGGAAGTGGAGGAACTCACATCAACGTCGGCTTCCATCACCAGCCACCTATGGTGCTTACCCAGAATGCATCAAGTTTCAAATCCACGAATATTTAAGAGCGGGCAGGAATATGAGTTTGTATGCATTAATATTAATTCTGCATACAGCCACTGCCTTAAGTATCATCATGAGGCTGTGTGGACTCTGTTTGTTACTCCCCAGGATCGACTTTTGCCTTTGAACCCTTCCCCCAATCCGCTAAGTCTCGTTTCCTCACTAAGAGAACTTCCGGCTGAGATCAGTGTGCTGAACTTACCTCTTAAAACCTCAGAGAACCGAACAAAGCCTATTTACCTTCCTGTCTTTAGAACCTGTCGGCACGTTTTTACCGCTTGTTTGAACTGGGGTTATGCCCAAGAGGAGCATCAGATAGTCGACCCCCGGTTTAGGGTTCTACGAGGGGCGCAGGACGGCGAGGCGCTCCAGGTAGCACTCACGCCGCTAACCGCGAGTCGAGAGTAAGAATGAGCCCAAATTTCTAGGACGCTCGCCGTGCTCGACGACATCCTTGCTGCGGAGTGGCTACTTATGGCCTATTACCTCACGCTTAGAGTTTACGAGGGTCCCGTCAGCGCCTAACGAGCCTGGCTTATATCAAAGCTTGACTCGAGCGATAGAACGCTTCCGCCGTATGAGAGGCCACCGACACCAACTCCGAGGGAACGGATCTTCTCGGGGTTGAGTGCCTCATTTAACTCCGGGCTTCCACCGGTGAACATGGCAAGTGAGCTCTTAACTGACTCTGCGATTGTGGCAACTTGTTTAAAGTTGAGGTACAGCGAGACAAGATTTAATCCGGTTAACTGTGTCTGAAGCGGATTGGAAAGCGACGAGGTAAAGGTTGGTGCTGCTCCACTTTGAGATGCAATCAGGTCACGTATCGCTACCTCAGATGTCCCCACCAATAAGGAGGAGCTTCCCTTCGGAGAGCTGATGTACGCACCAACTCCTATGAGGGTAGTGAAGTAACGGGTCGGGCTTTCAGAAATATCCTTGGAAAGCCAGCTCGCATTTTGACCGCTGAGAGTCATCAGCATACTGAGGTTTGACTCCACAAAAGAGCCTAGAGCCGCCCGATCATTGGTGTCAATCGACAGGTAGAGATCCGGGACCGGAGAACCCGACGTGTTATTTCGAATGCCGAGAGTCATGCCACGAACATTCTGGAGGCTCTTGACTATATCAGGTCCCGACTGTTCCTTGAGAATTTCAAGAAGTGGCTCAACTTTGTTGATAAACTTTGAGTCAAGAGAGATCGCTATGGCGGTGTCCGCCGGCAACTTAGCTGAAACCGGGGAGAGAGAGCTACCCTCAAAAGCTGAGAGAATTTTTGTTTGGGAGTCACTGCGTGGGGAAAATACTACGTTCACTCGGGAGCGATATTGCTCAGAAAACGACGAGCTTCCCGCCAGGGCGACAACTGGTATCGTCTTCGGATCAAGCCCGCCGGTTGTATCCATGCTGGCGAGTTTCTCCAGGAGTGGTTGTAGTCTGGGAAGAGAGGCGAATGCAAAACCGAGTGAATCCGATGTAGGAGCCAGCTTAGCTGTGGCTGTCTTAAATTCCGGTAGCGCCCTCAGAGTAGCCAATGCCTCAGTCTCATTAGCTCCGAACAAAGTTTCTAAATTCACCTTCGCGAGAGATATTCCGAAGCGCTCTTTGCTGGCCGCAGCGTACAATTTCACCGGCAAGTTTGGCTTCGATATTGAGATGCCGTTGGCTCCCTGTATCATCTCTGGAGCTACCTGGAGTCCCGATTCCGATAGGAAAGAACTAAAGACCTTTAACTTGTCAGTTAGGTCAACGAGGGGGGCGTGCTCGGCAAAGACGCCTACATCGAGTGGGATGACCTGATCGTTAGAGGGGCCAGCAAAGACGACAACCAAGGAGAAGACCTTCTCAGGGGAGTACATTCCAGTATCGGATACTAAGCCGATTGAAACTAGGGCATCGTAGGCGCGGCGCATTAGGTCAGCCGCGTCCTCATCAAGTCCTGCGTCCGCAAGCCGCGATACCAGCCCATCTAACGACTCCTTGGCGCTAATTTTTGAACCGAACGGAGAGGCCTGCAAGAGTTTGTACCCATTGCTGTTGAGGTCAACGATGGAGAACAGGCCCGTAGAGTTCGGCAGTTTCTTTAGAAGAGCGGCCCTTAAAATGGGATTCTCCTGTTCCGTCACCGGAGTTTCCTTCTTGGAACAACCCACGAACGACAGGGCGATAATAAGGCATGAAAAGGTTAGGAGGGAGCGAAGCTTGATCATGAGTAGTTTCTCCGGATGGAAGTAATGAGCGTGTCCGGTAAAGTATCGAAGCTAGGTGGAAATCACAAGGCAAGAATGACCTAAACGACCTTCGATTGTGGCTTGTTTTTGGTTTGCTCATTTCGGTCGCGCTCAGGCCCTTAAAAGCTACTTTATCCATTGCGAATGGGGACGGCGGTGGATTTAATGGTACAAGGTGAGGTGGGTTGTGTGCGTATAAAACACCTCAGGGGGTACCCCGTTAAAGTTGAGCTTGGGAATCAGAGTGCATTGGTGTCGATGTGAGTAGTGTGAGAGTTTTATGTCCCTGACACGTCTGGATTGTGATATTTTTAGGGGGCAAGACGCGCTCACGGACGCCTCGTCCTACGTCGCATTCAACCCGATGTTGAGGCCAGCGCAATTTGTCTTCGCCGGGTCTACCGCGATCGCTCAGGGACTTGGGTCTCAAGTCGCATATCGCTTAGCGATTGATTATTTCACCCGTGGAGTAGAGGCTCACTATAACACCGCTGGTGGGCGGGATTCGGGGGCGATCGATGAAGAAGCGGTAAGCAAAGTGCTCGAGGAGGCCTTCAGGACAGCAAATTCATCGGTGTATGGTTTTGGTCATAAGTTGGCTGCTGGGGGGCGGATGGCGGCATCCCTCCTTGCTCTTGCTATCGAAGAGGGCCGCTTTGCAACAGCTCGGGTTGGTGTGGGAAGCGTCTACCTCTTCCGTGATAATCAACTTTTTCCGTTCTTTGCCTCCGACTGGGTAGATCGCTCTCTAGTTGGAGATGTTGAGGAGTTCCCCAGTGAGTTAAGTGTTCAGCGGCAGTCGTTTGTCGGGTCTAATTCCATAATTGACGTAGAGATAGCTTCGGTATCGCTCGCTCCAGGGGATATCATTTGTGCATTTTCTCGGTCTCTTACCTCGCTCAATGAGACCCTCCTGTTTCAGCACCTTGAGACCGTTCGAGGGGAGGGGTTCCCCGAGACGCAGCCGCGAGATATGGCGGAGCGTTTGTGTATTGAGGTCTTCACTGAACCTGACACGCTATCGTTTAGTTGTGTCGCGGCTGTTGGGCCTGAAGTGATCTATTGTTCTAAGATAGTGGCATAAGAGAATTGTGGGAAGAAATCTCTTAGGTGATGAAAAGAGCCCGTATCTTGCCCAGCACAAGGATAATCCGGTGTGGTGGCATCCGTGGGGCGAGGAGGCTTTTGAGCGAGCTCGTCGAGAAGATAAGCCTGTATTCCTCTCAATCGGCTATTCCACCTGTTACTGGTGCCACGTGATGGAGAAGGATTCCTTTGAGCAGCACGATGTGGCGAGGCTTCTCAACGAGCATTATGTGAGCATAAAGCTCGATCGGGAGGAGTTGCCTGATATCGATCAGATGTACATGCAAGTTGTGGTTGGAATTCATGGGCAAGGTGGATGGCCGATGTCGGTCTTTCTAACGCCAGATCGAAGGCCGTTCTGGGCCGGGACATTCTTCTACCGGGACGTGTTGTGTAGGATCCTGCAAGCCCTTCATGATAGCTGGGCCAACGATCGGGATCGGGTGCTGGTGTCTAGTGAGGAATTGACCCGATATCTGCGCGATAAACAGGCTACGCCGGGCGGTGGTGTGGTCGATGGCCCTTTATTGGAGCTTGCGCTAGAGCGACTCCTAAGTCGGTACGACGCGCAGCATGGTGGTTTCGGCGCGGCGCCGAAATTTCCACCGACGCAGCAATTGAGGCTCATCTCCCGGCTTAATCTAACGATCAAAGGTGCGGCGCCACGCGAGGTAGTCTCTAACACGCTCACGTCGATGGCACGAGGGGGGGTGTTTGATCACATAGGAGGTGGCTTTCACCGTTACTCAGTTGACGAGCGGTGGTTGATTCCGCACTTTGAGAAGATGCTGTATGACAATGCATTGCTCGTGCCGGCCTATCTCGATGGCTATGTGGACACTCAGCAGGTCTTATTTCGAGACGTAGCACGACAAACTCTCGAGTACCTACTGCGGGATATGCGCGCACCAGAGGGTGGTTTTTACTCTGCGGAGGATGCAGGCGAGGTTAATTGCGAGGGGGAGTTTTATGTGTGGAGCGTGGATCAGGTCCGTGCTGTTCTACCCGAAGAGATCGCAAGCTCTTGTATGCGCGTGTATGGAGTAACCGAGGAGGGTAATTTTGAGCGGGGAGCATCCGTCTTGCATATTCCCATGGGAATCACATGGGGTGACGCTACCTCCGAAGTTATGTTGCAAGCTCGGGAAGTTTTGCTCCAGGAGAGAGGGCGGCGCCCACGTCCGGCGCTCGATACCAAGATTATCGCTGGATGGAATGGGCTTGCGATTACTGCGTTGTGTCGAGGCTACCAGGTGCTCGGTGACCGCCGATACTGTGATGCAGCTCTCGCCTGCGCCCGATTTATACGCAGTAATCTTCACTCTGGGACCACGTTGTTACGGCGATATGCCGACGGTGATTCGCGTTTTGCGGCAACACTCGAGGATTATGCCTACCTCACGGAGGGAGTATTGCAGCTGTACTGTGTAACGGGGGAGGGTGCCTGGCTACGATATGCGATGGCGCTTCAGGACGAGCAGCACGAGCGTCTATGGAGTTCGTCCCTACAGGCTTACGTAGTATCACGATCGCCCTTCAATATCGTCGAGATACGAGAGTGGGAAGATGGTGCTACCCCTTCCTCAAATGGTGTGTCGCTCGATAATCTGTTGGCACTCAGCGCTGTTACAGGGGAACGGCGATTCTCGGAGCGTGCTGAAATGCTCGAACGAGGAATACCTGCAGAGATAAAAGCACATCCAAGTGCATACTCGCGAACATTGACGGCGGTGGTATCTCGCCTCACAGGAAGCCAGGTATGTGTGGTCTCACTCGCTCAAGAGGGGGATCAGCCTCCCCAGCCTCTGTGGGAATTGTGGGGGCGCTTTTTGCCCCTTACAATGTGCCTTTGGAGGGCGCCAGGGAGTGAGTCTTTTGGAATCGCGGGCGATAAGGGAGCCGTAGACGGTCAGAGTGCCGTGTATGTGTGCGAAAATAAGACGTGTCGTAGCCCGGTAGTTGATGTCGATAGGGCTGTAGAAGTATGCTTGCAGGCGTCAATAGTTAGGGGAATCAGTGCATGAAACAGTACCTTGATCTTGTTCGAGACGTTCTTGAAAACGGGAAGCCCGAGGCAGGTGTTGAGAAAGATGGAGCAATCGTAAGACCTGACCGCACGGGAGTTGGAACGTATTCAGTTTTTGGGAGGCAGCTGCGGTTTAATCTCGAAGAGGGTTTTCCGCTCGTCACAACGAAGAAGGTGCACCTGAAGTCGATTATCTATGAGTTGCTCTGGTTTCTAAACGGTGACACCAATATCAAGTACCTCAAAGATCAAAAAGTCACGATCTGGGATGAATGGGCTGATGAAAATGGAGATCTCGGTCCCGTCTACGGAAAACAGTGGCGCTCCTGGGAGGGGCCTAAAGGGAAAGTGGATCAGATTAAGAGAGCGGTTGAGACGATCAAATCTAATCCGAGCAGTCGTCGGATCGTTGTGATCTCATTTAATCCAGCTGACCTGCCAGAGGTGGCTCCGCCGGCATGCCATACGCTCTTCCAATTCTATGTTTCGGGTGATAAGTTGAGTCTTCAGCTCTATCAGCGCTCGGCGGATCTTATGCTCGGAGTGCCATTCAATATCGCCAGTTACGCGCTCTTGTTGATGATGGTGGCTCAGGTCACCGGGCTTCGCCCGTACGAGTTCGTGCATACGTTCGGTGATGTGCATATTTATTCAAATCATGTCGAGGGTGCTTTGTTGCAGTTAGAGCGTGAGCCACGCGCGCTACCACAGATGAAGCTAAATCCTGCGGTACGCGACTTATTCTCCTTTCGATATGAAGATTTCACGCTTGAGGGTTATGATCCACACGAGCGGATCCAGTTCGCGATAGCAGTATGACAGAGTGTGCCAACATTGCGGCGATTGTAGCGATGGATGAGGGGCGCCTGATCGGTAACAAGGGTGCGTTGCCCTGGCATGTGCCGGAAGACCTTGCTCATTTTCGCTCTCTTACGAGTGGACAAGTGGTCGTGATGGGTCGAAAGACCTGGGACTCACTTCCCGCAAAGTTTAAGCCTCTCCCTGGTCGAACAAATATTGTTATCTCACGAGAGGGTTCCTCGCTGGCACTGCCGGAGGGGGTGTTTCGGGCGCATTCTCCCGCGGAAGCTATCACTGTGGCGCAATCTGTTGCTGGCGGGAGAAAAATCTGGATTATCGGAGGCGCTGAGATCTATCGATCAACTCTGTCCTTGTGTGGAGAGGTGCACCTCACTCGGATTAACGGCAGACATGAGGGCGATGCATGGCTGCCGGAGTTTGAGCGTGATTTTACCCTCGTGGATACAACAGACGGTGAACGGTGTAGGTTTGAGACCTACAGACGTAGGTGAGTGTGGAGAGGTAAGCTACAATCCTATCTGAGGCCAGTGATGAGCATCGCTGGCCAGTAGACGAGAAATGCAGTGATGGCGCTTATGGGAATCGTTAGCACCCAAGCGTACCATATTCTAACAGTGATACCCCAGCGAACCGCTGAGACACTCTTGCTGGCTCCCACGCCCATAATCGAGCCGCTGATACAGTGAGTCGTCGATACGGGGAGGCCGTAGTGAGACGCCGTCATAATCACCGCCGCCGCCGCCGTCTCCGCAGCAAATCCGTGCACCGGTCTCAGATCAATTATCTTAGTCCCGAGAGTCTTAATAATGCGCACTCCACCAGCGGCAGTACCGAGCCCCATAGCCACCGCGCTCGCGAGTATTACCCACGCGGGGACGGGTAGAATCGGTCCCGTCATCGAGACCGTACCGTATGCGACAAGCACCATGGTAATGACACCCATGGTCTTTTGCGCATCGTTACTTCCATGAGAGAGAGCCATTAATCCTGCTGATATCATCTGCAGGTGGCGGAAGAGAGATGACACGCCCACTGGGGCAGCACGTCGAAAGAGCCAAAAGATCAGCAGTGTAAAGAGAAAAGCCATCACCATCCCAACGAGAGGGCTTATGAACAAACTGAGAGCAATGCGGGTAATTCCTGGGCCGTGTATCGATGAGAATCCGCCATGAGCGATCCCCGCTCCTACAAGCCCGCCGACCATCGCATGTGATGAGGAGGAGGGTATACCGAAGTACCACGTGCAGAGGTTCCAAAAAATAGCTCCCAGCAAGGCGGCAAGAACGACGACGAGGGTGATGGTTTCAGGAGTGATGATGCCCTTGCCGATAGTGGTGGCGACAGCAGTTCCGGTAAGGGCGCCAATAAAATTGAGCACAGCGGCGAGCAGAATAGCTGTGCGGAGTGGCAGAGCTCGGGTGCTTACAACCGTAGCTACCGCATTCGCTGTGTCATGAAATCCGTTGATAAAGTCGAAGATCAGCGCGACAATTATCACCGTAATTACGAGTGAAAGCCCCATATGCTAGGTGTTTTTGATTACAATTGTTGATAGGACGTTTCCCACATCATCGCACAGATCCAGGGTGCGCTCTAAACCCTCGAGAAACTCCTTGTGTTTGAGTAATCGGATCGCATTTGGTTCGTTTTTGAACATATCTGCGGTGCGTTGCCGAAAGATGTGGTCTCCCTCATCTTCGAGGCTTTTTATGTTCTTGCAATGTCTGCGGATCTCGAGATTATTATTCCTCACCTGAATCTTAGAAACCCCTTGAAGGATCTCCTTAGTTGAATTGTGAATTAGCTTGGCGACTTCGACACTACCGAGCGGTAGATCCTCCATCGCGTGCACCTTAATCTGCAAAGCGGTCGAACAGATCTCATCGGTGATGCTTTCAAGCTCAGAGCCGAGATTGAAAATGTCTGAACGATCGATGGGGGTGACAAAGGTTCGATTGAGTTCTTTGTACACCTCAATAATCACCCGGTCTGCCTCCTGTTCAATCTCTTTGATCGCAGCGACCGTTGTTTCACGAGTTTTAGGGTCGGGGTCACTAACACACTCGACAAGGAGAGATCCAGCCTCGCTGGCGCAACGAGCAAGTCTCGTTAAGAGTTCGAAGAAGTGATCCTCTTTGGGGAGAAGCCATTTAATAACGCGATCGAGCCACATATAGCGTTTTCCAAAAGCACCTGGCGAAATCCTAGCTTTCGGAAGACGCTACGGATTAGCGGATGCGAGTCAAAACATAAACCATAGTAATGGACGGCAAAAGCCTTGCCAGTTTCTCTGGTAGGGACTTTTGCACATCATTCTATCCCAGTGTTTCCCTCGTTTGTGATCTACGGCGGGCAGGTGTAACTGAAAACCGCAAAGAAGGATAGAGGTACGGTCGCTCTATTCGAGCAGGCCAGGGTAGGCAGTCCAGGGTAGCGATACCACCCTGCTAGGCTATGAAAGCCTTAAGCCCCTGATAATCAGTCTTTCCCGATCCCAGGACTGGCAGAGTTTTTAACTGGCGAACTTCAGCTATGTGAACAATGTGAGGGAACCCGCTCTCGCGTAAGCAGTTATTTGCTCGGTCTAGTGAGAGATCTCCCGCCACAAAAGCGATCAGGCGAGGACGACCATCCCCCTCAACCCCTTGTGACAAAAGTGCAACCGACGGGGCGCCATCTGGAGAGGGCACCTGTTTTTGTAGGGCCTCCTCAACGGCGCCAAGGCTGATCATCTCGCCGGCGATCTTGATAAACCGTTTGAGTCGGCCGGTGATCACGAGGTTCCCATCCTCAATACGCCCCAGGTCCCCCGAGTTGTACCATTTTTCTTGCTTGAGGGTCACGAAGGGATCAATCGAAGGGTCGAGATAGCCCTTAAAGATGTTCGCTCCCTTAATAAGTATCAATCCCTGATCGCCGACCGGTACAGGCTCCAGTGATTCCGGATGAACGATTGCCAGCGACACACCTGGTAACGGCCTCCCCACTCCGACTCGGGCCTGTTGTGGCCTCCCCACACTCACCACGGGGCTGCATTCGGTAATGCCGTATCCCTCTAACACCTCAATCTTGGGATTTTTGGAGGTCGCTAGGTCAAATAGCTCCTGAGGAGCTTTCTCGGCGCCTGATACTAGTGCGCGCATCGACGCGAATTGCTGGGGATCTCCCGCTTTGAGAATTGAGCGGAGAAAAGTAGGGGTCCCGGCAGCCACAGTCGCGCCCCACATTGAGATCGCCTTTGCAATCTTACGACTTTCATTCGGATTTGGGTGATACGCCACTCTCAGTCCGGTCACGAGAGGTAGTAGGGTGCATATCGTCAGACCGAAGGAGTGAAAAGGGGGAAGAAAACCTATCAGCACATCACCGCGAGTAATCTGAAATGCCTCCAATACTCCTTTAATGTTGGATATAATATTGACGTGGGACAGGGGTACCCCTTTTGGAAGTGCTTCCGAGCCACTTGTGAATAGCACCACAGCGGTTTGTTCCGGTGTAACATCTCTCTGACCGAAGGCCTCAAGAATTTGCGTCGGTGTTTCTCGGGCCATCCGTTTACTGGCGAGCTTCTCCTTGAGGGAGAGATTTTTCCTAATCTCCTCAAGAAAAACAAATCTATTCTCCAAGAAATCAAGTTCAGTCGGTACGATGTCAAGGAACCTCTCTGAGGTCAGTATTGCGGTTAGGCCAGTGCTCTGGCAGGCGTGCATAAGCGACCGTTTGCCAGCTGTCCAATTCAGAAATACCGGCACTTTGCCCGCCACAATAGCAGCCATGGTTACTATCGACCCCGCTACAGAGGCGGGTAGTAGCACCCCGACGTGGCTTCCCGAGAGGTTTGATATAAATCGAGCCAAAGTTATAACGCTGAGCTTCAATTGATCCCACTGAATGACGCCCGAGCGTTCGTCCGCAAGAGCGACACTGTTTCCGAAGCGGGTGCAGTTGGTAAGAAATGCCTCGGCAATCGTCGATGTGGAGCCAATATCAGGCTCTGGTCGAGATTCGATATCGCTCCGCCAGCTCGCCGGAACGACGAATTCCGGAGCGGGCCTTGAAGAGCTCAGCTGACCCATCGCTGCGCGGATCAATGAGCCAACAGATAGGAGCTCAGCTAGCTCCACGTCGTGGGCCTCAAACTCACGATCGAGCCACATCAGCAGCTCCGCCATCGTCAGTGAATCAAGTCCAAGATCGTCTCCAAGTTTTGTTTCTGGGGTTAGTGAGGAAGCCGGCACGTTCGCAAGACGAGCGACGTGATTGTATACAGCGTCCCTAATCTGCGTCGGTGCGCTCTCCACTGTGGTCTGGTCGGGCTTGCGCTCTGGTAAAGCTGGCAGGTCGTTTCGGACGGAGCTGTATGACACCAGAGAGGGCGTCTCAGGTTCTGGACCATTATAGATAGCTTCAAGATATCGATTGATAGCGAGAGGATCCTTAGTGCGAGGGAAATCAGAGGGATTAAAAAATATCTGCACAGATACCGGCCGTCGCGGAGCAAAAAAAAGAAGATTACGAGCAAGGATGTGCACACCCTTGAGGCATGTTTTGACCACGTCGGGTGTGATTCCACCTGTCAGGGCCTTGGAAAATATGCTCCCGTACAATCCGCGAATTCTTACAATCGCTACTGGCACATTCGGATGAGATTTTAAGATTGAGTGAACGCCCGAGGCTCCCCCAAGACGCTCTGCCCCGGTCACTGTTAGGCGCCCGGAGGGATAGAGTAACACGTTGTCTCCGTACTCAAGTGATGTCGCAATCTGCTCGAGTGCGCGCTCGATACGACGTCGCTTGTACGGTCCGGAATCGAATTCCATGTCAGCCATCGGAATAGCGCGAATGCGTCTCATGAGTGGATGAAGGGCGGGAAGGTTATACATCCCCTCGATCACAACAGGCCGCGGGCGGAGCAGATCCCACAAGAGTGTCGTAATGATGACTGGGTCGATCTCAGCTGGATGGTTTGGAAGAATAAGAATGCCGCGGGTCGTGTCAATCATTTCAAGGCCCTCAATCGTGACCCTGTACCGCAAACCTATAAGTTTCTTCACCAATGATGAAAGCATACCTAGGAAGACTCTTTCCGAGGTCGGGCGATCGAGCAAGGGCTAATTTGCCTGTATCGCTAGGCGGTCACTCGACGAATTTCCAATCGGTGCATAGTGATTCGTAGCCATAGCGACCCTTGTGCCGTTGGAGGCCGGGGGTTAACCGCGCCGTGTAAGGTTGTGCATGCCTTCAAGCCTGTTTTGATTTTCAAATGTGCGACCTCCAATACCTGCAGAGCGTAGAAAATCGGATTTTGTGTCAATAGCTTGGGATTGAGGGCTTTGGTAGGCATTGCTTTACGGATGGCGTCGTAATGGTGTAAGGTTGCGCTCTTCAGTGTGCGCCTTTAGCTCAGCTGGATAGAGCATCTGGCTTCGGACCAGAGGGTCGGGGGTTCGAATCCCTCAGGGCGCGTACATCCTCTTGGTAACATCTCCAAATACCTGAAAGCTCCAATCGCTTGACCAGAGTGGTGAGAGGGGCATGACCCTGAATCGACGGGTCGTATCATTTATACTTTTCTCCCGAGTCCACCAGCGCTACCCTATGGCTGGAATGTTTTCGTGCCGGTGAGGGGGTCTGTATGGCAAAAGTTATAGTGACAGGTGGCGCTGGATTTATCGGTTCCCATATCGTCGATCGACTCCGAGAGGCTCATGAGGTGATCGTCATCGATGATCTCTCGAGTGGGAGTAGATCAAATCTCCCCAAAGATGTGAAGCTGCACGAGCTTGATATTCGCTCACCGGGTGCAGCGGAGGTGGTAGCATCTGAGAAACCTGATATACTGGTGCACGCTGCCGCGCAGATATCTGTCCGGATCAGCATGGATCAACCGACGACTGATACTGATATCAATGTAACTGGATTAGTTAATCTTCTGATGCCTCTTCGAGGTAGAAAGGGATCGCACGTTGTGTTTCTCTCCTCTGGTGGAGCGTGTTATGGGGAGCAAGATGTATTTCCGGCCCCTGAGACTCATCCTATACGCCCTGAGAGTGTCTATGGCCTTTCAAAACGTGTTGGTGAGATGTACCTTGAGTTTTGGTCGCGGGTTTGGGGTATAACGAGCACATCGCTACGGCTATCGAACGTCTATGGGCCCCGGCAAAATCCGCATGGAGAGGCCGGTGTTGTGGCTATATTTTGTGAACGGCTTTTAGCGGGCAAGGACATCACCATATTCGGAACGGGAGAGCAAACGCGAGATTTCGTGTATGTCGGAGATGTAGCCGATGCGGTGTCTCGCTCAGTAGCCTCTCGCACAGTGGGAGAATTTAATATCGGCACATCTCGGGAGACCTCGGTAGTGGTTTTAGCCCAATCTCTAAAAGACCGAGCATGCCCAACCGCTCAGATTCTATTTGCCCCAGCTAAGTCCGGCGAGCAGATGAGAAGCGTGATTGACAACACGAGAGCCGGAACCGTGCTGGGTTGGAAACCGACCGTGCAGATGGATGAGGGGTTGGCAAAGACACTTGAGTGGTATCGCACAGGAGCTCGTTGACTCCTAACCGCCGAGGAGCATCATACTAGAGCTGGAGAGTGCGGACTATAGTAAGGCGCCTTAAATCTACAAGAGGCCGTGTCGAGTAGTTAGACTCGCGGTCGCTCTTTTAAGGTCAAAAGTGCAGGCCTTCACCAGATGTCCAACGTGTTACGATCATACCCAGCCAGCGAACAGGAGAGCACCCCTGATCCCAAGGGATCGCTCATCTCGATATTTCTACCTAGTGTGCATGGAGGGGGAGCCGAGAGGGCGATGCTCGTCTTTGCTGGGCAATTGCAGCAGCGCGGATTCAGCGTGGAAATCGTTGTGGCTAGGCTCGAGGGAGCGCTCCAAGCGCTCGTGCCGAATGGTGTAAGGATATATGACCTCGGTAGTCGAAGAATGTTAAACGCAATTCCAAGACTTACCACGTATCTCCGCCGCCAGCGGCCTAAGGCGCTTTTTTCAACTATAACTCACGCGAACATAGCTGCCGTGTGCGCCGCTACGCTGGCGCGTGTCCACACCCGGGTTGTCGTACGACAGTCTAACGCGCCTCTTTCGGAACAGGTGAGTAATGTCGGTCAAGCAGTGTGCCGTCGACTAATTCCGCTCGTGTACAAAAAGGCTGCCGGTATTATCGCAGTGTCCGAGGGTGTTGGGGAGGAATTACGCCTTATAGGACCTCATCTATCGGATCGTGTGAGGACTCTCCCGACCCCGGTATTGAACGAGCAGGTGCGCCGGCAGGGAGAAGAGATCCCCGATCATATATGGTTTAGGAAAAAAGCGTGTCCAATTGTGGTAAGCGCTGGTCGTTTAGAGAGCTCCAAGGGTATGTTGGATCTCCTGCGCGCGTTCGCCCGTCTGCGCAATAATACTGTGGCTCGCTTAATTATAATTGGAGAAGGGAGTCAGCGACAACAACTTGAGGCTGAGTCACAGCGCTTGGGGCTCTCAGAGTGCGTTTCGCTCCCGGGATTTCAGAGCAATCCCTTCTCCTTTATGAATCACGCTGATGTATTTGTCTTAGCCTCTCACTATGAGGGTTTGCCGAATGTCCTTATTCAGGCGTTGGGATTCGGAACGCCGGTTGTTGCGACTGACTGCCGCAGTGGCCCAAAGGAGATCCTAGAGGATGGACGTTGGGGGACCCTGGTTCCTGTCGGAAGCGAGGGACAGTTGGCGCGCGCGATTGAGAGCGCCCTTCAGCGATCGAAGAATGAAGCAGCTCGACGGAGTGCGTGGAGACGATTTGATGCTGACGCCGCCACCTCCGGTTATCTTGATATGGCCGGACTACCCGAGAGGATGCCAGCAATATCCCAAGAGTAATCAAGAATGGGCGTTGGTCAAGCACGTTGTGGCTGAAGGCGCTAGCTGTTGTTGCCACCAGGATCAGTGCTTGCCCATTTCTGCACCCTCGTTTTGCAAAGGTGAGGAAAAGTGTGACGAGGAGAGCCACATACGCGAGTAGCCCGATAATACCATTATTGATCCACTGTTGCAGGTAGAGATTGTGTGGCAGCTCGAGCATAGTTCGTGAGTAGCCGGTTCCATGACCGAGAAGGGGGGACTCCTCAATTAAGCGAATGGAATCTATCACAGCGTTTAGTCTGGTACCCGCCGAGCCGTCATCGACCTGTTTGTTGCTTAGCAACCGAGCGAGGCGGTTGTTCTGCTCGTGCTGTGAGATGAAGGATGCGAGGAGGGGCAACATACACGCGATCAGAATTGCCGCCACCACAATGAATCCCAGCGTCATCGCGCGCTGACGGTGGGATGCGGTCGAGCGAAAGAGTCGGAAGAAGATGAAGGTTAAAAATAGCACTGTAAAATTAATCAGACCACTGCGAGACATCGTCAGGGCTACTATAATAAATGTGGTTGCCAGGAAGAGAAGATCACCCCATAGGGAGCGGACAGAGCGTGGGTGTGTTGAAATGGCGAGCTGAGTGCTGATCGGCTGCCCAAAATTAAGCGCGGAGCAGCACAGAGTCACTGCCACGAGAGCGCTGAAATTTGCATTACCGGGAAATCCTGCCGCACGCTTAGTGATCTCAGCAAAGGTTCCGGGATGGCTAAAGTCATACCAGATCGAACACACAAGAAGGCACAGAGCAGGGGCGACTATTCGATTGAGATGAAGCGCTAATCCGGGTTGCGATCCTACGGCCATGCTGGCAACGACTATGCACAGGCTGTATGGAATCATGAAGATCCATTTACTACCCTCGTCCCAGTAGGCTGTGGGTAGCAGGGAGAGAGAGAGTGAGACCATGGTAAGAATGCCAAATGCGAAGAGCGGATACGCATTGTCTCGGATCGGTTGCACGAGCGAGCCGAGGGTTCGATGGTGTAGGTGTCGAGCAAGATGGAGCGCCCCAAAAGGTGCCAGTGCTAGGAGGCATAGGATAGTAGGATTGATGGGCAAAAAACCTAATGACGCTAGAGCCTGATCGGCGACACATAAAAATGGAACTAGGCTAAGAATTGCATAAGTGGTGGTGAGGCCACCCAGTGCTAGGGGGCTATGATTGAAAGTGGTCATGATTCTTCGGCACGATTTCGTAGGGTGTAGTCTACCTAGTTGCATACTCGTGTGAGATGAGGTTTGTTAGCCCTCATCTTGCTCCAGTAGGCGTCTACCGTTGTGATGACTGCTGAGGTGATGTAAGCGAGACGAAGGGAAGCCTCGATAGCACTTGAGTTACGCCAAGACCCCAGGATGTGAGTACGGATAGCGGACTGGGGCCTAGTTTTGACATGCCGTTTGCCTTTCGTCTGTCGCGTGATTGACTAGAGCCTTCTGCGTAGGCAGATTGAGCGTGTGAAGAGTCGTTGCTCCAATCAGACTTACGGAAAACTCCCGTTCGTGGGGCTTGCCCGGATCGCTCTAAGAGTCATCGGGTGTGCATCGGCGCGCGACGACACGTCGCTGCAGATACGTACGTGCCTGCGATCGCCGTTTGGGCAAACTCTTCGTCTTGGCGTTGGAATCATCATCTCTGCGATTATGTCTGGCTCGCGCTGTGAGGCAGAACCGTTGAACAAGGTAACTTACGGCGCGTTTATTGATGGCTACATCGCGCACGACTTTAACCATCTGCCAGGTCGATATCGTGCTTACACCACCCAGCCGTACTATTCAGATGAAGCGGCCGTCAACCTTGGATTGGCTGAAGCAGCTTGGGACTCAACAGACTATCAGGGACGAGTAGCTTTACAATACGGCTCCTCTGTTATCGCGAACTACGCGCAGGAACCCCATCTCTGGTGGCGTTACGTCCAGGAGGCCTATGCGGGTCTAAAAATTTCGTCAGATCTTTCCCTCGATGCAGGGGTGTTTTTCTCGCATCTTGGTGGCGAATCTTGGATATCACGCGATAACCTAACGCTGACTCGTTCGATGATAGCAGAGAATTCTCCCTACTACGAATCCGGAGTTCGGGCACGCTACTCCTTCTCAGAGGTCAGCCATGGTGAGTTATACATCGTGCGTGGTTGGCAGAATATATCCGATGTGCAGGATCCTGCTATTGGAACCCGCTTCACTCGACGGTTTAACGATGGAGTGAGCTTATCGCATAGCTCTTTTGTGGGAAATAAAAACGGGCTGCGGGTTTTTAATGCGTCTTCAATCTCCTATTCGTGGTCGGAGCGAATGAAGATTGCCGGTGAATATCATGTTGGAGTTCAGGAGCGTCGCGCTGATACTACAGCATGGTGGCAAGGTTGGGCGGTGACGATGGGATTCGCTCAAAATTCCAAGCTCTCATGGGCCATTCGAGCGGAGCACTACTCTGATCCTCATCAGGTGTTAGTGACGACACTCTCAGGCGATGATTTTAGACAATTTGGAGTTTCTCTGAATCTCGATTGGACGATTGCGCCTGGTCTGGTGTGGCGAAACGAGTATCGTAGCTTTATGAGCTCAGCGGATGTATTCCCTCGTCGCAATCAATTCTCTTCATATGATCAGTTCGTAGTATCATCTCTTCAGTATTCGATCAGCGTAAATTGAGCATGAGGGGTGCCATATGCGCCACGGGTCTCTCGCCGCAGTATAACTAGATTTGACCTTCGGATCATATGCATGATTGCTCGCCGGGCGCGGCTAACGACGCGGGGATCAGGAAAGGGATCGCGTCGGGCGTGCGTTGGACGTATCTCTCACTTGTTGTCCAGGCGATCGTGAAGATCGCGGTTATTTTCATCCTCGCTAGACTCCTGGGTCCTCGGGAGTTTGGGCTCCTTGGATATGCTCTGATGTGTACAACGTTTCTTGAGCGGGTCGCGCAATTAGGAGTGGGCCCCGCGCTGGTCCAGCAGCGAAACATAGATGACGATATGCTGAGGACCGCTCAGGTCCTTAGTATAGCGTCTGGTGTGCTGTCGATGCTCGCTATTTACTGTGGTGCCGGACTGGTGGCGGCTTTTTTTTCGGAGCCAGAGTTGAGGCTTATGTTGCAGGTGCTATCGGTAGGCTGCTTTATAGAGGCACTGAGCGTTATCTCCGATTCGCTCCTGCAGCGTGAACTTCGATTTCGCGAGATTATGATAGCAGAGACTCTCTCATACTTCGCCGCGATGGGATTGATCGCGATACTCTTGGCGTATCTCGGGTTCGGCGTGTGGGCCCTTGTAATGGCTACTCTGGTCCTCAAAATTATTCGATGGAGCGTGTTGTGGTACTGCGCGCCGGCGGTTCAGTTTGGTGTGTGGAGCGCTCGTCACGCCCGCGAGTTAGCTCGGGTAAGCCTCGGATTTAGTTTGGGTAGACTCTTTAATTTTTTCTCGTTACAGGGGGATAATTTCGTAGTTGGAAGAATTTTAGGGGTGGATGCTTTGGGAATGTATACCCGGGCATATCAGCTTATGACGTTGCCAGCGATGTATGTTGGGCAGATATTCGAGCGTGTCATGTTTCCGGCCATGGCTCGTACTCAAGCCTCGAGCGTAGCCCTTCGAGTTCAGTTCCTCTTTTCACTGGAGGCGATCGGGCTAATTGCCATGCCCGCGGGGGTATTGCTGTATCTTCTTGGTCACGAAATCGTTGTAGTTGGTTTCGGCGAACGGTGGGAGCCGGTTGTGCCTGTTGTATCGGTTCTCTCGTTCGGCGTTTTCTTTCGGACGGCTTATAAATGTAGTGACACTGTGGTCCGTTCCCAGGGAGCCGTCTATAATTATGCTCTTAGGCAAGTAGTATACACTATGCTCATAGTGGGTGGGGCATGGAGTGGTGCGACCTTAGCGGGACTCCATGGCGTAGCGGTGGGCGTTGTTATGGCGATAGCGCTGAACTATCTCTCTATGACTCTCGTGAGTAAGAAGATAGTGCAGGTGTCATGGAGAGAGCTTATAGGGGCGCATCTTCCTGGACTTAATATAGCGCTATGGTGTGGTATCGGTGTATATGCCGCCCACGAGTGGATATCGAATCTGACAGCCTCAGCGTTTATCATGCTGGTTATCTCAGGATTGAGCGGAGTCCTCGCTGGTCTTACAGGGGGATTAATCATGTGGGGTCTTCTGCCCTCACGAGTATTGACGTTTGCGATGGAGATGTGGAGTGCTCAGCGACTGAGGAGGCAAAGGTCGACATCGCCCTCTCTTG
>Ga0214923_10003367_pt1 | contig 20079 bp, 15 predicted proteins | sample LL1510_MetaG_FD_177993 | JGI IMG/M metagenome (GOLD analysis project Ga0214923, IMG submission 177993) | Freshwater microbial communities from Lake Lanier, Atlanta, Georgia, United States - LL-1510 | ecosystem: Environmental > Aquatic > Freshwater > Lake | place: USA: Georgia | collected...
TGGCGAGAAGGTTGTGGTTGAATTCATGGCGCCCGTCAAGGCCATCGCCCCGGGTCAGGCCGCCGTCTTTTACCATGAAGATACCGTCCTTGGAGGGGGTTGGATTGTAGATTCGGACCCTTTACCCCGTTAAACAACTGCGCCCATGAAAACATTTCTAAGGACCTTCCTGCTCTTTCTTATTTCGGGATTTTCGTCCTGGGCCCAAACCAGGGATACGTATTGGGTGGCCTTCACCCACAAACCAGCGGGGGCCTACAGCCTGCTACAACCCCAGGCCTATTTGGGTCCTCGGTCCATCGCTCGGCGTGTTCGCCAAGGCATTTCCATCGATAGTTCGGATTTGCCGGTTTACGCTCCTTTTCTGGACAGCCTACGTGCCGCCGGTGCCCAAGTGAAGCACTGCAGCAAATGGTTAAACGGTGCCACCATCCGCATTCCGAACAACGACTCCTTGGTTCTCCAAAGAATTTACAACCTGCCATTTGTTCGTCAAACCCTGCCCAACGGACGCAAAGCCGGTCAGGACGGACGGTATCCTTCCCACAAGCTTGCCGTTCACCCAATTCCTTTGCCCATTTCTTCTGTAGGACGGACCAGTTCAGGATACGGCGCTTCGTTAGCCCAAATCCGCCTGCACAAAGGGGAATTTCTTCATGATTTGGGCTACCGGGGTCAGGGTCTTCGAATTGCTGTTTTTGACGCTGGATTTGTTGCCATGCCCCAAATTCGGGCCTTTGATTCCCTCTATACCCGCCATGGAGTCTTGGATACCTACGATTTTGTGGACATGGATTCCATGGTCTACGAATTGGACGGGCACGGAACCTATGTTATGGGATGCATGGCTGCCAATCTTCCGGGTGAATTGATGGGAACGGCCCCCAAAGCCGAGTACATGTTGTACCGAACGGAGAACAATGTTGGGGGCAGCGAGAACCCGGTCGAAGAGGACAATTGGGTGGTCGCGGCCGAAAGGGCCGATAGCATGGGTGCTGATGTTTTTAACAGCTCACTCATTTACACCACCTTTGATGTTCCTGGTTGGAATCACAGCTGGGCGGATATGGATGGTAACACAACACGAATGACAAGGGCCTCGGATATGGCGGCCTCCAAAGGTATCTTGGTGGTTAATTCAGCAGGCAATTACGGAGGCGGTCCCTGGTTCAAAATCGGGGCTGCTGCCGACGGAGATTCGGTTTTGGCTGTTGGAGCCACCGATACCTTGGGCGTTCGAGTCGGTTTCAGCAGCCTGGGACCAACGGCCGATGGACGAATAAAACCCAATGTGATGGCTGTAGGAGCTGGGGCCGCAACCTGCGCCATTCCAGGACCTGGAGTCGCTTTGGTATCCGGTACATCCTTTGCAGGACCCATCATGGCTGGTTTGGCTACCTGCCTTTGGCAGGCAGTGCCCAACCGGAACGCTTACCAAATCCTTGAATTACTCGAGCGTAGCAGCGATCGGTCCAACAACCCGGATACCGCCAACGGGTACGGGGTGCCGAACTTGCAGAGGGCCCTAACCTTGGCCGGTTGGAGTCCCTCTACGATGGATTCTTTTCCTTCCTGGACTTGGGCACCGCAACCTTGCACCCAGGAACAAAGTCTCCTCCTGCATGGCAACCGTTTACCCACTGGATCCTACCAAATCTCCTGGTTTAATACCCAGGGTCAGCGAGTTCAAGACAGCCGGTTCGATTGGCCCTCGGAGTCCGGCCAAAATTTTGTAGAAATTACCAAACCGAAGCCGGGATTTTATGTTGTATCCCTAACCGGAAAGTCTTACCGGGATCGTAAAACTTGCCTTCTCCTTCCTTAGACCACCTGGTTATTTTCTTGAGCAACACCTTCGTGTCCCCGCCTTTTCAAAACATCCGCCGCCGGATCTACTTCTTCCTTTGGACGATCTTCTTAGGAACGCATGCTTCGAATGATGCCTTCAGTACGAACCCTGGATCCATCGGTTCATCCTCCTCATTCGGATCCACGAATGATGTTCTAAATTTCGAAAAGAATTCACGATATACCGTTTCGGGGTATATCCGTGGTCAAAACGGGGAAAACTTGGTTGGATCAACCGTTCAGGTTTTGGCCCTGGGAATCGGAACCGTTGCCAATCAATACGGCTATTATTCTTTGATGTTGGATTCTGGTGAACATACCTTGGTTGTCCAATACCTGGGGTACCGTCCGCTCACCAAAACCATTCGACTCCAACGAAATACCCAGCTCAACTTGGTTCTTGAAGAATCCATTGTCGAGGGTGCTGAGATCGTGGTGGAAGGAAAACGCGCAGAGGATCATGTAACCCAAAGCCGAATGAGTGTGAACGAAGTGGATATCCTTCAGGTCAAAAGCCTGCCAGCCCTGATGGGCGAAGCCGATATTCTCAAAACCATTCAATTGTTGCCAGGGGTCAAAAACGGGGGAGAGGGCACCACCGGCTTTTATGTGAGGGGAGGAGGTCCGGACCAAAATTTAATTTTGTTGGACGAAGCAGTGGTTTACAATGCCTCCCATCTTTTTGGGTTTTTTTCGGTATTTAATGCAGACGCTTTGGCCAACAGTCAGTTGATCAAAGGGGGCATGCCGGCCGAATACGGAGGTCGAATTTCTTCCGTCCTGGACCTAACCATGCGCGAAGGAAACAACCAAAAACATGTTACCCAAGGTGGTCTTGGATTAATTGCTTCTCGTTTTACCACCGAGGGGCCCTTGAAGCGTGGCAAAGCTTCCTACATCCTCTCGGGTCGCAGAACCTATTTGGATGTCTTGGTGGACCCTTTGATCCCAAAGGATGCACCGGCCAAAGGCTCGGGTTATTTTTTTTACGACCTCAACGCCAAGATTAACTGGCAACCGAGTCCCAAAGACAGGTTGTATGCGTCGGCCTATTTTGGCAAGGATGTTTTTGACTTTAACAACCGAGAAAATGGTTTCCGCTTTAGCATACCCTGGGGTAATTCGACGGCGACCCTGCGATGGAACCGAATCCTGAGCCCCCGGCTTTTTGCCAATCATTCCTTGGTTTACAGTGATTTTGAATTTGGAACCCGTTTTACCCAAAACGATTTTACCATCAACCTCAATTCAGGGGTCCGCAACCTCACCTTCAAGCAAGATTTGGATTACCAATTATCCGCCCGGCATCGTCTCAAATTTGGTAGTCAACTCATTCGGCATTGGTTTTTGCCCAGTGTGGTCGAAGGCAGAGCCGGTGATTTTGACATTGCCACCAACAATATCCGACGGTTGAACGCCATTGAATGGTCCGCCTATATTCGGGACGAATGGGACATCACCGATCGCTGGCAGGTCAATGCGGGGCTTCGTTTCGCAGTTTTTCAACAATACGGTCCTTATACCTACGAACGCTACGCTGACGCCACTTTAATTACCCGCTTGGACAGCATCGGATTTGGTCCCGGACAAAAAGTGGTGCGTTACCCGGCCTGGGAACCCCGACTTAACCTACGTTATCTGGTGGATAAGCAATCTTCCATCAAATTTGCAATCACCCGCAATCTCCAGTTCATCCATCTGGCGTCTTCGTCTGGGACCTCCTTACCGGCCGATTTATGGATCCCCAGTACCCTGAAGGTACGACCTCAAATTGGCTTGCAATACGCAGCCGGGTATTTCCGTAACTTCCGCGATAACACCTTTGAAACATCAGCCGAGATTTATTACAAAGACCTCCAAAACCAAATCGATTTCCGGGAAGGGGCCGTCAACGGCTTCAACCCTTTAATCGAAAACGACCTGGTCTTTGGCAGGGGAGAGGCCTACGGAATGGAACTTTTTGTTAAAAAAAATCGAGGCAAATTGACCGGTTGGGTTGGGTATACCTTGTCTTGGACCAACCGCTTTTTTGATGATATTATGCAAGGAAAGGCCTACCCCTACAAATTTGACCGGAGGCACGATTTATCGGTGGTGGGGACCTGGGTTCAGAGTCCGCGTTGGAAGTTCTCGGGGACTTTTGTTTACTCAACCGGAAACGCTTATACCTTACCTGAATCGAGGTATTTCTTTGAAGGTCAAATTATTGATCAGATAGGAGAACGCAACAGTTTTCGATTGCCCCACTACCATCGGCTGGATTTTTCGGCGGTTTATACACCATCCAATCAACGTGCAGGCGAGACGGCGCAGAGTAGCGGTCGGCGTCGGTACAAAGGGGAATGGGTCTTTGCGATCTACAATGTTTACAGCCGTTTGAATCCCTTTTTTATCTACCTTGACAACGAGGGTTCCCTCCAACAAGGCACCCTCCAAATCCAAGCCAAAAAGGTCTCCCTGTTCCCCATTATTCCTTCCGTCACATGGAATTTCAAATTCTGAAAAATCTCCAAACTGGTATGGCTGTACGTGGAATTCTCCTATGGATGGTCCTCATGGGAGGTAGCAGCTGCGAGCGTAACATTGATCTGAACCTGCCTCCTCCCAATCCCCACTTGGTGGTTTACGGGGTGGTGGAACCGGATTCTCTTATCAAAGTAAGCATCAGTAGAAATTCGGCCTATTTTGACCCGGTGGATCTCAATGCAGTTCTTAATTTGCTGGATAACAGGGCCACCGTGATCGTCCAATCCACGGACTCTCTGGGACATACCGAAATTGACACCCTTCAACCTTTGCTCTTTCCCGCACTGCCCATCGTTCAATATTGGACGGTTTTTAATTACCAAGGCACCAAAATCAGGGGTCGTCACAACCGGACCTATCGAATTCATATCCTGCATCCGGATCACGAAATCGTTGGAGAAACATCCGTACCCGTCCCCTCACGGATCGACAGCCTTTGGGTACGTTCCAGGGCCTTTTTGCAAAAACAAGCCAATCCATCCAGCCAACCTACCGCCAGAGACAGCCAATTGGTACAACTTTTTTATCGATACCGGGACCCACAAGCGCCCGGTGACCATGTTCGGGTTTTTAGTCGTATCCAAAACGAAGACCAATGGTCCACCGCTTTCAATTCCGTTTACGATGACCAATTCTTCAACGGACAGTCCTTGGATTTTGTGTTACCAAGAGGCAAGGAAGCCTATTTGTTTAACGATTCCACCACCTTTGATGAGTTTGGCTTGTTCAGGGCAGGGGACAGCATTCAAATCAAATGGGCATCGATTGACCGAACCAATTTTCTTTTTTGGAGTGGATTAGCCCAAGCAACGGGTGGTAGCGGGGGACCCTTCGGGGCGCAACCCGTCGTCACCACCAATCTACGCGCCCTTAGGGGCCGTGTCCTTGGATTGTGGGCCGGTTATGGTTCGGTGCATTACAGCTTCAGGGTACCGGATCGCCCCTGAGGCAGCCCGTAAATCTTGGTCTGTACCTCGTTTTCCGTGTAGTTTTGTGGCCTATGGAACATCATGCCTGCTTTATTATTGGTTCCGGTCCAGCCGGATACACCGCCGCTATTTACGCTGCTCGCGCTGGGTTGAAGCCGGTATTGTACCAGGGCCTTCAGCCCGGGGGCCAATTGACCATTACCACCGATGTCGAAAACTACCCCGGCTATCCAAACGGAATTATGGGGCCCCAAATGATGGATGATTTTCGACAACAGGCCCAACGCATGGGGACCGATATCCGTTATGGTATCGTAACAGACGTACGTCTTGATACCCATCCCAAGATTATCACCGTAGATAACCAGCATACTTTCAGTGCGGATGCGGTCATCATTTCCACCGGAGCTTCTGCCAAATGGCTGGGCTTGCCTTCCGAACAACGATTGAATGGTCACGGTGTTTCGGCCTGTGCTGTTTGCGATGGTTTTTTCTTTCGGGGGCAGGATGTCGCTGTCGTTGGGGGGGGAGATACCGCGGCCGAAGAAGCAACCTACCTGGCCAAACTCTGCAAAACAGTGCATCTCATCGTGCGTCGAGATGAGCTAAGAGCGTCCAAAGCGATGCAGGAACGAGTTTTTCGCACGCCCAACCTGGTTGTTCATTGGAATAGCAGCACCGATGAAATCCTTGGCAAAGACCAGGTTGAAGCCGTTCGATTGCGGAACAACTTGGATGGAACCCTCTCCGAAATCCCCATCCAGGGCTTTTTTGTGGCCATTGGACACAGCCCTAACACAGCCTTGTTTAGGGGTCAACTGGCGTTGGATGAAACGGGTTATATCTGCACCGAACCTGGCTCATCCCGAACCAATTTGGAAGGGGTTTTTGCAGCAGGGGATGCCCAAGACAAAATTTACCGCCAAGCGGTCACAGCGGCCGGCTCCGGTTGCATGGCTGCCTTGGATGCTGAACGATGGTTGGCAGCCCGGGAAGTTTAGGGAAGCAACCCTGCTTTTTGGGGATCAATGTTTCCGGGGGCCAAAGCCCAACGGGCCACCCTTCGGCCCATTTCAGGTCCCAAGGCCATTCCCATGCCGTTCATACCGGCGACCAACCAGCGTTGACCGCCCATATCCTGGAGATGGGGAACACCCGTAGCGGTAAATCCCATGGTACCACTCCAGGCTTGCTCCCAAACCAAATCCTCTGGCTTCATGCCCAAAACACGATGGGCATACTGGGTTAGTTGATCGGTGATGGCTGGATTCTCGGCCCATTGATCGCTTTGTTCTTTTTGAAAATCCAGGTTGCGGGCTCCTCCCAAGAGAAGGCGGTCGTTTCCTAAGTTGCGGTAATAGAGGTAACCCGCATCCCCGTGAAAATTCCCTTTAAGCCGGTTCGGTAGGCCGCCTGGAATCGGTGCGCTAACCAAAATTTGACCCCGCTGAGGAATCACTTGGGGTTGTGGAACCAAGTTATTTGTTAAAGCATTCGTACATAAAATAATATTTTTTGATTTAATAATCAATTGATTATCAAAATAAATTTCTTGCAAATCCCTATCCACGGGGCCTAAGGAAGCGACCGGAAAGCCCTGGAGGATATGAATGCCCAGGTTGGTTGCATAGCGTTTGAGCGAATGAAGCAAAATCATGGGATGGACCTGACCCTCAAAGGCAATCGGGAGGGCCATCGTTGCGTCCATTCCCCAACCTTGCTTCGTACCCAAGGACAAGGTGTTTCCATAGTAGGGAAAAGGCAAAGGAATCTCGGCGACCTTCTTTCTTTTCCGTTCCGACCTAAAAGGCAGGGGCTGAGACGCGACCTTCTGCATCCGCTCGTTAAGCAATTTCATATCGTGCACCACCCGGTCTATATCCACATCACTGCGTCTGAAAGCCCCCGGAAGCGGAACAATTTCATAAGCCTTTACCCGACTGTATTTCATGGATTTAGTACCCAGAAGACGAAGCATCCGCTGAATACCGGCCCACTTGGCGGCTGTCCAATGCATCCAAGCCGTTTCACCGAGGGCATCCATCTGAGCCCATTGTTCGCTGGGGCTGCCCAAACACAGAAAACCTGCGCTCCTGGAACTTGCCACAGCGCCGGTATTTTTGGCTTCCAAAACAAGAACCCGTAGGGTCGGTTTTTGCTTTTTGAGTTCAATCGCCGCATTCAAGCCGGTGACGCCAGCACCTATAATCACAAAATCCCAAGGACCTTTGAAAGAATCGAATTCCCAAAACGAAAGGCTTGAATACGGAAGCATGGATGAAACTAATTTTTGGTTATGGTTGGAGGAGGGGGCGCTTTGGATTTGCAAAGGTTAACGCAAAGAGGACCTTTGAGGTGAACGGATCAATTCGCTCCTTTCTATTATACATAATATTAATTATGTAACTTAACGATAGTAAAAGGGCGGATTCCCGAGCAAGTTTGACAAGAGAACTTCCTAGCAAGAATCGTAAATCTTCTCAATTCGCTAAATTTGAATAAATTTAATGACATGTTCGGATTAGGTCCAAGGTCAAAAAAGTCATCAGGAGGAAATCACAGCGGACAACGCCGTCGATCCAAATCAAGGATAAATGACCGCATTGACGAAGATTTAAACAAACCCGAGGATACGAGGCTGGGTCCCGATGACAAGGATCGCATGGTGTATAATCCTGGTAAAAGCCTAAAGTCTTCAACCAAGGATATCCCTTATTATCTGCGAAATACGAGCTTAAATTCCTTCGCCTTTTTCGTCTTGTCCTACTTGGCGGTTTACTTTCCCGGCAAAATTGCTTCCGCTGTTCTCGCCGATTTATCCAACCGAGGACCTGTGATTTTCTACCATAAAATCCTTTTTACCAACATCACCGGCTGGGAAAGCTCGGATGCTATTTCCATTTTTAGCGCACCCCTTGTCGTTAATTTCATTCAATTCGTCCTTTATTTCTCACTTTTTCATTGGACCAAACAACGAGAAGGCCCTTATCGCCAATTTGCTTTTTGGTTGTTTTTGCACAGCATGATGCGGGCTTGGGGTTCGGTTTTGCCCGGAATCGCGGCTTTTGAAGAATTTGGCTATTTAGCCGGTTGGTTGTACCTCAATTCTAGCATCGTCTTTGGTTTGTCAATGGTTAGCATCGGTGTTCTGTTTTTGCTTTCGTCGATTTGGGTTCTATTTGCACTCGAAACATCATACTCTAAACATCTGGTTTACAAAGAAGAAAGGCTTAAATATCTTCATTTTTTTGTAGGACTGCCTGTGCTGGCGGGATCCCTTTTTATTCTCCTCCTTCATACCCTAAGCGTTGATTTTTTCCTCCGGGGGTCTGGGACCATGCCGAGGTTGGGTGATTCCATGCACGAAATGGTATACCTCGCAGAGTTTGGTATTGTTTATTTGGCCATGATGATGTTTTTGCCATTTTACAGGGAAAAAGAATTCATCATCGTACGGGACCTACGCATGCTCAAACCTCAGCGATTTTGGATTTTAGCTGCCCTGGGTTCAGGCCTGGCTTTTCGTCTCTTTTTGGACAAAGGCTGGTTCTGGTAGGGATTCCGGAATTTTCCTGATCTTTAGCGAGGATGCCGTTGGTTCAAAAAGTCGACGAGACTGCGGGTCACATCACGAGCACTGTCCCCATACAATAGCCCTGAACCCGGTTGCAAGGCCCATAAGTAATCGTAGCCAGCACCCTGAGCAAAAGCCTTGAATTCTCCTTCCATGAGGGACCTTAACCGAGCGTCCAAGGCTTCTTCGGTCTTGGACAATTCGGCCACCATGCCCTCCCTCATTTGCTCCAAGTTCTGCTGACGACGGGCAAGGCTTTGTTCGGTCATCTGTCGTTGGGATTCCCCCATCCCGGCAGCTTTTCGTTGAAAATCCTGTAGGTCTTTTTGAAAACGAGTGGCCTCCCCCTCCCATTCCTTTTCGGCCTTCAGGAGACGAGCCTTGAGAGCGTCTTTTTGACGGGCCATCCATACAAAATCCCGGGCCACTTCCTCGGAACGAATGTATGCGATGGAAGGGCTACCGTTTTTATTCCCCAAAGCCGGGCTCGGAACTTCCGGGGCCGTCAAGCGGGTGGTCGCTGAAGGTTCTTCGGAACAGGATCGCGTGGCTTCCAAAACGGCCCACGCGGTCAGGCCAAAAAGAATCAGGAAAAGAAGGGTATTTCTTAATTGAATCATCATAGGGGAATGTTTCCGTGTTTTTTGGGTAAAGGCTGATGAGCCTTGGTTTGAAGGGCTCCAAAGGCTCGAAGGATACTCCTGCGACTTTCGGATGGCAAGATGACGTTGTCCACAAAGCCCCTTGACGCAGCAATGTAGGGGTTGGCGAATTTTTCGGTGTATTCGTTAACTTTTTGATTTAGAGTCTCTTCAGGATTTTTGCTTGAAGCAATTTCGCTCTTAAAAATGATTTCGGCAGCACCCTTGGGGCCCATCACCGCGATTTCGGCAGAGGGCCAGGCCAGGTTGATATCGGCACCAATATGCTTGGAATTCATGACATCGTAGGCACCACCGTAGGCCTTGCGGGTAATAAGCGAAACTCTGGGAACCGTAGCTTCCGAAAAGGCGTACAACAATTTGGCCCCGTTGGTGATAATCCCGTTCCATTCTTGCTCGGTGCCGGGTAAAAAACCGGGTACGTCCACCAATACCAAAAGGGGTATTTGAAAAGCATCGCAAAACCGAACAAAACGGGCCGCCTTGCGCGATGCATTGTTATCCAGAACCCCCGCCAGAATCATGGGCTGGTTGGCCACCACCCCGATGGTTTGATCGCCCATGCGGGCAAAGCCCACCAGGATATTACCCCCAAAATCGGGTTGAACCTCCATCCAGGACCCCTCATCCACCAAGGCAGAGACGACCTCCTGCATATCATAGGGGCTGTTGGAACTTTCGGGTATGACACGGTCGAGTGCAGGCCGACGGTCCGCTTCGGTCGGCTGAGGCCATCCCGCCCCTCGATGGGGTCGAACGGCGCAATTGGGTGGCAAATAACTGAGCAGGCGACGAACCCCTTGAAGGCATTCGACCTCGTTGGGGTAGGTAAAATGGGCAATCCCCGAGCGGGTAGCATGGGTTTGGGCCCCACCCAATTCTTCGGAGGTCACCTCCTCGTGGGTCACCGTTTTGACCACATTGGGACCGGTCACGAACATGTAGGAGGTTTGTTCCACCATAAAAATCCAATCCGTAATGGCCGGAGAATAAACGGCACCCCCTGCACAGGGACCCATGATAACCGAAAGCTGTGGCACCAACCCGGAGGCCTTGACATTGCGGTAAAAGATATCGGCATAACCTGCCAGGGATGTGACACCTTCCTGGATCCGAGCTCCGCCCGAGTCGTTCAAGCCCACCACCGGAACCCCGATTCGCAGGGCCAAGTCCATGAGTTTGATAATTTTTTCGGCATGGGTCTCGGACAAGGATCCCCCCAAAACCGTGAAGTCTTGAGAAAAGATCGCAATGCGTTGTCCATTCACCGTACCCAGGCCGGTAACCACCCCGTCTCCCAAATAAACTTCCTCCTCCAAACCAAAATCACGGCAACGATGCGTCACGAACCCACCCATTTCCTCAAAGGAACCGGGGTCCAACAAAACCTCCAAACGCTCGCGGGCGCTCAGTTTGCCTTTGCGGTGCTGGGCCTCCATGCGCGCGCTTCCGCCGCCTTGCATGCTCTGAATTTTCTTCTCTTGGTAGGTTTCAAAACCTTTCATAATCCTCGAATGTTGGGTAGGGGTGCTATCGGTAAAGGTAAGCACTAACCTATTTTTACCGAATCCAACCTACCATTCATGACTCTGATAGAAACCCATCGTCCGCTCTTACAACAGGCCGTTACCGCCTTGCATGATCGTCGTTATTTCAGCCCCTTCCCCGAGAATCCCAAAGCCTACCCCGCCGAAGCGGCGGCTGAGGGGGAAGCGGCCTTCCATGCCTCGCTAAACAAGGATTTTGACCGGCTGTTGCAGGAACAACCGCTGCGCTTCGAGGGAGAAGAAATATCCCCTTATCTCCAAAGCGGGCTTGGCATTCGTTATCCTGTGTTTGCGGACAAAACCCTGGTCGCCAAGGCCGTCCAAGCCCGTAGCTCCTGGCTCCAAGCCGGGGCGGAACTTCGTTGCGCCATCTTGGTGGAAAGCTTGATGCGTCTTCGCCATCATTTTGTTGAAATCGCCCACGCCACCATGCATACCTCCGGGCAGTCCTATATGATGTCTTTTCAAGCATCTGGACCCCATGCAGCCGATCGCGCTCTGGAGTGCGTTGCCATGGCCTGGCAGGAACAAACCCGCTATGCCGAGCAGGCTGATTGGGTCAAAAGCATGGGGAAAATCTCCGTCGAATTACACAAAACCTGGAAACCGGTTGGTAAGGGCGTGGGCTTGGTCGTTGGATGTTCCACCTTCCCCACCTGGAACAGCCTGCCCGGAATTTATGCCAGCCTGGCGGTTGGCAATCCGGTTTTGGTTAAACCGCATCCCAAAGCCGTTTACCCAATTGCTATTGTAACGGCTGTCATTCAAACCGTGTTACAAGAAAACGGATTCAACCCCGAGCTCTGCCAGCTGGCCTGCGACAGCACGGCCCATCCACTTACCAAAGAATTGGCCACCCATCCCGAGGTCCGCACCATCGATTATACCGGTAACAGCGAATTCGGGCAATGGTTAGAAGCCCAAAGCCTCTTTGGTAAAACCATCTTTACCGAAAAAGCAGGCGTCAACGCTGTCTTGGTGCATTCAGCACCGGACCTCAAAGCGGTTTGGGATAACCTCGCCTTTTCGGTTTCGCTTTATGCTGGGCAAATGTGCACAGCGCCCCAGAACATCTACCTCCCTGCCCTGGGCGTGACCGATGCCAACGGTCAACACCACAGCTACCGCGATTTGGTAGAGGGCTTAAGCCAGGCCCTTCGGAAGATCAAGGACCATCCGCAAATGGGGCCCGGGGTTTTGGCAACCATCCAAAATTCCAAAACCTTGGATCGCATTCGGGCCATGCAGGATCAGGCCGGAGATGCCGTGCTTTTGGGTTCCGAAGCCGTTGCCCACGAGGCCTTTCCCCATGCCCTCTCTTGCTCGCCTTTGCTCATTGAAGCCACTCCGGATCGTAAGGATTGGTTTGGAACAGAGCAATTCGGCCCCATCGTCTTTGTCATTCCATACGAAGATTCCGAACAGGCCATGAACCTGATGTTGGAACAAATCAAACAACACGGCGCCCTTAGCTGTGGGATTTATTGCACCGATGCCGAGCGCTGTAATCAAATGGCGGATCGATTGGCCGAAGCCTTTGTACCGGTCTCCTTCAACCTGACTGGACCCATTTACCTCAATCAACACGCCGCCTTCTCTGATTTTCACGGAACGGGTGGGAATGCGGCCGGAACCGCATCCTTTTGCGATGCCAATTTTGTAAACCAACGCATGGTTTGGATTGGTCGCCGGGATTTTGTGGCCGTCCATACCAACGCTTAAGCCCCATGACCGAAAAACTAAACCTCCAAGTTCACCGCCTGGTTCGGGAAACCCCGGACGCCCTTTTGATTTATTTCCGTAGCGAAGAAATTTCTTCCTTTGTTCCGGGTCAATTCCTGACCTTGATGGTTTCCATAGGCGGCCAAAGCTACCGTCGTTCCTATTCCATTTTCACGGATCCTGCGGAGCTCCCCACCCTCGGGGTCTGCGTCAAGCGTTTGCCCGGTGGTTTGGTTTCCAATTACTTGCTAGACAACCTCAAGGAGGGAGATCGTTTGGATGTTTTGCCTCCTTACGGGAATTTCGCCTTGGACCCTGCCATGCCTACCCTGCCACCCTTGGTCCTGGTGGGTGCCGGGTCTGGAATCACCCCTTTGTTTTCGATGTTATCGATGGCTTTGCGTCATCCATCGGCTCCCAATATTCAACTTCTCTACGGTAGCCGTAGCGCCGAAGAAGTCATCTTTGGCGAGGCCTTGAACCGCCTTCAGGATGAATACCCCCAGCGCCTTCAGGTGGTCCATTGCTTGAGCCGAAGTCTGCAAGGCCAAGAATCGCTCAAAGGTCTGCTCCATCACGGTCGCATCGATACCACGATCCTTGCCCAGCATCTCGCCAACCGGGAGGCTTCTTTTTACCTCTGCGGTCCCGAAGGCTTGGTGCACGACACCGAGCACTGGCTCAAGGCTCAAGGCGTGCCGACCGATAGAATTCACAAAGAACTCTTTTTTCAAACAAGCAGCGCCGCCCCATCGACGGCACCACCCGTTACCCCCAGCTCCATGGACGATGATCCCGGTGCCCTCCCGGTTGTCACCCTCAAAGTAGACGGCAAGGTCTACGAATTTGCCGTGGAACCTGGACGGTATATTTTGGAAACAGCTCTGGAACAAGGCATTGATTTGCCCTACGCCTGCACCATGGGGGTATGCGGGATGTGCCGTGCCAAAAAAATTTCCGGGGAAATGTCTATCGGTGATCAGGAGGCCATCAGTGCCTCGGAAATCGCCTCCGGAGCCTGCCTCACCTGCGTTGGTCGCCCCCTCTCCAACCGCCTGGTCATCGACTACGATGTCCCGAATTAGGTTGTTACTAAATACGAACTTTAAGACAGTCGGGACTCAAAGTCCTCGTAGCCAAAGCGGCGAATTAATTCAAAGCCACCGTTGCTTCGCCAAAGGCCGATGGAAGGTAATTCCATACCGTTGAAGGTATTGGTTTTGACCATGGTATAGTGCATCATGTCCATAAAGACGAGGTCGTCGCCCGTTTGGAGTGGTTGCTCGAAGGCGTAGATCCCAACCTGGTCACCCGCCAAACAGGATTGCCCCCCCAAACGATAACAATGGGTATGGGTAGAGGTGGCCTCCATGGCTGCACCCAAGATGCGTGGTTGGTAGGGCATTTCCAGAACATCGGGCAGGTGGGCCGTGATGCTGCTATCCAAAATAGCCACGGGCAAAGCCTCTGTTTTCATGATGTCCAAAACTTTGGATCGAAAATAACCTGTTTCCCAAACCAGGGCCGAGCCCGGTTCCATAATCAGTTGAAGGTGTGGAAACTTGGCTGAAAAAGTGGAAATGGCAGAAGCAGCTTGTTCCAAATCGTAATCCTCACGACTCATCAAATGTCCACCGCCCAAGTTCAAGGAACGAACGCGGTTAAGCCAAGGTTCAAAATCCCTGGCCAGAATATCCAGAGTTTGGGCCAAGGCATCGGCCCCACTCTCGCATAGGTTATGGCAATGCAAAAAATCCGGTTCCAAACCGGCCTTTACCAAGGAAGGATAACCCTTTTCCAGATCAAGCAACCGGGTTCCCAAACGCGAACCGGCGGCGCATGGGTTGTACAGGTCTGTGCTAACCGGCGAATAGCCTGGGTTAATCCGCAACCCCAATAGAACATCCGCTCGATGCCTCCGAAAAGCCGCCCCGTGCTGCAAGAATTGGGATACCGAATTAAAGGAAACATGATCCGCCATGCTGGCGATCTCGGCCACCTGCTCCGGAGGATAGGCCGGCATAAAAATGTGTTGGGAACCACCGAACCGAGTCGAGCCCAGGCGCAGTTCATGCAAAGAGGATGCCGTGGTCCCGTGGATGGCCTCCTTGATACGGTCAAAGACCGAAAACATGGCAAATCCCTTGAGAGCCAGGATGAACTGAACAGGAATTTGGCGTTGTAATTCGGTATAAAAAGCCATGTTGGAACACAACCGATCGACGTCCATCACAAAACAGGGCGAAGGGATGGTATTCCAATCCAAACGATGAGGATCATAACCATCCCTAGCGGCCCTTAAAGCCTGAAGGTCAAGCATGGGAACCGTAGTCATCAAAAGGAGACGGTCCATCCACGACCTCGTGCCAGGGCAGGCCGTAAACACCCAAATCCTTCATAAAGGGGTCTGGATTGAATTCTTCTACGTTGAATACGCCCTTCCCGGTCCAGGTGCCTTCCATCATCATTTTGGCGCCAATCATGGCCGGTACACCGGTCGTGTAGGACACGGCCTGGGCCCCAATTTCCCGGTAAACTTCGGCGTGATCGCAGTTGTTCCAAACATAGTAATGCTTGGTTTGGCCGTCCTTCAAACCGCGGATATGGCAACCGATCGAGGTCTGACCCTGGTATCCGGCACCCAGCGACGAAGGTTCCGGCAGAACCGCTTTGAGGAATTCCAAGGGGACGATGGACTGACCCTGAAATTGGATCGGAGCAATGGACGTCATGCCTACGTTCTCCAAAACCCGCAAATGGGTTAAGTACTGTTGACCGAAGGTCATCCAGAAACGAGCTCTGCGCAGGGTTGGGAAGTTTTTGACCAAAGACTCCAATTCCTCGTGGTACAGGAGGTAGGAATCCTTGGGGCCAACCCCTGGATAATCAATCGGTTGATGAATGCTCAACGGCTCGGTTTCCACCCAACGACCGCTTTCGAAATAGCGTCCCTTTTGGGTGATTTCCCGGATATTGATTTCGGGGTTAAAATTGGTTGCAAAGGCTTTGCCATGGTCCCCGGCATTGCAATCCACGATATCCAGATAATGCAACTCGTCCAGGTGATGCTTGGCGGCATAGGCCGTGAAGACTCCGGTCACGCCAGGGTCAAAGCCACATCCCAACAAGGCCATCAGCCCAGCTTCGGCAAAGCGATCGTGGTAAGCCCACTGCCAATGGTATTCGAATTTGGCCACGTCCTTGGGCTCGTAATTGGCGGTATCCAGGTAATGCACCCCGCATTGCAGGCAGGCTTCCATGATGGTCAGGTCCTGGTAAGGTAGGGCCACATTGATGCAAAGGGTGGGCTTGAAATCCTTCATCAGAGCGACCAATTGGGGAACCTCATCGGCATCCACAGCGGCGGTCGTCACATGGCTTTTTCCGATTTCGGCCGCGATGCGATCGCATTTGGAACGCGTTCTGGAAGCCAGCATCAGGTCTCCAAAAACGTCCGGCAAGGAAGCGCATTTGTGGGCTACCACGGACCCTACCCCACCGGCTCCAATAATCAGGGTTCTTTTCATAACAATTTATATTTTGGGTTTTCGGGTTGAATTTTTGGTTTTGGGCGCCGCTTGACGGCCTTTGTTTCGGGTCAAGGCCGAACGGTTGCTGGCCAGGCATAGGTTGCTCAAACGGTACAGCAAGCGGGCCCCAACATTGCCGTTCCATTCCCGGTCACCTTTGGAAGGGGCAACCTCCACCAAGTCAAAGCCCACGATGCGACGACCGCTTTGGTAAAGGACTTCCAGCAGGTGCAAGGCCTGGTTGTATTCCAAACCACCCGGCACGGGGGTCCCGGTACCAGGGGCGTAACAAGGCAGCAGTCCATCGACATCAAAGCTGATATAAACCTGATCTGGCAACGCCTTCACGATTTCCAAACACAAGTCATGCCAAAGGGTCCCTCGATGCATGGCCGTAGCCAAGGCATGATCGGTCCAAACAGTCACCCGCTCATCTTGTTCGGCGCATTCTTTTTCGGCCGGGCAATAATCCCGAATACCGACCTGAACCAAGCGACTCAAGGAAGGGATTTTGAGGGCGTTAAACATTACCGAGGCATGCGAGAATTCAAAGCCTTCGTAGGCATTTCGTAAGTCCATATGGGCATCGATATGAAGAATGCCGAAGGAATCCAAGTCCTGACCCAAAATCTCCATCAAGCCCAAGGGGGTGGAATGATCCCCGCCCAGAATGGCCACGGTTTTGCCGAGGTTGCGATAATACCGGGTCTGGGTACGAACCCAATCCATGAGGTATCCGCATTTCTCGTTGGCCGTCTGTAAACCTGCCATCATTTCGGAGGCTTGTTCGGCATTTTGTCCGTTTTCCAACCAACGCAGGTACGATTCAACCCAGCGCCGTTCGGATTTGGAACGCTGCTGCCAACGCAAATCCAACGGCAAAATTTGCCGTGGAAGTGTCCAAGCTTCGGAGACCACGGGGTCTTCCAAATCCAATTGGGATGAAGCATCCAGGACTGCTTGCGGGCCTTTGCGGGTCCCATCCCCGTAGGAAACGGTCAGGTCCCAAGGGACGGGAAGAATGACGAGTTCGGATTCTTCCACCGTGTAGGGTAAACCAAAAAGGAAATCCCCCTTTTGGCCCACTCCGTTGGGATCCGTTACGCTGTTATGGGGTTTTGGATTGGCCTTGCTCATTCCTCAAACATTAAAACGAAACAGCATGATATCCCCGTCTTGAACGATGTAGTTTTTGCCCTCCAAGCCCACCTTGCCGGCCTCGCGACAGGCCGACCATGAACCATGCTTGATAAAGTCCTCGTAGTGAATCACTTCAGCCTTAATAAATCCCTTTTCAAAGTCGGTATGAATGGCGCCGGCTGCCTGCGGGGCCAAGGTGCCCTGGGGTATGGTCCATGCTCGGACTTCCTTTTCGCCAGCGGTAAAATAGGTTTGCAAGCGGAGCAACTTGTAAGCTGCCAAGAGCAGACGTTCCACCCCGCTTTGGCCTATTCCCGCATCGCGCAGAAATTCTTGCCGGTCTTCAAAGGACTCCAGCTCAGCTATTTCGGATTCCAAGGCGGCGCAAATCACCAAAACCTCCGCGCCTTCGGAGACTGCCATGGCACGAACCTTTTGGACCATCGCATTTTCGGTGGCTAAATCTTCGGCCGCCACATTGCAAACGTAGAGAACCGGCTTGGAAGTCAGGAGAAACATGTCATGGAGCAACTCGAACTCTTCGGGGGTGAGACCGTGCGACCGAACCGATTCGCCCCTCTCCAATCCGGCTTTGACCTTGACCAATACTTCCAGAAGGGCTTTGGCGTCCTTGTCCCCGGCTTTGGCCGCCCTTTCGGTGCGGGCTTGGCGTTTTTCGATGGAGTCCAAGTCCTTGAGCTGCAATTCGGTATCAATAATTTCTTTGTCCGCCAAAGGGTCCACCCGACCGTGGACATGGACGATGTTGGGGTCGTCAAAGCAACGCAAAACATGGAGGATCGCATGGGTTTCCCGGATATTGGCCAAGAACTGGTTGCCAAGTCCCTCCCCTTTGCTGGCTCCCTGCACCAAACCGGCAATGTCCACCATTTCGAGGGTATTGGGAACCAGGTTTTGGGGTTTGACCAATTCGGCCAAGCGGTTCAGACGTTGATCGGGAACCGTAATGGTCCCAACATTGGGCTCAATCGTACAAAACGGGAAATTCGCTGCCTGGGCCCTGGCATTCGATAGACAATTAAAAAGGGTCGACTTGCCGACGTTGGGAAGTCCAACAATACCGCACTGAAGGGCCATGGAAAAATAATTTAGGAGTTAAAATGGGTCTAGCGAGTCCGGTATTTTTCGTCCGGATCGGGGTAGAACATAAACAAGGGAAAAGTGAATCGGCCGGCCCAAACCTGCACCCCGGGACGGTAAAAGGGCAGGACTTCGTACACCACCTCAAAATTCAAATGCCGCTTGGGCAGTGGAACTGCACCACCGAGGCCCAAGCCCAAAGAACCGCGCTTGACCGCGTAAGGTCGGGTAATGATGCGGTTGTAGCCGACGTATGGATGCAGGTACAACATGCGGTACCCAAAGAATTTGAGTCCAAAATCAGCGCTGAACTGATCGTTCGCATCCTGGTAAACCAGGTATTGAAGACCCACATTGGCATGCCAAAGTCCTCCAATATGGGCGTCGCCCTCCAGGCGGGGTCCTACCCCGTTGCTAACGGGCAAACCCTCGTATTTGACCTGACCCGCCTGCAATCCCATGGACAAAAAATCGGCCTTGCGCATTTGGGCATGGCCTGCATCCGTCAACCCCCCTGTCAAAAGGAGGATTCCTAGAAAGAACTTAACAGGCCAAAAGACGGTTGTTTTAGAAAACACGGAACAAAAGTACATTCCGTGCAGGCAGGGCCGAAGGTTTACCCGAAATTTGCAACCCATGATCTACCGTACCCTTGTTGGCTATTTCAAACCCTACGGACCTGCTGTTCTTCTGACCTTTGGTCTGGCCGCGGTGAACCAGGTTTTCTCCCTACTGGACCCCTACATTCTCCAAAAAATCATAGACCGCATTGCGGTCGCCGCCAAGGAGGGAAAACTTCAATCCTGGACGAACCAGGATTTTTTTGAAGCCTCCGGGGTCCTGGTCCTGGCCGCGCTGGGGGTCGCCATGGTAAGCCGCATTGCCAAAAACCTGCAGGACTACATGGTCAACCGGATTACCCAACAAGTCGGGGCCCGCATGTACAGCGATGGCCTACGCCATGCCCTTAGCCTACCCTACGAAGATTTTGAAGATGCCCGCTCGGGCCAAACCCTTGGAATTCTCCAAAAAGTTCGGTCGGATGTCGAGAAACTGGTATCCGCGGTCATCAATGTCCTTTTTACCTCCCTGGTCGGAATTGTTTTTGTAATGGTCTACGCGCTCAATGTTTATTGGGTCATTGCCCCGGTTTATTTTTTGTCTATCCCTCTTCTCGGTATTTTGAGCTCGTTTTTGAGCCGCAAAATCAAAGCCGTTCAATCGCGCATTGTCACCCAAACCACGGAACTGGCCGGAGCCACCACCGAATCACTTCGTAACATCGAACTTATCAAAAGCCTGGGGCTTATTAACCAAGAAGACAGCCGTTTAAGGCGGGTGACCCAACGTATTTTGGATTTGGAACTTACCAAAATCAAATACATGCGAAGCCTGAGTTTCGTCCAGGGCACCTTTGTGAATTTGATGCGGAACCTCATCGTACTGATGATGCTCTACCTGATCTTCAAAGACAAAATTTCCTTGGGGCAGTTCTTTTCG
>Ga0214923_10003368_pt1 | contig 20076 bp, 20 predicted proteins | sample LL1510_MetaG_FD_177993 | JGI IMG/M metagenome (GOLD analysis project Ga0214923, IMG submission 177993) | Freshwater microbial communities from Lake Lanier, Atlanta, Georgia, United States - LL-1510 | ecosystem: Environmental > Aquatic > Freshwater > Lake | place: USA: Georgia | collected...
GGGCGAGCTTTGGGTCGGTTCCTCTGGTGCAGCTTGCGGGCTTTGTTCTTGGGGGGTGGATGATGGCTCGCGCTGCACTCGCGGCTCTGCCCCAAGCGGGCGAGGACCCCTTCTATGCCCAGAAGTTAGCGAGTGCCACCTTCTACGGGAGCGCCGTTCTCATGCCTAATCTGGGACTTCTTGAGGCTGTTAAGGCGGGCTCGCAGGCGCTTGCTGATGCCGAGGTTATGGCGACACCGTAGGCCCCGAGGATCGCTTGCCAGCTTGAAACTTTTCCGTAACCTTTACGGCCCAAACTCCCGCGGTGGGTGAGCAATGGCCCCCTGAGAAGCCTTATTCCGATTGAGAGGATTGAGCATGAATCATATTAGCTACACAACCGAACTGCTAGGGATCGCTAACTCGGTGCCCGAGGGAAAGAGAAGCGAATTCGTTTCGAGACTGACGACTCGCATCAAAAACCCCACCGTGCTGTTGGGGGTGTCTATATTCTTGGGAACTTACGGCGTAGACCGTTTCATGCTCGGTCAGATTCCCCTCGGGATTATTAAGTTGTTGACAGTCGGTGGGTTCGGCATCTGGACGATCATTGACTGGTTTACCGTTGGCGGCAGAACTCGTGACCTCAACATTCGGGTTGCCCGAGAAGTGGCTCAGAGTATCTAAAGAACATAGGGGGATCGTCAGTCATCCCCCAAATCTACTTTTAGGTCTGAGCCGAGGAGATCTGGGGGCCCGATGGTGAATCCCTTAGTTTTCGAAACGGTCACTTCGAGTCGGTCTTCGATGTCAGGGAAGGCCTCGATGATGAGGTCTGAAAATAGGCGCTTGAATACTTCGGGCGCTAGCGCCTCAAAAACGCTGCTTGGAATGGACAGGCGCCATAAACCCTGAGAGAGGTCGGACCTACACAAAGAGAGGGCAACGGCAAGCATTTGTTGCTCTGGGGGGTCATCCTCTAAGAACAGGAACAAACGTTCGCTCATGGCTGAGGAGGCCCTCCATCGCTTTCAAGAAGCCGATCGAGCACGCTAATGGCCAGATGGCTCGCCTGATGTCCCGCGATCCCAGTGCGACGCTTGGGAACCGCGATGACTCCGAGGGACCAGAGCCCCGCTGAACTCTGTTTGGCGAATACTGCTGACTGACGCGAGAGCGCCGAACTGAGTTCGAGCCCGTTGAAGGCCCCAGAAAAAACCGTGGTTCCCCCGTGTACCTTATCTGCGTGGCCAACGGTTCCAGTTTTCCCCCAAAGTGGACACCCGCTCTTGCACTGATCGCCCCAGTTCGCAACAACCGCTGGGTAGGCAGTCCCGGCACCCTGCCAACCCGCCTCGGCAGGCCTCAAAACCTTTGCCATTCCCTCGAGAACTGCTCGGCTCCTCTGTTGGTCGGCTGGGCTCAGGCCGATGGAAATGGTCTGCGCGGAGTCTCTCGAGGGCTGGTCTTTTGCCCGAAGAAGCCAGGGTGCAGGCGGACTGAGGCCGAGCGCCGACCCGACCAATTGGCCAGACACATGCGCGAGTCCGAGGGCGCTTATGCGTGCATCTCCAGCCCCAATGACTGACTGAACAGCGCGTGAGGTCCTGAGGTAGACCACGTCGAGTGGGGCTTTGGGGGGCTTGTCTCGGCCGCTTCGAACCGCCTCATAAGACGCCCAGCCCATGACCCTTAGATCGTTTGCCGATCCTTGGGGGTCGAAGCGTCCAAGGAAACCTGGCACGGATACGGACTGGGTCCCAAGGTTGAGTCGGCCGCAGGAACCCGGCGAGCTGCTCGAGCTCTCGCAGAACCTGTTAAATCCCATTCTCACAGCAAGTGCTTGCGCTCTTGAGGCGACGTCGCATTTATGGATCTCCTCCTCTATTGAGCGCCGCACACTCGGCGAGCCCCTTGAGCCCCTGGTGTCGGGACGCACATCACATAAAACGCTGCGCTCCCACCACTCGTTCCGCTTTTGGCTCGCATCATCAATCTGGCCAGACGTCTTGATTTGGAGGGCGAGCTTGCTTTCTTTTGAGTCCCTGAGGGTTTCGGCCAGAGCGAGGCTCACAAACAGTTTTGCCGTTGAGGCCGGTGGGGACTGGGCGAGCAGGGCTGCAAGGGGCTCGGAGCCTTGCAACCCCGACTGAGCGCAGATCTTGCCTTCGCAAAGCATTCCCGAAATACCGCCAGTAGTCTGGTTGATGAGCACTACGACATAGGCGTCAAGATGTTTGGCGAGAGCCAGCTCCTGCGTGCGGCACCCCTTTCCAGTCATACCTGAGAGGCACTGCTTCAACGTCTCAAGGCGATCTTGAACCGGCCCCGAGAGGCTGAGCTCGAGAGTTCTTGCAGACTGAAGCCTGCCATCGACTGATTCACCAAGAACCGCACGTCGATAGATCCACCGCCCGACAGCGATGGTCTGGCTCGAGAGTTCTTGAGCGGACCCCTCAGACTCGCACCGGCCCCGCGCTCCTGCCAGCGTGACCCATTTGCCAGTCTTGGTCTCCGCAGTCAGACAAGGGGGGAGGGAGAGCCAAGACACGCGCTCGGTGGAGGACGCCTCAATGAGGGAGCGTCTGCGCTTGGCATTTGACTCTTCGAAGAGCTCGGGCTGTTGGGCTAGCCAATTCAGCGCATCGAGAAATGTTCGACATGAGAGATCTGCCCTCGACCGACTTTTGACCAATGCGAAGATGGCCCTTGTTTGATCCTCGCTCAGACCGAGTCGAGAGGCAACAACAAGAAGAGGTCTTCCCTGACAGGCTTGGACTGCGCCAGCGCTCAGCGCCTGTGAGTCGCTCTGTTGCGTGGAGCGGAACTCCAAGAGACTCTCCAAAACGATAATTCGAAGGGAGACGACTTTCTGCGGAATGAATTCGTTGGTCCCGTTTGAGGAGAGGTCGCTCAGCCGATCTCTCTGCAAACCAATGACGAGGGCTAGAAGTGCCACAGCCATCAACAAGAAAAGCGCGAGGCTTCTTAAGAGTCGCTGCGTGAAACTCACCGATCTCATGATCGCGCCACTGCAAGCAGGGAGAGTGAAACCAAAACAGACAGAGCAGAGGAAATCCCTAGGCTAAACAAAGGCAGCCCTAGGCCAGTGAGTGGAATAAGCCGCAGGCCCCCTAAGATGGTTAAAGCCGACTGAGCAAAGGCTGCCAGCAGAAGGAAAAAGGCAAGGGCAAAAAGCATGCGTCGGGCCCCACTCTGCGCTCCAATCCCACGAATACAAACCAGCATCAAACTCAGATAAAAAATTCCAAGGAAGAGAAAAAGAAAGGCCGCCCAGAATGGTCCAAGGGCTCCCTGGAGCAACACGGGCATGTAGTCGCTCAGAGACTGAAGCGGCAGGCAGCTGCCCTCGAAGCTGCACCACTGGATGTGTCCCAAGCCAAAGCCGTGGGGCCGCGAAGCCTCCATGAACTTCAGAAGCCGCGCAAAATCGCTCACCGACGCTGACATCGGGCTGAGCATCAGCTCTACGCGGCCAGCGACCTTGTCTGTCTGAAGCGCGATCGTTGCAAGGACTCCACCCGCTGTGAGGGTGATGACCCCGACCGTGGGCCCAAAGAGAAGGCTAATCAGCGCCCAGAGAAGCGTTGCGGCAAGGAGCGCACCCCCGAGGTCATGGAAGACGAGCACGGTGAGTCCGAGAATGACAAAGGCCGAGCTAAGGACGCCGCCCAAGGTGACGAGGAGTTGGAAGCGAATCACCTTGGCAGCACAGAGCGTTGTCGCTTGACCCCCTCGGGACCTGGCGCCAAGGCGCGAGAGAAGGGCGGACAACTGGTCTGTTGGATGCCAGAGCCGAGGAACAACTTGCCGCGCAATGTCGGAAGGGCGAGCGTGTTTGGTTAGTGAGAGACTGCATAGGAGCGCAATCCAAAATTTCAGAATCTCTGATCCGGCCGCTGGACTGAGTAGAAGGTAGCCGCTCATGGTCATTACGGCGCCAAGAAAGGCGATGAGTGTGAGTCGCTCAAGTGCAAACTGCGCCACGGGGAGCGCGAACCTACCCGCGGCGAGAACAAGACCGCTTAATGAGAGACAGAGAGCGAGTGAGCCAGCCTGACGGGCTAAGGCATACAGGAAGGGATTGAGCGCAAAGCCCTGCGCCCCTTCGCCAAAGTGAGAGCTTGCGTCTGCAATCACGAGTAGGCCAAGGCAGAGTGCAGCGAGAGTCAATGCGGCTACGAGGGCGCCTGCAAGACCCGCACGCAAGGCGCTGAGTCTTGTGAGGAGTGCTGAGACGAGCCCAGCAGCAAGGGCTAGCCATGTCAGGGTGAGTTCGTAAGCCTTTAGGCGCCCCTCCAAGCGCGGTTGATCATCAAACATGCGCGCAAGGTCCCAGCGAATGGGAGTGAATCGACCCGAGAGCGCGTCGTATCGGAGGCCCTCCGATAGGAGTGCGGCGTTAAAGAGCATGGAGTACGTTGGCCTTGCTGGGAGCACGAGCTCCTCGAGTCTTCCGATTCGGGTGTTGACGCTTGCGAGCAACCAGGCTGAAGACTCTGAGGACCCTTGTTGGCTAAGTTGGTCCCGCGCTTTTTTCCACAGGGTAATCTGTGCCAACAATTCGCTTTGCCAGCGTGGCGATAGGGTGGGAGACTGATTTCGCCCTCTGGGCAGGACACAGTCAACATCTTGATGCGGTTTTCCTGCGACTTCTTCGCATAAGCCGATTGCAATAAACTGGTTTCTCGATCCGGCCTGGGTATCCAGGCCGCTGGTGGCCGCGAGAAGTTCTGACTCTCGCGCTGGGAGGTCTCGGGGCAGTGTTCTCTCAAGGCCCAATCCAACGAAGAGGCCAACTGCGACTGGAAGTCCAACGAGGAGCCAAGGTCTTGCGAGCTTCACTGTTAAACGCGTCTTTCTAACTGGTTGAGGAAACCATGCTCTCAGAATTCTTTTCGCGACTTCGAAGCCAGGCCGCAGGACCAGAGAACCGTCTGGCGAATGATATGACCGGAACGAGCTCCTGGGCAGAAGGCATTGCGCTTGAGCTCAAGGGGCTCATTTCGCAAGCCGTTCTGGCCGAGTTGGAGGCTCGGGAAGGGAAGTACCTTCGCAGTATTCTCGATAAGAGCCAATTTTTTGTTGAGTCTCTCGTAGTGATTCCCCTCGACAAAGAGACCTCCCGGAGTTTCGAGAGTTTTCTGGAGGTTCACTCTGAGGTTGAGCCTGGTTTTAAGCTTGAGTTTTTTAGGTCGCTCATGGAGCGACAATACCGCTCGACTCGCGGGGCGCTGGCCTCTGTTGGGCTCGATTTTCTGCCCAGTGTTCAGTTCCTCCAGGGTAGCCTAGAGCAGCCAAGTGATGATGAGGTGTATCAGGTTTCACTCCGCGGTCGGCGCCTGCGCTTTAAGGTGCAGGCATGTCTTCGTGGGCCGGTCGCAAGGGGCACTTTAGAGCCTACTGCGCCCTCCTTGAGCGAGCGGGCTGTAGCCCAGAGCGCGGTGGAAAGTGGTGTTGGGGCTGAAAAGAGCGAGTTGACGCTGAGAATCTGGGATGCTGATGGTGAGCGTGAGGTAAGTGTCACAAGCCCTTGTGTCATTGGGCGTGAGGCGCCAGGTAACGGCGAACTGGGAGGTGTGTCATTCGTTGCCTTGAGCGGGCATTATGTTTCGAGACGGCATCTGGTGGTTGTGAGCGTTTTTGAGGAGACTTATTTCTTCCTGCATGAGGCCGCAAGCCTTACCTGCCTCTCTTCGGGCGGCGAGCTCTTGCATCGATCCAAGGTCTACAGCATTCCAAAGCAGTCTGCGCTTGCGCTCCTCTTTGGCGCAAGTGGAACCCCTGGCGAGCAGGTGTTCGATCGGTCCAAGGCGAGTGAGTTTCCCGTTGTGGAGATTCGTCGCAAGGGCGTGACGGCGCCTGTCATGAGCCAGGCCACCCCAAGGCCTCGGGCTGTTCGGTGACTTCGGTCGTCAAGCATTGCTAGTGAGCGGACCACTCTTTCGGTGTGGTCTCGCAGTTAATCTGGGCCGACGAGAGCGGCTCAGTTTTGATGCCGCCCTCAGGCATGCGACGCGCCCCATCGCTGTGCTGTGTGATGGTGCCAATGGAACGCCCAATGGGGGAGGGCTCGCACGGGACGCGACCAAGATGGTCTTAAAGCACCTTGCGGAGGGTCGAACGCTCTCTGGGCAGAGTCTCGAGGAGATGGGAGCGGCTCTGGAGACCAAGCATCCGGAGTCAGGTTGCACCCTGCTCGCTCTGAAGGCCTCTTGTGACGGCGTTGACTTGTTTGGCGTTGGCGATAGTTTTGCTGAGGTCTATGAGCTAGAGGGGTCCCAATGGAGGCGCATTCATGCTCTTGAGCGGCATCTTGATGAGTTCGGTCATCCGACTCAGTTGATTGGTGCTCGGGTGGCAATTTCCCCTGCGACCTTCTCCTGGTCGAGGGCCGCGAAAGGGTCAGCGCTCGCGGCATTTCTCATGAGTGATGGCGCCGGCGCTTATCTGACGGGCGAGGACCTGAGGGATGTTCTTGCCCCAGTTGGGGATCAACTTCCCAGCGACGACGATCTCACCTTTTGCGCCGAGACCCTTGCCGCACGGGCGCTCCATCGTGGCAGCGATGATGATATTTCCGTCGTGCTGGCCTGGATCGGGTGCATGGCATGAGCTTAGAAATCTTTTCAAAGCAGTTTGAAGACGAATACAACCTATCCCGGGAGCTCGCGCTTCTTGCAGACCTTGCTCAGCGCAGCGCCCCCGTTCCAAGGGTCTTGTCGAGTGACTACCGACAACTCACAGTGACGATGGAGCATAAGGGGCAGAGCCTCGACCATTGGTTTACGAGCCTTCGCTCTGAAGAGATATGTACGGCCTTGTCACGAAGTATTCAGGCCTTCGATCAGGTGGCGAGGCACGGCGTATTTCATCTAGACATTGCCGCTCGGAACGTGCTTTTTGAGTCTCCTCGGTCACACACGGCTCAGGTCATCGATTTCAATGCCGCGCTCTGCCCAAGGTTCCCGTTGCAGAAGCCTCTCTGGTTGCTCGCGAACCCCGTCACTCACCACCCGGACATCGCCGCTGCCATCGAGAGGGACTGGAGCAATTTTTTTGAGAGCGTCGGCCTCGAGCCGCCCCCGAGTTACGAGCGTGCCTTTGATATTCCATGGGAGCGTTATCAGACTTACTGGCCTGGCAATGTTGCCGCCAACGAGGTCGGGCAGCCATGGGTCGCGCTAGCTTTCGGTCTGGGGGGGTTACTTCTGGAGGCCCTGCCGTTCCTTGATAACGGCGCTTCCGATCAGGTAAGACCGATGGCCCAGAAACTGAGGTCTGTCGACTCTGATACCCAGGCCCAGGTGTGTATCGCAGAAGCTGCCCGAGTCCTCGCTCCCCACGCCGCCACCCCCGTACCCAGAGCGCTGTCGCTTGGGCGGTCCGAGGGTCTCTCGGGGCGCCCCCCTTCTCCCAAAGGCAACACCCCTCGGAGGTCGGTCTTAAGAAGGATCTTGCATACCCTCGGTGGAGGCCTAGCCCTCGCGGGCCTTTGGTTGACAGATTTTGTCTACTCCAGCCGAGCCGCAATCCTCGGGGACTGGGCCTTCTACTCCGCGATCGTGGCTACCCTTCTTGTATTCTTTCTTCTCCTGGCTTTGATCCTTCGCGGGGGAAAAGTCCTTCGCAGCACATTACTTCTGGCGTTACTTGTGGCTCAGGCGGTTTTTGTCAGAGATCTCTGGCCTCAGGTGGGCCCATTGTTCGCGGTCGTTACGCTCATGCCAGTTCTCATCGCAACTCTGACCGAATTTGCGGCTCAGAGAGCAGGCGCCACGCTCCACGAAATGCCCTAGGGAGTCGACAGAAGATGATTGAGGGAGCGAATGACCACGGGCCCCACCTCTGCAGCGAAGTCTGCATCTTCTGGGTCCCAATTCTTCTTCAGCGAGAAGCTCTCGATGTGGCAGGGCGAGAGATGGTCCGCTGAAACGATTTGCTCTACCGCTTGTTGCTCGATCTCGCTGTTAACGAGCACGATCATGATGCGCGCGGTTGAAAGGGACGAGGTCAAGAAGCTCTCCCCCCCAATGAGGTCGTCGACTCGGACAGTCCGATCGAGGCCAACGATGCCTTCAATGTCTCTCTGCAGTCTCGCCTCAGATGTTCCAATGAGGGAGCGCTCCAAAAAAGAGATGACTAATATATCCCGTCCGCTGACCGCTTTTCGAAGGCGTCGGTAGCCCTTTTTTGCTCGGGTCCACCTTGAGTCGAAGCCTTGAACAAATTTGATGGCGCCAAACACGCCGAGCGCGAAAGTCATGCTGTCCGTGAGATCGACAAGGTAGTTGGTGTAACTTGCTGACAGCAGAGTAATGCTTCCCAGCGAGGCCTGAAGCAGGCCAAAGACGCGATTAATCGGGATGCTCTTGTTGGACTGCCTCGAGAAGATCCAGTAGAGCGACCAGATCGAGCAGAAATTCAGAATCAGGATGAGCCACTCCGGAGGCATCCGAAGGTAGGTCTTGTTAATCGCGTCGTCGATTGCGGTGGCGAGAATCTCTGAGTCATCGACAACGGGCGCGATCCCTGTGGCTTTCGTCTGTCCAATGCCTGGGGCTGAGACGCCGAGAACCACGATGGCGCCCTCGAGCGCAGCGCGGTCTTGGCCGGCGAGCTGGTTGAGATAGAGATCGCTAAAAGAGATGCGTCGATAACCCCCCCTCTTGTTTCGCCAGTTCAGCGCGAATGTCTTGGGGGTTTGGGCCACCGCCAAGTTGGAGGACTCTAGCGTGGCCTCAATGATGGAGGGCAGCTCGAAGCCGGGTTCGGACCATCGGTAGGGGTACTTGCGAATGATGCCGTCAGAGTCCGGTTTCTGGTTGGCGACACCGAGGCGGTCATGCATCGTCGGGAAAAGCGGGACGATGGCAGCAAGGGTTTTATCCTGAGAGCCGCGCTCGGTGCTTGACCCCGGCAGGTCCATCACCTTCAGCTCGCTCAGTGCGTCATTCTCCGGTGCGAGGCGAACCAGTGGGAACCCTGCTGGCCTGAAAAGCTGCGCAGCAATTTGCATGGCCGCATCGCTGTCAGGATTGAATTTATCGGGTTCCGACTGGAGAACGTTAAAGACCAAGGCTCCAACCTTGAACTCTTCTAGTTTTTGTAGCCCGTCAGCTAGCACGTCTCGACTCCAGGGCCACCGCCCATGACTGTTTGCCATGTTTGCGATGGATCGCTCATCAATATCGAGGATGACGATCTTCTCCGAGGCTACGGGCCCTGAAAATCGCGCTTTTAAGATGGCGTCGTGGGTCGGTTTCGGTGTTGCCGTCGATGAGAGCGTAGTTAAGAAGAGATAGAGGGCCCAGACCGAGGCCATTAATGCAATGAGGAAGATCGTTCTCTGCCCGGATCTCCTGAGGAGTCGGGAAAACTCGCTAAGGGCCAGATCTCGGTATAGAAAGGCGCGCTTAAACAGACGCTCAATTGTCGGCAGTTTTGCTCTTGCGAATGCGCGCAGCCCATCAATAAGTGCCTCTATGAATTTTTCCACGCTACGACCTCAAATGAGCCCTTTGTGTGCGCTGCGACATGGGAGGACCCCCATTGTTTCATTGTTGACATGACATTATGGGTATAGTCCGTAACAAGTCTCCCAATCCATCCTTCTAGCCCGCGATCGAATGAAGTTTTTTGGCAACGCCTTCCTCACCCAAGCGCTGGCGCTCACCCTCCTGTCAGGTCTTCCCGTCAGTGGCATGGGTCAGACCGTTTCGGTTCAGACGGAGCTTCGCGCCTCGGCTGACACCGCAGCCAAGGTGGTAAAGAGTCTTGAGCCAAAGACGCCCGTCAAGGTGCTGCAGCGTCAGGGGTTTTGGCTTGAGGTTGAGGCCCAAGGGGCGAAGGGCTGGCTGAAGGGGTCTACAGTGGACATGGGTTCGGGCCCCAAGGGTCTCTCGGGTCTAGATACCGGAAGGTCTGGCAAGGGGAACATCGTGTCCACCTCGGCCGCACGAGGCCTGTCTCCCAAGGAATTGGTCGCAGCGAAACCCGACTTCCAACAGGCGGATCAGTTACAGGGCCTTGCAGTCACGCCCAAGGCCAGCGAAGAATTTGCCGCCAAGGGCGGCCTGCAGGCCCGAAAGTTGGCTCTGCTCAGCCCGCCAGCAGCTGCGCAGTCAGCAAAGGGATCCTCCTCTAAAAAAGGAAAGAAGAGCGATAAAGATGAGGACGACGATGGGGAGTAAGCAGCAACGACCTATTTCTCTGGGGCTTCAAGTGTGCGCCGCGCTGGGAGCGGTCTGTGCACTAGCCGGCTCGGTCTGCGCGCAGGGCATTTCATTGGATATGGGGGGAGCTACCCTCAAGATGGAACCTGAGTCCGCCCAAGAGGAACTCGCGGTTGGTCGCTTGGTTGCCGGACAAATTTTGGGGGCAGCGAAGCTTCTTCCGAATGCCGAACTCCAGAGGTATGTGAACCTGGTTGGTCGGCGAGTGGCAGATCAGTCCGAGAGAAAAGACGCGGCTTGGGCATTCGGGGTGATCGATTCCAGCGCTATCAACGCGTTCGCGGGCCCCGGCGGAAAAATTCTTATCACCTCAGCCCTACTGCAAATCCTTGAGAGTGAGGATGAGCTTGCCGCGGTGCTTGCACATGAGGTGGCTCACGTTGTTCGAAAGCATCACTATCGAGTGATTCGCAAGCAGCGCATGCTTGAGTTCGGCGCGCAGTCTGTTGCGATAAAAGAGGATTCAAGCGGCATGTCTGAGAAGCTATCGGGCATGGTGGCTCAGGTTCTGGCCAGGGGTCTCGACCAGTCAGCAGAGTTTGAGGCGGATCGAGACGGAATGGTTTACGCCGCCAGGGCTGGGTACGACGCCTCCGCGCTCATTCGCGTAATGGAGAAGCTCTCCGCTGTGACGGCAAAAGACCCTGCAGGAGAGTTGTTGCTATCCACGCATCCTTCGGCAGAGAACCGACGCATCACCATGGCCAAGCAGGTGAATGCCGACCTTGAAAAGGCCGCAACGCCGAGCAGAAGCGCCGCTCGCTACCGACAATTCGTCAAGTAAATCCAAATCCCCGAGGAGAAGCAGCATGAAGCGCATGTTCTGGATGTCCCTACTCGCCACTTTTTTCTTCACTGGCTCCGCCGTGGCAGCGAGTATTCGAGTCACATTCGAAATTGGGTATGAGTCCGGCTTCTTCTCAAGCTCACCCAACGAAGAAACACGAAAGAAAATTACGCCGACCGCGAAAAATGAAGTCTGGAAGAGTTACGTGGGCCGCCAAGATACGTCGACGATTCGTATGATCGAGACGAAAAAAGATGAGTTGTCCAAGCGGATGGATGAGCTCGTGACGAATCTAGAGTTTATCGACGAGCAGGTCGATAAAGATGCCCGCAAGATGAGGTTCACAGTGAGGGCTGTGGTCAATGACAACATCGTCTCGACACTGTTGTCAGCGGGGGGCGCAAAGTCTGGGGAGGGGAGTGCCTTCGGGTTTCTGATCCTGCCGAGAATTCAGACCGAGGCGAAGAGTTTTGATGCCACCGTAGTGAAGAAAGCAACCGCCACAACGAGCCTCGTGACGGAGAAGATCGAGGCGGAGCAAGTGAAAGAGACTGACGGCGGCGCCTCAGAGCGCGGCATTCAGGGAGACCAGGTAACCATGTCCGCGAAGGCAAAGACCTCGGGGTCTACCACTCGGAAGTCCCAGAAGGTGAAGTGGGCGCTTGGGGATGCCAAAGATGTAGATGCGAACATCTCCAAATACCTCACGGAGGCGGGCTATGAGCCCTCTGCCTATGCGGATGTTGCGGCCGAATGTGGCAGCGTGAAGACCGCCGAGGTTCGGGCAGATCTTCTAGCCTCCGAGACTGCTGAATTGTCTGATGACGTTCGGAAACTCGTCTTCGATGCGATGCGCAAGTGCGAGCAAAAGTTTTTTGCGATTGGAACCCTTGACTTCGATAGCATTGAACAGGATCGCAACAGCGGCGGAATTCGTGCTCGCGCAGCAGTGAACGTGCAGGTTTACGAGTTGTCGCGCAAGATCCCTCGGAAAGTGGCCTCCGTGGGCCCCGTTGACTATTACGGTGTGGGTCCCAGGGAAGACGGTGCTCGGACGGACGCACTGAAGCAGGCCGCCAAAGAAGCCGCCCAGCAGATCGTTAATCAGCTGCGCTCTAAGAGCCTGAACTAGTAGGGACCGTAGTCATGACGAGCAACCATCTTTTGTGGCAGAGATGCCTCACACTCTTGATCGCGCTCCTCCTCCCTTTTTGGGCGGCGGCCCAGCAGATACAGGTCGTCTCTGTGAACGCGAGTGGCTTTGGAAAAACGGAGTCCGAGGCTCTGCTTGATGCGGTCGTCAACGGCATAGCCCAGGTGAACGGGGAATCGATCGCTTCTTCTATGAGGGTGTCGACAAAGGCCTCATCCTCCTCGGATGGAAAAGAGGGCTCGAGCACGATGACTCGCAACATCGAAGAGGACATCTCGCGCAAGACGAAGGGCGTTGTTCAGTCTTGGAGGAAGATCTCATCGGAGAGGTCGCCCGCGGGTGACTACGCCGCATCTGCTTCTGTGAATGTCTACGTCCTTAAGCGGTCAGAGCAGCTCAAGAGAATGAAACTCGCGGTTGTTCCCTCGCGAGGGGGCGATGCGAAGCTGACTATAGGCTTGGTTGATGAGGTCACCAAGAACCTCACGACCAGCAGAAAATTTGCCTTGATGGATCGCAAGAACGCGAGTGAAGTGGAGTCTCAGCTGAGCAGGATTCGGAAGGGGGGGTCGCTAGAGGATTCGGTGCGCCTCTCTGCGGAGGTTGCCCCTGATTTTATCGCTGTGGTCTCGGTCAATATGACCAGCAGACCCGATGGACGCCAGACGGCCTTTGGCTCTCTGGAGGTGATTGACTATTCCACCCGTCAAATCAAGCTTTCCGAAAAGAAGAGCATTTCATTGAAAACGGGGGACGATACGTCGAATGCCCGGCGCATCGCCATGCTGGGCAAGGGGCTGTCGCGGGCCGTGATCCAAACAGTTTTCCCGCCGACGGTGCTCGGCGAGGACGGTGGCTTCATTACCATTGGCCAGGGCTCGGACTTTTTCTCAGTGGGCGACCAATTGGTGGTGAAGAAGATGGGGGCGACCCTGCGCGATCCGCATACCGGTGAGTACCTCAGCCAGGACCAGAGTGACGTCGGATCAGCAGTGGTCTCCTATGTTGACTCGCGAATCTCTCGGGCCAAGTTGGCATCGAAGATTAGTCTGGACCCCAACCTTTTAGCCAAGCAGAGGTATCAGGTTTGGCGCACTGGTGAGACTGAGGGGGATTTGTTTGGGGGCTCGGCCTTTGCCAAGGATGGGGATGGCGCGGCTGCATCGGGCAAGAAGGGCAAGAAGATGTTCGCAACAGGCGACGATGACGATGATTAACTTTAAGCGAGGGGAGTAAAAATGAAGATCAAATTCCTAGCGGTTTTCCTACCCGCATTTTTGGGGCTCACTTCTGTGGCCTACGCTCAGACCGAGGGCGAGCCGATTAAGGCCCCCGATGAGGTGGCTTTAGGTGGCTTCGCCGGCTGCTCACTGGCCCCTCCCAAAGACGGTTGCGATGCACGCATCAAGTGCTCAGGGGTGGGCAATATTTTTGCTAACACCGCGATGGACGTGCAGCTGGCAACGAAAGAGGCAACCAGCAAGGCTCGAAGCCAGTTGGCCATGTTTTATTCCACAAAACAGAAAGCCAAAGAGGCCATTGCGAATGCAAGCAAGTCGATGATGGCGACGAACGCTGACGGCAGTAGCACGGGTAGCACCACCGCCGAGCGCATGATGGCTAGCGTTGACGAGACCAGCGCAGAGGCAGTTCTCTCCGGCGTTCAAGTGCTTGGCCGACAGGTCGATGCGGCGCAGCGTACGGTCACCGTGAAGATCGGTGTGAGCTGTAAGAGCCAGGCCGCTGCCGCTAAGTCTCAGGCAGGGGCTGCTCGCTCGGCCTCCTCGGGTGGTGCCGGGCCTGCAGCATCTCAGGGCGCTCAGGGCGGTCATACGCTTGGGCCCCAAGACCTGAGAAGCTTTGAGCAAAAACGCAAGAATGCGGACAACTTCTAGCGGAGCATTGGGGGGGCTCTTAGCCCCCCTTTTTTTGGCGCTACCCCTCGCCTCTTCCCCCGTGATTGCCTCGTCTTCCATCGACGAGATGGTGTGTGCGGATAAGGATTTTTTGCAGGCGGGTGAGGGGATGTTTCGGGAAGTGCCTGCCCCCGATCAGAGAGACTCGATATATGTCTTCAAGATCTCAGCGGAGCGACTCAAGACCGAGGGCCTCAAGGGCGCTGAGTTGAGCGCTGTTGCGAGAAACTTCGCGGCGCAGGAGTTCTCCAAGAGGTTTGCTAAGCGCAGTCCCCCAGGAACTGGAATGACGGTGCTTGTATCGGAGGGGGTGCAGTCGATTGCCGCGCAATGCAGGACTGGGACCACCATCCTTATCTGGGTCTCGCGTTCGAAGCTCAGATGGGAGGCTGTCAAAGATACGACCCCCCGAGGCGTTATGGAGGAGGCTCGCAGAATGATTGACGGGGGCGCCGTCTCGCCTGGCTCGCCGAATAAGGTTCAACTGGACGATTAATGCACATCCTTAGGAGTTTGAAGATGAAGAAAACCACGAAGTTTCTCGTTCTGTCCGTGCTGGCGATGGGCCTTACGGCGCCCTCCCACGCATTTTTGGATAAGCTTGGGGAGAGCCTCAAAAAGGCTCAACAGGGAGGCGGGGGGGCACCCTCTGCGGGTCGGACGGGGTCTGATGCCGCTGCGGGGGACTCTTTCATCGGCATCTGCAAACAGGTTCTCGGCGCGAGCTTTAAAGAGAAACCCTTGACCGAGCCAGCAGAGGCGGTGGTTGGCCGCTACTTCAAGGTGGGGCCTGATATCGAGCCCAAACTTCTTGCAGGAATTAACCGGTCTTATCAGGGCTCGATTGTAAATCTGAAGGCCCACATCCCCGATATCCATGACAAGACGGTTCGCGATCTTGCGGAGTCGTTCAACGCCAATCCTTCTGTGACGATGCTGGCTCAGGTGATTCGCTACGCCGAGGCTGGGGATGGTTATCGCGACGGCGATAAGCCCTCGGAAAAGACCGAGGCCCAGACACTCCTGGCACTCATCCTGATGCAATATCCAGAGCTCGCCCAGAACAAAAATCTAGCCCAAGAACTTCTCAAGAAGTCGAGCCTCGACAACTCCGGACTGGGCGTAGCCCTGATCGCGAGGGCCCATCTCTTTGGGGACTACGCGCCCCAAAACATCAACACCTTCTCCAACTATATCGCTCGAGCGAGTAGCCAGTACCCGGTAAAGCTCGCAGACCAAACGATTTTCTACGCGCTTGAGAAGTTGCCGAACTGGCAGTATCGAAAGCAGTACCTCGATCTTCTGAACCAAAGCCAGCAGATGACCGCAAACTTCAATCGTCAGAGAGACGCGGCTAAGTCATCCGATACAAACAAGCGTGCGCTGGCTCTCATGAACCAGGGAAAGAAGATTGATGAGTTGACGCTAGAGGCTCTGGGGGCCGGCCCGAGAATGGCGGAGATCCGGGCCAAGGCGGAGATGCTCAAAAAAGAGGGTGCAGGCGAGGCCAATCTCATTGAGGTGGCTGCTAATCAGTCGGCGAGTTACAAGGCGGAGGTGGAGGCACTGCTCGCGAAGAACCCCAAACTCGATGAGCAGGCGAAATCGAAGCTGGCTGAAGCCAACAAGCTTATGGTTGAAAACCTCAACGGTATGAAAGCGATCACGGTCGAAGTGGCGCTGAAGTTTTTCTCCGGAAATATTGGCGCAACGATGGAGTCCGGTGAGCATATCAATCGTTACTTCCGAGATGCCTGCAGTGTGGGTCGGCGAAAGGTGGAGTTCGCAAAGCAGACTGGCCTGCCCAGCCCCCAGTTGCCTGCGACTGCATTGGCGAAGGATCTCTGATGTTTTCGGCGCGGAGAACGTTTGTCGGGTGCGCCCCTGCGGGCCTCATCATTGCAGGGTTGGGCCCTCGCATTGTGCTTGCCCAGTCCGGCGTCCGCGCGCCGCGGGCAGACAAGGTGATGTGGGGAGGGATGGGATTCTCCGTCCCCAACGCTGACATTCCGAAGTACTTTCCGATGGTTTCTGCTGCGATTGCTCAGTCTGGCGGGCTCGGGAAGCTCGCCTCGGCATTTTCATCCGAACTCGGTAAGAACTACGCGGGCGGCATCTCTGAGGACCCCGCCAGGCTCATCGATGCAAATTCGGACCCCTCTTTGCTCTTTACTGTCTCCCTTGACTTTGAGCAGATGATTTTGGTTCCAAACGAGGGCGGCGCCAGCGAGTTTCAGCTTTCATTCGTTTATGGCTTGGCTCAGGTTTTGTACCTTGATCTTCCGCGGTCTGGGGGTTCAGACGGCGATTTGCGTGTGCTCTATAGCTTTCCTTTCCGTGTTCAGTCGGGTGAGACCCCGCGCACTGGGAGTGCGGCCGATCGCGTTTCAAACTTCAAGAAGCTACTGTTTGAACTGGACAATTCCTTGGTGAATGTCTTCAGCCGAAAGGTAGCGGGCAAGAAGTTTCGTGAGGCAAAGGTCCCAAAGCGCCTGAAAGTGATGTCGGTCACCATCACGCCAGAGGCTAATGCCGTGATCAACGAGCTCGGAATATCTCAAAACCTCACGGCCCAGTTCTTTGGCCAGGCTTTTACGGCCTCATTGGCAGAGAAAGGCGATTTGTCGGTGCTGCCATTCGCTCAGAATGACGTGTTGAACGGCTCGCTTGCATCGAGGTTTAATAAGTTTCCGAACATAAGCAAGATCTTTGGTCGATTAAATGACCCTGAAGAGAACAACTACGCTGTTGATCTCACCGTTCATCGGGTTCTCAGAAAATCGAATGGTTCGAACATCAGCAATATCCTGTACGCCCGGGGTATGTCGGTTTTTATCAAGGTCACCGACGTTTACAAGAAGTCGGTGGTGTTCGATCGAAAGATCTTGCTGATTGAGAACAACGAACTTCCCAAGGCCATGTTCGATAGGCTCAAGGACTACGATCTTCGCTACATGGTTCAGATTGCAATCAAGATGTTTGACTTGTTTACGGATGCCGTGATGACGGAGAGTGCAGAAAAGATGAAGGCGCTGGGTGTAGACCCCCCACTAGAGTCCAAAGACATTAAGACGCTGAAAGACCTATTTCTAACCTGCAGATATTGAGGAGATGACATGTTCAAGCTAATCGGCGTTGTTGTGGTGGTGTGTGTTTTGTATCTCGGATATGACTCCATTAAGAAGTGGTACGTTGGAGACGCATCTCCGAAGGAGGCTGTGACAGAAGTTCGGAAGAAGGTTGGGGAAAAACTGGTTGGAGACGAAACGGAACCCGCCCCCAAGAAGACTGCAGATAATCAGTCTGCCGACAAAAACGCATCAAAGCAGTCCCAAGGTGGCTCCCTGGACACCAATGAAATGATCAGGGACATGATGAAAAAGTAGGTATTTCGATGGTCCTGAGGGCTGCGCTCTTGTCGGCCTGGGTCGCTTCGCTGGTTTGTGTTTCTGGGTGTGATCAGGTCAAGACTCGCCTAGAACATCTCGGGTCGGGTCCGCCAAAGTCAGAGTCAGTGGCCGAGCCCGAGCCTCGGGCCGGTAAGGATGGCGCCGAGACTCCTGTGACCAAAACGCCTCCACCGCCGCCACCCATGAGCCCTGAGCCCAAGCGGCGATCGCCTGACCCTATACGGCCGCCGGTGTTCATCGACGACTAATCCCGATCGGGGGCCCAAAAGGCAGGGTCGCGACTCTGGGTCGAGGGCGCTCGCGGGCATACTTGAGTCATGAACCCCCTTCCCCCGCTCTCTGGCAAAACCATCCTGGTCACCGGCGCATCAAGCGGCCTTGGTGCACACTTCTGCGCCTTCTTGAAGTCGGAAGGCGCCCGAGTCATCGGGCTCGCAAGGCGAGACCTCTCCTTGAGCCCCGATGTTGACCTTGCCGTTGCGGCGGACGTGGCCGATGCGAGTTCGGTTGCCCATGCCATTGAGCGCGTCCTTGGAGCGCCCGGATCGCGCGAGCAGATCTATGGCCTAGTAAACAACGCCGGCATTGCCGTGACGGCAGCCCTGCATGAGACGAGCCCTGAGGATGAGGCCCGCGTTCTTGCGACCAATATTGGTGGTGTCACCAACATGACTCGCGCACTCCTTCCCCATCTGCGGGCCGCTCGAGAGACTCATGGGTCTGCGGTGATCGTCAATATCGCTTCAGTGCTGGGCCTGCGTCCCTTAAAGCAGGTGGCCACCTACTCCGCGAGCAAGGCAGCGGTCATTCAGATGACGCGCTCTCTTGCACTTGAGCTCGCCCGCGATGGCATACGCGTGAATGCGCTTGCCCCGGGATATGTGAAGACGGACATCAATGCCGATGTACTCAGCAGTCCTGCGGGAGACGTGCTTGCGAAGAAAACGGCTCTGCGACGCTTTGCCGAATTGAATGAGCTTGATGCGCCGCTCCGGCTTTTGCTCGACCCCTCGAACGGCTACATGACAGGCTCTGTGATCGTCGTCGATGGCGGCATGAGCGCGGGACTCTAAAGCCATGGACTTTCACATTTCCACCGAGCACCAGCGCCTCATGGGGCTGGTCGATGAGTTTGTCTCGAGCAGACTCCTTCCTCTGGAGCAAGACCCTAAGAGTTTCGATGCCCACGAGAATATTCGTGAAGACCTGCTCGAGGAGTTGCGCTCAGAGGTGAAGGCCCTGGGCCTCTTTTCTCCTCAGATGCCAAAAGACCGGGGGGGTCTTGGCCTCACGCCTGTGGGGCAGGCGCTGCTCTATGAGCGAATGAACCGCTCGATCTTTGGCCCCGTCTGTTTTAACTGTGCCGCGCCCGATGACGGCAACATGACCGTACTCTCCAAGGTTGCCACCGAGGCCCAGAAGAAGCGCTGGCTCGACCCGATTGTGCGCGGCGAGGTGAGGTCGGCCTTTGCGATGACTGAGCCTCACCCCGGCGGGGGCTCCGACCCCGGCATGATTCGCACCCGCGCAGAGAAGAGGGGCGACCGCTGGGTGGTCAATGGCCACAAGTGGTACATCACCGGAGCGGGGGCGGCCAGCCACTTCATTCTGATTGCAAAGACGGGAGAGGGCCTAAGAGACGGCCTGACGGCTTTTGCTTTCCATAAGGATGACCCGGGCTGGCAGATCGAACGACGCATTCCCATCATGGGGCCAGAGGAGCATGGGGGACATTGTGAGTTGCGCTTTGAGGGTCTGGAGATTCCTGATGAGAACCGGCTCATGGAGGTCGGGCAGGGCCTCAAACTCACGCAGATTCGTCTGGGCCTTGCGCGTCTGACGCACTGTATGCGCTGGCTGGGCCTTGCGCAGAGGTGCATGGAGATTGCCTCGGCCTACGTGGCCGAGCGCGAGGGCTTTGGAGTCAAGCTTGTTGATCGTGAGAGTGTGCAGATGCAGCTTGGTCGGGTGGCCATGGCCATTGAGTCGGGTCGGCTCCTCACCATGCGAGCGGCCTGGCGCCTGGAGCAGGGTGGCAAGGCAAGGCCAGACATTTCGATGGCCAAGATTCAGGTGGCTGACACGCTTCACCTTGCAGCCGACACCGCCATCCAACTCTGTGGTGCACGCGGCTACAGCAAAGACACGCCGTTGGAGTGGATCTACCGCTATGCGCGGCAGGCCCGACTGGTGGACGGTGCCAGCGAAGTTCATCAGATGGTGATCAGCCGCGCCTATCAGAGTCAGGGGAGAAGCTTTTTCGCCTGGGGCCCCGGCGAGGACTAGGGCCTTGGTCGACTCGGGTAGCGGTCTTCTAGAGGAGCTTGCCCCCATTGTGGAGCGAGCCTGCGCTGTAGCGGGCCTTCCTGCGCATCGCCTGATTCATGCTCGCCGCCTGAGCGGCGGGGCGATTAACCAGAATTTTCTACTCGAGGTTGAGGGCGAGGGTGAGGGGCCAACTCGCTGGGTCATGCGCCGAGGCCTGAGCCAGCCCATTCCAGGAACGCACGGCCGGGCCGCAGAGTTTGCACTCTTTGAGTGGGCTCAGAGGCAGGGCCTGACAGTGCCAAGAGCG
>Ga0214923_10003369_pt1 | contig 20073 bp, 19 predicted proteins | sample LL1510_MetaG_FD_177993 | JGI IMG/M metagenome (GOLD analysis project Ga0214923, IMG submission 177993) | Freshwater microbial communities from Lake Lanier, Atlanta, Georgia, United States - LL-1510 | ecosystem: Environmental > Aquatic > Freshwater > Lake | place: USA: Georgia | collected...
CACCAGAGATCACTTCAGAGGCATTTATCTTTTCCCAAGCCAATTGATCAATTACTTCATGACCAGATTTGAGTAATGAGGTGATTCCTTCTGAAAGCTTAGGCTCTTTTAAGTTTTCAATAATTAATTCCACCACATCAGTTGAATCACTTTTATTTGTGCCAATTACCCCAGTTGGCCCACGCTTTGCCCATCCAGTTGTATAGAGATTATGATCAACATGGCCTGCAATATTATTTATACGACCATTCTCAATCGTAATTCCTGGATACTCAACTGAGTCATATCCAATAGCACTAATAACCAAACCGCATTTAATTGAAAACTTCTCGCCACTTGCAACCACCCTGCCATTTTCAACTTTATTTTGGGCAAAAACAACCTCTTCAATTTTGTTGTTTCCTTTAAAATGGATTGGGGCTACCAAAAACTTTATTTCGAGTTTTCGCTCAACACCTTTTTTGGAGTGATCTGCAATTAACTTCATCGCTTCAAGATTGTTCTTTAAATCTTTTTCAATCTCACTCAGCTTAGAAATTCGTGATTCAGCATCTTTTATCTGTTTGGAATCAATGTAAACATCTGTATTTTCTAATTTTGGAAGGCCTCGCAATTCAGGGGCGGTAAAGGCTGCATGTTCTGGTCCACGTCTGCCACAAATAATCACTGTGCGGATATTGCTTTGCTTTAATTTAGCTAGAGCGTGATCTGCAATATCTGTTGGATCTAGCTCTGCTGGATCAATTGCCAAAATTCTTGCCACATCCATTGCCACATTACCAGCACAAATTACCACTGCCGTGTCACTTGATAGATCAACCTCTAAATCTACATAATCTGGGTGTGCGTTATACCAAGGTACAAAATCTGCAGCAGAAAGAGAGTTAGTTAAATCCTCACCTGGGATTCCAAGTTTTCGCCCCTTTGAAGCACCAGTTGCTAAAACCACTGCATCATAATGATCTCGCAGATCTTTAAGTGATACATCTTTACCTACTTCAACATTGGCAAATAATCTAAAGTTTGGCTCTTTAGCTATCTTTTCAAATACTTTCGATACTGTCTTTATCTTTGGATTATCTGGTGCAACACCACTTCTAACCAATCCCCATGGGGTTGGAAGGCGCTCAATCATGTCTATTAAAAATATGAGTTCTTCAGTCTGCACCTTTTGAAATGCTTGGGCGGTGAAATAGCCAGCCGGACCTGCACCGACAATTGCAATTTTATAATTCATATCTACTCTCAAAAGTTGTACACAGACATTCTACCTAATTCCATTCCAGCCATGGAGGTCAGTCAATGTCTAGTGGCCTAATTCTTTGTGATAATCTGTTTTAACCTAAAAGCCAGAAGTCGTTATCTTGACACCATATAGACGTAATTCTATAAGTAGGCGCAATTTTAAGTTAAAAAAGAATGAGCTTAATTCTGAATGGCTAACCATTCGTCCCATGGTGGACGCCTTTGAATCAGAGATCTCAAATCCCATAGGTGCTGCTTTTTGTATTTACCTCAGGGACTGCAACTCCTTAAGCTAAAATCTTCGAAAATCTCTATTATTAAAATTACAGGTATACCGTGGATGTAGATAAAAATGGACCAGTCCCAATTTCTATCATAACAAAAATATCCGATAGGACTTCAAGTGAATGCCATATGTTTGCATTCGTGGTGTTTGCTACTGGATTAGATCCATTGAGTACTTGACTATTCAGAATTCGACCTTTCAGATCAAAAGTTGAGTGCCTCGCTAATCCACGGACTGGAATTACAACCTCTGGTCGATGTGGATGCTTGTGGACTTTATCGGAATAGGGGCCACTAAAAGCAAGGTATGTAACTTGTAATAATTCATCGGATGTTGGATGAAGGCATAGGCGTGCTTTGCGATTCGAATTAACTTTAGCATTTTCAATCAAAAGCTCAATTAAATTTTCATCAATCGGCTGCCCCCAGGCTGAAGCATGGAAAACTCCTGGCATCATCTCGTTTTCAGAAAGATTAACTTTTCTCATCTCAGAACCTAATTCTACCTGATATCACTAAAGTCAATTATCATTCGACCAATTGTTCCATTTTTCAATTGACCTATTGCTTCATTTATGCCAATTAGAGGAAATCTGTGTGTCGGGTAGTCATCAAAATTTAATCGTTTGTCAGAAATCAACTGCATAAGCAAAGGAATGTCTCTTTCTGGTTTTGACTGGCCTCCTTCAGAGCCTTTTAATACTTTACCAAAGTGCAATGGAAGTGTATGAATACTTGCATTATTCTCTGTACTTGGAACACCAACTAGTATTACTCGAGCATCTACCAAAGATATCTCGTAGCAAATTTCAATAGCATCGGTATGGCCGGTTGTATCAATCGCAACAGAAGGTGAGCTATTGCCAAAATGTGATTTCAATGCAGTTAAAGTATCACGCTTGTTTTGAAACATCAAACTCTTTGTTGCTCCAAGTTCTTGAGCCTTTGATAGTTTCATAGAATGAATATCGACAACAGTAATATCACGAACACCCATAAATTTTGCAATTTTGATGAGAAGTAGCCCTACACCACCGGCTCCAAAGATAAGCAAGGAATCACGAAATCCAATTTGAGCATCATTTTCGAGAACTCCAAGCGATGTGGTAAGTGCACAACCAAGCAGTGGAATCAAGTTTTCATCATAATTTGATTTTGGGATTTTTGTGACCCGATTCTCAGAGACAACTGCATGCTTATTAAGAGTCGTCACCCAGCCAGCATTAAGTTTTTTACCTTGCCACTTATATGTGGGTGGCTCTGATTGAATACCAGTGCCTGGGCGCCAATGCATCACCACTTGATCACCAGGTACCACTGTTTTTACGCCTGGCCCCACCTCAATCACATGTGCAAAACCCTCATGTCCCAAAAGGTGGGGCAAAAACTTATCAGGTCCTTTTACGGCTTCTATTTCATTTATTTGAGCTCCGCACAGTCCGCTGGTAATTAGCTCAACTAAGACCTGACCTGAAAGTAACTCTTCGGGGAGTTCGATATCACCTATAACTAATGGTTTTCTAGATTCAACAAGAATTGCGGCATTCGTCGATTTAATGGTTAGCATGGATTGAATACTTATTCAAAGAAAATAAATTCATAGTTACCGGTAAATCCAAAGCGATCATATACCCATTTCCATTCATCAACATCCATCAATGATTCTGCTGTCAATGCCCAACACTCTAAGTTAAACATTTCTAATTCATTTCGAAAGCTTTCGAGCATTATGTAGCCCTGCTTGCCAACCCGTTCAATCTCAGCAATAGCTACTTCAAGTTCGAAAATGTGTAAATTATGCAGAGTCCCAAGTGAAATCACGAGGTCAAAGAAATTATTTTTATAAGGGTAAGGGTCCTGTGCTCGATGGATAAATAAGTTTGCTTTTAACTCTGGATGAGCGTGCTCTAGGCCATATTGCGAGATGTCAAAACCGTGAATATCTAAACCTGGCTCTAGTAGTTGTAACTCATAAAGGAGAAAACCCTTCCCACACCCGACATCTAGAACCTTGCTGCCAGCTTTTAATCCATAAAGGTCGATAAGTTTTTGAGCAACAGACGCCCAGCGACCTGGAATATATTTATAGCCACCATACCCATACTTGCGATCACCGTCCCAATAGTCGGCACCGTATTGTTTGGCTATCATCATTGCTTCAACTTTTGAATCATTCATCCGGCCCAGGTAATCCCTCTTGGTTGCCATGTGAAGACTTGTAACTAAATTCAACTCTCTACTCATATATTAATCCTATGTTAATTCCCATGAATACGTAATAATCCCTCTACGTGTGAGGCAATCTTTGGTGCGGTCAGACCGTTTAAATCCAAGTGATCGACTTGGGAACCATATTTATGGGAAAATGCACTTGGTAGCGAAAGTTGATTGAGCCTACTGGTTGATATTTGCGCTGAAGCAAATTCATGAAGGATCTGAGTAAAGAGACCCCCCCTTGGGACATGTTCTTCGACGCAAATCATTAACTGAGCACATCCAATATTTGAAAGTATTTGTTCAATCGACAAATCATTTAAATATGGGAAATGTAAAATCGTTGTTGATATTCCTTGACTCAAGAGGTTTGTGCGTGCCTCTAAACAATGCTGAAGCAGAACTCCTGTAGTAAAAATAACTACTTGAGATGATCTCTCTCCAAAAACCTTCGGTGTTAATTCAAAGGTTGGAAAATTCTGAGTAACTATCGTTTCTCCACCTTTGCCGAAGCGAACATAATGAGGGTCTTCATCATCAACCAATGCGGTTAGGAGATTTTCCATCTCAAATGCATCAGCTGGTGCAAAAACTTTCATGTTGGGTACGCTTAACATTAATGAAAAATCCTCCACCGCTGTGTGAGTTGGCCCCAACGGCGCATAAACCATCCCACCACCGCTTGATAAGAGGCGTACCGGTAAACAATGCAAGCCTACATCTATTGAAACTTGTTCAAATGACCTTCTTGTTAAGAATGTGCCAATTGTATTTATGTAGGGAATAAAACCCTCTTGTGCAAGTCCCGCAGCAAAGCCAACAATATGTTGCTCAGAAATTCCTTCCATAAAAAACTGGCCCGGAATATCGTCCCTCATTGCCTGAAGTGTTCCGGCACCTAAATCAGATCCAATGAACAAGACCCTAGGGTCTTGTTTAGCGAGTTTGTAAACTGTTGAAAGAGCTCTCTGTCTCATTAAACAGCCACCTCTGCGCGTAGAGAGGAAATTTCATCACTAGTAATTTTGGCTTTATGGTGCCATGCCGTTGAATTCTCTGCCGAAGCAATACCTTTCCCTTTAACTGTATGAGCGATTACAACTCTAGGTTTTCCTGTAGGAACTGTAGAGCTTCCTAATACTTTTGCTAACTGCACAACATCATGGCCATTAACTTCGGTGACTTCAAAACCGAATGCTCCCCACTTATAAACTAGCGGTGTCAATGAAACGATTGAGTCGATGTCGCCAGAGGCTTGCATACGATTGAAATCCACGATGACCGTCAATGCACCAAGCTGATGCTGTGAAGCATGCATGGCGCCTTCCCAAATGGATCCTTCATTTAGCTCACCATCGCCGAGTAACACGAATGTGCGCCACTTCTCATTACGCAAACGAGAAGCCATCGCCATGCCAATGCCTACAGAAAGGCCGTGGCCGAGTGCACCCGTAGAGAATTCGACGCCGGGTAGTGTCGCCCGTTCAGGATGCCCACCGAGTTTGGAATCAAAACTACAAAATCCTTTTAGCTCAGAAGTTGGAAAATATCCGTGATCTGCCAAAACTGTAAACAGACCTAAACATCCATGTCCTTTACTTAACACGAATCGATCGCGATTTGTAAGCTTCGGGTTTGTGGGGTCATGAAGTAATACAGAGTCGTAGAGCACTCTCACTATTTCAAGCAATGATAGTGCAGGTCCAAGATGACCACGACCTCCGCCCTCAATAGCATCAAGAACCATCGAACGAAGCTCTTTTGATCTCTTATCCAGAATTAACTTGTTTGCAAGGTCAACATAATTGGTTGTCATGACTGACTTATTTTACCTACGAAAGCACGAAATGTTATTAACCTAGATTGTCCCTCAGTATGCCGCAGTGAGTCAAAGTAACCCAAGTACATAGAACCAGTCGATTTCTTTATTAGTTCGTTTGAAATCTCGCCCGTGGTCTCAAACTTTGCCTCTCTAAAACTTCGCCCAAAGGCAATCACTGCCCACTTTAGTGTTAATACAGGCAAAACTTGGTTTAGCTCAATTGAATCCCAGTTCGAAATTTTGGAGACTGATTCCATAAACAACAACATCTCAGTTTCATTGAATTCGTTTCTAGGGTGCAATAGGAAATCACCAACTAATTTATTAATACTATCCACTCCAAAAAACTCAAAATCAATAAAACTGTAGGTCCTGCTAGAACAGATCATGTTGTGGGTTCCTAAATCAGACAAACTTAACGTGCGCTGAATAAATGCTCGATTTGGCGATTGTTCAGTTTTATGACTATGTAGTAGTTCATTTAATTTGTCGCATAAGACACGCATACTTGGTGTCGGGTAAAATACTAAAAATTGTTGAATTCGAGCTGAGATTTGATCACTAATTTCACTTACAGAAAATGCTGCGTCAATTGCATTATCAAATACTCCACCGTTATTGTGGATATTCTCAAGTGCGTAATGCATATCAATAATGGCATTCATTGCTTCATGATCAGCTATTGGCGTATTCCCCTCAATCCACCTATACACAATCAAACCTAGATCATCTCTTATTTCCAAAATCTCCGGAATATTTCGAATTCCATATCCCCGAAGAAAATCTATAGTTTTCTCTTCGCGAAATAGCATTCTTTCTATTCGTTGCCTATCGCCTTTGTACTCCTTAATTGCTAAGGGAGTGCCGTCAATTAAATACCCTTTAAATACTGAACTGTTACCGCCAGGAATTTCTGCGGTGACAATCACTTTGCCAATTTTTAATCGGTGGGGATAAATCTTACTCTTCATTTTCAATCAATCTTTTAATTGCGTTAAGGGAAGGAACATTTTGAACCCAAGTTAATTCAGATCTTGTTCCCGAGAGAAGAAAACATCTCACGTTTTGGGGGAAACTGGGCTCCTGAAAAACTTCTACAAGATCATCAACAAAATAATTGAGATTAAGTCTCTGAATTCTTTCAACCTTCAAGCCTCGAGTAGATTCATAGTAAATCGATTTGTCACCCAGAAAGTAACTCGATAAATCGCCATCCCTAATCCAATTAGTAGCTACATCGCGAAGTGGTTTTTGCCCGCAAAAATCAGGTGTATTAGTTGTTTTATGACTAACTATCAGTAGCTCGAAATTACTTTTTCTTAAGAACTCGCACAGTTCAAGCGCCCCGTGCCGTGGTCTGGCGTATGAAAGCCCATCTGTATATAGCCATCCCTGCGCTAACTGCCAAAGCCGTCCTGTCTTGTCAGATTCACGAAGTGACACACGTAGGGTATCAAGGGTTTTACATTCATTTATTCCCTCATTTGAGCAATACTCTTGAACCGCATTCGAATAATCAATAAGTGTGTTATCTAAGTCAAACCCGAATTTCTTAGGTACGGAATTCAAGCTAATGACAGCTCTTTCATTCGTTTAATATTAAAGTACATCGAATTTTCAAGTGAATCATTGTAGTTTTCCTTTAGGAATGCCTCTTGTAGATCTGCGATTGCCTTATCCACTGAATAGATTGGCTTAAAGCCAAGTTCATCTAGAATCTTTGAAGAATCAACACGATAGGATCGTAAGTCATCTGTTTCAGAGTGGTGAATTTCTAACTTAAGATCGATCTGTTTTTGTACTTTCAGCGCAATCTGATCGAGTGATAAATTCTCTCCGCCAACATTAAAGATTGCACCGTCTATTTTCTTGTCTTGGGCCAGTACATGTAGGTATGCGCGAGCCATATCTTGAATATGTAAATTGGGTCTAAATTGAGAACCTCCATAGACTGTAATTTTCTTAAGGTTTATCGCGTGGTTCGTCAGAATATTGACAGAAAGATCGAAGCGTTGGCGAGGTGAAACACCACAAACTGTCGCAGGGCGTAACACAGTGCATCTAAAGTCAGGTGTGTGTGCCTCAAGAATTATCTCTTCGCAGTTCGCTTTAAATCTTGAATAGTCCGTAAGGGGTTCTAGGCTTAAATCTTCCGTAACTTTTTCTTCAACTTTTACTCCGTACACAGATGATGAAGATGCATAAATGAACCGACGCACCCCTCTCTGTTTGGCTATTTTGACCAGCGGGGCAAAGCTTTCAAGGTTAATAGATTTTCCAAGTTCGGGATCTAAATCAAAACTAGGATCATTCGAGATACAGGCTAGATGGATTACATCCTTCGCCCCTTTCAATGCTGACCCTACTGCTTTTAGATCACGAATATCTCCAGCAATCAACTCCAGGTTTGGATTTTTAGTTTCTGTTTTGAACACATTTTTGCCATACCAAAATGTGTCAAACACCCGAACCGCATAGCCTTCAGCTAACAGCATAGGTGTTAAAACTGCACCTACATATCCGGCCCCACCAAAAACCACTACGGTTCGTTTTGTCATTGGCTAACCCCTATCCGAGAATTGATTTTGCGTGTTTTCTTAGATCGCCTTGTGAGAGAGACTTCTCATGTCCTAATTGAGAGACTTCGTGTGCTGCCACTAAATTTGATAGAAAACCAATTACTTGGAGTGGAGCTCCCACTTTTACTAGTAATGAGGCCATGACAAACACTGCGTCTCCCGCTCCAACTTTATCGACTAGCTTTCCCGCAAGTGCTGGAACTTTTTCATAGCCACCTTCATTATCAAAAACCATTAACCCGTCTCCACCTAGCGTAACAATCGCACATTTTACGTTCATTGAGTTCATTAAGACTGGCACAATTTGCTGGTAATCAGGATTTCTAGTTCGCAACTCTAATTGCAGTTCTGCGCCGTTCATTGTAATAAAATCGGCTCTAGGATATTTAGAGATAGTGTTGTACCCTCGATTACCTGCGTTTGCCTGTGTGTTAACCGAGAGATTGCAGTTTGATTCCGCCAAAAAATTAATAATTTTAGAACTAAAAAAGCCATGACCATAGTCTGCGGCTAATACTAAATCAAATGCAGAAATCTGTTTAGAAATTGAGGATAGAATCGCATGACTTGTTTGAGTTGGTAAGTCGGTTTCAGAAAAATCATAATACTCAAATACTCTAGTGTTTGATCCTGATTCGACATATCTATGCTTTAAAATCGTGGGTCTATCAGTCGCTTTAATAAACTCTGTGGCCACATTCGGATTCATCTTCCACATTAAAGAATCCAAAGTTGAATCTTCTGGCGCGGAAAATGAGATAACCTTCGCTGTCTTAACCCAGCTACTGCAATTATTGGCAATAGTTAATACCCCTCCTGGAAACAGGTTTGTACTGTGTTGGTGGAAAGCTAAAATGGGATCCTTGCTCGATTTTGCAAGCGGAGAACAATATGTGTATTGATCGATGATCGTTTCACCAAGCAAAAGTACACTTAATTCTCGAATTTTATCCAAAGCATCAACTACTTGGTCATACCCGTAGTCAATCTTAAATTTCTTGATCCATTCCTGAGCATCAGTTGCAATATTTGAAAAGAATTTATTTATCAAAAGCGAGCTGCTGGATGTCATCTCATCAGTAAAATAGATCTGACCTCCATGTTTTTCAAGCGCCGCCTTTTCTTTAACTATCATTCCTGTTACATCGTCAAATGCATTAAGGTAATCCGAACCTTTGACATAATAATTGGGTTTGATTTCATTAATAAGTTCAACCGCAGTTGGATTATCGCAAATCACTACATAATCCACATCCTCCAGTGCGGCCAAGGTTTGAGCTCGTATATCTTGATTAAATATCGGTCTTCCTGGGCCTTTATTTACATATGAATCGGCAGTTATACTCACGATCAAAACTTCTGCCAACTTTCGCGCCGCCTTAAAATGTTGAATATGCCCGGGGTGAAGTAGGTCAAAAACGCCATGGCACAGCGCTCGCGTTAATCCGTCTCCTTGTAGCTTTATTGTAAGGGTAGAAACTTCAGACCATTTGTAAATCTTTAAGGGCTGAAGATTGGTATTTTCAGTCATTAAGATTAACTTCTGATTCTTTTCCCAAATACTTGAACCAGGATCTTGTAGCGTTTTCAATTCCTACACTATCCCACAAAGGGGCATCATTCCAATCATTTATGTGTTCAAGCATAATTCCAACACCTTTTTCTAAGTTTACAGTCGGAGACCAATCCAACATATTCTCTATTTTCGTGATATCCGCAAAAGTGCAGTCAGGCTCTCCAGGTCGCTTGGGAATATGCACAACCGGGCCTCCGAGTAGCCGCACAAGCTGATTAACTTCATACGTATTACCCGAGCCAACGTTCATGATTTCCCCTGAGATTTCCGATTCGGCGGCAGTCAAGAATGCTTGGCATACATCGCTCACGAAAGTGAAGTCTCTAGTTTGAGTGCCATCCCCCACAATGGTAAATGGAGCACCTGCCAGTTTTTGGGCAAGAAAAACACCGAAAACGGCACCGTATGTGCCTGAAGTTCTAGCGCGTGGTCCGTACACATTAAACAGCCTTAAGGAAACTACTGGCAGGCCATAAATAGAATTCCAGTGCATCATGATTTGCTCGCCCAGATATTTCGTTAAAGCGTATGGGTATTTTGGATCGCACACAGCACTTTCCGATGTAGGGAAACTCTTTGGAATTCCGTAACAAGACGATGAAGCGGCATAAACTACGCGCTTGACTTTATTCTCTACCGACAACCTCGCAACGTTAAAAGTACCCACGACATTTGACTGAAAATAAGACTCCGGGGTTTCTATTGAAGGAACTATGTCAGCTAAAGCTGCTAGGTGAAACACCCAATCAATATCATTGAATTCCTTGGAAAGTGCGCCGTAATCTGATACATCAAGCTGTACAAATTTAAAGTTTGGAGAATCAGCAAATCCGGCGAAGTTGTTGGTTTTACCAACTGATAAGTTATCAATGACCGTCACGTGATGTCCATGGTAAAGGAGTAGCTCTGTTAAATGACTCCCTATGAATCCTGCTCCTCCACTTACTAGGCATTTAATGGCGTTACCCCCTTCCTTGGCTAAAACTAACTTTCTGTACTATACCGGTGTGCTTAAGTTTGATTCGGAATCCATTGCTGGAGTGATCCTGTGGGATATTGATGGAACACTGATGCGTACCAAGCGCCCAAATTCAACCTCCCCACATAAAAATGTTCTACGAAAGCGAGGATACCCATTTGATCCATCAGTGGCTGGGCTTTCAGGTCGAACAGACTACGAGGTTTTCCAGGAGTTAACTAAAGGTGAACTCAGGAGAGACATGCTACTGATGGCATTCGACGAACTAGATCGAGAATCAAATAAATTGGATGAAGCCTCAACATTTGATTTATGTCCAGGTGTCGACACTACTCTCAGGACAGTTTCCTATATGGGATGGATGCACGGGATTTTAACTGGAAACACACAGAGCAGACTAGTATCAAAATTAGAGAAGGTAGGCATTAAAGACAGGTTTTCCAAGGAACTACTTTTTGGTTGCGAATTTGGAGATTCGCGCGAAATGATTGCGATTAGGGCGAGAAATGCTCTGCAGCTAAAGAATCTTTCGACGGTTGTTGCCTTAGGTGATACACCTAGTGATATCGCTGCTGCACGTCTGTCGAATTTCCAAGTAATCTCTGTTGCTACAGGGAATTATACTCTATCTGATCTCTTGCGCCACAAGCCAGATCTGTTGTTACGTGATTTATCTGCTGATGCTGATGTTCTTGTAAATTTCCTAAAATCTCTAAGTTTGTGATCTATAACTGGAAAAGCTCACTTAGATGTTCATAACGAGAAATTTTTCAAAAAAATATCTCCCAGATGGAAGTGTACTCTTCCAATCTGGCGAAACAGCATTCGGGATATGCACGGCGTCGGACTCTCAGATGTCACAAAATCTTGGATAAATTCACTTTACTATGATCAACTAACCGACACTGTCCAACGCATTGGATAATGCCTTAACAGCACCTTCGTAGATGACGGAGTCCACTCGCGTTTTGGAAAGCGCAACTGCATACTACTTTGGTGAGTTCAAAAGTTTTGCTTTGCTGTTGAATGGAACTGGTGGAAACAAAACAATTACAAAACTAGAAAAACAAAAGGTTCACCAAACCCGTATGTCCTATGACAGCCTGGCAATCCCACTTCTCGATATTGCTAATATTCACCGCGATGTCATGACGATTATATTAGTTACCAACATTGCCTAAAAACAAAGAGTCTGAAGCTGAGTTAAACAAAGTGGTCACCAAGACCAAGCCACAGATCACAATCAAAAAGATCAAGGCGCTAATGGAATCTCAGACTAATCTGGGCCAAATGCCAGCACTTTTGCTAACTGTCAAAGCACTTATGTGTATTGTAGTTAGGTAAGAGCAGACTTTACCTGAAGTCTGCAATTAGCTAATGGATATAATATGCAGACCCAAGAATTACTGCTGTTCGGTCCAAGATAGGATATGCCCCATGCAATCAACTCAGAATTCTAAACAAGCGTGAAAAATATGGCTCAAATATTAAATTGTCGATTGTGCGATGGGTCAGATTTGCAAATTGTATGGAATCTAGAGGACTCACCTTATGGTGATTTATTTCAACAAAGCAAATCCTCAGCACTTCAAATACCTTTTCAATCATTAACTCTGGCACTTTGTGCTAACTGTTCTCTTTTGCAAATTACAGAAATAACAGACATAGAGCAACAGTATGATCAATATCTTTACAACTCCACCACAACGCATGGCCTGGGCAAGTTTTATTCGCACACTGTTGATCGTTTGATTTCAGATTTTTCTTTAATCACAGATGATTTAATCCTAGATATTGGAAGCAATGACGGATCCTTTCTAGTCAATTTTAAAGAGAAAGGATTTGAAGTTCTTGGAGTTGAACCAGCGGAGATGAGCTCCAAAACGGCTCGTAATCGTGGAGTTAACACGCTGCAAGCATATTTTGATTCAAATATTGTTACTCAAATTCTTAATAAGCACAAGTATCCAAAGTTGATTTCTATCAATTATACCCTCGCTAATGTTCCAAATGTCCGTCTATTTCTTACTCTAATTAGTGAATTGATGGATGAAAATTCAATTCTTTCCATCATAACCGGCTACCATCCTGATCAATTCGTAGTAAACATGTTTGACTATGTTGGTCATGATCACTTAAGCTACTTCACAATCGAATCTATTGATTTTATTTGCAAATTACTAGGGCTGAAAATTCTGGATGTTTCTCGAGCCGAACACAAAGGAGGATCAGTACAAATTCTGATTGCAAGAACAAAGCACAAACTAGACCCACAACCCAGTGTCTCGCAAATGATACAAAGAGAGAGATGGTTAGGTACGAGATTTAGCAGCTTTTATCAAGTATTAAAAGTTCGAATTGAGGAAGCTGTCACGCTGGTAAAGCAAATTTTGGACTCACAAGATTTCAAATATTTGAATGGTATTGGGGCATCAATCAGCACGACTTATTTTTGTAATCAATTTTCAATTAGTGAAAAACTTTTTGCTCTATTTGACGATGACGTTAACAAAATTGGTAGATTCTCCCCTGGTGCTGGGCTAGAAGTTTTCCCTCTCAGCGCCTTGCCATCTGGTGGAAAGTATTTGACGATAGTTCTAGCTTGGCAACACACTGACAAACTTCTAAGTCGACTAAAGGAAATTAATTTTACAGGACGTGTTCTAGTGCCTTTGCCCTCCCCAAGACTCATAGTGATTTAAGTACAGCTATTCACTATAGTGCGAATGAAGGCTCCATGCTTGAATATCCGCCGTCAACATTGATAATAACCCCATTTACATAGGAAGATTGGGGACTGCACAGATAACTGACCACGTCAGCAATTTCATCCAAAGTACCCATTCGACTCAAGGGTATGAATTCCTTAATGTCTTCCAGTCTTTTGGGATTGTCTGAATAATACTTTCGCGAGCGTTCCTTTTCAATAAATGCTCCGGGGCAGACGCCATTAGTCCGCACCCCTCTATCACTGAACTTGATTGCAGCGAATTTTACCAATTGATTTAGTGCCGCTTTCGAGGCATGGTAACTGAAGTCTTGGTCGGGAATGATTGAGTCTGCGGCAGGTGATGTGAAGAGTATTGCGGAACCAAATTGACCAGAGTAATTTTCGCAGTAGTGCTTGATTAACTGATGAGGAGTTTCAACTTCAGTGACAAATTGCTTGATGGCATCATGCATTTGGCTACGATAGCGATGTGCAAAAATGACACCTTCTACATTTTCGTGGGATAGCAGTTGCTTGAATTTCTCTAGGCATTCAGTTGTCTGTTCGAGGTCCCACTTTTCTAGAACAATCTCACTGTGCTCCGCAAAAGTGGCTTGCAGCTCTAGATCAATCTTACTTGATACATGAAAGACGGTAGTTTTAGAGGATAAACTTTTTGAAATGGCTATAGCAATTGGTGAGTGACCACCAGTAACGACATAGGCCATAACACTTCTCCTAATAAAAACGGTTATTTCTGGACGCCAATATAGCCGCTAAGGATAGTTCTGCACAATTTTTCATCAAAAACGGAGCGAATTTAGACATTTTACTATTTTCACCAGAGTAACATTAAACGATGGAGATAGCTAGTTTCGGTGAATATTGCAATCGAGTTTATTTCGCTTGTAAAAATCTCGAAGATGAGAAATTGAGTGAAATAATAGAACTTCTTAAAGTAACCATAGAATCAAAAGGTAGAATTTGGATTATAGGTAACGGAGGAAGCGCCGCAACTGCTAGCCACTTTGCTACAGATTTGAGTCGCTGCTCAAATTCTGTTGGTGAACCAGTTCATGCAATTAGTCTCTGTGACAACTCAAGTTTAATTACAGCGATAGGCAATGATTTTGGATTTGATTCAGTTTTTTCTCGTCAGTTAAGTAAAGCTGCTATTAAAGGTGACCTTTTAATAGTAATTTCAGCATCTGGGAATTCAAAAAATTTGCTCAAAGCAATGGAGTGGGCCAAAGATAACGGAGTAAAAACCTTAACATTAACGGGATTTGATGGGGGGGAAGCGAAGATTTTGGCGGATACCTCGCTCCATGTACCCACATCTACGGGTGATTATGGTGTAGCCGAAGATACTCACTCAATTCTCTGTCACTTTTTAAGTTCTCAGTTTCGCGATTACCGATAAAACATTAGTAATGCGTTGGGCAGAAATTCTGCATGATAGTTACTCAAATGATTAAAAGCTCATTTAATTGTGATGTCAATTATTGTTGGTGGAGGGGTAGTTGGTCTCAGTATTGCAATTGCGTTACAGAAAGGCCAAGGAAACCTAAAGATTGTTGTTGCAGAAAACGAAGAATAAGTCATTCTTCACGCTAGTGGTGGAAATTCTGGCGTAATTCATGCAGGTTTTACTATTAATCAGAATCACTCAAATCTAAGTTCTGTCGACTTGAAAATTCGGAGTTAAAGATATTCTGTCGTGACCAGAAGCTGCCCTTGTTAGAAATTGGTAAAGTAGTTGTTGCCAAGAGTGAAGGCAACGTGAAACGTCTTGAAAACTTTGCGATACGTGCCGAAGCAAATGGTGTTGATATTGAATTACTCGAAGGTCACATTTTGTCAAAGTAAGAACAAGTTGCGAAGACTTATAAAAAGTTTCTTTGGCCCCCGCAACTGTAATTGTTAGCCCAAAGGATGTCAGATGGGATGGTTTGATTGAGGCAAATGCTAAACGACTTGCGTCAAAAGCTGAAAATGATATTGCGTTTGATTACAGATATGGCATGCTCGCAGAATACAGAGCTGAGAGAGTTTCAAGAGCAGGTACTTTTGAGGCTCAAGAAGCACAAATGAAAACGGTTTCCAAACTTGATGCTACTTAGGCACTGTGGATGAAAAACTTGCAGTTTTAAGGTCTGAAATTGAGCGCATCTACGGATTACAAGACACCTTAGATTTGATGATGTTTATAATTGTTTCTCAGAATCTCTAAATTTTTAAAATAACTCTGAGGGTATCAGAACAGAACCTCGTTCATACCAAGCAAACCTTGCCTTTGATCAGTGGAAGTAACGTCAACCTTGCCAGCCTGCTTAAGAATATTTCTGGGCAAAAGGTGGGCAAATTTTAATTCAGCTAAAAACAAAATCCCTCGACTTAACTAAAAGGAAATTGATTTACACGTGCTTTGAGCGGAGACGAGAGGATTTGAACCTCCGAAACCCTTTAGGGGTTAACCTCATTAGCAGTGAGGCGCACTAGACCGGGCTATGCGACGTCTCCATCTGTTAGTTCAAGCCTACATGTTATTCCTGAATTTATTAAATTTTAAAAGGTTTTTATCGGCGCAAGCATAATTCAAGAAAAGAAAAAAATAACTCTGAGGACTTTTGATTTGATGCTTGAATCATATCAGTTAATTTGCTGAGTGTTAGTGCTCCAGCGGTCAATAAGTTATAGTTTGGTAATGATAATTCCTTGGTGGCAAGTCAAAATAGATGAAAACAGTGCTCAGGCCGCTTACAACGCTATCTTGCAAGGTAAACTTAGTATGGGTTCTATTACTGAAGAGTTTGAAGCAGAAGTTAGCAAATTCTTAGGCACAGAACACGCTATTGCTGTAAATAGTGGTAGTAGCGCTCTTTTACTCTCATTACTATCATTGAATTTGGAACCTGACGATGAAATCTTGGTACAAAATCGAAGTTGGATAGCAGCAGCGCATGCAGTAAAAATACTGGGGGCAAAACCGATTCTTGTTGACGTCGAGGAATCGTCACCTATTATTTCTCTGGCTGATCTCGAAAAGAAAATAACTGAAAGAACCAAGGCAATAATTGTTGTGCACATGAATGGACGTTGCTCTGATTTAAAGCAATTAAGAAGAATCGCCTCGGACAATAAAATTTATTTAATTGAGGATGCAGCTCAAGCACTTGGATCTAAGTTTGAAAATCGCTATCTAGGTACATTTGGTGAATTAGGTTGTTTTTCTCTATCAATAGCAAAAATAATTGGCAGTGGGCAAGGTGGGTTTATAGTTACCGATTCTAACGAACGAGCTGAATTACTGAGAAAACTAAGAATTCATGGAATGGATGATACAAAAGAAGCAAATTGGTACCGTTGTGGATTTAATTTTAGATTTGCAGATCCACTTGCCGCAATTGCTCTTAGCGAATTAAAGCATTTACCAGCTCGCTTAAACCGTCAAAAAGAAGTTTACAAAATATACGAGTCCGCCATTTCAGGACTTGCTCGAGTAAATCTAATAACTACTCAAGTGCATAAAGAGGAGATTGGTCCTTATATAGAAGTTCTAGTTGACAACAGATTTTCATTCATGGAATTTATGAAAACACAAGGAATAGATACAAGATCATTTTATCCAAGTATTTCTAGGGCGACGTACATAGGTACCACTTCTGAGTGTGTTAATACTGAAAAATTTGCTAAATATGGGGTCTACTTGCCATCTGGGCCATCCATAACAAACATGGAGATTGATAAAGTTATTCATTCATTAAGGGAATATGAAAACTTTTCATCCCGTTGTATGAATGTAAGCAAAGCATGAATCAAAAAAATTTAGCCATTATTGGTTATGAAGAAGGACTTGCAGGTTTGATTCATAGTTTTATTGAGAATGTCTCAGATTATAAAGTTAAATTGTTTATACACCCCTTCGATGAAATCTTGAAATTAAACAAAAAATCAGTACTAGCTAATCGAGTAGTAAAAGATTTTTCTTTTCCAGAAAACGGTGAGTTCAAGGGAGTTAGATTCTTATGCAAAGCTGACTGGATTGATTTGTGTTTGAAACTCAAAATCAAATATGCTTTAGTTGCAATTTCTGATAACAAAGTTCGCCATGACAATATTGCAAAAGCTAAACTAGCCGGCTTTAGGCTAATATCAGTTGTACATCCAAGTGCTCAAATTATGGCTGGGGCTTCAATCGGTCAAAACTGTATTTTCCTTCCAAATGCATTTATTGGCTACAAGTCGGAAATTTGTGATGGTGTAATTTTAAATACCGGTGCGTCTATTGATCATCATTGCTTTGTGAATGAATGCGTCTCAATCGATCCTGGAGTTGTAGTGGCGGGTAATACTTCGATTGGAAAATTCTCAAAAATTCACAGCGGTGCTACTATAATTAACGGTATTGAAATCGGAAACAATGTTGTAGTTGGAGCTGGAAGTTTAGTTATTAGAGATGTCAAATCTAATGTAACTGTATATGGTGTTCCTGCTGACATTCACTAGCATAATACTTATGAATAATTTGCTTAAAACATAGAACAATTTTTACTGGGATTCACCATGCCCAACATAGTTTAAAATTGTCACACACACATAAATCTAGCAAAAAATTAAATTGGCCTTAACTCATAGAGTTTAAAATGCAAAATATATGTAGAAAAATTCCTAACCAAGTAATCTTATTTAATTTATTGATGTTAGGATATTTTGTGAGTTTAAAAAGGCACTCATGTCAATTATAATTTCCATAACCTAACGTATGTTAATATTTTTTAAATTAGTATGGTAACTCATTGACTTACGTCTAAATTTGATTGACCTATTGTGGTTTATTGTATTCTATTGGATCAATATTTTTCAAGAAATGATGGAGAGACGTAGTTTCTAGAATTATGTAAATCTAAAAGGTATTGATTCAAGTATAAAACTTCCTCTGTTTTTGAAGTTAGTTGATGTGTAATTAACCACTCAAGTGCCTTAATTAAATCTTCGGTGTACTTTTTTTCTTTTGATAACAATTTATTACTGAGCTTTTTCTTGCTTGCAAAGAAATCTATATCGTGCATGACATCTTCGAAGTCTATTTCTGCACTCTGTAAATTTAGGTTAGTTAGTTTTTTACTAGTAAAGTCATATTCTTTGGTACGATAAATTAAGTCAATAATATTCATTGCAGTACCATCAGCGCCGACAGTCTTAATGGAAGGGTTGTTTAAAATTTTGCCAGAACGTCCTGGCAACCAGGGAAGAAAATCCATGGTTATAATATAAGTTGGCCTATTGAATATCATAGGAACTGTATTTAGGCCGGTATCCCAGGTGACATAAAAATCTAGGTGGCGGCAAAGTTCTATATCAAGTTCAGCCGATTTGCATTTTAGAAAAGGGTAATCCAGAACTCCATCAATTGATGGATCAACCTTAAACTCTCTTAAACTTCCCAAACGTACTACTTGATACCCTGCCTTACTCAGACGGAGACATAACTCATTTAAATCTGCAATCCTTGTATCCCTTAAGGGCACTCCCGTTGAGAATGCAGAGTCTCGATCTATAACACCCACTATTGTCCTACTCGGATTGAGGCCATGATCGGCTAAATAGTTAGAAATTGGAAAATTCCCAACAGGAATTAGTAAACCAGGATAATTCAAATTTAGAACTTTTGATTCATTGTAATCTTGATAGTAAGCATATTTTTTTCTCGGTCTATGACGCTGTGATCCTCTCTCAATGTCAATTATAACTTCGCTTGCAAATTTATATTTATCAACTAATCTATAAAAATTCCACTTTCCATAGTTATCTAAGAACCTAGAGAACTTTTTAAACTTAAGCTTCTTTGGTTTCACTTTCAAAATCTCATTAAGTAAAAACTCATTAGCGGTATTTCGATCGCCAATCATCGTTACTTTATTTATATTCAGAAAATATTCAGTATTTTCAACAAGTTCAAAAAATTGCCTCGTATTATAGGCAAGATGGCCGATTGCGTCCGTACGGAGATACCCAATTCTTTTCTTTGTTATTTTATAAATTGGATATAAAAAAATAACCAAAAAAAAAGTATATACGTACGTGGTTAGCCATCTAAAGCCATCTGGTTGTCCCAATATGTAGCGGATTTTTTTATACAGTCTGAACATCTCGATAACTATAGACTAGATTGTCTGAGAATGACTTAAAATGTTACTAACCAAGTTACGGTCAGCTCGACTTTTGCCACTGAGAACAGTAATTTAAGGTTTTAGGAGCGCAATGCATAGAAATATGATTTGTTCAATATTACCACGAAAACTATTCATTCTAGTTCTGCCAATTAGTTTTGTAATATTTTCTGAAAAAAGTGATACCTAGGATTAAATTAAATAATACAAATACTATTTCTAGCTACCAAGGGACTGAGCCTGGGTTTCTCTTTCGGGTTAACCTCATTAGCAGTGAGGCGCACTAGACCGGGCTATGCGACGTCTCCAACACACAAAGATTACCGCTGATTGCTCACCTCTAGCCAATTTAAGCCTCTTAGATAGGCTTATCAAATGAATTCAGGGAGTAATACCAACAATAATGAAAAAGGTGTTGAAGTGAGAACCCACGATATTCCAATTGCTGATGCAATGACAGAGTTTATGAAAGAGGGCTGGGCGCCTTCAC
>Ga0214923_10003370_pt1 | contig 20059 bp, 18 predicted proteins | sample LL1510_MetaG_FD_177993 | JGI IMG/M metagenome (GOLD analysis project Ga0214923, IMG submission 177993) | Freshwater microbial communities from Lake Lanier, Atlanta, Georgia, United States - LL-1510 | ecosystem: Environmental > Aquatic > Freshwater > Lake | place: USA: Georgia | collected...
AATCTATCACCTGAATTAAACATTGACCAAGATACTGTTCCAGATGGATTATCTCTTGGTGCAAAGGACAAAGTTTTTCTAATTGTTGTATCATCTGCTATTAATTTTTTAATAGAAGTATCTCCAGTTATATCTAAATTTTTAGAACCCTTGATATCTCCAGATACTTCTAAATCACCTGTAACTTTTAATTTTGACACTGTTAATTCTCCAGTATTATACAATGATGCTATATTTTGTAATGCTTCATTTGCTTCTGCAGGAGTAAAATTTTCATTTATATTATTATTCATAAGTTTTTGTAATTGAATAATGAACAATATTGCTCCAAATGATAATAATATGTATTTTAATTTTGTGTCACATTCTTTATAGCACCAAAGACAAATACATGAGATTATAATTAAACACAATATTATGAGATTAACTATCATATATTAATATATTAGTAAATAAAATTATTATATATTTATAAAATTTTATAATAATTAGAATTACATTTTTTATAACAATAATTAATTATAAATCTGTACTAGTTCCAATACCAACATATTTTTTAATTATACTTCGATGACTTCCTGAAGGATATTGACTCATAGCGAAGGCTGCCAATACCCCTGAACCAGACACAATCGGACTTACTGAAGATGTTCCCACAAGCATCCTTGTTCCACCCAGATTATCATAAAAATTAGCAACTATTCCATCATCAGGAACATTATTGTAGTTATGCTGCAGTAAAACTCCACCAGTACCATTTTTAGTACTTCTCATATTTAATCTATTTTCCCAATTATGAATATACCAAGTTTCTTTCTGGGCAGTGTCATTTTTATTTGTAAAAAATAATTGATTTCCAATTGATGCGTCAGTTGTTGTTAATTTTTTAGCACTTGTTATATCATCACTAAATGATGATTTTCCATTTACTTCTAAATCGCCTGTAACTTTTAATTTTGTTACTGTTAATTCTCCAGTATTATACAATGATGCTATATTTTGTAATGCTTCATTTGCTTCTGCAGGAGTAAAATTTTCATTTATATTATTATTCATAAGTTTTTGTAATTGAAGAACAAAAATAACAGCACACAATGAATACAAAGCATATTTTAATTTAATATCACAATTTTCACATTTATAAACACATGAAAAAGAAATAACTACCAAACACAAAATTATTAGATTAATGAGCATTAATATAATAAAGATATTTATAATTTTTATATAAAATATAAATTAATTAATAAACTTATTTGTAAAAATTAAAAATTAACCATAATACTACAATAATGAGCAATATAAATAAAAGAAATTGTATTTTCATATAAAAATTTTTTCTATTTAATATTTTGTCACTCATTTGTGTATTATTTTTAAGTAATTCATTGTCAGAAGCATTACTATTTGATATATCAATTAAATTATTTAATTGATGTGATAAATCATTTATAATTCTATTTTGTTTCACAACTATTTTTATTAATTCATCTTTAGTTTTTGCAGTTATATTCATAATATAATTTAAACACAAAATAAAAATTGAAAATATAATAGTTTAAATTATATATATACATAAATTATTAATAAAATGAGTAAAAAAAATAAAGTAGCAAATAATTTTGATATTAATAGTGCAATATTTGATGATTCAATACGTGATGAAGATTTATTTTTTAAAAATAATGAAATAAAAAATAAAAAAAAAATAAATTCACATATATGGGTTAGTAAATATCGGCCAAAAACATTACACGATATTATAGGACACGATGATATTAAAAAAACATTATTAATAAGTATCGAAAATGGTAATCTACCACATTTAATGTTTTATGGAGGTTCAGGAACAGGAAAAACATCAACTTCAACAGCATTAATTCATCATTTATATGGTGATAATTATGATGATTTAGCTGATACAGTATTAGAATTAAATGCTTCTGATGAAAATGGTATAAATGTTGTGAGAGATAAAATTATAAAATTTGCAGGAATGTCAATAAATTCAGAAAAAAAAATAAAATTTAAAATAATTATCCTTGATGAAGCAGATGCTATGACAAGTGAAGCGCAAACAGCATTAAAAAAAGTAATGGAAACAACTTGTGATATCACACGATTTATTATAATATGTAATTATGAAAATAAAATAATAGATGCCATAAAATCAAGATGTGCAAGTTTTAGATTTAGTCCTATTCCTGAAAAATATATGATAGATAAATTAAAAGTTATAGCAAAGAATGAAAATATATTATTAAATGAAGAAGCATATAAAACAATAACATATATTTGTAATGGTGATGCTAGAAGGTCAATAAATACACTTCAAAATTTAAAATATTTAACACAATTTAAAGAAAAAAAAGAAATAACAAAAAAAGAAATACATGAAATAACATCATTTGTTTCTTCAACATATCTTGATAATATTTGGGATAATTTATTGTCAATTAATATGAATGAATTAAGAATAGAAACAATGAAAATAATAAATACTGGCTATCCAATAAATTATCTTTTATTGTGTGTAAAAGATAAAATTGTAGAAGAAAAAAAATTTGATGATAAAAAAATAGCAATATTATTATCATATTTAGGTAAAATAGAAAGAATGATAATTTCTGGTTCTGATACTTTTATACAATTTTTAGGCTTATTAACATATATTAATGCTTTAAATAAAAATATTGTTGTTGAAGAACCAACTATTTTTTAATTTTTATTATTATTTAATAATAATATAAAGTTTTATATAAATATATTATATGTCAAATAAAAAATCAAAATTAATAAAACATCTTAAAAATGATATTTATTGTCGAATAGGTGTAAGTAAAATTAGTGGTGTTGGTGTAATAGCAATAAAAGATATACCTAAAAATACAAATCCTTTTTTAACATTATCTAAAAATAATGATAAAATAATTACTTTATCAGATAAAGATGTTTCAAAATTAGATAAAAATGTTCTTAAAATTATAAATGATTTTTTTGGTTCTGATACTAATAAAAAAAAATATTATGATGTTTTGGCTACGGGGCCGAATAATATTAATGTGTCTTTTTATATGAATCATTCAAATAAACCAAATATAGATATTGTTGATGATGGTATTAGTGATTATTATGGTTTTAGAGCAAATAGATTAATAAAAGAAAATGAAGAATTAACTATTGATTATTCAAAATATGAGAAATAAATATATATTTTACAATTTGTATAATAAAAAAATTGATTTTTAAAGACCTTAATAATTAATTAATATATATCAACAATACTATAAATGAATCAATCTAACTCTATTGAAACTCTTGAATCTTATGATGATTTTGAAAATATGACATTTTTAAATGAAGAATTATTTAAAGGAATATGTAATTATGGTTTTAAATATCCAAGTCAAATACAATCAAAAACAATACATTTAATAAATGCTGGATATGATTTAATTGCTCAATCACAATCAGGAAGTGGTAAAACTGGTGCTTTTGCAATTGGAAGTTTATCAAGAATAACACCAAATTATAATAAACCAGAAGTTATTATCATAGCAAATACACGTGATTTAGCATTACAAATTCATAAAGTTGTTGAAAATGTATCTAAATTTATGAAAATAAATACTTGTACAGCAATTGGAGGAAATTATAATGGAAAATCACAATCATCAAGTTATGCTGAAATAAAAAATAGCAATGTTATTGTAGCAACACCTGGACGTTTATGTGAATTATTAAGAAAAGGAATTATTGATGGTAAATTAATTAAAACATTAATTTTAGATGAATCTGATGTTTTATTAAAAGACAATTTCAGACCTCAAATTATTGAGATTATAAAACAAATGGGTGATAAAACACAAATATGTATTTTTTCAGCTACTTTTACACAAGAAACTTTACAAATTACTGAAAAATTTCTAAGAAATCCTTACAAAATTACAATTGAAAAAGAAGAAGTATCAGTTAAAAATATTATACAATTTAAAATTGATGTAGCATATGACAAAAATAAATTTGCAACATTTATAGATTTATTTAGCAATTTAATAATTTCACAAGTTATTGTTTTTGTAAATCACACAAGAGCCGCTGAAGATTTAAGAAATAGATTAATGGAAAGAAATATTCAAGTAGGATTAATTCATGGTAAAAATCAAGATAGAGATAATATTTTAAAAGAATTTAGATTGTCAAATATTAAAGTTTTAATTTCAACTGATTTATTATGTCGTGGTATTGATATTGATGATTTAAGACTTGTAATTAATTATGATATGCCAGATGATCCAGAAACTTATATTCATCGTGTTGGAAGAAGCGGTAGGTTTGGTGGTCAAGGTGTGGCAATTACTTTTTCAACATTTAATGATGCTTATAAAGTTAATAAATTAAATAGAGAATATGGATTAAATATTCAAGATATGCCACAACCAGATGATGTTAATGAAATTCTTAGTGGTATGAAACCTGCAGATGATAAAGTAGCAAGTTCTAAAAATTACAATTAATTTTTTTCAAAAGTTCTGAAATACAAGAACAATAATATGCACTTGGAGCAATTTCTAGCATATATTCAAGACTAGTAATTTGATCTTTTTTATTTTTAGGAAAAATTTTTCCCATCTCATTATAAATCTGAATAACAGATTTTAATAGAGGGTCAATTTTTTGTTGTTGCTCTAACAATTTAAGCAGATTAATCAATAATAGTTCGCTCATTACTTTAATTATAATAATACTAATCTAGTAATTATTATAATACTTTTTTCATTTTTTTTATTATAAATAATTATCTAATACTGTAATATTTATGTATATCAAAGAATTAATTTTATCATCTATAATATTAATAATTTTAGATATTTTTTATTTGTATAACACAAAAAATAATATTAATTATAAAATTGTATATTATTTAGTTTTAATTTTTGGAATAAATTATTTTATTATTCAAAAAAGAAATACATTTAATGAAGCTTTTATGTTAGGAATATTTGTATTTAGTGTTGTTTATTTAATGAATAATGATAATAATGTTTTAGATGTATTATGGGGTGGATTATTATTTGGTTTAACAACATGTATTACATATAGTTTTACAAAACAAGAAATAAATTTTGAAAATATTCATCCTGCAAGTATAATAAATTAATAATCATTTAATATTTTAAAATCCCAATCAGCTTTATTATTGCTATTATATGATTTTTGATATTCAGTTGGCCTTCTTTCAAAAAAATTATCTTTATTTAAAAATCCAATTGTATCCATAAATTGAAATTGATCAGGCAATGAAGTGTTATATAATTTTTCATATCCTAAACCAACTAAAATTCTATCAGCAACATATTCAATATATTCATTCATTAATTTTACATTCATTCCAATAAGCTCAACTTTAATAGCATCACACGTAAAAGATTTTGAAATATTAACTGCTTCATTAATAATAGTATACATTTCATCACTTGACAATTTATGAACAATATGTTTATAAATTTCAAAACCAAATGTTGTGTGCATTCCTTCATCTTTGGCAATATAATTATTTGATTGGATTAATCCTTTCATTTTATCTTCTCCTAATATTTTTTTTAACCAATAAATAGAAGCAAAAGCACCTGAAAACATTAATCCTTCAAAAATTGTAAAAGCAACAATTGAAAAACCAAGTCTTCTTTTTGAAGAAATCCATTTTCTTCCCCAATCAATAATTTGTTTAATACTTGGAACAGTTTTAAAAGCATTAATTAATTCATCTCTTTCTTTTGAATCTGTAATAATATTTATTAACATATCAGCATATACTTCACCGTGAATATTTTCCATTGATTCTTGAAATGAATAAGCAACTAAAATTTCACGAATAGTTATTTTAGCAAAATTACTTTCTATATTTTCAATTACAATTGAATCTGCTCCTGCAAAAAATGCTAATACCATTTTAATAAAGTGTTGAATATTTGGTTCAAGTTTAACAAAATCATGTTGATCCTGATTAAAGTCAATCATTTCTGGTGTCCAAAATGCTTCAACATATTTTTTGTAAATATCCCATAATGTTTTATAAGTATTATCAATTGGTTTTATTGCCAATCTGTAATTTTTTTCATTTAATAATTCTTCATCTTTATTTTTTTGTTGTTCTTCTTCTTCATTAAAGTTATCTAAACACAAATCTGTTATTTTTTTTTTCTTTTCTTGTAGCTGTAAAGAACAAACACATGGAAAAATATTACACAAGTCGCAAAGGATAAATTCTTGGTTTTCTGTCATTTATAATTTATATATATTATATAAATTATTAAAAACTTAAAAAATCAATTTTTTATTAAATATTACACCTTTAGAGATTTAAAACGCCGATACATATATAAAATTTAAATACATTAGCATAACTGAATATAATAAACTAAAAACAGAAATAGAAAAAATAAAGGATGAAAATAAAGAATTAACCGAACGTCTTAAAAAATATACTAATAATATGCGTCAATTTATGAAAACATTTTTATAATATGTCAATAAAAAAAATATAAGAAAAATTTATATAATTATTAATTTTCAAAAAGAATACTTTCTGTTAATTTTGAACAAAATTCTTTTATTACAATAACTTGTTCTTTATTAGTAAAAATATATAATTTTTTAGGTTTACCAATATATGGATCACCAAAATATTTATTTACATCAAAATTATTATGATAAAATAAATTTTGTTTTTTTATTAATTCTAACATAATTTCTGAAACATCTAAAGCATCAACTTCCGAAATACCATATTTGATACATAATATTTCAGATATTTTTACAATTGTTTTACTAAATTCTTTTAGTTTTTTTTCTAATAATTTTAATGAATTATTAAATAATTTCTCATATGCTAAATACACATTATTATCCATCCATAATGTTGAATTAACATTTAGACATCTAAATTCAAATGGATATGTTATTATATTTTTTATATTTTTATTTTTAATATATTGATCTATTTGATTAATTTGTTTAGTAGTTCTATTATCCCAGTTACAAATAATATCATATACAGAATTATTATATATATTAAAAACCATTGAATGCATTTTATTTACCTCAAAAAATGTCATATCTTTATATTTTGTTATATTATAAAATATAGTATCTTTAGGTAAAGCAGCAACACAACCAACAAATATATCCCATTCTTTTACACTTGAAAGAAATTCTTTTATAATTTTATATTTATCATAAAAGTCTGATTTAAACATACAATCATCTTCACACACTGTTATATTTGGTAAATTACATCGTTTAGCATTATATATAATATTTTGATATGATAATCCACAACCCTTCCACCCAATATTATGCTTTATTGCTGGATATATTTTATAAGTTGGCACTAATTCTTGTTTTGTAAAAGCTTCTATTCTATACGGTGTTTCAATTAAATGTAAACAATTAATATCATCTGATGACATATCAAAAATCATATTATTTTGTGTAACAATATCAAAAACTAATAAACATTTTTGTACATGAAATAATAATTTTTCTTCAAGTTTTAATATATTAGATTTTATAGAATTTATTTTTTTATCATAATTTAATAACCAATAATCTATTGATTCATATAATATATTAATATTATCTAAATTATCATTTATATTATCAATAAAAACTACTAAATTTTCATATAAGCTCATATTGTAATTATCTTCTTCAATACTTTTTTCACTTATTATTAATTTGTCATATTGAAGACACTCATTTAAACGACAAGATTCTAATTTTGGTTCATTATAATAATGTAAATTAAGTATTATTTTTGATTGTTGTATAGATGTTTGTAAATCTTTACCAAACATAATTCCATATTTTATATTATATTTTTTACTAAGTTCATTTAAAATATTTGTTCTTCTTTTATTTGGAGCACCATAAAACAAAATATCATATTTTATTTCAGTAGTTGTATTTTTTTCATATTTAAAAAATGGCATTGGCATTACATATATTTTTGATTTATCTATAATTTGTTCATATTTATGAATATTTGCAACTGAATACTCCCAAATACATAGACTATTTTTTAATAAATTAATGTAATTATCTGTAAACCATGCTGATGTAGAATTTTCAATTTGATACAAAATATATTTTTTTGGAATATTTTCATATTTATTTATATGAACAATTATATATAAATCATCATTATCAATATCTAAAGGAGTTAAATAATATTGTATTGAAACATTTATAGTATTTTTACATATTTTATCGATTATATTTTTAAATCCTAAACCAATTGATATCAAATTTTGACTACATAAAATTTTTATCATTATAAATATAATAATTATAATAATTATGTATATAAGTTTAGGTAATAACTGTGATCCTAGAATGTATATTAAACATAAATTAGGAATAAGCAAATTAAATGGATATAAATCGTGTCCTTTTGATTTATGTATTACACCATTAAAATCTCTATACCAATGTATAGAAACAGATTTTTATTTTTTTTTTGATGATTTAAAATTAATTCCATGGGGTTGTGCAGCTGGACGTTCTAAAAATGATTTAGAAAATAAAAATGCTATAATGAATAAATATAATATAATTTTTAATCACGAAGGTTCTGGACATTCTCATTTATTTGCCACTGGAAAAAATGATGATTTGTATTATTCAAGAAATGATTTTGAAAAATTTAAAGAAAGATATATATCAAGAATAAATAATTTTAAAAATTATATTAATGAAAATAATAACATTATATTCATAATTAAACATAATATCAATGAGGATGATGATACATATAATCTTATTACTCTCACTAATTTACTTAAAACAAAATATCATAATAAAAACATAAGTATTATTATGCCTTTTCAAAAATAAAAAAATGTGTTTTTTTGTTAAATAATAATTTACGTTTATAAAAAATATAAATTATTTATTAGTAATATAATGGGCAATTTATTTTCATCATCTAAAAAAACTACAGAAAACCTAGAAGAATATGAAGAAGTAGGTAATTATATTGATCCACGTAGATTTATACATATTATAAAAGATGATAATTGTTTGTTAAAAATAAAATTTAAAGATAACCAAACAGCTTTAAAATTTACACATTCCTTATTATTACAATTTAATAAAGAACTTACTGATAATAAAACTTTACAATTATGTATAGATAAAAATTATGATATAAAAATAGATAATAATACATTAGAAATAAAATCAAACGAAACTACCTGTACAGATGAATCAAAATTTATTAAAGATGGTATATGTAAAAAACTATTTGGTGAATCTTTTGAATCTGGAAACAAATATATTAACAAAAAATTTTTTGATGAATTTCCAACTTATAATGTTACTATTATTAATATTGAAGAATTATATGAAGAAATAAAAAAAAGACAGAATTTGAATAAATCAGGAGGTTTTTCTTCTAATATAAATTTATATGAAAATTATATTAAAAATAAAAATAATTTTTTAAATTTAAAAAGATTTATATAAACTTTAAAATTTTTTTATAATATACAAAAATAAATATTTAGTATTTATTTTTATTATATTACAAATATCTAAATAAAAAATTTTTTAATAATCTATATAAATAATGGAAAATTTTGAAACAGAAAAAATTGAAATTCAAAATGTTATTAAAAATATAGATAATGAAACAAAACAAATGAATACTCCTATTATTGTTGATAAAACTGACATTTATGAAAATATCATAAAAGAACATAACATAACAATAAAAATATCACAAGTATATGTAAAACAATATTTAAGAAATATTATAAATTCTTTAAAAAGTAATAATAATGAAACATTACCAAGAATTATTAATTTACATAATTTAACAAAAAATATTGTTGATGGATTACCAAAAACAATGGATAAAGATAGTTTTGATAATTATGTTGCTGAATATTTAATTGCTAAATCGTCGTTTCATTATTATTATGATTTGATGGCTTCAAGAATTGCCATTGAAAGATTACATAATATTACACCACAAAATTTATTAACAACAGCAAAATTATTACAAACAAATCTAGACAAAAATGGAGATAAATCACCAATATTATCTGAAGAAATTTATAATATAATTTTACAAAATCATGAAGAATTAGAAAAAAATATAAAATATGAAAGAGATTTTACATTTGATTATTTTGGAATTAAAACATTAGAAAGATCATATTTATATAAATTACATTTTACAAAATATAAAATTATTGAAAGACCACAACATTTGATAATGCGTGTAGCTCTTGGTATTCATTGTAATGATATAAAATCAGCAATAGAAACTTATGATTTAATTTCATTGAAATATTTTACACACGCTACACCTACTTTATTTAATGCTGGAACACAAAAACCACAAATGAGTTCATGTTTTTTACAAAGTATTGATGACAATATTGAATCAATATTTAGTTCAGTAACTGATATGTCATATATTTCAAAATGGGCTGGTGGTATAGGCGTTCATTTAACAGCTGTAAGAGGTCGTGGAAGTTTAATTAGAGGAACAAATGGATTATCACAAGGTATTATTCCATTATGTGTTCTTCTTAATAAACTAGCAAAATATATTAATCAAGGAGGAAAAAGAAATGGTTCTATTGCTATATACATTGAACCTTGGCATACTGATATTTTTGAATTTTGTGATTTAAGAAAAGATACAGGAAATGATGATAATAGAGCAAGAGATTTATTTTTAGCATTATGGGTTCCATCTCTATTTATGGAACGTGTAAGAAAAGACCAATTATGGAGTTTAATGTGTCCTGATGAATGTAAAAATTTAAATAAAGTTCATAGCAAAGAATTTAATGAATTATATGAAAAATATGAAAGTGAAAAAAAATATACAAAACAAGTAAAAGCGAGAGATTTATGGAAACATATTTTAGAATCTCAATCTGAAACTGGATTTCCATATATTTTATATAAAGATAATGCTAATTCTAAATCAAATCAAAAAAATTTAGGAACAATAAGATCATCAAATTTATGTGCTGAAATTATACAATATTCTGATGAAACTGAAACAGCTGTTTGTAATTTAGCATCAATTTGTTTGCCAATGTTTGTTGTTAATAAAAATGAATTTAATTATGAAAAATTAATTGAAGTTTGTAAAGTTATTGTTAGAAATTTAGACAAAATAATTGATAAAAATTATTATCCAACTAAAAAAGCAGAAAAATCTAATTTTAGACACAGACCAATGGGAATCGGTGTTCAAGGTCTTGCCGATACTTATAATTTGATGGGTTTTGGTTTTTCATCACAAAATGCTAAAGAATTAAACAAAAAAATATTTGAAACAATATATTATGCTTGTTGTTTTGAATCTAATAATTTAGCAAAATTAAAAGGTTCATATAGTACGTTTGAAGGTTCTCCATTTTCACAAGGAATATTACAATATCATATGTGGGGTTTTACAAATAAAGATTTATTAATGAATTATGATTGGGATGGTTTATTAAAAGACATCAAAGAATATGGAATGAGAAATTCATTATTAACTGCTTTAATGCCAACAGCTTCAACATCACAAATTATGGGTAATTCTGAATGTATTGAACCATATATGTCAAATATTTTTAAACGTTCAACACTTGCAGGAGAATTTATTGTTGTAAATAAAAATTTAATGAAAGATTTAATTCATAGAAATTTGTGGGATGATGATATGAGAAAAAGAATCATTATTGAAAATGGTTCAATTAGAAATATTGAAATTATTCCAAAAAAAATAAGAAATATTTATGAAACTGCTTTTGAAATTGGACAAAATCATTTAGTAAGACAATCGGCAGACAGAGGAAAATTTATAGATCAAGCTCAAAGTTTTAATCTTTTTATGGCTAAACCAAATTTTGATATTTTAACATCAGCATTATTTGAAGGACATGATTTAGGCAATAAAACAGGAATGTATTATTATCGGTCTTTACCTGCAATTAATCCTATTAATTTTGGAATTGATGTTGATGATATTAAAAGACTCACCAATAAAGATAGTATAAGTGAATTTATTGATAGTGATGAAGATTATAAAGAAGTAAAACAACAATTTAATAAATGGAAAAATGCAAAATTAGAAGATTGTTTATCTTGTGGTTCATAAATATTAAAAATTTTAATTTATAAAAAATAATTATAAAAAGAATTTAAAATTATTTATTACAAATATTAAATGATTTAGTTGAAAAATTTAAAGACCTATTTTAATTTATAATATATTCTAATATAATGATTGAAAAAAAAATTATTAAATACATTAAAAATAATAAATGGAAAAAAATTTTAAATATAATAAAAAATGGTGAATATACAAATTTAAACAAAATTTTAATAAATGGCAATAATTTGTTTCATATATTATGTATTAAAGGAAAAATTGAAATAATAAAAGAAATATTAGAATTAAAAAAAAATAAAAAAATTATATTAAATACAAATATTTTGAATTCTAATGGAATACCTCCTATTCATCTTTATTATAAATATGGAGGCAAAGATTTATTATTTTTAGAAGATGAATCAATATGTCATTTAGATGATTTGAATAATAATTTATTAAATTATGTTATTGATAATATTAAATTATTAAATAAAATAATTGACAAAATGATTGAATATAATTGTTTAGAATCATTATATTATATTGAAAATCAATACCAATCATTTTTTACTTTATTAACTAATAAAATTATAGAAGATAAAGAAAAGTATAATAAAATTATGAAAAAAATATATCAAAAAGTTAAGCCAGAATTTTTTATATTTATTACAATACGTTTAAATTCAATAGATAATTTATTAATGTTATTTGAAGAAAATTATGATTTTACTGATTATAAAAAAAATTATTTTTCACCATTAGCTTACACTATTTACACAAATAAATTTACAATGATGAATATGATTTTAGAATATACAAAAAATAAATATAATATTGAACATACATACATAATGATTAATTCATCACTTCACGATTATGATTTATATCCAATATTTTTAGCAATAAGATATAATGGTATTGGTATGTTATTAATATTAAAAAATTATTTGGAAGAATATTTTAATAAACATACAGACAAACATTTAAATTATTATATTAATAACAATCATAATACATATTTACATGAATTAATAATGATGCCAGAAAAAAATATTGAATTAATTAATTTTTTTATAAAATATACAGATTTGAATAAAGAAAATTATTTTGGTGATACTTGTGGTGATTTAATATTTTCAACTGGAATATGGAAATTAGTTGATTTAAAAAATAAAGAAATTAATTTAGAACATATTAATAGTGATAATAATAAATGTAACTTTTATATTGATAAAAAAGATATTAAAATATTTAATGAATTAAAAATTAAAAAACCACTTGAAATAAAAAATAAAGAAGAAATTTATAAATTATTTAATATTAAACAATTAATAGATTATAATGAAACTGATGAAAATTATGCTTTATATATTTACGATTATAATTCACTTATGTTATTTTTTAAATATTTAGAAAACAAACATAAAAATATTTTTATACCATATGTAAAATATAATGAAAATGATAGAAATAATGATTTACAATTATTAGAAATGTCAAATATAAATTATCCAAGTTCATTCATTCATTATATTATTAACAATTTTTATTCATATTCTCAATTTGTATTTTGTTGGATCAATAAAAATAATTATTATATTTCTAATAAATTAAAAAATATTTTGAGTAAAAAAAAAAATTACAAATTTATTATTTTATTTGGATATATACGATTAAAGATTTCTGCTCATGCTTTTATTCTTGTTTATGACACAGAAAAAAAAGAATTGTGGCATTTTGAACCAACAGGAATACTAAATGGACATCTAAATGATTTAGAATATTTTAAAGAAATAATAAAAAAATATTTTGAAGATATTTATGGAGAAATAACATATTATGAACCAGTTGATTTTTTAAATGATACAAATTTTCAAACGGTTTCTAAAGATTGGGAAGAAGATGAACAAGTACATGGTGATCCTAGTGGTTATTGTTTAGCGTGGTGTATTTGGTTTGTTGATATTGTGGCAACACATCCAAATGTTCCAATTAAAGATTTAGTAAAAAATTATATAAAAAAAGAACATATTGAACAATTAGATAATCAAAAATCAGATAATTATTATTTAGATTTTATAAGAAAATATGCTAAAATGCTAACAAAAGAAAAAATAAAAATATTAAAAAGTATTGGTGTTCCTAAAAATGAACATTATAAAAAAGTTATAAGTAATGAATCCCAAAAATTAATTAATAATTATTTTAAGAAATATTAATTTCTTTTACTTGGTTCAATATATTCCATATTTAAATAATCAAAAATATCTTTTTCACTATTTATTTTTTTATTATTTGTTAATTCATATTCATTTAAAGTATAACCCATACTCAAAGCAACACCTCTTATATTTTTATTAAAATCTTTTGACCCTGTAAAATATAATATTGCTGTGTAATAAGATGCTTGTGCTATAAATCTCACATCAATTCTTCTTATTGGATATTTTTTATACTTACATAATCCCATATATTTAGTTGTTGTTTCATTTGATGTTAAAGAGCAAACTATAAATTTATCTTTTTCTAAATAATTAATAAACCTAGTTAATAAATCAGAATTTTCAATATCTTTTTTTGTTTTTATTTCAGGATGAGAAATAATAATATCAATATCATTTGAAATGTCTTTTTCTCTTCTATAAGAACCACAAATAATTAAACTTAAATTTTTGTCAATTTTTGAACAACAATTTAATAAATAAATATTAATTTCATCAATTTCTTCCCTTGGTATATTTTCTTTTATTTTATCATAATATTTTAATCCTTTTATAATAACATCTGACAATTCAATTTCTTTGTTTTTATAAGCTTTTTTTAAATCTTGTATTGTTTTAATATTATGTTTTGTGTATAGTTCAAAAGCTTTTACACGCCCAATTCCAAATACATTCATTAATTCATTTTCATAATTTTCAATATCTTCTTTTACTTCTGCCAATTTTCCAGTTTTAATAATTTCATCAATTCTATTTATTGTTCCTATTCCAATATTTTTGTATTCTTTTATTTCATCTCCCGATTTTATTTCAAAATCAATATTTTTAATTACTTGTAAAGATTTTTTTATTGAATTAACTTTGTAAGAATAAATTAATTTATCTTTTCCTGATTTTATATCAACTGAATGTTCTAAGAATGTTATTAATTTCTCAAACCAATAAATAATATTTTTATTTTTCATTATAATGTTATTTGATAAAAAATATTATTATTAAAAATTTGGCAGACTTTCACACGAATCAGATAGTGAGTTTTCAATAAACAAAATAGCTAAATATTTTTCTTCAAAAGTATCCATTTCTAAAAATAATAATTTTACATAAAAAAAAACATATATATTTATTTTTAATATAAAATGATAAATTTCAAAAAATGTCATTTCATTACTATATAAAATAATATGTTTTATAGCCTCAAAACAAAATACCATTAAAAAATATAATGGGAAATATAAATACACAACAAAGACAAAATAAAATAATGAATATAAATGATTTAGCATTTATTGAAAGTATAAATTGTGAAGAATTTGAAAATCCAATATTTATTAAAAAAAAATATATATTATTAAAAAATTATGTTAATCCAACATTGTACATTCATTCATTTAATATTAAAACTAAAAAAAAAGAATTAATTTATATTGGTTCAAATGATGATGTATTATATATTTCAGACAATGAAAATTATATCGGATTAACAAGTGACAAAAATTTAATTATCTATGAAACTGATAAATTATTAAAAAATAAAAAAAATATATTGTGCAAAATTGATGTTATACAAAAAAATTCTATAAATTTATTATTTGAAGATTTTTTTGTTATTAATAAAGATAATAAGCTTAATTTTATTGAATATAAAAACAAAAAATCATTTTTATTTAATGATGTTTTTAATTTTAAATGTAATAATAATTTCATTGCTTTTTATAAAGATAATAAAATTAATATTGTTGATGTTAAAAATAAAAAAGAAAATTCATATCAAATAAAAAAAAATATTAATTATTTATGTATATCAAATAATGGGTGTTTTTGTTATGTTAATGATGATAATGAATGTTATTTAAATAATACAAAAATAATGAAAACAAATATTGATGAAAATTTATTTTTATTTCTGTATATTTTAGAAGATGAAAATATAAATGTATTGACATATTATAATAATTTATGTATAGTTTTTTGGATCAATGATAAAAAGATAATAAAAAGTGAAATAAAAATAGAAAATCAAGAAAAATGTTTTAGTAGAAATGGAATTGATTTTTATTTTTGTAATAAAAATAATATTTTTTTATATACATTAAAATATTTAATACCAGTAAAAATATTAGAAACAAAAATAGCTCTTATTAAAAAAAATCTTAATGAAATGTATAAATTACTTAATTATTCTAATAATGATTATATTAAAATTATTAGTGCAGAAGAAACAATTATGGAATATGAATTAACACCACAAATGAAGTTTTTTATTCGTAATGATTGTGATGAATTTTTTGTTAATGTTACATGCAATGTAAGTATTTATAATGAATGTAAAAGCTTTATATTATTTCAAGAATTAATTTCTGGTATTATAACAGAAGAAGATATTTTAGATGATATTTATAAAATAGAAAATAAAGTATTACAATATGATACATTTAATAATCTTATAACACATTTTTATGATTTTGTTATTGTATTAATATTAAAAGAAAATGATATTATAAATGAATTAACATTGAATAAAACAAAATATATAGGTTATATCATATTGTCATTAATAATAAAATATTGTAAAACAAATTTTAATATAGAATTAATTAACGAATTTAAAATTAAATATCCATCTTTTTCTAGTTTTATTGATAAAATATTATAATATTAATATTTAAAATATTTTTATCCAAAATTAACTTCCATATCACCAACAATATTAAAATAACTTTTAGCTGCTCTCATAATATTTTTATCTGAATCATTATCTAATATCCATGAAGTAGTAGTACTTATAGAACCATTACTAGAAGTATTATTACTAACACCCCATTTATTGTACTTATTATAAATCATTCCTTTAGCACCAATAGTAGATGGTTTTTTACTAGGTTCATCTTTAGAATTATTATACCATCCAATTAATGTATTTTGATAATTATATTGAGACATTCCACAATAATTTAACATATCAGTACAATCAATATCATCTTTTAAATTCCAATTGTGTAATGATTGATTAAAACTTGTAGCATTAGCAAACATAGAATTCATTGAACCAAAAAAGTCTACCATAGAATAATTAGTACCAACATTACTAACATCCCAATTATTTAATGGTTGATTAAAACTTGTAGCACCATTAAACATATTAGACATATCTATAACATTTCTAACATTCCAATTATTTAATGGTTGATTAAAACTAATAGCATTTTTAAACATACCAGTATTAAAACCAAAATTATTAAAACCCATAGATTGAACATTACTGACAACCCAATTATTTAATGGTTGATTAAAACTTGTAGCATTTTGAAACATACCATCCATATATTTAACATTACTAACATCCCAACTATTTAATGGTTGATTAAAACTTGTTGCATCAGTAAACATACCACTCATATTTATAACCACACTAACATCCCAACTATTTAATGGTTGATTAAAACTTGTAGCATTTTGAAACATATTACCCATATCTTCAACATTTCTAACATCCCAACTATTTAATGGTTGATTAAAACTTGTAGCATTTTGAAACATATTACCCATATCTTCAACATTTCTAACATCCCAATTATTTAATGATTGATTAAAATTTGTAGCACCATTAAACATACCAATCATATTTGTAACACTACTAACATCCCAATTATTTAATGGTTGATTAAACCTTGTAGCATCTTGAAACATATTACCCATATCTTCAACATTTCTAACATCCCAATTATTTAATGGTTGATTAAATGTTGTAGCATTGTAAAACATATTACTCATATTTGTGACACCAGATGATAATTTTGTTGGTACTTTTATTAAATTAACTGCTCCAAAAAAAGCTCCTGATAAATCGAATGGACCCAATTTTACTGCCTCAACTAAGTATTCTACACCGTTTAATGGTTTACCTTTATTATTACCACCAAAATGTTCTACAAGACCATTTATTTTTACTGTATATTTTTTTCCACCATTTAGTGTAATTTCTGGAAAATTACTATCATTAGTTTTAGTATCTTTTTTATTATTATAAGAAATAGTATAACTTGCTCCTGTTATTGGCAATACAATAGTTTTTGTTAAATTAGAATCCAGAGATAATAAATCATAAATAAGAATTGTTTCATTTTGTATAGTTTCAGAAACATCATGTGGTTGTAATGTATTATTTTCTATTTTTGCTTTTAAATTAATATTTTTTTTAGATTTCATATATACATATATACTATTTTATTATTTATTATATTGAAAAAAAATATACAAAAAATTGAAATTTTAAAGGTTTTATGTTAAATTTATATAATTAATAAACTTATAAATGGCTAAACTACAATATGAACGAGACACATATATTTCAACACTTGATAACTTAGGAAACACATGTTTTTTAAATTCAATAATTCAAGCTCTTGGAAGAAATTTAGAATTTCTTTCATTTTTTCTTTCTTCTGAATCATCAATAATGGATGATTTAAAAAATAATTTGATTGACAAAAAAAGAGAAAAAACTAAAGAAGGACAATTAGTTATAAACAAAAAAGAATTTGATGAAGAAATAGATAATACATTAACAATACATTTAAAGAAACTTTTTACATATATGTTTGATGAAACACAAGTTATAGAACCAAAATCATTAGTAAAATTTGTTAAAACAAAAATACTTGATTATGAAGGCAAACCAAAGTTTGGAGGAAGAGAACAACAAGATGCTCAAGAATTTTTAAGTGAAATATTACAAATAATTGATAATGAAACATCATATTCAGTTGAAATGATTAAAAAAGATAAGACTGAAATTTATACATTTATTGAAAAAGAATTATCAACACTTGAAACAAATTTAGAAATACATAGTAAAACAAAAGAATATGATACAATAAAAAATATTCTTAGTGAAATTAATAAAATATATAATGAACATACAGAATTATTTTTAGAAATTAAAAGTTTATCTGCTTGGAAAGATAGAACAAAAATTTCATACTCAATAATTAATGATATTATGACAAGTTTAAATCTTATGACTTCTACTTGTAATACTTGTAATATTAAAAGTGTTAAATTTGAAAAGAGTGATATTTTGACTTTAAATTTTCCACAAACAGAAGAAAAAAGAGAAAGCTATAATATTACAGAACTTATTGATAATTTTTATTCATCTGAATTAATTACAGGTGAAAATAAATATTTTTGTTCTTATTGTAATTCTAAACAAGAAAAAACAAGAAAGACAGAATTATATCAACAACCAAATACACTTGTTGTTTTAGTAAAACGATGGGAATATACTGATAATGGTTCTTTGCGAAAGAATAATACAAAACTGAATTATGCTCATTTACTTGATATGAAAAAATACATGTGTGATAATAAAAGAGAAGAAAAATGTAGTTATGAATTATATTCAGTTGTTAGACATTCTGGTGGAACAAATGGTGGTCATTATTATAATTATAGTTTTGATGTTATTACTAAAAAATGGTTTCGTTATGATGATGATGATGTTTATTTAGTTGATGATGATGAACCATTAAAATGTAATGGTTATATTTTATTTTATAAAAAAATTTAATTTTCAATAATAAATATTATCATTTTGTTATCTTCAACAATAAAATTAATATTTTTAACAATTAATCTAAAGAATAATTGTTAAAAATGATAATAT
>Ga0214923_10003371_pt1 | contig 20056 bp, 19 predicted proteins | sample LL1510_MetaG_FD_177993 | JGI IMG/M metagenome (GOLD analysis project Ga0214923, IMG submission 177993) | Freshwater microbial communities from Lake Lanier, Atlanta, Georgia, United States - LL-1510 | ecosystem: Environmental > Aquatic > Freshwater > Lake | place: USA: Georgia | collected...
TTGAGGCGAGATTGCAGGGCGGCGAGGCGCTCGGCGAACCAAGGTTGACGGGTTGTCCACACCTGCGGTTCGAGTTCTTTGGCAACGGCTTGTTCGTGCGTAGCAACATTTGCCATCTCTTGAATAGTGCGCTTGGTGAGAGTCGATAGTTCGCGTGGCACGCTGGCTGCGCGCATTGCCATTGTGTGTGCAACGGTCATCAATTCATCATCGGGCACGCATTTATATGCCAGACCAACTCGCTGCGCTTCTGGGCCGTCGAGAATTTCTCCGAAGACAACCGCGGCCATCGTGGCTTGTGGTCCGGCAATGTTGCGGAACATCCAAGTGTGGCCGCCGCCCGGGTGCAGACCGATCTGCAAAAACCGAGTATCAAATTTTGCACGAGCAGCAGCAATGCGAACATCACAACACAAAGCCAAATTCATACCAGCGCCAACCGCCGCACCATTGACTGCCGCGATCGTCGGCAAGGGTGAACGTGCGATGCGCAAAAAACCTTCATAAATCTTTGTCAGCGATGCACCATCAGCGTCAGCCAAGTTGCCGAGGTTTGCCCCTGCGCAAAATGCTGGGGCCGCACCGGTCACAATCAGCGCACCAACTTTTAGGTCGGCTTCAATGTCGTCCATTTCAACCGAAATGTCGGCGACCATTTCGGCGGTCATCGTGTTGCGCTCAGAGGGATTATTCAGCGTCAGAGTTGCCACACCGTCTTTTCGCTCAACAATGACAAGACCCATGAGCATTTAGTTTGGCACATTGTTAGCGTGGTTACCGCATGTTGGACCATGTCTTTAGCGACGCAATTGCTGCCCTGCGTGACGCTTTTTCAAATGCATTTCTTGAACGACAGGCGTTTGAAGAGCACTTTCAGTCAGATGTCTTGCTCGGCGACCTCGTCTGGGAGACAAGTTACGGTCTACCTGGTGAAGGACGACCGCCCCGTGTGGTTGCTCACGTTACTTTGACTTGGCCAAGTTGGAGTCAAGCCATATATCGCGCGTGGTATACCGACGAAATTTTTCACGAAGCACCTGAAATAGAAATGGAGATAGTTTTTCGAGTTCAGCGATTGACGACCCAACCAGACTCATCAATGGTCGAAAATATCGTGCCGATAAAGAGCCCACAAGTCGGCAAAGAAAAACTTTCACGAGAAGGCATCACGGTTGAAATTAACCAACCGACACAATCTGGCAAGCAGGCACTTGCTAAAACTGAATATGCAATTGAAGTCACATACCAAGGCAGCTATCAACTCGCCGAAGAGACTTTGCAAGATGGCACCAGCAAATTGTTAGACGAAAACTTTGGCGCTCTCGGTAGTTGGATTGCCACGACACTCGTGCAACTCGGCGACCTCAAACTGGTTTTTTATTCAGCCGACGATATCTAAGCGACAACAACTAATTTCTGCAGAACCTCTAAGACACAATAAACACAATCGGCCAAAAAAACTTGCTCTTCTTCCATCGAGCCGAAGTCTCCCCGATAGTTTTCAACTTCGTTTGCCGGCACCAAAGCGTTTGAAACTGTACTCGAATCAATTTTTGCAAAGTCAAAATTATTTTCGCTGATGACTGATTCAAGGAGTGGTAAAGAAAGAACCGAAGTCGCGAACCCCTGTAGCCCGGCTGATATCAGTTTTGCATGCTGGCAACATGAATAAGACAAAACGCAGAGAATATTGCTTTTTTCGTCAACTGCCTTGAACTCGTCGTAATACGAACACTCGCCAAAAAATGTCATACAAAATGGTGACCACCCGTCAGTTTTGCCGACTACCTTGACGACTACATCTTTGAACTGTTGTTGCGTAAGAGCCAAAGTTGTAATACCTATATAAATCAAATGGGCCAATGCCGCCGCGTAGCTCGGGTCTTCTTCGCAAACGACAATTGTCTTAATCATGAACTTTTAACGCAACTCTAAATCATGCCTGTTGTAGACACGCAAGGGAAGCTCTCACTCAAAATGATATACCACAATAGGTATTAAATTGAGCGTTATAGCTAACTAATGAAGACCCTTTGGTACAACAGTATTTAAAGGCACAAGTGGCCTTGGCCCCATATGAGTGATTACCTCTGAGGCAACGATTGAACCTATTTTGCCGCACTGTTCAATCGACTTTCCGCGCACAAACCCATAGATAAAGCCGGCCGCATACATGTCACCAGCGCCGGTTGCATCAACCACACTTTCGACAGGTTCAGCATCAATAATCACGACTTCGTCGCCATCGATAACGACCGAACCGTGTTCGTTGCGCGTCACCGCAGCAAACTCGCAATTATCTCGCAGCTGGTGTAAACCATCATTGATCGAATCAACCTGATAGAGCGCCTTGAGTTCGTCTTCATTTGAAAACAAAATATCGATATCATTTTTAACAAGCGATATAAAGTCGGCGCGATGTCGATCTACACAAAACGAATCTGAAAGCGTAAGCGCAACTTTTCGACCAGCCGCATGTGCATATTCTGCTGCCGTGCGAAACGCTTCTTTGGCGGCATCTTTGTCGAACAAATATCCCTCGAGAAACACAACCGCCGCACTTTGCACCGCCGATTTAGAAATATCGGCGGCGTCAAGCAACGAGGCTGCACCGAGAAACGTGTTCATCGTGCGATTGCCATCTGGCGTGACAACAATCAAACACCGACCAGTGTCTTCACTTTCACAAGTAGCGCCAGGAAAAAACTTGACGCCTACCGTGCTTAAGTCATGCGTGAATGACTCGCCCAATCGATCAGCCGAAATTTTGCCGATGAAACCCGCCCTGCCACCAAGGCTCGCTAATCCGTAAGCCGTATTTGCTGCCGAACCGCCGCTCATCTCTGTGCGCGAATGAACTAGTGAGTGCAGATGCTTCGAGCGCTTAATATCGACCAGGTTCATCGAACCTTTGACGATGTTTTCACGAACTAGAAACCCCTCATCAACGGTTGCTAAAACGTCAACTAGCGCGTTGCCAATCGTCAACGCATCAAGGCTTATGCCTTCGCCATTCGTGAGATTTACAGGGGGCACGCGAAAATTAACTCGTGCGCGAAACGGCAGTGAGTTCGCCCTTCGACAGGCGTTGCTGCAATTCGCGTTTTAAGAATTTGCCGGCAGCATTGCGCGGCAAAGGCTCGTGCATCACGATCACGTGAGCAGGCACTTTGAATGCGGCAATCTTGCCCTCAAGAAACTTCCATAAATCTTGCGGATCAAGTTTTGCACCAGCTTTTGGCAAAATCGCAACACCAACTTCTTCACCTAGGCGCTCGTGAGGCACGCCAAAAACTGCAGCCTCATATACCGCTGGGTGGTCGTAAATTGCGCTTTCAACTTCGGCACCATAAATGTTTTCACCGGCCCGAAGAATCATGTCTTTCACCCGGTCTTCGACATAAACGAAACCATCCGCATCAAGTCGACCAACGTCTCCAGAGCGAAGCCAGCCGTCAACAATCGTCTCGGCAGTTGCATCTGGCCGGTTCCAATATCCACGAATCAACATCGGGCCGAAGAACCAGATCTCGCCCGCTTGACCAGTAGGCACAGGTTTGAGGTTTTCGTCGCGCACTTCAACTCGCATTGGCAGCACTGCTCGACCTGTGCTGGTCGGGTGCGACAGATAATCAGAGCCGGTAATACCGGGGCCAAAGGCATTTGTTTCTGTCATGCCGTAACCGAGTTGTGGACTGCCGTTCTTGACTTTGTCATTGACTTTGCCGACTAGCGAAGTTGGCGATGGGGCTCCGCCGCCGCCAACTGCACGCAGACTGCTCGTGTCATATTTGTCGAATACTGGCGAATTCACGAGATCCCAACTTTGTGTCGGCACGCCGACAAAATTTGTGATCTGCTCACGCTCGATCATTTCGAGAGCCTTTTCGGCATCCCATTTGTACATGATCGCAAGTTTCAAGCCAGCGATGAAACAGCTCATCATCACTGGCACACAACCAGTGACGTGAAACAGTGGCACGATCAAAATGAAAGAAGTTGGCACCTCTGGGCCTGTCACTTCTTTCAACTTTGTGCCAGACAATGTCAGCACTGCATTGCGTGAAGAAAATGCCATCAACGCAGAAATAATCGCGCGGTGAGTCGAGACGGCACCTTTGGGTCGACCAGTTGTGCCCGACGTGTAAAGAATCGTTGCATCGTCATCTGACGAAATATCTACCGTCGGACACTTCAGACCCGCTTTCAAGTGTGGCGCCAAGGCGTCTTGCCATTTGTCGACACCAGCCGGAAGCGGTTTTTCGGCGCGCACAACCAAAACTTTGACGCCGAGTTTCTTGCAACTTGCCGAAGCGATATCAAAGCGTTGTTGATCGCAAATCAAAACTGTTGCGCCAGAGTCTTGCAACGCGAAGTCCATTTCGTCTTCAACCCACCACGAGTTCATTGACACAGAAATTGCGCCAACCGAAATAATCGCCGCAAACGACATCACCCACTCGGGGTAATTTCGCATCGCGACTGCAACTCGGTCGCCCTTCTTGACGCCATAGGTGTTCACGAGCAAATTCGATAACGCGTCGATTTGATCCATTGCTTGGGTGAATGTGTATCTCTCGCCCTCGTAGACCAAGAATGTCTTGTCGCCATGGCCGCGGGCGCCGGCAAAGACCTGACCCAGGTGCGCAGGTGCATTTTTGAAAACTTGAGTCTTAATGCCAAAGACCTCGGCGTCGACAAGTTCGAAAATCTGCCCCGCGGCGGTGACCGCCAAGTTGGCTTCAGTCCATGTCATTGCCATTTTTCAAACCCCCGAGTCGGCCACTTAGGCACTCAGATATTGTGCCATTCGGCTGCGTTCTGCACCTAACCGCAAATTGTGGAGCTGAGGGGAATTGAACCCCTGGCCTGTACATTGCGAACGTACCGCTCTACCAACTGAGCTACAGCCCCGAAACGAACTAAATATTTAGGCGGCGCGATTGCGAAACTGGCGCATATAGCGAGTGCTGTCGCGTTGCACACGAAGCTGCACCAACCAATAGCAGTAGCCGATCAAGGCTATGAGGCTAAGCGTAAACGCATAGACCAAGACGATCGACCCAGTTGTAAACGCCAAGAAAAGTGAAATTACAGCCGCGCAAGCAAGACCGACGACCGTGTGTTGACGGCGCTGGCGAACAAGTTCGCGAGCATAAAACTCGCCCGAGATTGGCTGGTGCGAACGCGTGCCCTGGGGACGCAAAATTGGACCGGTCAGATGCGAAAACTGGCTCGCTGAACGCGACCGCAACTGGTTCGGCGCAAGTTCACGCGACATGCCACGCAACTGGGCTTGCGGGTGTCGAAGGTTCGAATTCTGCAGGCTCGACAAATTGCGCCTGAAAGCACTGACCGACATGTTCGGCGAATTGTTAATGCGGGCGCGCAAAATCGGCGGCAAGAGAACTGCGAGCCAGGCGGCGCCAACGATCAGGAGAATTAACTTGCTCATGGGGTCAACTAAGTGTATTACGGGTTAACGAGATCACTACCCAACGGGCTCAGACCCTTAAAAATATGGGTTTTGGCTTACTCTTCGCGACGATAGGTGCCCTGTCGCCCGCCAGACTTCTCCCATAGTGTCAGCTCGCCGATGACCATGGCGCGGTCGGCACTCTTACACATGTCGTAGATCGTGAGGGCTGCGACAGAACAGGCATGCAGGGCTTCCATCTCGACCCCCGTGCGATCGATCGTGTCAACTTGGGCCTCGACTGCGATGTGGTCGTCGCCGATTTCGAAGTTGATGTACACCGCGCCAACCAAAAGCGGATGACAAAGCGGGATCATTTCAGCGGTTCGCTTAGACGCCTGAATGCCAGCCACGCGGGCCACCGCGAGAACATCGCCTTTTTTAACTTCGCGGTTGGCAATCGCGGCCGTAGTTTCTGGCTTCATGAAAACTTTGCAGCGCGCAACAGCACGACGATGTGTTGGCTCTTTTGGCGTTACATCAACCATGCGAGCGCGACCCAAAGGGTCAAGATGTGAAAAATTCAGTTCAGACATGAGAAATCTCGACCATAATTAGCCGCCAATTTGGCTCATCGAACGCTTCGGGCGAACGAATGTGACGTTTCCAATTGCATGGCCCGCCCACTTTGTGCCGACTGCTCGCGCAATTTCGGTTGCGATCGCATCGTCAGTTGCGCCGCCACGCAACATCGCCCGCAAATCAAACTCGGTCGTCGAAAACAAACAAGTGCGAAACTGACCTTCAGCAGTTAGTCGCACGCGATCGCAATCTCCACAAAATGGCTTCGTAACCGACGGAATGACACCAACGGTGCCTGCGCCGTCGAGATATCGCCAGCGGTCTGCTGGTGCGGCACCACGCGATGCGACCTGCTCAAGGGGGAAGACGCTATTTATTGTTGCGACGATTTCATCTTGACCGACAACGTCTTTGCTGTGCCACTGACCTTGTGCATCGAGCGGCATGAATTCAATAAATCGCACTTCAATTTTTTTGTCGCGTCCAAAACTTGCCAGTGCCAAGATTTCGTCGTCATTGACCCCGCGTTGAATGACAGCATTTATCTTGACCGGTGAAAAACCGGCCTCAATCGCTGCGTCAATGCCATCTAGAACATTGTCTAAATGATTGCGCCTTGTAATTTTGAAAAACTTTTCGCTTTGCAATGTGTCAAGGCTGATATTGATGCGCGACAGACCAGATTTCTTTAGTTCGTCGGCAATAAGTCGCAGTGTTGCGCCGTTGGTCGTAAGTGCAATGTCGATGTTCTTGCCTGCCAGAGGCGACTTGGCGGTGCTCGGCACTTTGAGTCGCGCCAATTTCTCGACCAACATTGGCAAGTGCGCTCGCACAGTTGGTTCGCCGCCGGTCAACCTAATGCTGTCGACATCAAATCGATGCACACAAAGTGTTGCCAGGCGCTCGATCTCTTCGAAAGTCAAAATCTGGTCGCGGTCGAGCCACGTCATGCCTTCTTCTGGCATGCAATATGTGCAACGAAAATTGCAACGGTCGGTGATTGAAATTCGCAGATCGCGAACGGTTCGCCCAAACGGGTCAATCAGTTGCATGATCGCATTTCCATAGGTTGAGCATATTACCCAAGCAACATCACGTCGACTTCAGCGCCTGACTGCAAACCCTGACCATCAGGCACGATTGCCAGACCATTTGCCTGTGACGTTGCCGCGAGTTGATGGCTGCCTTGAGGCCCCGTGTCGCGAACATGAAGTCGGCCATCGTCGGCAAATTCTCCGAACACTCGCATGAAGTGAATTTTGCCGTCTTGTTTGCGTTTCATCGGCGCATCGACAATTGCGCGCACGATTGGTCGAGTGAGGTTTTTTGTGTGACCCATCATTTTGCGCAATGACGGTCGGGCCAACATTTCGAAACTGATCATTGACGAAACCGGATTACCCGGCAACCCAAAAATTGGGATAACTCTTGCGTCGCTGGTCTTGAATTTGCCGAATGCAAAAGGTTTTGCCGGCTTAATTGCCATCTGCATCCAGTTCATTTCGGCGATACGCGACAAAACAATTTTCACGACGTCAAAGTCACCCTGACCTACACCGCCACTCGTGACTATCGCATCACATTTCGTTGCAACCTCTCGCAGTTTGTTCTCAAGCACGGCTTCGTCGTCGGCGACGATGCCGAGATTTATCACTTCACAACCAGTCGCGCTAATCATTTCTGCCAGCATCGTTAAATTGCTTTCACGAATTTGACCTGGCTTTAGTTCTGAGCCGTCAGTCACAAGTTCGTCGCCAGTTGACAACATTGCAACTCGCAACTTGGGGTATGACAGAACTTTTCTTGCATTGATACTTGCCAACACGCCGATGCCTGCAGCGTTAATTACTTCACCTGATTTAAAGACAACATCTCCTGCGCACACGTCTTCACCGATTTCACGAATCCCATCTCCGGTTTTTGCCGCCTTATTGCACCGCACCCGCGTTGCGCTGAGTTCGGTCGCGTCTTCGATCATCACCACGGCATCTGCGCCTCGTGGCATCGGCGCGCCAGTCATTATTCTCGCTGCCTGCCCCGCACCAATCTCGTAACTTGCCACATGCCCTGCACCAATCACGCCGAGAACTTCGAGTTCGACGCCAGCAGTTGTCACATCTTGTGCGCGCACTGCAAAACCGTCAACTGCCGTGTTGGCGAACGGTGGAATGAACTCGGTCGCCACAACATCTTGAGCCACAACTCGCCCCGACATCGACTGGCAATCGACAAGTATCGGCGCGACTGGTTGACATCCACCGATCACAATTTTCTGTGCCTCGACGAAAGAAATCACATCGCTGACGGTATCGCCACAGAACTTGCGGCAGGCTGAACCACCCCACAGGCTGCCTACGATTAAGGCCAAGATGCCGGCCAATCCGAACACATATCAATCGCTTTCATCGTCGGGCCATAAGGCTTCTTGGCAAACAATGCCATCGGCTCCGCAGGCAGCCAAGAGCACGATCGAATTGCGCTGGGAGAACGAAGGTTGGACAGCCGAGGGCACCCTCGGCGCCGATAATGCACAATTCGTGTTGCGACTTTCAGCGGGCTGGACAGTGCAACAATGTTTATTGTTTCGTGATCTCGATGACCCCGACCTTTGGCTCGGCACCGACAGTCATGGTCGCTGGGGCGAAATGAATGGCGCCCACCGCACCGATTTAGACGGTTGCACCGACATTGACTTCGTCAATACACCGTTCACAAATTGCATTCCGATTCGGCGACTGCCCCTGCTCATTGGACACAGTGCGACAATCAGCGTTGCGGTCATCGATATAGAAACACTGGGCATTACCAAACAGACCCAGCAATACAAAAAGGTCTCGCCAAATACTTGGCGTTATTTCAGTGCTGCCTCAAACTGTGAAGTCGAGTCAACAGTCGACGAATTTGGATTTATTGTCGACGAGCCGAATCGATTTCAACGCATCACATAGTGCGTACTAGTCGGTGACGGCGGCGTAAACCAACGAACGCAGATACTGTCGAATCGGATACGTGCTCGACGGAATCAACTGCGTGAAGAACATCGCACTGATCTCATTGACCGGATCAACCCAAAATGCGGTGCTGGCCATGCCACCCCAACCAAACGTGCCATTCGGACAAGCCACGCGAGTTTTAGCCTGATCAATGACGACAGAAAACCCAAGACCAAAACCCAAGCCGTCATAAAAAATTTCTTCGCCAAGTGGTCGGCCGAAAGTTGAAATGTCGGCGTTATTCGGCAGATGATTCATCACCATGGTTTCGAAAGTGCGCGAAGAGATAATTTGCACTTTGCCCGACTTGCCCCGACCTTCGAGCATGCGGATGAACTTAAAGTAATCGCCCGCGGTTGAAACTAGACCGCCTCCGCCAGATAAAAACACTGGTTTCTCGAGAGCATTGTTGCCAAAACTGCTGAGTCTTGCCTTTTTGTGAGTTGCTTCGTCGTATCTATACAGCGACGCAACTCGGTCGTTTTTGTCATTCGATACCCAAAAACCGGTGTCATGCATCTCGAGGGGCTGAAAAATATTCTTTTCAAAGAATTCGTCGAGTGGCATCTTGCCAACAACTTCAACCACTCGACCAATGATGTCGGTTGCCACGCTGTAGTTCCAACTTGAGCCGGGCTGAAACAAAAGTGGCAACGCGGCGTATTTATCACAGATGACTTCGAGTGAATCTTTGTACGCCACGCCTGCTTCAAAACCAGCGCGGCGATACATATCGTCGACGACGTCTGCGTACATAAAGCCGTAGGTCATGCCTGCCGTGTGAGTGAGTAGATGCCAAATGCGAATTGGCTCAGTTAAAGCATTAGTCAGTGGCTTCAACACAGTGCCCGTATTCCAAACGCGAGTGTCAGCAAATGAAGGGATGAATTTGCTCACCGGGTCGGTGAGTTGAAGCAAGCCGCGTTCGACCAACATCATCAACGCAATCGAAGTGATCGGTTTTGTCATCGAATAAATGCGATAAATCGTGTCGTCGGTGATCGGCGCACCAGTTTCAGAATCTTTGTGGCCATACATGCCAAAGTGCGCGACTTTGCCGTGTCGCGCCACGGCGACTGCGTAACCAGCCAAGCGACCTTCGTCGACATAGCGATTGAAGTGCTCGTCGATATTTTTCAGTCGCGTCGCATCAAACCCGACCTCTTTGGCGTCTACCGTTACCCCAAAATTTATTGTCATATGCACTGACTTTAAACTATTTGTCGAATTTTTCTTTAAGCCAAGAGTTCAGTTGTGGCCCAATATCTTTGCGCTCAAGAGCAATTTCAATGACCGCACGCAAAAGCCCCATCGGCGTGCCAGTGTCGTACCGAGTTATCTCGCTAACCACACCGACCAAAGCGTTCTCACTTGCCAACATCGCCAACGCATCGGTCAACTGCAACTCGCCGTTTGAACTGGGTTTAATCAGTTCGAGTTTTTCAAAAACCTCTGGCGACAAAACATAACGACCAATAATTACGATGTCGCTCACTGCGTCAGCAGGCTTTGGTTTTTCAACTACCTGCAAAATTGCAACCGAAGAATCTGTGCTACTCGCACCGCCCGCAACTTTGACGTTGCCATAGCTCGAGACTTCAGCAGCCGCTACTCGTTTTAATCCAATGCTGCTCTTGCCAGATTGCTCGTAAAGCCCGACAAGTTGTTTGGTCAAAGAAGCATCACCCATTATTTCGTCGGGCAACATCACCAAGAATGGTTCGTCGCCAACTGCTTGGCGCGCGCAACCAACCGCATGACCCAAACCGAGCGGCGAATCTTGATAAACAACGCTGACCGCGACTTTGTCTGTGCTGGCTGCAGATGCGTAGTTCTCGATCGATGGCTTGGCTCGGCTGGTGACAATCACAACGCGAGAGCAACCCGCTTGCGCCGCCTCATCAATCACAAACTGCAACGCGGGCGTGTCATATATAGGTAGCAATTCTTTGGGTGTGGCGCGGGTCGCGGGCAAAAAACGCGTGCCCATTCCGGCCGCAGGAATCACAGCAGTGCGCACAGCCACACTGTCATCCTAGAATCAAAAGCCCTATGCCGACTTATGTTTACAAGTTCATTGACTCGGGAGAGACAATTGAGATCTATCAGGCATTCAGCGACGATGCGTTGACACAAGCGCCGCACCCATCAGACGGCAAACCACGACCTGTCAAAAAAGTGTTCACGCCTGTTGGCATAACTTTTAAGGGCGGGGGTTTTTACAAAACCGATAGCGACACAGCGTCTAGCAAGACGAGTAAATCGTCAAGTTCAAGCGGCTCAGATTCAGCTTCGAGTGCAAGCACGACAACCGCGGCGCCAGCCACAAAGACCGAAACCAAATCTGCCCCGGCAAAATAGCGTTGCACGCGGAAGTTGATTTGCGTCGCGCGCGACTGCCACTAATTCGCAGTTAGCACACATTGCGCTTAGCCATGAAAGCAAAACTGCTCGAGTCTTGGTATTCACTTTGTCGCGATGCATCACGGCAGCGAATTGTCATCATCTCGCTTTCGGTGTTCTGCGGTCTCGTCTACTTCGTTTCAGCAATGTCGCATAATGACGAAAAACTTGCGTCTGCGGTGGTACAAAGTGCAAGTCGCTACGAAATACCGAATGGGTTTCGCGCCGTAGCAATGCAAAGTGCCGGGCCGTTGCCAGTTTTGCAAAGCGGCAATCGTGTTGATGTGATCATTGATTCAGCGATCGTGCTCGAACAAGTTTTGGTGATCGATATCGCCGAGCAATCGGGCCGACAAGCAACAATTGTTTTAGCCGTGCCGGTTGAAAACTCAGCGATGATCGCCAACGCTGCCGCGCTCGGCGTGGTCAGCCTCGTGCTCGTTGGTTAATAATTTGTCGCGACAAGCAGCAAGATCGCCGCACCAAAAACAACTCGATAAACGACATAAGGCGAAAAACTCTTGGTGCGCACCAGTCGAATCATTGACCACATTGCAACCCAGCCAGAAATGCCCGCGCTGACGATGCCGACCAGCATCGGCACAGCCAGACCTTCAGGTATGCCGTCTCGCCAAAGTTGCACAAGTTTGAAAACAACAGCACCGCCGATAATCGGCACGCTCATCAAAAATGAAAGTCGGGCTGCGGCATCGCGCGAATAGCCGCTCAATCGGGCCGCCGTAATCGTGATGCCAGAGCGTGAAGTGCCGGGGTTAAGCGCTAAAACCTGTGCCGAACCGATAATTAGTGCATCGCGCAAAGAAAGTTGCCCCACATCGCGAGAACTCTGGGCCGCTGTCGCTCGCCTGTCTGCCCACACGAGCAACAAACCAAACGCGATCAAACTGATCGCAATCAAATTTGGCGTACCAAGTTTCTCAGTAATTGAGTCTTCGAAAATCACGCCAACCAAACCAGCCGGTATTGCCGAGGCGACCAAAAACCAGGCTTGTTTCCCGATCACAGGTGACGTGCTTTGTTGTCGCAACGCAACTTGCAAACCTGAGCGCAGATAACCAACAAGTTCACGCCGCAAATAGATCAACACGGCGACAAGCGTGCCGAGATGCAACGCAGTGTCAAATGCCTTGGCAGTTGCTTGGGTGTCGTAGTCATTCCATTTGAACAGCCACGGCACAATTTCTAAGTGTCCGCTCGAAGAGATCGGTAAAAATTCGGTTAGACCTTGCACAATGCCAAGCACTATGGCGTGCAAAATTGACATGCTGGTTATGAACCGCTCATCATTACGTCATTGATCACCAACGAAAGACCGACTGCACGCATCGGCAACCAGTCAACATCATTGCCAAGGTCAATGATGTTGAGCAACATTTTTTGCAGTGTAGACGCGATTGTAAATTCGCGAATCGGCGCGCCGAGGGTGCCGTTTTTGATCACGATGCCCGACGCTCCTGTTGAAAAGTCACCTGAGATTGTGTTCACGCCACTGTGCATGCCGGCCACATCTTGAATCAAAACACCGTCGTCGATCGTTGCGATCAACTCGGCTTGTGTCTTGCTGCCTGGTTGAACTTGCATCGCCAAACAACCGACGCCAGGCCCACCCATGAAACCGCCACGAGTTGCATTGCCCGTGCTCTTGGTGCTCATGCGACGAGCGCTATAACTTGAGTGCACAAATTTTTTGAGCACACCATTTTCGATCAAGATATTTCGTCGCGCCGCCAAGCCTTCACCGTCAATGTCTGTGGCGGTATACGCCAACGGGTTGGTCGGATCATCGACCAAAGTGAATCGAGGGTCTGCAACTTGTTCGTTTAGTCGATCGCGAAACAAACTGCGGCCTTTCGCCAAGTTTTCCCCGTTCAGAGCGCTCGACAAAATGCTGACAAACTGCGAAGTCACGTATGGGTCTAAAACAATCGTCACACTTTTGCTCGCAGGCTTGGTTGCGCCGAGCAATCGAGTCGCACGATCTGCGGCTTCACGTGCTGCCTTGTTGAGGTCGAACTCTTTTGGCGAGTCGCCAACCGAAAAACCAAAACCAGTCTGAGCCTCGTCACCATCATCGGCCAAAGTTGCCACCGATACATAACAAGAGTTGCCACGGCCGCTCTCGCGAATGCCCGTTGTCGTCGAGACTGCAGTTTCTGCCCAGCCATCTTCGTAATTTGACTGCTCGGCGCGCACGCGAGCATCAGCGGCCAGCGTGAGTTTTTCTAACTCTTTGGTGATTTCTATTTTCTTGTCGGTTGGGTAATTGGCGAGATCTTCATCCCAAAACTTTTGCGGAATCTGCTCGACACCATCTGGCTCGGCAAGACCTGCCCACTGATCAACGGTGCCAAACTGAATATTGTCGCGTGCCTCAGCCAGAACTTCGGCAATCGCCGAAGGCTCAAGCGTGCCCGCATATGCAAAACCAGTGCGACCCTCTTTGATGATGCGAATGCCGACGCCTTCGCTTTGTGCCGAAACGAAGTGTTCGAGTTCGCCTTCGTAGACACGCACCGACGTTTCGCCACCACGCGAAACATAAGCTTCAATCTGTTCGCCTGGTTTGGCTTGTTCAACTACCGAGTCTGCGAGAGATTGCAACTCTGGCACACCAACACTCATGCCGCGGTGCCACCAATTGTAAGCGATCGCACGCGCAATGTTGGTTGACCGTCACCTACTGGCACGCCTTGGCCATCTTTGCCGCAAGTGCCAGGGTTGCCCATCGCAAAGTCGTTGCCAAGCAAGTCAATGTCTTTCAAAACTTCAGGACCATTGCCGATCAAGTTGCCTTCACGTAACGGCTCTGTGATCTCGCCATTCTCGATCAAGTAAGCCTCGGTCATACCGAAAACAAAGTCGCCGCTTGCGGTATCGACTTGGCCGCCACCGAGTTTGGCGATGTAGACGCCTTGCTTGGTATCGCGCACGATGTCGTCTGGGTCTTCTTTGCCGTTGAGCACAAAAGTATTTGTCATTCGCACCATCGGCAAATGTTGATAACTCTGACGTCGACCGTTGCCGCTTTGCGCGCGACCCTCTTTGCGCGCACGCAGGTAGTCCCACATATAGTCGGTGAGAACACCATCTTTGATCAAAGTGTTGCGTTGCGACGGATGTCCTTCGTCGTCAATACCGATCGCGCCCCACTCTGCAGTCATCGTGCCATCATCGACGAGCGTGACCAGCGGCGATGCAACAAGTTCGCCCATCTTGCCGCGATAAACACTCGCACTTTTGCCAACGAGGTCGGCTTCAAGACCGTGACCACATGCTTCGTGAAACAAAACGCCGCCACTGCCGCGTTTGATAACAACTGGCATCGCACCCGATGGAGCGGGGCGCGCAGAAAGTTTTGTCACCGCCTGCTTTGCGGCGCGAATCGCCAACTCTTCGACGTCGTTTTCGTCGAACATTTCGAAGCCGATCGTGTGACCAAGCGAGTCGTAGCCAGTTTGCATGCCACCATCGCCGGTGGCAACGACACTGACGCGCAACAGAGTGCGAACTTGTTCGTCGGCGCTGAGAACACCGTTGCTGTTGGCAATCAAGATTCGCTTGCGTGAATCGCCGTAACCCGCCGAGACTTGCACGATCGATGCGTTGACCGCGCGCGCGGCCGCATCAACACGCTTGAGCAGTTCAACTTTGCGCGACTTTTCAACCGCGTCGGGTGAAAGTTTGACCGTGTTGACCGAATGGCGCAACACATTGCCGAGCTGCACTTTGTGCACACCTCCGCCACCCTGTTTTGCGGCCAGAGCCGCAGCCTCAGCAGCGGCCAACAAACCGCGTTCTGACAGATCTGAAGTGTGGGCAAAGCCAGTGGTCTCGCCAGAAACGACGCGAATGCCCGCACCGCGATCTCGCCCCGAGGTAACTTGCTCGACTCTGCCGTCATCGAGGCCTGCCGAGGTCGAACGTTTGTCCTCTATATAGATCTCAGAAAACTCGGCCCCCGTGCTAAGACCTTTGGCCAAAACCCGCTCTAATACATCAGGGGCTACGAGTGGTTCGACGGTTTGAGTTTTTGACATGTTCATAGCCTAGGCGTCTCGGGTCTCAGGGCGCCTTGCCGTAAGCCATAATCTTTGATTGTGAATAATTTGCGCGCGAGCAAAAACCCAGATTCAGACTCTGGCGCTTCACAAAAAACTGGTCGCCGACCGACTCTGCCAATTGACTTCGAACATCGAATGATCTGGTGGAAAGAAGTTTTAATTTTCGGCATTTTCTATTCGGTTTACACATTGATTCGCAATCAATTCGGCTCGAGTCTCGTCGAAGGCGTCTCGGTGCCGAATCACGCATTCACAAACGCGATGCGAGTTATTCGATTCGAGCGATGGATCGGTCTTTATCACGAAGAAACTTTGCAAGATTGGGTCTTGCCACATCTTTGGCTCATCAAGACAATGAATGTTTTTTATGGCACCGCACACTTTTTTGTAACTCTCGGTGTTTTCATCACGCTTTACAAACTTCGACCAAGTGTTTTCGGTCAGTGGAGAAACACACTCGCCGTCATGACTGCACTCGCGATTATCGGCTTTTCATTTTTTCCGTTGATGCCGCCACGATTGCTCGACGCACCGTGCCCCGACGAGGGCTACGGCGCTGCGTGCATCGAAAGCGAATATCGCAATTTCAACGGTGCTGAGAATTTCGGATTTGTCGACACAATCAAAGAATATGGCGGACCGTGGGCGTTCGATCGCGGTGCAGGCAGCAAGTTTTCTAATCAATACGCCGCGATGCCGTCACTGCATATCGGTTGGGCGACATGGTGCGCGTTTGGTCTTTGGCCGATTGCTCGACGATTGTGGATGCGACTCGCGCTGTTGATTTATCCGGCGGTCACCACGTTTTGCATCATCGTCACTGGCAATCACTTTTGGATCGACGGCGTCGGCGGAATTCTCGCCTACGTTGTGGCATATTTCATTGGCACCGAAATCCACTACTGGAATCATCGGCGACTCGTAACCAAACTCACTAAGAACCATCCCAGCGCGCGGGGCTAGCGTTGTAGGCGCTATGGCGCTTTCAGACATTCGCCAACCGAGCGATCTCGCAAAGTTGAGCTTCGAACAACTCGCAGAATTATCGGGCGAAATTCGTGACTTCATCGTCGACTCGGTTGCAAAAAACAGCGGCCACCTTGGTTCAAACCTGGGCGCCGTCGAATTGACGCTGGCCCTGCACAGAGTTTTCGAGTCGCCACGCGATGCGATTTTGTGGGACACGGGCCATCAGGCGTATGTGCACAAAATTGTTACCGGCCGTCGCGGTGGTTTTGCCAACTTGCGCCAGGCCGGTGGCATCTCTGGTTACCCGAGCCGCGAAGAAAGCATCCACGACTTCATCGAAAACAGTCATGCTTCAACTGTTTTGAGTTACGCGTATGGATTAGCAGTTGCGCGTGATCAAAATCCGAATCCTAATCACCGCCATATCGTCGCCGTTATCGGTGATGGCTCGCTAACTGGTGGCATGGCATACGAGGCGTTGAACAATCTCGGACACTCAAAGCGTCGTGTGATTATTGTGCTAAACGACAACGGTCGATCGTATGCACCGACAATTTCAAATGTGACGAGTCCGAGAACTTTGAACACTGCACCGAGTGCACTCGACGAAACAGGAGAGTTGGCACGTCCACAAGACAAACTCACAAAGATGCTCTCGCGTGCACTCACCGACATCAGACTCAACCCTGTTTATGTTCGTCGTCAACGCAAACTTGAAAAGTTTTTGTATGACCTACCTGTCGTCGGCCCGCAAGCCGAGCGTGGCATCGAAGCATTCAAGGCCGGCATTCGCGAATTTCTGCAACCAACTGCATTCTTCGAAGCGCTCGGCGTGCGCTACATCGGACCAATCGACGGTCACGATCAAAAAGCACTCGAGCACGCGTTAAAGTCGGCATCGCAACGCGTCGAAGAAGGCCCGCTCGTGATTCACGTGATCACCCAAAAAGGTCGCGGTTACCCACCTGCCGAAGACGACGACGAAAAAAATCTCCACGACGCCCCTGTGTTTGACCCCGTCACTGGTCCACCAAAATCAGTGCCGACGGGTTACACGCAAGCATTCGCAGATTCGATCATCAAAATCGCCGAACAAGATTCGCGAATCATGGCGATCACTGCAGCGATGCCCGGGCCAACTGGGTTGTTGCCGTTTCAAGCGCGGTTTCCAGATCGATTCATCGATGTCGGCATTGCAGAGCAACATGCAGTTACGGCAGCAGCCGGCATGGCGATGGGCGGCTTGCGACCAGTTGTCGCTTTATATTCGACTTTCTTAAATCGTGCATGGGATCAAATCGTCTACGACGTTGCACTTCACCGCTTGCCGGTCGTGTTTTGCCTTGACCGAGCCGGCATCACTGGTGACGATGGCCCGAGCCATAACGGCATTTTTGATATGGCGCTTCTGTCGAAGGTGCCAGGCATGCGTTTGCTCGCACCGTCGAGCGCACAAGATCTTGCGCAGATGCTTGAAGATGCAATTTCACTCGCCGACTCGGGGCCCGTTGCAATTCGATATCCGAAAGGTTTGGCGCGTTCAGTTGGTGAGCGCGAAGTTGGCTCGGGTTTGCATGCGCGCAAACTGCGCAACTCTTCTGTGCCTAATGTTTGCGTTTTAGCAATCGGCAAAATGGTTGCTACTGCCGAAAGTGCGGTTGATGCGCTTGCAAGTCGCGGTATCGAGATAACTCTTTACGACGTTCGCAGTTGCGTGCCAGCCGACGAATTGATGATTGCCGATGCGGCTCGCCACTGTGTTGTTGTAACTATCGAAGATGGCATTCGCGATGGTGGCGTCGGCATGATGCTCGCCGATTTAGTGACAAACGCTGAGGGTTCTGTTCATCCCCGAATTGAAGTGTTGGGTCTACCAACGAAATTCACGCCTCAAGCCAAACCATCGGCAATTCTCAAACAACTTGGGCTTGATGCCGAGTCGCTCACTGTCACCCTTGCCGACTTGGCAACGGTCAAAAATTGCTAGACAAAGCGTTGCTTGACGGCGAGCTATCGCTCGCATTGCGAGTGGCAGACGCAGCCGACGCTGTGAGCCTTGCCGGTTTTAACTCGCGAAGTTTTTCTGTGATGCGCAAAGCCGACAAAAGCGAAGTCACAGAAATAGATCGCGCCACAGAAACCGCGATCACAGATATTTTGCGAGCCGTGCGACCCGAGCACAGTGTTTACGGCGAAGAGCACGGCATCGTTGGCCCCGCTGATGCGAAGTTTCAGTGGGTCATTGATCCGATTGATGGCACGAGCAACTTTGTGCGCGGTGTGCCGGTTTGGGCATCGTTAATTGCTCTCGTTTACGACAACGTGCCGGTACTCGGTGTTGTTTCTGCGCCGGCGATGGGCATGCGATGGTGGGCTCACGTCGCGAGCGATGCGTTTTTTAAAGGAGCCCAACTACGCGTGAGCGAGATCGCCGAATTACGAAATGCGAGTCTGAGCATCACCGTCAACAAGTATTGGCATGACCTTGACCCAGACGGCATGTTAGAAAACCTGCAACGCAGTGTTTCGCGTGTGCGTGGCTATGGCGACTTTTGGCAACACATGCTTGTGGCACAGGGTGCTATCGATATTGCGATCGACTCGATTGGTTTGGCGCCGTATGACATTGCTGCCCTCGTGCCGATTGTTCAACAGGCTGGCGGTCAGTGTTCTGATCGTCTCGGCGAAACTAATTGGCGTGCAAACTCGCTAGTCACGTCAAACTCACTTCTCCACGCCACAACCCTCGCCCACCTACCAAAATAATTTTCGCAATTCGTGGCGCGCAGTTAACTCATCGCTCGCGTGTTTCAGCCCGCTTCTAGCGCAGTACGAACCAGAAAATTGCGGCGATGGCGAGAAGTACTGGCAAAGCGCGTTTAAGAATTGGCAGCGCGAGCGACAAACCAGTCGAGCCCAAGAGATTAAGCGGCGCATTCTCGGCCGCGCTTGCAACTTCTTTTGCCGGCACGTCGGCGGTACTTGCAACTTCTTGTGCCAGCACTGTCGACTCGAGATTGACGACAAACTGCTTCAGCAATTTGTCGCTGACATCGGCAAGCGCACCACGACCAAATTGGGCAATCTTGCCCGTGATCGTGAGATCTGTATTCACCGTGCAACGCGTCGTGTTGGCGTCAACACTTTCAAGTTGCGCAGTGATAATTGCCGAAGCATTGCCCTTGCCGGTCGAATCACGACCCTCGCCCTTCAATACCGCACGATGTGCGGCGTCGTTGCGCTCTTGAAAGATCGCCTGACCGCCAAACTTGGCCACGATCGGTCCGACCTTGACGGTCACGTGTCCTTTATATATGTCGCCTTCAATGCTGGTTAAAGTCGCACCTGGCAAGCACGGCGCGATTCGTGCCAAATCAGTCAGCGTCGCCCACGCAACATCAATCGGCGCCTTCACTTCAAACGCATTGTTAATTTCCATGTTGCTCCCTCTCGCTTAAGACTACTTCAGTCGCAAACGATGAATAGCGCGAGCAATTAGCATCTGCGAGGTGAATAAGTATCGGGAACAGTTCAGCCTTGACCCGCAAATTGTTTATCTAAATCACGGATCTTTCGGTGCCGTACCAAAAATCGTCGCACAAGCTCAACGC
>Ga0214923_10003372_pt1 | contig 20052 bp, 22 predicted proteins | sample LL1510_MetaG_FD_177993 | JGI IMG/M metagenome (GOLD analysis project Ga0214923, IMG submission 177993) | Freshwater microbial communities from Lake Lanier, Atlanta, Georgia, United States - LL-1510 | ecosystem: Environmental > Aquatic > Freshwater > Lake | place: USA: Georgia | collected...
TTAAAAAGTTATTAATTCTATTTCGAAATTTAAATTGAATTTATAAAAATGGGAATTAAATATGAGAGAAATATTGAAAATATAATTTTTTTCATTTTTCTCTCTTTTATTAAATTTAAAAAGTTATAAATTATATTTTGAAATTTAAATTGAATTTATAAAAATACCAATTTTTATATGAGAGAAATATTGAAAATATAATTTTTTTCATTTTTCTCTCTTTTATTAAATTTAAAAAGTTATAAATTATATTTTGAAATTGAAATAGAATTTATAAAAATGGGAATTAAATATGAAAGAAATATTGAAAATATAATTTTTTTCATTTTTCTCTCTTTTATTAAATTTAAAAAGTTATAAATTATATTTTGAAATTTAAATTGAATTTATAAAAATACCAATTTTTATATGAGAGAAATATTGAAAATATAATTTTTTTCATTTTTCTCTCTTTTATTAAATTTAAAAAGTTATAAATTATATTTTGAAATTTAAATTGAATTTATAAAAATACCAATTTTTATATGAGAGAAATATTGAAAATATAATTTTTTTTATTTTTCAATTTTCTCTCTTTTATTAAATTAAAAAAGTTATAAATTATATTTTGAAATTGAAATTGAATTTATAAAAATACCAATTTTTATATGAGAGAAATATTGAAAATATAATTTTTTTCATTTTTTCTGTCTTTTATTAAATTAAAATAGTTATAAATTATATTTCGAAATTGAAATTGAATTTATAAAAAATACGAATTATATATATGAGATAAATATTGAAAATATAATTTTTTTCATTTTTTCTCTCTTTTATTTAATTAAAATAGTTATAAATTATATTTCGAAATTGAAATTGAATTTATAAAAATACAAATTATATATATGAGAGAAATATTGAAAATATAATTTTTTTCATTTTTCAATTTTCTCTCTTTTATTTAATTAAAAATTTATATATGTGAGAAAAATAAAATTAAATATATTAATATTCTTATTTTATTTTTAAATTCTTTTTTTTTATTATTTCATTTATATTTATATTTCTTAATATATATTAAATATTTATTACTATTATTATTAATTATATATCATATGAACCCTATTATTATTAATAATAAAGATATTATTGACTTCTACAATAATAATACACACCTTAATATTGAAACCATCAATTTATCTTTTATTAATATTATTAAAGAACTCGGTTCTGACATCTCTAAAACTTTAAATAACACATTATTAGGTGAAATTTTCAGTAATGTTAAAGATATTCAAAATAATATATCTTCATTATCCGATAATATATTTATTAAAATCTCTCAAAATAATATTCAATTCTTAGATAATATTAAACTCATCCTTAATTATAACTCTTCCTCCAATTTTGAAAAATTAACTTCACTTTCTAATAATTATATTAAAGAATTCATTTCTAATATTAATACTATTATTCCTAATTGTAATAAAGAACTTATTAATACTCTTGATTCTAATATTAAGCAAGAAATTCAAAAATCCATTACTAATTTATCCAATAATAACAATAATAAAGAATTCTTATCCACTATTGAAAATAAAATTATTTCTATGCAACAACCTATTTTTAATTTTATTAATACTCAAAATGAGAGTATTTCCAAAAAATTAACTTCCATTAATGACGATAAAAATAATATTCATAAAATTATGAATGATCTAAATTCTTACTTAAATAAATATCAAAATAATTCTTCTTTTAAAGGTAATATATCTGAACAAAAACTATCCGATATTTTAAATAAACTTTATAAAAATGCTAATATTACTGATTCTAGACACAATAAAACCGCTGGTGACTTTATTCTTTCTCGTAATAATAAAGATGATATACTTATTGAAAATAAATATTATGAATCTCAACACGTCCCATCTGAAGAAATCACTAAATTTATTAGAGATTGTATCTCTCAAAATATGCATGGATTAATGATTAGTCAAAAAACTGGTATTTCCAAAAAAGATAATTTCCAAATTGATATTCAAGATGGTATTATTCTTGTTTATATTACTTATGTTGATTATAATTCCGATATTATTTCTGCCGGTATTGATATTATTGATAATCTCTCTCCCAGAATTAAAGAAATTGAAAATAATAATCAAGATGGTATTATTATTGAAAAAGATATGTTAGATAAATTTAATCAAGAATATCAAACTTTCTTAAATAAAAAATTAATCGCTATTAATAATCTTAAAGAAAATTACAAAAAAACTTTACAAGATATTGAAAATTTATCTACACCTAATATTTCTTTATATCTTAATACTAAATATAATTATCTTCCTAATAATTTACATAATTGTCCTTTATGTGATATGGTATTCCCTACTATTAAAGCACTTAACGGACATAAAAACGCACATCTTAAGAAAAAAAAAAATAATGAAACTTAAAATATTTATTATTCTTAAAATATTTATTATTCTTAAAATATTTATTATTCTTAAAATATTTATTATTCTTAAAATATTTATTATTCTTAAAATATTTATTATTTTTATTTTCGTTTCATTTAGCATATCTTTTTATTTTTTATAATTTAAATGGAATTATCTGTATTAACTGTCTATCAATCTCCTTTTAAAAAATTTAGATATGGTAAAGATTTTGATGGTGGTTATGTCACTGCTAAAATTCCTAATCTTGTCTATGACCTTTTTATCGGTTGCGGTATTAATGATGACATTTCTTTTGAAGAAGATTTTCTTAAAGAATACGATTATCTTAAATGTCATCTTTTTGATGGTAATATTCAAAAATTACCTGAAATTACTGGTAACCCCTATAATTTGATTTTTACTAATAAAAATATCGCTCCTTATAATGATGATAAAAATACAAATTTACACGAATTAATTGATAAATATAATAATATTATCTTGAAAATGGATATTGAAGGAGCTGAAATTAACTGGTTGAATTCTTTATCTTATCAACATATGAATAAATTACAACAAATCGTTATTGAATTTCACAACCCTTTTGGCCCATGCGAAAATCAAATATTTAAAAAAATTAATCTTACTCATTATTTAATACATTTCCACGCTAATAATTGTTCTTGTGGAGTTATTAATGTTATTAATTATATAAATGTATCAGTTCCTGTAGTTTTTGAATGCACTTACGTCCATAAAAGACATTTCTCTACACCACCACTCTTAAATACCGAACCTATTCCTTCAAGTATTGATATGAGAAACGTCCAACAAGAACCTGAAATCAATATTAATTATCCACCTTTCGTTCATCCTAAACCTTTTTTCTTCTTTTAATAATTTTATTTAAAAAAATAAAATTATTATTTTTAAATATATTAATATTTAATTTTTATTTTTATATTCTTTTTTTTATTTTTTAATATTTAATTTTTATTTTTATATATATTAATATTTAATTTTTATATATATTAATATTTAATTTTTATTTTTATATTCTTTTTTTTATTTTTTAATATATTAATATTTAATTTTTTTATATATTAATATTTAATTTTTATTTTTATATTCTTTTTTTTATTTTTTAATATATTAATATTTTATTTTTTAATATATTAATATTAATTTTTTTATATATTCATATTACTTGGTTTATTTCAAATGGTGTATCTTCTGTATTAAATTCATATTTTGATAATCCAAATAATGACGGATTTAATACAAATGGCGTTATTATATGCCCTATTATTATTGAAAATAAACTATTCACTATATACACATTATAACAATTTATATAAAAATATATAAATATAAATAAATTTAAATATATTATCATCAATCCTAACTGTTTTCTCTCATCTATTATTATCTTTATTAATATATTCTTTAAATTATCCGTCTCTAAACTTTTTATTGTTGAACCCCACGATATCTTTAAATCTAATAAATGACTTATTAATCCTATAAATATTGGAAATGATATACTCGAATAAAATAATAAAAAAAATATTCCTGAATAATACTCTTTTATTAATGATGGCTTTATATTCGAATTCTCCGAACTTTTTAATCTTATCTTTAATATATATGTCACCATCGGATTTAATACCGCAAATATTAATGTTAAAAATATAAATCCATAAAATACATCATAAAATATTATATCCCATTCCTTAAAATAACAAGACACTATTAACACTATTGGACTTAATATTATCGATGAACCTATACTAAAATAACTCATTAAATAACCATATATTAATACCCTACTCGTCCAAACTACCTCTTTCGATAATATAAATTCTTTAAATGATTTCGTTACTATTCCTTCCTTCCTCCAACTTTTTATCGGATTTAATAATATCTCCGACGCACCATACGCAAATTTACTATATTTTACCATCTCATCTTTATATGTTAATGATACACCCTCCCTAAACTCACTATTCGCATAACATATATATCTTCCATAATAACCTTTCGCATTCAATCTTAAACATAAATCAAAATCCTCACTTACCCTATTCTCCGACCAATACTCTACATATCCCTCTCTATTTTTTATATTTGTCACCTCCATAAATGCCGATGTTCTTATCATTATATTATGCCCTATTAACGGACATATATCTCCATTCCTTGTTGTCACCCTAAATATTATATCATACAAATTTATCGTAAAATGTGATATCATCCTTGAAAAATAATTCTGATTTGACGACTCTAATGGTAACGTATAGTTCTGAGTATAAGCTAATTTATCCTCATTCTCAAATTCATATATTATTATATTCATAAAATTTACTGGTATTATTGAATCCGAATCTATTAATACAAAATACTTACCTAAATGTATATCTCCACTACTTATTAATTTATTTTTATCTATATCTATATCTAATAATACATTCGTCCATCTATTTCTTTTCTCTTTTTCCTTATTCTCTTCCTTATTCTCTCCCTCTATCTTATTTAACCACGCATTTATATTACTCGCTTTTTTAAATCTACCTTTTCTATTCTTTATTGAACGAGCCGTAAAACCTATATTATATTTCTTATAATATAATATTCTCTCCAATACTAATTCATTCTCATTTATTTTATTTATATCATCATTCAAATATTTCATTATTCCATCATCACTACTATATTACATTTTCCTCCTTTTCTTTTATACATCTCCCTCGCTTTTATACATGACCTTAATGTCGGACGTATCACCTTTCTAAAATCCTCATCATATATCGGTATGTTTATTGTTATATCTGGATTATTTATCTCCTTCTCTTTATATCTATTCGTATATGAATAATATTTACTATTCGTTAATAAATATTTTGAATTTAATAATAATAAACTTATATTCGTTATTACAAAATTTACAGGAAATAATAAAAAACTTATCATTATTGGTATTGTTATTATATTTACTATTATCCACATCTTTCCATTCATCATTATTATTATTGTCTCATATATACGAATTATTGATATACTTATCAATACTAATAATGTTAATATTGTTGTATAAAATGATAACATAATATAATATAAATTTATCTATATTATATTATATTATTATTCTTTTTATATTACTTTTATACTCTTGATGAACCCGTCGTTTCTATTCCTGTATGTGATGCCGTCGTTTCTATTTCATTCGTTTGCATTCTTGTTGTTGATGCCGTCGTTTCTATCTCTACATTTATTGGTTCCGGCTCAAAATCTATCTCATTATTACAACATATTATTCTCCTACAATGTAATTTACTTATACACCCACTTAATGAACTTATTAATGTTACTATCGTCTCTACTAATGTTATTATTGTTGCTATACTCGCCATTTATCTATATATTTAATATATATATTTTTTTTTATTATTTTTATATTTATATATTATAATATTATGTTACATTACCATAATTGGACTTATTTAATCGATTTTTATGATTATTTAGATAATGATTTCATTATTTATAATCATAAATTATTTAATCTTAAAAATATTCATCTTAAAACTTTTTATCATTTCTATTTCTTAAATAATTTCTCCTATAATTCTAAACAAACTATTTTTGATTTATATTATATATTTAAATATAATCATCCTTTATTTCAATCCATTTTATCACAAATTGATACTCTCATATTTGATATTAATAATATCAAATTCAATTCTAAAAATGACTTTAATACATATTTCACTCGTAATTTTGATTTTATACTATTCGATTTTTTATTATAAAATATTCTTCATTCTTCATTTTTATTATATTATATATTATATATTATATATTATATATTATATATTATATATTATATATTATATATTATATGTCTTATTTTGTATATTTTATACTATCCACTAATGGATACACTTATATCGGAGCTACTAATAATTTAAATAAAAGAATTAGACAACACAATAAAATTATTAAAGGCGGCGCCGTTGCTACTTCTAATAAAGTTAATAATGGAGAAATTTGGACTTATGTTTGTTATGTTGAAAATTTCCCTTCTTGGAATGAAGCTTTAAAATTCGAATGGCGATGGAAACATATTTCCAGACAAATACAAAAAAATAAACCTTTTATTACACCTTATGATAAACGTATCGAAGCTTTAAATACTTTATTATCACTTGATAAACCCACTTCTAAAGCTTTATTATATTCTGAATGGACACATAAACCTAATGTTGTTTTCTTATAATTATATTAATTTTTATATAATTATAAATTTTATTTTATTAACGAAATAATATATTTTGTAAATGAGGATGCATATTTTGCGGTATTTGATTTAAATCATTTATTATTACATGCTGCATCGTTACACCATTCATTACTTGACTTATCGTTTCTATTCTTTGTCCATTATGTATTTGTATATTTGATGTTCTTATCACATTATTCGGATGCATATTTCCAAAACTTATATGTATATTTGAACTTTCTAAAGGTATTCCCATTTGTTGAAAACCTATATTTGAAAAATTCATATTCATCTCTTTAAATAATTGATTAAATAATTCATGCGGATTTACAAAATTCATATTCGAATTTTTAAACATCTCTTTTTCATTATATTTATCTTTATTTGTTAATATCTCATACGCTTCCGCTATCTTTTTAAATTTTGTTTCCGATTCCTCTTTATTATCTGGATTCTTATCTGGATGATATTTCATAGCCATCTTTTTATATGCCTTCTTCACTTCATCATCCGTTGCATTCGTCTCTAATTCTAATATTTTATAATATTCTTCAAACATATTATATTTAATATATTATTATTATATTTATATTTAAATATTTTAAAAAAATATTTAAATATTATTTTATAATTATTATATATTTCTCTTTTTAATCATTTTTTATATAAAAAGCTTTCTGTCTTACTATAGGTAAAGGTATCGGTATATCCCACGTCGCATTTTGACGCGTTATTTTTACTGGTTCTAATAATTCTTCCTTTCTTTTCTTTAAATCTAATTTCTCATCTCTTTGTTCTGAATTCTTTCTCTTTATTTTTAACATATTATATTATTATTATTATTTTTTTATATTTTTTTTTTATAATTATCAATTTTTTATTTATTTATTTATTTTTATTATTCTCTTTTTTATTTATTTATTTTTATTATTCTCTTTTTTATTTATTTATTTTTATTATTCTCTTTTTTATTTATTTATTTTTATTATTCTCTTTTTTATTTATTTATTTTTATTATTCTCTTTTTTATTTATTTATTTATTTATTTATTTATTTAAAACCATTCTCATATATTTATTTATAATTATATGGATAATTTATTAATTCCATCTTATAATTCTATTTCTAATAATTCTAATAATTCTAGTAATTCTAATATTTCTAATAATTCTAATTATTATGATATTGATATTTCTAATAATATTCTAGAATTACAAAATAAAGGATATACTATTATTCCTAATGTTTATAATGAAGAAGAAATTACTGAATATAAAATGGAATTCTTTGAATGGTATTATAATGTTCCTTATCTTAATTATTTACATTATATTATCGACTTTAATGGAATCTTTAAACATCATCAAGTCGGTCATCAAAGATTCGCTTGGTTAGCTAGAACTAATCCTAAAATTATTAATATTTTTAAAAAAATATGGAACACCGAGGAACTTATTACTTCATTCGATGGTTGCTGTTATTACCCATCTAATCATACCGAAAATGAAAATTATTGGACACATACCGATCAATCTCCTTTAAAAGAAGGTTTAAATTGTTATCAATCCTTTTTAAGTCTCACTAATAATTCTAGAAGAACCTTTATCGTATATCAAAATTCTCATTTATTACATCATTCCTATTTTAAAAATATGAATATTCAAGAAAATAATGATTTCTGTATTATCGACCAAAATTATATTAATCAAATATCTAAAACTAAAACTTATATTCAAGTTAATGCCGGCGATTTAGTTATTTGGGATTCTAGAACTTTCCACCAAAATTGTTGCGAATCTAATGAAGAAAGACTTATACAATATTTATGTTATTTACCTAAAAATCATATTCTTAATACCGACAAAGAACAAGAAAAAAGAAAAATATTATTTCAAAATTTAAGAACTACTAGTCATTGGGTTTATCCTATGCGTCCTATACCAGAACAACCTAATTATTATAATTATAATAATAAAGGTAATGAAATATATATTGACTATAATATATTAAAAAAACCATACTTGGACGATTTATTACCCGATATATATAAATTAATTTAAATATTTTTTTACTATCTTATATTTTATATTAAATATTTAATTATATCATATATATATATATATATATTAATGTCCTATATTAATTTATTAGATTATAAAATTAAATTACTTGAAAATGATATCCTTAAACTTCAAAATTATATTAATATTAATTATAATATTAAACTTATTGATTTTAATATTAAACTTATTGATTTTATTCATTATAATAATATTAAAGAAATCGATATTCAAAAAATTAATACTAATAAAATTTTATATTTTAATAATTATAATAATTATAATCTTCATATTCCTTTTTTAGAAAGACAAAATGCCTTCTCTTTATAATTTTTTTTATTTTATTAAAATTGATTTTATATATTAAAAAATAATTATATTATTATTATGAATTATATTCAAAATAATAATACACCTTCTCTTAATTATACTCATAATCTTAATATGAATCAAAATCTATTTAAAGAAAATACAAATATTACTCAAAATCTAAATAATTATAATATTAATGAAAATCTATTTAAAGAAAATACTAATATTACAGATAATCTTAATATGAATGAAAATCTATTTAAAGAAAATACTAATACTACAGAAAATAAACATAATTCTGATATTAATGAATTAATTTATGTTAAAAATGTATATGAAGAAATCGCAGAACACTTTAATAATACTAGAATATATAAATGGAAATGGGTTATTCAATTTCTTGAAAAATTACCACCTTATTCTATTATTTATGATTTAGGTTGTGGTAATGGTAAAAATATGAATTATAATAATTTAAATTTTATCGGTATCGATAATTGTGAAAATTTTATTAAAATTTGTAATAATAAAAAATTAAATATTATTAATTCTAATATTTACAATTTACCTTTTAAAAATTATTCAGCCGATGCTATTTTATGTATCGCAGTATTCCATCATCTTTCTACTCTTAAAAATAGAATTAAAACTTTAAAAGAAATTAAAAGAGTTTCTAAACCTAACGCTCTTATTTTATTATCTGTATGGTCTTTTTGTCAACCTACTAAAACCCGCAGAAAATTTAATAATTATGGTAATAATATTATTTTATGGAACAATTTTGGAAAAATATATGAAAGATATTATTATATATTTAAACTTGATGAACTTAAAGATTTATTTAAACAAGTTGGTTTAACTATTTTAAATTATGAATATAATTTTGGTAATGAAATATTTACTTTAATTAATACTGAAAATTAATATTTTATGAGAGAAATATTGAAATTTTTCATTTTTCATTTTTCTTTTTTCTCTCTTTTATTAAATTTAAAAAGTTATTAATTCTATTTCGAAATTTAAATTGAATTTATAAAAATGGAAATTAAATATGAGAGAAATATTGAAAATATAATTTTTTTATTTTTTATTTTTTCTCTTTTATTAATTTAAAATAGTTATAAATTCTATTTCAATATTTAAATTAAATTTATAAAAATGGAAATTAAATATGAGAGAAATATTGAAAATATAATTTTTTTCTTTTTTCTCTCTTTTATTAAATTTAAAAAGTTATTAATTCTATTTCGAAATTTAAATTGAATTTATAAAAATGGAAATTAAATATGAGAGAAATATTGAAATTTTTTCATTTTTCTTTTTTCTCTCTTTTATTAAATTTAAAAAGTTATTAATTCTATTTCGAAATTTAAATTGAATTTATAAAAATGGAAATTAAATATGAGAGAAATATTGAAAATATAATTTTTTTATTTTTTATTTTTTCTCTTTTATTAATTTAAAATAGTTATAAATTCTATTTCAAAATTTAAATTGAATTTATAAAAATGGAAATTAAATATGAGAGAAATATTGAAAATATAATTTTTTTATTTTTCATTTTTCTCTCTTTTATTAAATTTAAAAAGTTATTAATTCTATTTCGAAATTTAAATTGAATTTATAAAAATGGAAATTAAATATGAGAGAAATATTGAAAATATAATTTTTTTATTTTTCATTTTTCTCTCTTTTATTAAATTTAAAAAGTTATTAATTCTATTTCGAAATTTAAATTGAATTTATAAAAATGGAAATTAAATATGAGAGAAATATTGAAAATATAATTTTTTTATTTTTCATTTTTCTCTCTTTTATTAAATTAAAAAAGTTATTAATTCTATTTCAAAATTTAAATTGAATTTATAAAAATGGAAATTAAATATGAGAGAAATATTGAAAATATAATTTTTTTCATTTTTCTTTTCCATATTTGGATTGGATTGGATTTCCATATTTGGATTGCATTTCCATATTTTGATTGGATTTCCATATTTGGATTGGATTTCCATATTTGGATTTTATTAATCTTAATTATTTATATAAATAATTAATTAAAGAATAGAATTATATTTATATAAATATTATATTTATGAATTCTATCATTATTGAAAAAATTAAAACTATCATTTTTAATTTTATCGAAGAAGAATATAAACTTTATTTAAAAAATAATAATATTCTTCTTATTAAAGAAAATAATATTGAAAATATTATTAATTTTTTATATGAAAATAATACTAAAAATATTAAAATTAAAATTCGTGAAGATTTAAAAAATGAATATAATGATGATTATCCTAATGCATTAATTGAAAATGTTATTTTAGATATATTTCAAGATAAAACTTTCAATATTAATAAATTAATTCATGAAATTAATTTTATTCAAAATAAAAATTTGTTTATTATAGAACAATTCCCTATTATTAATAATAGTTTAAATTTAAATATTAGCATTATTGATAACTATATTATTATTAATTCCGTTAATATTAAAAATATTTCAGAACATTTAGATTTATACAATACTATTAATCAATTCAAATTTATATATGCTATTAATGATTTAATATTAGAAGAAATCAATAATGAAGACAAAATTAATATTATTAAACAAGAAATACTTAATAAAAATTTTGTTAAATTATATCTCTATTATAAAAAAATTGATAATTAAATTTTTTTATTTCACTTTTCACTTTTATTAATATGCATTTAAATTTTCATATATGTGTCACTCGTTTTAATAATGAAACCTTTAAACAATATAAATTATATAAACAAAAACATAAAATTATTGGATGTATTTATGGTACCCCTATTAAAATTAATAATATTAACATATTACCCTATGATAATATTATTATATTAGAAATGAATAATTCAATTAATAAAATTGAAGGTATTGGTATTATCAAAAATAAAATATATTTTAAAAAATATTGTAATATATTTACCAATCAAAATTATAATAGATACATTTATTTATCCAATTATTATATTAATCATTTTACACTTTATGAAACTTATATTATTAAAAACCTTGAATTTTTATTATTTAAAACTAAACAACATTTTAAAAGAGGACAAGGTATTCAAATATTACCTTCACATATTTTATATAATACTTATTTTAATTATAAACAATTCTTAATTAATCTATATTTATCTCGTTTTAAATATATTAATAAAAATAAAATTATTATTATTAATAATAATACATTCAATTAATATTCATAAATATATTTTATATTTTATAAATAATTTTTTTATTAAAAGAGAAATATTATTTATAATATAATTAATATTAATGGAGATTGATAATTTAAATACTAATATTAATGATTATAATATCGAAGAATTATTTAATCTATTGAATATTAAAGAACCCACACCCGAAAACATTACTAATAAAATTAATATATTAAATAATACATATTTTAAAAATAATTTTAAATTACAAGCTTTCTTTTCCGCCGTTCAAAATAAATTATTAAATAATTTAACTAATGAAAATAATTATATTCAAGATAATTTATTTTTAAATAATAATAATAATATTGAATATCAAAATTATCATAATTTTGATAATGATGAAAATAATGATAATGATAATGATAATGATAATGATGATGAAAATAATGATACTTTTGATAATTTAAATATTATTCATAATAATAAAATTATAGAAACTTTTGATAATTTAAATATTATTCATAATAATAATAATAATAATAATAATAATAATAATAATAATAATAATAATAATAATGAAATTAATCAAAAATTAATAGATATTAATAATCTTAATATTTCTGATAATTTAATATTAACTAAAGATTTAGATATATCTACTGAAAATAAATTAAATACTAATAGAGAAAAAAATGATAGTTATTTTAATAATTATGATTTAATTTCACAAAATCAAGATTATTTGGAAGAAATTATTACATATAATTATTTACATTTTAATACATTATTTAAATCATTTAATAATACTTCATTAACTACACCTATACCAAATACAAATAGTAATTTTGTATTATCTTATCCTGTTAATAATATTACACAAATTAAATTAGCATCTATTAATATAAAAAAACCTCATTTAATATGTAATTGGAAATCTAATAATACTTTTAGTATTAATAAATATAGTATTACATCTAATTATAATTTACCAATTTGTGATTTTAGTCAAGTTATAATAATAGAAGATGGTTACTATGATAATAATACAGATTTAGTTAATTATTTAAATAATAATTATTTTTATAATTCCAATTCCAATAATAATTTTATGAAATCTATAACTTTTTCAATTAATTCTAATTCTAATAAAATTATTTTTGAATTATCTTCTAATTATATTATTACAGATAGTTCATTTGTATATTATTCATTAGATTTTTTATCATATTATACATCTTATTACTCATTAGCTAATATTATGGGTTTTGATAATTATGTTAATACTATTAACACTAATACTTTTAATTCAATTAATTTAAATACTAATAATTTAATAGATTATAGTTATAATCCTTTAACTAATATTATTATTACATCCCCTTATATTTTTTCTAATAATGGAAATAGTGAATTATATTTTTGTTTTGATGAATATCAATCTAATATTAATTTAACTCATAAATTATTTTTAAATAACAATTTATCGACTTTTAAAATATTGGCTAAAATTGATTGTGGTAAAGCTAATAAATACAATAATTATTATATTAATGAAGTCTTTTCATTTAATGATAATAGAAATGATAATATTAGAAAATACGAAGGTGTTATTACATTACAAAATTTTAATATTAATATTATTGATTATTATGGTAATACTATTAATTCTAATTTTAATGATAATTTTACTTTTACATTAGAAGTTAAATTAGATGAAATTAGAATATCGAAAATGAAATAATTTTAAAATTATTAAAAAAAAATAATTTAAAAATATAATATTAATTATAATATATTTCTCTCTTTTTTTAAATTTTAAAAATAATTTAAAAATATAATATTAATTATAATATATTTCTCTCTTTTTTTTAAATTTTAAAAATAATTTAAAAATATAATATTAATTATAATATATTTCATTTTTTTATATTTCTCTCTTTTTTATATTTAAAAAATAATTTAAAAATATAATATTAATTATAATATATTTCATTTTTTTTATATTTCTCTCTCTTTTTTATATTTAAAAAATAATTTAAAAATATAATATTAATTATAATATATTTCATTTTTTTATATTTCTCTCTCTTTTTTATAATTCATTTAATTTTTATTTGAGATTTTTTTTTATATTTAATTAATATATATGTTTAAAATATTAATTAAATATTAATTTTATTATTTATAATAATATGATGTATATCAAAAAATTTTATTATTTTTCCTTTTTATATTATTTATATTCTTCTTTTATCAATTTATATTATTTATTTATTGATTTATTTTATTATTCTAAATATTTTTTATATTTTAATTTTTTCTTTTTCTCTCTTTTTATTAATTCTTTTTACTTTTTTTTATTCAATAATTATAATAAATATTGTTTAAATCTATTATATTTTACTATTAATCTTAATGGTTGTATATTAATTAAATTAATACAATGGTTAAATAATAATATTACCTTATTACAAATTAATCAAAATAATAATAATATTAAAATATACTTATCTAATTTATTCCATAATTTTTATGAAAATTGTAATATACATAATATTAAACATACCAAAAAATTATTTAAAAATGATTTTAATCTTAACTTTGATGATGTTTTTGAATTAGACCTTTCTTTCTCCATTAAATCCGGTTCTATGGCTCAAGTTTATAAAGCCAAATTTAAAAATAATAATTTTAATATATTCAATAATTATAATAACTTTCATAATCTTAAAGATTTTGATATTAATAATTTTATAGCTATTAAAGTTATACATCCTGAAATTAAATATCAAATGATTTTCCCTTTTATTGTTATTAAAATTTATAAATTTATTACTTATAATATTAAATTATTTTATCACATCATTTTCACTTTCGATTCTTTCTTTATTAATCTTAAAAAACAATTCTCTATGTCTAATGAATATAATAATATTAATTATTTTTATAATTATTATAAAAATAATGAATATATTATTATACCTAAACCTATTATTTATAGTCAAAATATTTTAATTATGGAATTTATTGAAGCTTCCGATTTTGAAATGTTAAATGATAATTATATCACTAAACAAAAAATTATTTTATTACTTATTTTATTTATGAAAGATAATTTTATGTTTCTCGATAAATATCATTCCGATTTACATAATGGTAATTGGAAAATTATTAAATACAATAATTTTTATAAACTTGTTATTTATGATTTCGGTTATATTATTGAAAATAATAATTATATGCAAAACTTTTATAAAGAAATTACTTATTTATTTGATACTAATGATTATGAAAAATTAAGTATTTATTTATATAATTTCATTTTAAATAAAAACGATTTTAAAATTGATTTGGAATTTTTTAAATCACAATTTTTAAATTATATTATTATTAATAAAATTAAATATAAAGATATCTCATTACTTATTTATAATTTCTTTTATTATAATAATTATAATCTCGGTGAAAATATCTTTGAACTTTTCTTATCTTTAATATTAATTAAAAAAAATTATGTTACTTATATTCTTTCCCAATATAATGTTTATGACTTTAATTCCAGTATGAACCTTAATCTTATTTATTATACACTTTGTAAAACTTTAAATATATTTCATAATCTTCAATCTTATTTTTTAGAATATTATATTAATAATAATAATGTCTTAATGAAATTTAAATATTCTAATTCTAATTTTGATTTTATTAATTCACATTCTAATAATAATAATAATAATAATAATAATAATATTATTATAGATATTTAAATTTATTTATTATATTTTCCTATACCTTTACATCTTTTACAAACTATATAATCCTTTTTTAATATCCAACCCGTTCCATTACAATTATCACATATTATATCCAAATTATTTTTTTTTATATATTCTAAACATTTTTTTGTATATATTGAATATCTTTTATCAATATTCATTAAATCATTATTTATTTTTAATTTATTTATTAATATTATCTTTTTAAACATTTTTTATATTTTCTATTTTTCTCTCTTTATATTATTTTTTTTTATTTCTATTTCTTTATATTATTTTTTTTATATTTATATTTCTTTATATTATTTTTTGTTATATATTTTTAAAATTGATATTTTTTTTATATATATATAATTTAATATATAATACAATATGGATAATATGAATGAGAACGATATTTATGAATTAAACGATGACATGTTTTACCATTTCTGTTTCTTAATTGATAAAGCAATTACTGATGGTAACCCATCCATTATTCTTTTTGCTATTAATAAATATCAACAATTTATTGAACCAAGTTATATTAAAATGGCTAAAGAAACTTATCAAAATCTTTTATTAGAAAAATTAAATAATTTATCTTTGTAATTTATTATTATTTTTGTATTATTTATTTTTTTTTTCTTTATTCTTTATTTATTCTTTCTTTATACTTTTTTTCTATTTCTTTTTATATAAAAAATTTATTATTTCTTTTTATATAAAAAATTTATTATATTTATTTGCATTCTTTATATATTCTTCTTCCTTTTCACTTAAATTTATAAATTTATATATTTCTTTTTCTCTATCTATTTCCATATTTGGAAACTCTTTTATCTTTGTTATATCTGGTATTAATTCAAATGCATATTTCTCTAAATACCTCATCCTATAATTCGTTGTTGAAAAAATTAATAACGCTAATTTCGTTGATAAAAATAATTGAATCCTTCTTAATTCTTCTATATTATAATCACTCTCTATTATTACATAATTGTCTTTACCACTTATACCATACTCTCCTTTTTCATCCAAATATGGTAATCCATACATTTTATTCGCTAATACTACTTTTTTTACACTTGAATACTTACTTTCCATATCTGAATAATTTATTATTAAATTCGGTCTCTCCTCTGTTTTTGATATTAAACATGTTAATATATTTTTATATTTATACTTATCATCTTTTATATTTGAAACCTTTATCTTTTTACTTATCAAATTCGTTTTATATACTTTTAAATTACCATACATTTCCACATACACTTTTAATTTATTTATTATACTTATACTATGTATCGGTATCGGCTTATTTAATCCTAATTCATACTTTATATATTTTTCCTCTAATTTATCATATATATTTATTTTATTACTTTCCTTCTCTTCATTTTCTATTAAAAAATAATTCGTCGGTATTTGTGCATTATAATTAAATTCCTTTTGACTCTCATCCGTTGTTAAACAATTCAATTTTATTATTCTCTTATTCGTTAATATATTATATAAACCCGCCTTATCTGGTTTTAACCATAATGAAGGTATTATTAAATTTAATAATCCTTTCTCTTTCAATATCTTCAAACTCTTTTTTATAAATTCTACATATATCGTTTTACCATCTTCTTTTTTATTCATCTTTAAATTCGTCGGAGTTTTTATATTTCCATTTATATTATACGGCGGATTACCTATTATTATATCATATTTTTTATCTTCCTCTATTAATAAATAATCCTCTTTTATTATATTTATATCTTCTTTATATATTTCTGATTCTATACTTAAATTATCTTCCAATAATTTTATATGCATCGGATATATCTCTACCATATATAACATTTCTTTTATTATATGTATTCTTCTCTCTCTTATATCTTTTATTTCCTCTTTTAAACCATTTATAAGTCTATTATATACATTTATTATAAATACACCATCCCCACTTCCTATATCTAACCATTTTAATTTGCTATTTTTATAATATTCTTCCGGTATTAAATTTAATATCTTATTCACTAAATTTATCGGTGTATAAACTATTCCATAATTATCCTTATCCTCTTTCGATATTAACATATAATAATTTTATTTATATCTTTTTTTTTTTTTTTTATTCTAAAATATTTCATCTATTAAACCTAACTTTTTACATTTCTTCGCATTCCATATATTCATTCTCATTAAATATATTTCCAATTTTTCATTTGTTATATTTGATTTATTTATTATATTTAATATTACTTCTTTTATATTATTCATATTATTTATATTATTCATATTATTCATATTATTCATATTATTCATATTATTTATATTATTCATATTATTCATATTATTCATATTATTCATATTATTCTCTGTTTGTTTAAAATAACCCCAATAATTTATATTTTCTTTTAATTCTGACATTTTACAAATCGCATTCTTATACATTATCTTATAATCACATAAATTTACTAATAATATACCTGCATCTACACATTCTGTTTCTATTATGGAAAATATATCTATATTTATACTATTCTTAAATATTACAAATTTCTCTAATGCATATATATTTCCTCCTTTTGTTGTCACATGTAAATACAAATGATGGTTTTTTAATTTCTTTTTATTTTCTATATAATATTTTATTATTAATATTAAATTTTCTATCATTTCTTCATTTATAGTTGAATTGAAAATTATATGATTATTACATAATATTATTTTATCACAATTTAATTCATTCTTATACATTTTAAATATCTTCATATCTTTACATTCTTCTATCTCATTATGTAATTTTAATATTTCTATATTTTCTTCTAATTTCCTTTTATTCATATTATTCATATTATTCATATTATTCATATTATTCATATTATTCTTATTATTCATATTTTATTACTGATTTATTTATTAATTTATTTTTATTACCTTTTTTCAGTTATATTATTCTTTTCTTGTTAAATGTATGTGTTTTTTGTTAAATGTTTAAAAAATTGATATTATATTTTTTGTGATAATATACATCATATTCTGTATTAGAACAAAACTCAGCTATGTCACTCAAGTCGATCTACATCCCAGTGCTCAACATCCCCACCACCGGGGATTTCATCAAGAACATATTCAACAACAACAAAGTGGGAATCGTTTCCCACGTTGATTTTGTGTTGAATATCAACAAGAACAAGATTGGCGCTTTCGTACATTTCGAAAGTTTTTATGACAGCGATAAAGCGCTTTCTTTTCAAGATAGCGTAAAAAAAATAGTGGATGACCCAGTCAATACACTTAATCAGTTCAAATTCCAGTACACGAAAGATGGCCGCTATTGGCCTATTTTACCAAACAAGGGTTGCGACCCTACTAAAGTCCATCCGGACTTCAAAAATCTAACAGGCGAAGACGTTTCCAAATTTTTCAAAAGCCAGCTTATTAATAAAAAGCAGGCGTATGAAATTGCAAAAACGAAAGAGCCCGAAAAGACACAGGAGCCTGAAAAAGCTCTTGTCAAGGAGCCGGAAAAGACTCAGGAGCCTGAAAAAGCTCTTGTCAAGGAGCCTGAAAAGACTCAGGAGCCTGAAAAGGCTCTTGTCAAAGAAAAGGCTATGGTTAAAGAAAAATGGTCAGATTGGTCTGACGAAGAACCTGAAAAGGCTCTTCAAAACGAAGACTCGGCAACTTTTGCCGAAATTGTCAAGAAAGACACAAATGTGTCTGAACCACCCCGCTTTAGCGGGAAAATGACAACTTTGTCCAAGACCAAATCCAACCAGCCAACTAAGTTCGCTTCGGCGACTATTGGCAAAACCAAAGGAGTGTGATTTTATTACACTCTACAACATCGCAAACGACTTATGTCGTTGTGAATTTCGCGTGCAAGATTATCACATCTTCCACGCGCTGCATAGTCCAAAATGCTCGATTTCTATCGTGCATAAGATGACTCTGTAGATTTGTGTGTTTCATAAAATACCCTTTATAGGGTAAAAAAAAACAAAAAAAAACAAAAAAAAACAAAA
>Ga0214923_10003373_pt1 | contig 20044 bp, 13 predicted proteins | sample LL1510_MetaG_FD_177993 | JGI IMG/M metagenome (GOLD analysis project Ga0214923, IMG submission 177993) | Freshwater microbial communities from Lake Lanier, Atlanta, Georgia, United States - LL-1510 | ecosystem: Environmental > Aquatic > Freshwater > Lake | place: USA: Georgia | collected...
TGTACCACCGAAGTAGCTGAACCGATCAGTAGTGAGCGTGATGGTTTGTCCAGGTGCTCCATTAGCGGCGATCGTGGCTACAGAAGCCGTGATTTGGGCCGTGGTGGGGGCGTTGGTGGCAGTGGCGGTGTTCATGAACGACACCGCAGTAGCGAAGTTCGTGCCACTCACCCAGGGTCTGCCATCTTTGCCATCCGACTGGGGCTGATAAGCGAGCAACGCTCCAGAAGTGTCAGTAACACTTTGGGTGAAAGCAACAGCAGTATTAGTTTTGTTAGTTAGGGCAGCAAGGTCTGTGGGGTTGCTTCCATTGTTAACCGCATAAATCAGGTCGTTGGCGATGGAGGCCAGTTGAAGTTTGCCGGTATTGATTTGCTGGGTCCAGTAGAGAAGGCCAGCAGAATCAGCATTTCGGCCAAAAAGGTTTAGATAAATTTGGTTTACTTGGGCCTCAACTGAAAGGCCGGAGTTCACACTTTTGAACTCGGGCTGGTCATACATTAGGGCTGCAAATGCCTTGGTCGTGATGCCACTGCTCACCCAATAGGTAAGGCCAGCGGGGTCAGCAGGCCGACCAAAATATGCAACGTAAAGTTGCTGAAGCTCAGAAGAGGTAGCCATGCGTGGAACTTATCAGTTGGGATTTAAGGGATTTCCGCAGGAGCTGCGGTTGCCGAAAACCCGTATGGGTCAGGCTTTTTGTGGTGGGCAAACCCCGCTTTGGCGAGAATTCCCAACAATCACCTCGGAACTATACGGCAAACCGTCATATCAGCAAGCAATTGCAGCGTGTGTCGGGAATTGGCAACAAAAATGAACTTATTTTTCTCAGCTAAGTCCCATTCCAAGATCAATGTTGTATCAATGCTGTTGGCCAGGTAGGGGCAGGTTCTGCCTCAATAAATAAAGGTGCCTAGAGTGCCTCCTATAAAACTGGCAACCCTTCGGTAAGCACGCCCAGGGGCCTAGCGAGGGTGCTTGATTTAGATTGCAAAAGGCAGCGCATTAGCTGTTATCTGAAAACTGAAATCCTGCGTAGACTGGCGAGCAACAGCTTGAAAAGTTTCCGAGAAGGCGAGGTTAGGGGTGGTTGGTGTTCCCCAAAGATATTGCAGAGCCTGCTGATCAGTGATCGAATACTGAGAAGTGATAGTATTTAAGTTGTAGTTGTAGGTCATCACAGTTTCACTAGGCCGTGGGCCAGTAATAGCGGGGTTATCGGTGGAGCTAAACCCAGGCCAGAGGGTGTTTTCAAATGGGTGGTCTAGGCCCAGTGCATGGCCTAATTCATGCATGGCAATAAAGCGGTAAAAGGCGCCGTAGGAGGCACTGTTGGCTCCCAGGTAATCCGTAATAGCGTCTCGATAGGTGGAAATGGTTTGCCAGAAGCCGCCCACCACCCCCTCTGAGCTAATTGGTTTGCTCCTATCGCCGAGAGTGTTGCCGGAACGCACAGGATTGTTGTAAAAAACGATCGTTGCTTCACGGGCATTGCTCACCGGGATGAAGCGAATCGGCAGCACGTGTTGCGGGCCGCTATTGAGGTCGCTAAACAACAACTGCCAAATGCCTTGCTCAGTGCTCGAGAGGCTGTAGGAATCGCCCCCACTATGCAAATAGTAGTAATGGGTATAGCCAAGATCACTGCTATTCCAATTTGGTTTGGCGCTATAACGTGCCCACTCCGAAGTAGAAAAAGTTACCGATCCAGCTGATGCCGTGTAATAACTCAAAGTTGTGGGATCTATCAAACTTTGAGCTTGCCCATTCAATTTGCTGTAACTAGCTGCCAAGTTCTCGGGCAAGCCGGAACGCGCCTGCACCGAAACCAGTGATTTATCTAATTTGGTGCTACTCAGCGGCGTTGTAGTGCCCGTAACGCCGCTTAAAAGCGAACGGCCGCTCAGTAAAGCCGCACCGCTATCCCACGGCAACCACGATTCAGGCTGATAATTAAGCTTAAGGGTAACATTTTCGCTGATCCGATCAGTCCAAGCATTAGCCGCAGATAGTTTGGCGGTGAGGGTTATTGCATCAGCATTACCGAGCTGGCGCGCGGCATAGATCAAATCAACACCCAATGTGGCAATGTTCAAGCGCCCGCTCTCAATGGCGCTTGTCCAATAATCAAGCCCCCCACTATCGCCATTGCGGCCAAACAAATTCAGATATAAGGAATTCACTTGGGCGCGAATATCTTTATTAAGCAGCGTTTGCTGAAATTCTGCCTGGCCATACACCATGCGGCTAAAGGCAGACTGATTGATCCCCTCGGCCAGCCAGTAGCTCAAACCGCCCGGATCAGCAGGCCGGCCGAAATAACATATGTACAGAAGCTGAAGATCGTCGCGAGTTGTCGTCATTCGGTATTAACCCAGCAACAACCCACGCACAAGCTGCTGTTGAGCCGGCAGGCAGTGGTTGATCAAATCGTAGCGCTCAATCACTGAGCGCCTTGCGTTTTGCCGCAAACTGCGATGCTTCTCTGGGTGCTGAATCGCCCCAACCACCGCTGACACCAACGCATCTTGATCAAAGAAATCCACCAATAAACCATTGTGCCCGTGTTGGATTGCTTCCCGCACCGGTAGCGTGTCGCTGCCCACCACAAGGCATTCAGCTGCCATTGCCTCCAGGCAACTCCAACCCAGCACAAACGGATAGGTGAAATACACATGGCAGCTACTGATCTGCAACAGGCTGCGATACACCCCATAGGAAACATTACCTAAGAAAAATACGCGCTCATGATTTAGTTGGCCGGCCACCTCTTCAAAATAAATCTGTTTCCAACTGCAGTTCTGTGGGGCTGCCGCGCCATAGCTAACCCCTTCGCCGCCAACAATCAAAGTTACCAAGTTGGGGCAATGGCGCTGGATCTCGGGCAGTGCCCGCATGAAGCGGTGATAGCCGCGGTAGGGCTCCAAATTGCGGTTAACAAAGGTGAGTACCGAATCAGCCCCATTGAGCCTCAGTGTTTTAGAACCGGAAAGGTCTAAGCTCGCCGCCGGATTGGGCTTAATTAAGCTGGTATCAATACCATCATGGATCACTGAAATCCGATCCTGGCACCAGGCTGGATAAGTAGAAGCCTGAAAGCGTGTGGGCGAAAGCCCTGCTGCCATCTCGTTGAGTCCGAGCAACGCCGCCGCCGATTTGCTGTGCACCCTGGCCTGATCGGTCCAGTTGTTCTGGGCCGAAAACTCGGGATCAAATCCCACATCAAAACCGCTGGCGCGGTAGAAAAACTCCAAAAAATGCAGTTGTGGAATCTGCGGCCAGATTTGGCTAAGAAATAACATTTCACCCCAGCCCGGGTGGCCGATGATTAAATCAGGCTGCCAGCCCTGCTTTTGCAACCTCTCCGCCTGTTCAGCCACGCACTCGCCGCGGATCAATTTAGTTTCGTAGTCATGGGCCCAAGGGTGGGCGGTTGTAGTAGTACCGCGTTGGGGTGTCCAGGTTTGTAGTGGTATGCCCGCCGCTGCAGCCGAAGTTTGCTGGCTCTGCAAACACAACGCTTTTACCTCATAGCCCTGGCGCTGCAAGGCAGGGGCCAAATGTTTAAATTGCCCGGGAAAGTTTTGATGGATAAACAATATCTTCTGCTGCACACCTCCGCTTAAATTGAATAAAGCCATGGCTCCTATAATTTGCGTAGTGAATCGGCCTTATTCTGAAAACCACCGATCAATAATTGCAAGTAAGAAACCTTACGCAGCTTTATATTTGCTGTGAGGCTCATACCAACTTGCAAGGGCAGGCGCTTGCCATCCTTTAACCGCAACCATTGCGTAGACATTGAAATATCAGCAGGGTAGCGATACTCAGGTTTGTTTTGTGCAGGCTCAGGGGGAATAACATCAGAGCCAATACGCTTCACAACACCATGGATAACTCCAAAATCCACTGAAGGGTATGAATCTATAGATATATCAACAGGTTTACCAACAGCCACAAAACCTATCTTACTACTTGGAATCTCAACCTTAGCCTTCAAGAGTTCATATGGAACAATCTTTAGTATCGGTTCCGTTCCCTGCGCTACAAATCCAGGGGATTTGGGCTTTAAATCATAAACAACGCCACTTTCCGGTGCCCGTATTGCTTGATAACGGAGGATATATTCATTTTCCGATATTTGTGCCTTTAGGTCTGCAATCTGACGACGCAATTCACGAATCTGCTGCTGGGTAATAACCTGCTTCCGCTGATCGTCGGCATTAGACATCGCTATCTGACCAATAGTTTCATCTACCTTGCCCTTCTGTTCAAGGTATTGCAACTGGGCAACGCCCCCTTGTTCAGCAAGTTTTTGATAGCGATTCATCACATCGCTTGATAATGCAAGGCGCTTTTGCAGCATATTAAGTTCCCGCTGCGCCAGGGTGGAAGACCTTAGCAATTCATTTTGTTTCAAGGCAAGTTCTTGAAGCTTGAACTGCAAAGACTCTCGATTTCTCTTTAGCTTCTCTGTACTTGATTGGGTATCTAGTTTAATCAGAACTTGACCAGCAGTTACACGCTCACCCTCCTTCACTAAAATCTTATTAGCAACCCCCTGCACAGGCATTTGCACATCTTTAACACTGCCGTAGGGCTCGAGTTTGCCACTGGCAACAACTACTTCTTCAGTTTGCGCAAACGTAAGCCACGCCAATCCAAACAAACTGCCGCCAGCTAATACCCAAGTAATAGCACTAGGCCAAAAGGGTGAAGGCTCCAAAAGCACCTCTTGCTGCTCTGCTTGCACACGTGTTTCTAATTTATTTTGTAAATTAGCTAAGATGCCAGCTAAATTTTGCAAAATAGTGCGGTTGTTTGATGGCTTTTTCATGCAGACTCCTGTTGGCGATATAGGGCGTAGTAGCGACCTTTCATAGCCATTAACTGATCGTGGGTTCCACTCTCAGCAATGCTCCCCTGATGCATCATAATAATTAAATCAACATTTCGAATTGTTGTTAATCTATGGGTAATAAAAAAGACCGTGCAATCTTGCAATGCTGTTTTTAGATTATCGCAAACTCTACGTTCAGTGTCGTAATCAAGAGCGCTGGTGGCTTCATCCATCACCAGCAATTTGGGCGCAGATAATAGCGTGCGGGCGATCGCAAGCCTCTGGCGCTGGCCACCAGATATGCTAGCCCCACGTTCACCAACATCAGTGCTGTAGCCAGCTGGCAAAGCCATAATGAAATCATGGGCGGCTGCTAAACGAGCTGCCTCCACAATTGCTTCACTTGATGCATTTGGGTCGGTTAGTGCAATATTTTCACTAACGCTACCAGCAAATAGCAATGAGTCTTGCGGAACGATGCCGATCTGACGGCGCAAAGAATATAGCTCAACTTTTGAAATATCGTAACCATCAATCTTGATATTTCCCGATTGCGGATTATACAACCTCGGTAACAATTTCATTAATGTACTTTTGCCGCTTCCACTTTGCCCCACCACTCCAACAAATGTGCCAGCTGCAATATCAAGGCTCACATGACTCAGCACTTCCGGTTGGGAGGGGTCAAAACGAAAGCTGATATCATTAAATTGAACATGGCCTTCAATCGAAGGAAGCGGGATATTTGCCTTATCTTTTTCCGAAGACTCTTGGGGCGTATCAACAATATCAGCTAGTCTTTCAAAGGAAACTCGCATTTCCTGCAGGCTCTGCCAGATATTGCTCAGGCGCAGCAGCGGCTGCGTTACATAACCAGAAATGATCCTGAAGGCAATTAGCTGGCCTAAAGTAATTTGTGATTGCAACACCAGCACAGCGCCGATCCACAACACCAGCAGCTGGGATAACTTTTGAAGAACATTAGAAGTTTCGTTCAGGGCTGTAGCAGTTAGGGTCTTTTCAAAAGCTCTAGAGATGAATGCGGTGTAGCGATCCTGCCACTTCCAGCGGCTGATCATTTCAACATTTTGTGCCTTAACCGTTTGAATACCTGTTAATACCTCCACAAGGTGACTTTGGGTTTTGGCATTTTGCTGGGTAACATCCCGGGTTTGGCGGCGGAACAACGGCGTACCAATCAGTATCAACAACACTTGAATAGGCAATACAGCAAGGGCTACCAGGGTTAACAACCAGCTATAGGCCACCATCACCACGATGTAAATAGCTGAAAAAGCCGCATCTAAGATCGTGGTAAGCCCTTGGCCTGTGAGAAAGTTGCGGATCTTTTCGAGCTCTGCCACACGGCTAGAAAGTTCACCCACAGGCCTGTTGTCGAAATAGCCCAATGGCAACCGCAACAGATGGTCAATCACCTGCGCGCCCAAGCGGGTATCAATCCGGTTTGTGGTTTCAGTGAGAAGAAAAGTGCGTAGGCTTCCCAGCACCGATTCCAGAATAGTTACTACAACCAGGCCAAAACCAAGCACCTGCAATGTATCAAGGCTGCGTTGAGATATAACTTTGTCGATGATTACCTGAATCAGCAATGGATTAGCAAGGCTGAAAAGTTGAACAACAAATGATGCAAATAAAACCTGAAAGAAAATACCCTTATAACGACGCAGGGTTGGTAGAAACCAACTGAATCCAAATTTCTGCTCCGGTGTGCTTGCTGTTTTTTCCATTTGCAACAGCGGTATGCCCTCGGCAAACACCTCCGCCACCTCATTTGGGCTTACTTCTACCCAGCCTTGGGAGGGAGATGCCAACAGCAAACCATCCGCACCACTGCGCCGCAGCAGGGCAAAACCGCCTTGCCAAGGCAGGATCGCGGGCACCTGCAGCCGGGTGCAAAGCTCAGGCTTAATCAAAACACCGCTCACATTCAGCCCGAGCATCGCGGCCAGCCCGCCATAGAGTTGCAGATTGGGTTCTGTTCCACGGCGCTGTACATCGCGAAGCACCTTCTCCAATGCATCGCGGCGAAACGGTAGATCTAAATCAGCACATAGCATTTCGAAGCAGGCCATCCCCTCTTGCACCACCCCCTCGCCGCGAATCAGGGTTGCTGATTTAAGTGCCGCGCGCTGGCCAAGATCCAGGCTGCTGGCCACCGGCAAAGCCGGGGCTGCAACCGCAGCGATGGGATCTAGGGCAGCAACGCTCTGGGCCGGTGCAACGCCATTTAACTCAGGCAGGCAGGTGATCTGCTCATACAAGGCTTTTGGCAAGCTAACCATCCGTAGCGGCAGGGCCCCGGAACGGGCCGGCCTTGGTTGATCCGGCTGCAGGGCAGTGCCTATTTGCAAGCCAGCTTCATTAACACTGCCCACAAGCAGGGTGGAATCGGGATTGGCCTGGCCAACTGGGGCAGCTGCTGGCAGCAATTGAGCTTGTTTTAATACCGCCTGGAAGCAACCCGCAAACGACAGATCACTGCGCTGGGATTGGCGAAACAAGCTCTCGGTTAACGCAGCCACTTCAGCCGGAAACAGATGCGACTCGCACCAATGGGCAAAAGGCGCAGACTCCTGGTAAACCGTTATTAAAGCTTTATCGGGAATTGTTAAACCAATGAGCTCGGTAGACGCCGATACCGCCTCACAGGGATCCCCGCGCAGAAGGGAAACGAGGCCCACCAGTGCTCCCGGTTCAAGAGTTCCTAGGGTTTGAAGCTGACCGGTGGCGGTGCTCACCAAACGAGCCCGGCCCTGCAGGATCAAAATCACCTGGTTAGACAGCACCTTTTGATCAGAAAGGATTTGACCCAGCTGGTAGCGCAGCAGCATCGCCTGGGACTCCAGCTGGGCAAACTCAGCCTCCGAGAGCAGGCTGAACGGCTCGAGTTTGCGCAGGGTTTGGGCGGCTGTATCGGGAATCACGCGTTTGTGGTGAGGAGGGGGGCGGGCTTCAGGAGCGTTGCTAAAACGGCAGAAGCTCTTAGCTGCACGTCTGCTTCAAAAAGTTCCTGCTCCATTTGTAAGCGGGTTGTATCGTCTAACACAGCAGGGATGCGTGACTCTAAGCGCACAACCAGAAACAACCCTTCAACCTGGATAGGAGGATTTACCTCACCTGGGGAAGCAGTGCGCAGCAGCTCGCGCAGAACTGGATGGGCCTTAACCATCGGCGCAGGTCCGATAATTCCACGGGTAGTTTTCTCATGGCCATCTGAAAACTCACTGGCCAAGCTACCGAAGCTGGCCTCACCACCTGCAATTCGCAAAAACAGTTCACTGGCTAAACCGGGGTCTTTAACGCGCAACAGGCTATAAACCACAGCATCAAGATCCGCTTTACGGTCTAGGAAACGGGCTTCAGCCTTAGGGCCATACTGCTCCTGGCTGTATTTACGTACTCTTTGGGGCAACGTGAATTGCCAGATTGCCTCTTCAAGATCTAACCCCTGGGCTACAAAGTGTTCTGTTAAAGCCTCAACTGATTTGTGGCCCAGCTGCTTAGCGAGCGCTTCAAGGGCAGCTTTTCGCTCCTCTTCGCTCAGTAAAATCGATTCAACCAGGTCTGAACGCACCCAACGCACAACTAGTTCCTGCAAAAGGCCATGGCGGCGCAACAGGGCTTGCACATCAGCCGATAAACCAGAAGGCTGCACAACGGCTTAGCAAGTGGGGTATTAATAGCAGCATCCTGCTAACAACCAATACGGGAAAACGTACCTCGGAACAAGGCAACGGTTAGCAGTTCACCAATGAGGTCATGATCCCATGCAATCGCAGGCCAATATCCCTGAATTGGTGCTGTTCACGCCAGCTTTTGGCCTGCTGCTGGATCTGCTCAAACGATCGCTCCCTACGCCGCGCCTGGCGCAGCAGCAGGGCAATCCCATCCGCAAGAGCCTCCCCAGTGGTGCCCGGAAGCTGATGGGTAACACGGCTAACATCTTCAAAAATCGCTAACGGCGTTACAGCCACTGGTGGTCCGGCAGCTAAACCGTGGCGAACAGCAGCGCTCGATGATTCCTGGGTTTGTTGATATGGATAAACGATCAAATCAGCCTGCGCTAGCAAACTCAAGCTATTGGCATCGCTTTGATAAGCCGTATGCAAGCCTATCTGGCGGCAAAGCCCCAGGCTGGTAATTCGCTGCTTCACTTCAGCGATCATCATTGTGGAAAGCGTTGAGGGGTATTTTGCGTTGTACATATCCAGGCGCAGCGACCAACCCAAATCCAGCAGCTGCTTCACAGCGTCAATGAGCTCGAGCAGGCCTTTGTGGGGTAAACAAAAGCCGTAACTAGCAATCCGATGGCGGTGCTTCAACCCTGTCTCCACTCGCACGCTCCGGTGGTGTGGCAACGGCGAGGCCGGCAAGCCATGGGGGAAAAGCGCCACATTGCTCTGAAGCCCTAAATCCTTAAGGCGATTGAGATCAGCTGGGCTGTGCACCAGGATCCTGTCGCAACAGGCCAGGGCATCCACCAGCAGTTGCAAGCGCTTACCAGGTTGATCAACAGGGTCGAGGGTGCAGTGCATGATCACAATCAACTTGATCTGGCGCTGATGCAGCCGCAGCAATAGTTGGCTTAAACTATGCAAATCAAAAAAGCCGTAGTTGAACTGCAGCACCAAACCGTTCAACTGGGCATCTACAACCTCCTGCTCAAGCCGCATCAGGGAATCATTGTTGGCATGCCAGCAGCGCCGCACTGAAGGCCCATCCAGCGTGAGCGGTTCACCGCCATGGTCGGCAAAAATCGGCGCTTGCGGATCAATCGCCTCAACCAACTGCCGCGCATAACTGGCAATGCCACAACGCACATTCCAGGTGGTTACCCAACCAAAACGGGGCTGGAGCCTGCAAGGTGAAGCAGCGATGTGAGCCACCGATCGCTCCAACCGCTCCGCCACATGGGACCACTGATATTTACGTTGCAATAACGCCTGCGCTGCCTGGGTTTTGACCAGTAGTTCATCAGGCTCGGCTTGCCAAACACGGCGCAACAAGCCGGCGAGATGTTCAACATTTGGCTTAGCCCACACCGAAGACCACTGGCCAAAGTGTGTTTGGGCCCACTCAAACTGAAAATCAATCAGCCACGCCGTGGATTCATTGCAAAAATCGAGCTGGCCGCCCCAGGCGGTGGTGATCACCGGCAGTCCCAACTGCATCGCTTCAGCCAGAGGTAACCCGAATCCTTCGGCTTTGCTTGGAGCCACCAAGGCCTGGGCTTGGCCATACAAAAAGCGCAATTGGCCGTCGCTGAGCTCGTCCTGCAGAACAACCACATGGGGGTAGTTGATACGACGTTGCTGTTGGCTTGCCAACAACGCCTCCACAGCATTGTGCGGATTTGGGAAAGTTTTAATAATCAAACTAACAGGATCATCCGCAGTAAAAGCCCGGCCATAGGCATCAAGAAGCTCCTCAAGTCCTTTGCGGGGGAAACACGAAGAAACATGTAAAAAGCGATAGGCCTTGAGCGGAGGTAATGAAACACTTTCACCTTCGGGTGTGAGCAGATGCTCCGTACCCAACCCACAAACTTCAATGGGCAGCGAAACGCCGTTATCTATGAGCAGCTTGCGAACGTGCTCAGACATTACCGTGATGCCCTGTAGGTGGCGGTTGAACTTTTCAACCCAGGCGTGCGGAAAGCCCGTCTCCTCCCAGCCATAGGCATGTAAAAGATTAATACGGCTGCAAAGATCATCCACCCTTGGTGGGTAGAGATTGCGGCTGGTGATCGCTACAGCGTTTTGGGCTTGGTTCTGAGCCAATGCTGCCAAAGCCGCAACCGATGGGTTGCTCGCTAGGAAGTAGGAGTTGGGCTCATAATCGCCGGGGCCCTCGGTAGCGAACAGGGAAACGCGGTGACCACGCTCCGCTAAGGCAAGGGCCAGATACCGATTGAGAATGGCCAGGCTGTAGGTGGAGTCATAGGGTCCCTCCACACGCCACTGCAAGGGGGGCTCCGGATTAATACTGCAGCGGGCAATCGGGTCGGTTTCACGCTCGCAGAATGCAATCGCAGCGGCGAGCTCCTGGCGATAAAGGCTACTAAAGCTGTCCCACATAGCGAATTCCGGCGTAACGAATTCAGTGCTGAGCTGCTCCAGGAGCGTGGAGTAAAACTGCTCACGCTGGGAAACAATCCGATGCCATGGCACGGCGTTCTCCGTTTCAGGGGGCGATACCAAACTCTCCATCGCCGCCAGAGCCTTGTGGGCCGTGGTCGACCAGGAAAACAGATGGCGGCGCTGCTGCGCATTCACCAGCAACCTTTGCCTAAACGACGTGTCGCTCAAGCAGCGCTCCAAAAGGTTTGCTATCGCTACCACATCCGTGGGGTCGAACAACGCCTCTGGATCACCGATCACTTCCGGAATGCTGGTGCAATTGGATCCGATCACCACGGCCCCACAGCACATCGCCTCGAGCGCTGGCAAACCGAATCCTTCATACAGCGAAGGCATAACAAACACATCACAATTGCGATAAAGCCTCGCCAGCATTACGTCATCCACATATCCCAATATCACCACCCGATCAGGCTTCAGGCCAAAATCATTGATCCATTGCTTTAGTTGGTTAACTTCCACATCACATAACTTTCCAACCAGCGCCAATTGATGGCCGTTGCGGATTTCTAAGGGCAAGCCTGCATAGGCCTCAACCAAACGCCTCAGATTTTTACGCGGATCACCGGCTCCCGAATAAAGCACATAGCCACCTGTTAGAGCAGCAGGTAAAGGCTCGTTATCAGGCTGATCAATCGGCGCTAAACAGAAGAGCTCGGTGTCGCAAGCAGAGGACACCGTTGTAATCCGATCGGCGGATAGATCCAGCCATTGTTTTGCTTCCGCGGCCGAATAGGCCGAAATCGAGAGCAACTGTGCTGCCTGGCGCAGCTGCGCCAACTGGGAGAGATAAAATACTTTGTAACTGGGTAATGGTTGCAGATAGTTTTCGGCGTGAACCAGAGGGATTAAGTCGTACGAAATCACCGCTGTTGGTGCCGCTCCAGGGGCCACATCCACCGACAGCACACAGTCATCTGTGTAGCCTTCAAACAGGCTAGGAATCAACACCACATCTGGGCACAATCTCCGGATCGCAAACTCCCGCACACAACAGGCAACATTGCGTCGCATTTGGTTTGTTGGCGAGCGCGCAGCAAGCGGACCTGGGGACACCCATTGGCAATACCTCACTCGACGAGTTGGGTTTTCAACATAGGGCTCAAATTGAGCCCGCAAGTCAAAGAGATTGGCATTCGCGAGGAGGATAAACTCGTGCTTACATTCCACCTCAAGCAGCGCCTTGATGATCGCCAAGGAATAGCGACCAATACCGCGCACCCGGCTGCCATCGCTCTGGCAACCCTGCAAATCAATCACTACCCTCACTTGCTCACCTCCCTATGGCAACTGCCTAGGCGTGCCAGGTCTGCATCGATTTGCTCGGCACGAGCCGCATTGCTGTAGCGCTGAACCGGGGTCAACTGGAGAGGATTATGGGCGGGGTTTACTGCATGCAAGCGCTGATAAATAGCCATGGAGCTGCTGTAGAGCCCAATCCGCTTTAACAGCGTTGAGATAATCGCCAAATTGCGACGACTTTTACGAACAGTCCTTTGAACAACTCGCTCGAGCAGTAAACGAGGGTTCTTAAACGCAACCTTCCATCGCTGCAACCGCCGTAGCAGCACTACCAAGGGACGCAACCACCAGCGCAGTAGGTTGCTGCATCGCTCAAGCCGCCTGAGCAGTAGGTCGTTAGCTGCTTGCCAAGCCTGGAGTTGCTGGAGTGAGGGATCAACAGCTGCTTGCCAAGCCTGGAGTTGCTGGAGTGAGGGATCAACAGCTGCTTGCCAAGCCTGGAGTTGCTGGAGCGAGGGATCAACAGCTGCTTGCCAAGCCTGGAGTTGCTGGAGTGAGGGATCAACAGCTGCTTGCCAAGCCTGGAGTTGCTGGAGTGAGGGATCAACAGCTGCTTGCCAAGCCTGGAGTTGCAAGAACGAATTTGCAAGCGCCTGGTTGTATTGATAAAGCACCTCAGAGAATGTGGGCGCACGATGCAACTGGCTCTGCCAATGCGCCTCCTCCGTGAACGAGATGTTGGGTTGTTGGGGGGAGGCAAAAATGCACACATCCTGAGCCACGCCATTAAACAAACGCGTGATTTGATCGTGGCTGGCATCTATCTCGCTGCCACCATTTAGATAAATTGCCTTAGACCATGCAAAACCGGCCTGCTGCAGCAAGAAGCAAAGGGCCTCAGGATGGATCGGTGTTGTGTGGGTGGGATCGCTGTAGAAAGATTTACTAGCTACCAGCAGATTGTCGATACTTGGCGTTTCTAACAGCAGCACACCATTGGGCCGAAGCACACGATGGGCCTCAGATACCAACGTGTCAATCTGGGCATGGCTCAAATGCTCGATCAGGTGAAAAGCCGAAAGAAGGCAATAGCTGCTATCAGGAACTCCGCGCAAGTACTCAAAAGCATCGGCACAAGCCACTTGCAACCCGAGATCTCTACACTGCTCGATAAATCGCTCATTGAGATCGATCCCAAAAGCGATAAACCCCTGCTGATGCAGGATCTGAAGCCATTCGCCCCGTCCACAACCAAGATCCAGAGCTAACGGTTCACCCTGTTGAACCAGCTGGGCTAGGAAGCCCTCATAGCCAGAAAGGCGGCTGAGTATCTCATCACGAGAGCCCCTGAATGCCTCTTCGAAATCTTGATAACAATTTGCTTTCATGGCGGTTAGACCTCGGGCATAGTTGCCAGGCTGATGCTCTTTAATCTGGGGGAGAAGATTCCGGCTTTGCATGCTCCCAATTGACCCTGTTTAAACATCAACGCATCATTTACCCAGTGATGGTTGAGATGAACTTCTTGTGAACCACTGGAAATAGCAATTGTCACGCTGTAATCGCCAACAGCGAGGCAAGGCCAATCGAACAAGAAGACAGCCTGAACCTTTTGCCCTGCCAACACCGCAGGCGGCTGAATAACAGACTGATTCAAAGTGTTGTCCGCAAAAATTACCTGTCCCTTGGAATTGTTCACTTGATAGCCAATAAAAAGTTGATCAAGTTCCTGGTTAACAACACCCTCAACGCACAACTTTATCGAAGCACCCGCCTCAGGCCGAATCACCGCTGCACCCTCTTGATCAAGAAGCTGCACCGAGGTGATCTTGGCAACTCCATCACAATGGTCTTCACCGATGGGTCGCACTTCCTCCAGGGTTGTGTTGACCGGTTGGCGGTAACCCCCAGCCTCCTGACAGAAAGCGCCGTAACGCTGAATTGCCTGCTTGGTTTTGCCTAAAAAACGAATCTCGCCTTGGTGAATCCAAAGGCATTGATCGGTTAATGACGACACAGATGCCATATCATGACTAACAAACAGCAAGGTGCCATTCTCCCTGAATTTGCGAATAAAACGCATACAACGCTGCGCAAACACAGCATCACCAACTGAGAGAGCTTCGTCGCAAATTAAAATATCGGCATTCACATGGGCGATAACAGAAAAAGCAAGTCTTACTTGCATGCCACTAGAGTAAGACTTAACAGGCTGATGTACAAAGTCACCAATGTCAGCAAAAGCAAGAATATTATCTAGCTTTTCGTTGATCTCAGCCCTGCTAAGTCCTAATAAAGCCGCATTAAGAAAAATATTTTCAATCCCTGTAAATTCAGGGTTAAATCCGCTGCCCAACTCCAACAGAGCGGCAACACGTCCCCTGCGCTCAACCATTCCTTCCGTAGGGGTAAGCGTGCCGCAAATCAACTGCAGTAATGTACTTTTACCGCTGCCATTTCTACCAATAATACTGAGCTGTTCGCCCCGTGATATTTCCAAATTGATATGGCGCAATGCCCAGAATTCTTTGTAGTACTGGCGTCGGCCACGCCACAGCATCTGCTTGAGATGATCCTTTGGATCGGAGTAAATCTTGAATAGTTTTCCGAGATCAGTAACCTTGATGGCGGGCGTGGTGGAAAGAGCTGCAGACATAACCTTAAATCACATCCGCAAAACCAGGTTTTACCCTAAGAAAAAAGCGATAGGACGCCTCAGCAACCACAGCTGCAACCAGCGTTCCAATGCAAACATACGTCCAATCAGGAGCGCTGCCCATCACAGCCACGCGCCTAGTTTGCTCGATAATAACGGCAACAGGATTTAACGAAAGAATGGGCTGCCAGCGAGCTGGAAGTGACGCCAACGGAAAAAAGACCGGGCTTAAAAATAACAAAACGCTAATGAACACCCCAACAACTTGACCAATATCTCTTAAATAAACACCCATTGATGACAAGAGCCATGAAATCGATAAACAAGTAAACAGTAGGGGCAACCATACCAATGGCAACCATACATACGACCAGGGCAGAAAACCACTCGAAAGCAACTCAAATAGTGCCAAAATGAGCAAGCTTGTAAGTGTATGAATAAATGCACTTGCAACACTCACGGCCGATAGAATCTCTAACGGAAATACGATTTTTTTAACAAAATTAGGATTGGCTAAGATCAAGCTAGGAGCCCGCGTTATACATTCAGACAATTGATTAAATACAATCAATCCAGCAAACAAGTTGATTGCAAACGACAGCGGGCCATGATCTTCAGTAGGTGCACCCCATCTGGCTTTAAAAACCTGCGAAAAAACAAATGTGTAAACAGCCAGCATCGTTAAGGGATGAAGAAACGTCCAGGCCCAACCAATTACCGAACCCTGATAACGGCCAAGTATATCCCGTTCAGCTAAGCGCCAAATCAACTCCCTATTAGACCACAAAGCAATAGGAAATGGTGGCTTGCGAGAAACAATCATCAAGGATTAAAGTTGTGTTCAATAAACAGATCACCATCCTACGCTAATGTGGATTTGTTCTAGCCATGGCAACCACGCACCGAGTTACACCAAGGCAGATTCTGTAAATACCAATTAACCGTTATCGCCAACCCCTCTTCAAAGCTGTGCTTTGGTGCCCAGCCAAGTTCGGCTTCAATCCGACCAGGATCAATGGCATAGCGGCGATCATGACCAGGGCGATCCCGCACGGGGGTAATCAAGCGGGCGTGGGGAGCACCACTGGGCAGCCGTTGGTCTAACAAAGCGCAAATAGCCTCAACCACCCATTTATTGCTGTGCTCCCCATGGCCCCCCACGCAATAGCTGCTGCCGATTTTCCCTCGGGTGGCCGCCAGCAGCAGGGCATCCACATGGTCGTTTACATAGAGCCAATCGCGCACATTGGCGCCATCGCCATAGAGCGGGATTGCTTCGCCTGCCACTGCATTTAGCAGCACCACTGGGATCAGTTTTTCTGGAAACTGCCAGGGGCCGTAGTTGTTGCTGCAATTGGTGATTACCACCGGCAGGCCATAGGTGTGGTGCCAGGCACGCACCAGGTGGTCGCTGGCGGCCTTGCTGGCTGAATAGGGGGAGCGGGGGTCGTAGGCGGTGCTTTCTGAAAAGCGGCCCGTAGGCCCCAATGAGCCAAACACCTCATCGGTGCTGATGTGATGGAAGCGGAACTGGGCGCGCCGTTCCTCCGGCAGTTGCCCGTAATGGGCGCGCACAGCCTGAAGCAAATGGAAGGTACCCATCACATTGCTCTCGATAAAAGCTGCTGGCCCTTCAATCGAGCGGTCCACATGGCTTTCAGCCGCCAGGTGCAGCACCAGATCCGGATCCGCCCGCCGCACCGCCTCCGCTGTGGCATCGCCATCGGCAAGATCCACCTTCAATAAGCTGTGGCGGGGTACTCCAGCGATTTCTGCGCCGTTGCCCAATTGCTGCAGGCAAGCCTCGATGCCGCTCAGATCGCTCGCATAGCCGAGTTTATCTAAATTAAATATCTGGGTATCGCTGTCCCGCAGCAGCTTGCGCACCACTGCTCCGCCGATGAAACCGGCCCCCCCAGTAACCAACACCCTTTGCGTGGTAGCAGGCAGCAAGGGGGCCATCAAAACACTTCAGCTAGCGGCGATTGTGGCAGCAGCCAATCACTGGTTAGCAATGGCAGTAAGCACCTGCCGCAGCCCCTGGCGCCAGTGCATCGGCATAAGGCCAAGGGCCTCGCGGCTGGCTTGGCAGTTCAACAGCGAGTATGCAGGCCTTTGGGCAGCTGTGGGGTACTGGGCCGTGGTTAGTGGTTTCACTTCCGCCTGACGCTCCAGCAGGCCCAGCGCCTGCGCTTCCTCACCAATCGCCACCGCGAAGTCGAACCAACTGGCGGCGCCGGCATCACTCCAGTGCTGCATACCCCCCACCCCCTTGGCCAGCACAGCCCAACAGGCTGCCGCCAGGCCGGCGCTATGGGTGGGGCAACCAACCTGATCGGCCACTACTCCTAGCTGGGGCTTTTCCTTATGCAGGCGCAACATCGTGAGGCAGAAGTTCTTACCCACCGGCCCATATAGCCAACTGGTGCGCAGCACACAGGCCCGCTCCGGCCCGAGCAATTCCAGCACCGCTTCCTCACCGCGCCCCTTGCTGGCCCCATAAACCCCAAGGGGAGCCACCGGATCCTGGGGTTCGTAGGGATGGCCCTGCTGGCCACTGAAAACAAAATCCGTACTGATCTGCAACATTCGTGCGCCACCGAGCTCCCTCAGGGCTTCAGCCAAGGCCCTGGGGGCACCGGCATTTACCGCCTCGGCCAGCTCCGGCTGCGCTTCGGCCTGGTCTACTGCGGTGTAAGCACCACCATTCAGCAGCCAATCTGGCTTCAGCTCCGCCACCATCCGCCGGCAGGCATCCGGATCACTGAGATCCAGCTGGGCCAATCCCGTGGCAATCAACTCCACCCCCACCGGACAACTTGCCTGCAACGCCAAGCCCAATTGACCGCCGGCACCGGTAAGCAACACGCGCATACTTGATTAGGCCAACAGCGGTGCAACCGCATCCTTCTCAGACAACAACGGCTCCAAGCCGCCCAGCTCCTCGAGGGGCCAGGCAATCGCCAGATCGGGGTCATCCCAGCGCAGGGAGCGCTCACTTTCTTTGCTCCAGTAATTATTGGTTTTGTAAAGCACATCCGCCATTTCACTAAGGGCAAGAAAGCCATGGGCAAAACCCTCAGGAATCCAGAGCTGCTGTTGATTCTCTGCATTGAGCCGCACCCCCACCCACTGGCCATAGCTGGCGGAACCTGGCCTTAGATCCACCGCCACATCAAAAATTTCACCAACCACACAGCGCACCAGTTTTGCCTGGGGATGGGGTGCCACCTGCATGTGCAAACCCCGCAATACACCGCGCCGGGAGCGGGAATGGTTGTCTTGAACAAATAGTGGCACTGCCTTTGCTGAAGCCCCGCCCAGGGCCTCAGCAAAGGCCTTTGCGTTCCAGCTCTCCTGGAAAAAGCCGCGGTCATCGCCATATAGCCGTGGGGTGAGCAGCAGGGGGCCTTCCACAGCAAATTTTTCCAGCTTCATATCGCCACCTCCCGTTCGGCAATTAATTCCAGAAGGTAGTTGCCGTAACCACTTTTACGCAGCGGTTGGGCCAAATGCTGCAGCTGTTCAGCGCTAATCCAGCCCATCCGATAGGCCACCTCCTCTGGGCAACCCACCTTCATACCCTGGCGATGTTCAAGGGTGCGGATGTAAGCGGCCGCCTCATGCATTGAATCCGGAGTGCCTGTGTCTAACCAGGCCATGCCCCTGCCCATCAATTCCACCCGCAGCCTGCCCTCGTTCAAATAGGAGCGGTTCAGATCCGTGATCTCCAGCTCCCCCCGGGGGGAAGGCCGCACCTCACGGGCCCTTTGCACCACACTGGAATCGTAGAAATAGAGCCCGGTTACGGCAAACCGACTCTTGGGTTTCAAGGGTTTCTCCTCCAGGCTCAACACCCTGCCATCGTCGGAAAATTCCACCACGCCATAGCGCTCTGGATCACGTACCGGGTAGGCAAATACCGTGGCTCCCTGCTCCGCCTGGAATGCAGCCTGTAGGGGTACACACAGATCGTGGCCATAGAAAAGGTTGTCGCCCAGCACTAAGGCAGCGGGCGAACCCGCCAGGAAATCAGCGCCGATCAGAAATGCCTGGGCAAGGCCATCGGGGCTTGGTTGGGCGGCGTAACTGATCTGCATGCCCCAGGCGCTGCCATCACCAAGTAGCCGCTCAAAGGCAGGCAGATCAAGTGGGGTGCTAATCAGCAACACCTCCCGGATGCCGGCCAACATCAGGGTGCTGAGCGGGTAATAAACCATCGGCTTGTCGTACACCGGCATCAGCTGTTTGCTGACTGCCGTGGTCATCGGTGCCAGGCGGGTGCCGCTACCGCCAGCGAGAATGATTCCCTTACGAGCCACAGCTGCCGGGTATCACTTAAGGGATTGTTTCACAGGTGCGGCGACTGGGAAAGGGCTATAAGCGGCGGGCCCTAAACATAAAACTTCGCTCCTTCATCCTTCCAGCTGGGTATTCCCACTGCAACCGCTGCCCGTTCCGCTGCACTAGCCGTATAAAAATGATTACCACTACCAGAATCAAGAAAACTGTAAATAGCTGTTGAATCTATGGGCGCTGCGGCCGCTGAATAAACATTACAAACAATTCCTTCATATACGTAACCCGAAGCTGGATTAGCAATAAAAGCATCTCTTTCGCTCATAACTGAGGTGAATAGGTGTTGACTGGTACCGGCTAAACAGAAGCGATACAACGATTGATCCCCTTGAACAGGGGCGTTAAAAGCAACGCCCTCATAGTTGAAAACAGAGGCAAATTGGCCAAGCAACACATCTTTTTCAGCGGAGCTGGCCGTATAAAAGTGCTCACCATTTTGAGAATTATAAAATCGATAAACAGGCGAATTCATTGCTGCCACCGAGGCCACTGGTGTTGTTGCCACTGGGGCAGCAACGGCGACAGGGGTTGATTCCACTCCCCAAATGCTTACGAGGGCATTGATGTCATTGGTGCTGTACCAAGTGGGCCAGCTGCTGCCCTGGGGTGAGCGATAGGCCATCACCGTGTCTTCCGGGAAGGCGCTGGCGTTAGGGTTGGTGCTGCCGTAATAGTCGCCGTCGCTGTTATCAAAGGGATGCTCTAAACCAAGGGTATGGCCGAATTCATGGATCGTGGCATAGCGTAAATAATCAGCCTGATTCTGCAAAGCCGGACCATTCAAGG
>Ga0214923_10003374_pt1 | contig 20044 bp, 37 predicted proteins | sample LL1510_MetaG_FD_177993 | JGI IMG/M metagenome (GOLD analysis project Ga0214923, IMG submission 177993) | Freshwater microbial communities from Lake Lanier, Atlanta, Georgia, United States - LL-1510 | ecosystem: Environmental > Aquatic > Freshwater > Lake | place: USA: Georgia | collected...
TATCGAGGAAATCCGCCGCGAGTTTGCCCGCCCAAATAAGGTTAACAATTTCCGCGTGACCATTAAACGGGATGGGAAAATATTTGCTCACTGGCCAGATGTGATCTGTTTGGAACCACCCGCGCCGGATGAACTGCCAGCACTTGAAGCGCAATTCTCGCCGCCTGTACCCGCGCCGGTTGCGCCTATGCCATCTACGGCAACGGGTTTTACGGACCTTGTTAAACAGTTAAAACAATTGAGAGAACTTCAGACATTATTGTCACCTGAACCAACTCCCAACCCTGGCGTGGCAATGACTGAAGAGGCCGCGCTGTTGCGTCTGCTCTCTTCGAGTGATGAAGTGATTCAACAAGTAACGGATCGCATATCAAAAAAACTTTTTCGCAATGATCAACCGCAAGAAGGAGCAGAATGGTTACCTCTGTTGAAAGCGGCAATTGATAACGGTCCGGCGATGATTACCCAACTATTTCAGGGCATTCAACAATTGCGATATGGCGCGCCTGCTGTACCAGAAATGCCGATTCAAACGCAATTGATCCCCAATTCCTCGCCCCTACCTCCGCCAGTATCACCACAACAAATGCCGCCACCTGTCGAGACCGGACCCACACCGGAATTGGTGTTGCTTGGCAACGTGATTCGATACCTTGAAATCAATGCACCCGTCGAGGCCGCGGTGACATTTGTTGATGCATACACCGAGCAGCACCCGGAACTAAATCCGCTCATTGAATCGTTTTTAGCCATGTCGGCGGATGATTGTCGCAATTTCATGAAAACATTTTTCCCCAACGCTGCAAGCATACTAGATCAGCCAAACGCAAATGACTGGATTGCAAATCTGCAAAGGCGGTTGACCGCTGAGGACCAAACATGACAGCTCTAAATTTTGTCAGGCTAATCGATCAACTGCGCGAAATTGCCATTCAGGCGGACCGGGAAAGGTTGCTTCTCTGGTATCCTGAATTCTGCCGCGAGTATCCGAACGCCGCGGCTGTGATTGAAGAATGTTTAGCACTCCCGCCTGAAATGGTCCGCTTGAGGCTTGAGGAAAAATATCCTTTACTGAAAGCCCTGCCGCGCCTGTTCTCGCCGGAATGGTCTGCATCATTTGACCAGGCACTGGCTTATCTGCATCACGTTCTAACGGAAAGGAAAAAATTAAATGCCTGAAATCAAACTAAGTGAAAATCTCATGCCGCTGGCAATGTTCGGAATGATTATTGTAGGCAAAACTGCGGTAAACGTGGCCAACATTTGCACCGTGACAGAGCTGGACCCGCACAAGGGTTACACAAAACCGGGCTATACAATCGAAATGTCGTCAGGATTATCAACCCTGCTGGTTGGCGATGATGCAGACGCGTTTAGGGATCAACTACAGACAATGATGCGCCATGCACAATTCGCCGCCACGTCACCTGGGTTGCTAAAACATTGACACACGTTTAGAAATATCATAGACTCTGCACGGCTTAAACGTGACCCGCCTCATCGCGGGAAATCCCGTTTGAGCCGTTTTTTTTGGTCGCTTCCCTTCCTTTTGGGAGAAAATAAAATGAAAAATCCTGTTATGGCCGGGTGGGAAAAATGGCTATTGATGACTGTCATCATTTTGGGCCTGTCAACAATTGTTGTCTATTTCAATTTTCGCGTCTTCGGCTGGTTGGATGGCGCGCCTTACATTGCTGTTATTTTTCTGATTGCTCTCACATCTCTACTCATTACCAGGCACGTCCGCCGCTATCCCGTAACCACCTCTTTTGTGGTAGCTGCGTTTATCTACGAGGTTTTATTGACTGCTACTCTGGCCACCAATGCCGCTTATTCGCTGTCAGTGATGCGGGAAATGTCGATTGCTGGACAAGGTGAAGCGGTTTTGTCGGCAAATCTTGAAACCGCGACAAAATTCAAGTCAGATCGAGCGCAACGTCAAGCGTTGTCACTGGTATCCGGCCAAGCCCCTCCGGCATCACGTTCCACGGTTTTTGCCGCAAAAGAGCGGGATTTATTTCGGATCATGATTGCTGAATTGTTGCTTGTGGGAGTTGCTATTTTTTCCCTGATAGGTCTGTCAATTTTCGGGGATCGGGATCAAAACGGGATCCCTGATATCCTGGAATCGTCACACCCTGACCGTCAGGACATCACCGGGATAGCATCGCCCGGAGTCGCCGCCCTGGCGCTACGCCACGCCGCGCCGCGTCGATCCTCTGCTCCGCTGGTCGAGGGACCGGACCGCCCTCAGTAGCGGCGCCGGTACGAGACCAGGCGCGCCCCACGTCTGGACCGTCGCCGCTAACTGTCTCACCGGACCCGCTACCGGAACATCAAAAGAACATTGATAACACCCGTTCCGGTAGCGGGGTTGAGTTGCCGCTAATCGATCACATAGCCTGGGAGCAAAATGCTCGGGGCGGTTATGAGGCATGGTGGAATCCGGGAGGGCCGACCACCCCGCGCCGCGACCGGGTTTATTTGGGATATCTGGGGAAAAAATTGTTGCACCTGCCACCAAGCGAAATTTGTCAATGGGTAGCAGGGAAAAGAGCTGCAAAAAATCTGTAATCGTATTGACTTCTGAATTTTAGAAGGTATCATTCTGATATCTTAGAAAGGGGGGCCAATGCCCGACAAGAAGATTTACATTGCCATTACGTTGACCGGGGATCTTGCTAGAATGTTCGCTGAACTCAAACAGGCAAGGGAACTGGGAAATAATTCTGAGTTTACCAGGTCGCTTCTGACCTATGCTCTAAAAGCGCAGTTGAAAAAGATAAAAGCAAAATGAAACGACCGGGATGGGCGATGCGAAATTGTTCTGTTTTAGGCTGTCATTCAATCGCGCGCGGTGAATGTCAGGCTTGGGATAATCGTCTGCAACGCCTGTGCCGGGTCCCCCTGTGTGACTGGCATCGAGGTCAACGCGGGGCATATACCTTTTGTCCTGACCACCGCACCGGGGCCGGATCGACCGCGCCCAAATCTCAACCAATTCAGGCCGGATTATTCGAGCCGCCTGAATACTGACCAGGGAGGGGAAGCCGCCAAAAATCGCCGCACGTTTAAGCCACCGGGGGCCACTGGTCCCCGGTTTATTACAGAGAGAGAAGGTACATGAATTTACTAGAGTTGCTTGATAGACCGATCGCCTTTCATCGTGTTTTTGCCCGCCTGGCCGGATCGGTCCACGCGGGCATTTTGCTGTCACAAGCCGTCTACTGGTCCGGGCGAACCTCTGACCCCGCTGGTTGGTTTTACAAAACCCAAGCGGAATGGGAAGAAGAAACATGCCTTTCTCGTCGAGAACAGGAGACCGCCCGCGGATTATTGCGCCGCTTAATGCACCAAAACGCACCATTATGGCGGGAAGAACGGCGGGGGGTTCCTGCACGGATGTTCTACCAGGTTGATTTGGCAGTTTTGGGGGGATTGTTGGCCGGGGTACAGTCTGGCGGAAACCGCCATGCCAGTATGGCGGAAAGCGCCAAACTGGCATGCACAAATCCGCCAAACTGGCATGGCGGAAACCGCCAAACTATTACAAAGAATACTTACATAGATTACTCAGAGAGTACTCCATCTTTTTTCGGCGATCGCGCTCCGCGCGAACCGAAGAAAAAAAAGGGGGAGCCGTTTCGTTTTGATTTTTCGTTTTCAGCCTTATCCGCAATGTTTACTGAAACCGAGCATGCATGGCTTGTTGAACATTGTCCGACCGTCGTAACTGAGACCGCATGCCTGGCTTTTTTGGCATACCACCAGGAAAGGGCCACCAGATTCCGCTCCCCGCGGGCCGTGTTGGCCGCGTGGCGGGGTTGGATGGTTCGGGCCGAGGGTAGGGCAGGGGGAGCGGCGAAAAATGCAACACCGGGCCGCCAGAGCTTAAATTCCGGGGATATGGAAAGCCTTCGCCTTGCCGGGATTCTCGATTAAGGGGAAAAAACTAATGGAATATTCACAACATCAAAAAATCTGCATTGCCCAGGTGTTACGAATTGCCCGCCTCCGCGGGTTCGCCGTGGATGAATCTGACGTAAAATATCAAAAAATGGGTCTCACGTGGTCCGCAGAATTGGCCGCTATTCCCGTCGATCAGATCCGCGCCGCCGTTGAAGAGGCTTGGGGCTGGTCTGACAAATCCGGACCACTGACTACCGATCAAATTCTGGCCGCGTGGAAGGGGAGCCAACGGCAAGCGGCGCCGGAGTCGTTCCAGGTCATTGCGCGCATGGCTAATTGCGCTCATGACTATCGATGGTATCCGGAGCCGGGGCCATTGTTTAACGGGTTCTACGAGTGCCTGCGCTGTGGTCATGCTCGCCCGGTCTGGAAAGACCAGGCACAGACAGCCGGGGCCGCGTACCTAAGGGCTGCGGGGGTGACGACGACGTGAAACAACCGCGCCTAAAATTTGAAGATGCCAGCCAAGCCGAACAAATTGCATACATGGCATATATCGCGCGCGTGAAAAGCTTCAACCCGCGATTAGATCCACAAGAGTTTCACTACTGGATTGATGAATATCGATCAGTCAGACGGGTTGAGGCCGGAGAGGAGACGCCGGTTATGGTCGAACGCTATCCCGCGCGGAATTATGATTTATCGCGACACCCTAACGCGGAACACGATAGAGAGAGGCGAAAAAGTTCTAAGTGTTAGAGAGAATTTTCTTGACTCTTTTGGACATTCGTAATAGTGTAGCGATGTCGGATTTTAGAAATTAGAAAGGGAGAAAAAATGCTAAGAACAACATCAAATTATAAAAAAACACATGGAAAACTTGTACGCAATAACGCTGATATTGTCCTTGAGCAGAGCGAGGCCGCACCGCTGCTTGGCACTGCCATTGAATGCGACGACGGATGGTTTCAGGTGACAGCATTGTTTACACGCCGCGCGCCTATCAGTGATCTTTGTGTGCTTGGCGGGGTAAAGATCTCCGCCAAGAAGGCGGAGCAACTAATTGCCATCACCGAAATAAAAAAAAGATGTGAAGTCATTGGCCATACCTGCCCGCGTTTCTCGGGAGAAAATGGCGATGAGATCGCCGCCGCAAGGAAGGAGTTTGAGGCAGAAAAAGCGAAACTATCAAAGTATGATTCAGTTTTAGTAAAAGACTGCTATCAGGGCGTATTCGCTGCCAATGATCGCCCTGGAATATGGACGCGACCCGCGCATCTTATTGGAGGCTAAAATGGCCAGCATGTATACCGAAAAGTATCTTGACGAAAATGACCGCCGTGGGTATGGCAAGGGAATTACTCCGGGTACTTTTCTAGCCAATACTCTTAAAGGCAAAGCAAAGCAATACAGCGGACGGTATCAGCGCGCATTAGAGCGGGATCTTGCTTCCCGTGATGATGTTGTGAGAGGCCATTCAATGCGCAACGCCACTGCGTATTATTGGCTGAAAAATGAGGAGCGCAACTAATGGAGTTTCATCAATCTTTAACATTGCCGTCAGGGTTGGAGGTCGGTAAAACTCCAATCACCAGAAAACAATGGATAGCTGTCGTAGGGCCGGGAACGGAGCCACAACGCCTGTGGGAGGCGGAGGGGTGGTCTAATACGTCTCTTGACTGTCCTGTCACTCACGTTTCTTGGTCTGACACGAAAATGTTTTGCGCTCGGATCGGCGATGGTTGGCGGTTGCCAACCTGCGTCGAGCAACGGGAGTATTTGTATCCTCTCCATAGCACGTTCTCATTTTCTGATCACGTTGTCGGTGATTTGCCATATGAGGCCGGACCACCGGAAGTTGGCACAAAAAAGCCTATGCCTAATGGGCTGTTAGACTCCCATGGGCTGATCGTCGAGTGGACCAGCAATAACACGCTTTTCGGGTCAGTATGGTACAAGCACCCGCTTGTTTTTTCGAGTGCAGATCTAGGCTGGTCCGCCATACATAGATACAGCAACGCCGGGTTTCGCGTAGTCAGGAGGGAACATGACACAAATTGAAATAGTTGTGGGATTTTTTGCAGCACTGGGAATTTTATGGTGGCTTAAAGACGCGTTCGGATTTTCCCCTCGGGGGGGTGGTGGCGGTGGTGGGATTGGCATGGGTGGTGGTCGATGACAATAGAACACTGACCAGGATGGTCAGTACAATATAAACATAAACAATAAAATAGAAAGGTTCGTGACAATGCCTGATTTATATGTAAGAAAAAGTGAATTCGGATTGCTCCCGCTTTTGGGGCTTTTGGTGTGTTTTGGTTTGCTGTACGGGATTTATAGTGGCTGGGTTGAGGAACGAACAGACATTATCGTTACTGAGATTGCACGGGGCATCGAAGCCACAGAGGAACGCGAACGGCAAAACTACCCTTGCAGTGAAGCCATCAAACGCAATCAGGAAGAGCCTAATTCCTATGATGGTGCATGCATGGATGACACCGGGCAACGATGCATGTATGTCTGGTTAGGGTCGGACGGTCGATGTGAAACACCGGGGGTGAAAAATGTTAAATGACCTTAGTTTGTCTTTTCTAGTTCGGTTTTTGATTTTTGAAAGATGCAATAGACTGACAAATGAAATGGCCGCTTTTCCAGTCAACTCACCCGAGCGCCGAAAATTACAAGATGAATATGCCCCTGTTCTTGGGTTTGCAAACCAGGCACAAATCACGAACGAAAAGGCAGGTAAACGTTACCTGTCTGAATGGACAACGATGGCAGAGCAAGACACGCTTATGGATAGTTTAATCAATGCGTTAGATTGGCTTGAATTGCCATTTGCAGATTCTCCGATTTACACAGTAGTGGACGGGGACATTTTTCCGCTGAACGTTGAGACTGTAGCGGAATGGCTGGTTGATGAATTACAACGACAAAAAGAACCTGATGTGGTATCGTGAGGGTGGTAATAGTCATGTGTGTTATTTGGCGGGTTCATTTGGACCCGCCTTTTTTCTATCTGACCCCTTCAGCGTGAAGAGCTTTGGGGGGTACGTTCAATTTTTATCACCGGGGGGTTGTCTACCTATGGCCAAAAAGCAAAAATCGATTCTAGGGCATCCTGACGCAAAATCCGTTGTCCCGCCTGTAGCTGTCCAGCGAACCGCCGCCCGCGCGTTGGAGTGGCGTCGCGAGAGGGGCAGGGGGGGAACCGCTGTCGGGGTTGCCCGCGCGCGAGACCTGGCCAATGGTCGAGCCGTGTCACCCCGGACCATTGCCCGGATGAGATCATATTTCGCGCGCCATGCTGTTGATCTGCTAGCCGTGGGGGCACGACCAGGAGAGCGGGGCTTTCCGTCTCCTGGCCGTATTGCGTGGGATCTGTGGGGGGGGGATGCTGGTTTCCGGTGGGTTGCAAAAATGCCGCGGTGATTATTCGCGATTATTCCAGGCATCAAGAAGCGTTTGAAATGCCGCTTCGTTTGCTTTCGTTTGCCCGTCCGCCTGTTCAAGGAGCTGTTCAGCGTTCAGCCCGCGCCGCCGTAATTCCCTCTGCAATTCCACCAGGGCACGCAGCAAAACCACCGTCACCAAATCAAGAATGCCTGTCATCGAGTACCGCCTTTCACGATTTTTGCTGTTTTGACCGTCTCACCGAGCAGGGCCAAAATGGTTTCAACCTGGCGGAGGTTTTTTGTAATCTCTGCCCGCTTGCTTTCCTCCAGGCTGGTAAATTCCGGATCTGCAAGCCGGGCCGATATCACCCGCCTGGCACTCACTACAATAGCCATCAATCGGGCCTGACCGTCACCCGTGAGACGTAACGAGCCATCAGGTGTCAGATAATTGCGCCCCTCTGTGATCAATTCGCCGTTGAGCCTGTTGAGCTGTTGCAGGGTCTCCACCACCGCAACACCGGTCTGCTTGCTGATCGTGCCGCTCTCTACCTGAGAGGCAACCAGAGCGCCCGCCGTGTCCAGGTATCCCGCGACCCTATCCACATTGACCGCAAAATCGCGAGTCTTGTCACATCCCACCGTAGAGAGACCGAAGATTAATACCATCGTCAGAAAAATTTTACTTCTCATTCTTGTCCTCCGGCAACGGCGATTTTTTCAGGTACGCAATGACGCCAATCAATGCGCCCGCGCCCGCCACACTGGCGAGCTTTCCGAGTCCGGTGGAAAAGTTAAACTCGACCGGATCCACCAAAATGACCGAAAGGGAATTGACCGCGCCGCCAATCAGCGCCGCAATAAACCCTTTAAACCATACCTGAGTATTTGTCATGATTTCCCTCTTTCTGTAACAGCGTTTTTACGTCTGATTTTATTTCATCGATTGTGTCTGAGAGATGTTCAAGTCGTCTCTCAAAATCCGCGTTACGATGCGCGCCGATATCAGTTACATGCGCTGTCACTGTCGTTTCAAGGATGGACAAGCGCCGCGCGTGATGCATTGAGTTAAAAACTAATCGGGCATATCCCACCGCATTGCCAACAATCAGGGCCAACACGGTGAACGCCTCTCCGAGGTGACTGTAAATCCAGTTTTCCATGCGCGTTGACATCAATCCCATGCAAGTGCTACCACCACCAACCCGCCAACGACAAGCCAGGGTAACATGTTTGTTCGTGATGCTGATTCAGAGACCGGAGCGGGAGCGGGAGCGGGAGCGGTTGCCGTGGTTGATGCCTCTTCACTAGCACGCCGCGCATAGTCCTCCATTTCGGCGAGACTATAGAGACCATCCCGCGCAAAAAGGTCCGCCTCCGCTGCCCGTCGATTCACAAGCCCTTGCGAGCGTTGCCCGCCTGATGTCACCGGATGCTCGCGAATGCGTTGCGCGGTTCCGGCATAATCGCCAGCGTTGAGCAGAGTCAAATGTGATGAGTTGGTAAAATTGCCCGATCCCCAGTTAAAGACGAGTGACACCAACGCATCAAATTGACTTTGCGACAATGGCACTTGAACAAGCTGACTAACTACGCTTGCCGCCCATGCAGCATCTTTGGCGAGTAATGCCGCCGCCTCTGCCTCTGTTAGTTGTGTGAATTTCTCGCCTGGCAAAATGACATGGCCATAACCGATAGTCATGTTCCCATACCCATCGTTGTACGGTTGAGCGCGAAACCGTTCCCACTTTTTAAGAAATGCCAAGCCGCTGTCACTAAGAGCCAATGCCATGATGTTACTCCGTCACCTGTCCCGCCTCTGCAAATTCACGCACAAAAGCGAGTATTTCAGGCACAATTATATGCCAGCGTTGCGCCCGTAGCCGGTGAAGCAAGACGGCATGCTCATGCGGTTCCAATTCCAGGACATCTTTCGCTTGTTCAATGCGTTGAGCTAATGACAGATAAGCAGTGATTTCCTCGGCTGTCACTCCCTCATGTGAGACCTGACAAAGGCGCAACAATTCAGAACGATAGTCAATTTTTATATCAGGATATTGGCTTAAACTTATTGAATGTAAGCGAAACGATATCATACTACCCTTTCAGTGTTTTTTATTGTTTCACCCTGTTCAAATGTGAGCCATTTTGTCGTAACCAGTAAATCAATATTATCTGAGTTTATGCGCCCTTCAATCCATCGTTGTAACGTGAGCTTATACATCGTCGTCACCCTCCATCAGCATTCCGATAACTAACTTCAGTGCTTCAATCTCTTGCTCTGTCGTCGCGGGAGGTTCCTGCGGGATATATGTGAATTGCGCCAAATCGTCTTCAGTTAAATCGGGCAGAGATGGACAATGAAAGAAGCCATTTCCATCAATCCAAAAATCTCCAGACATTGGCCCTGTCGAAAGCCCGTAAAATTCAGCAAACTGTGTGCCATCGAAATTATATGGAACACGTATCATGTCAGCACCTCTGTAACAGCAAGATTGATGTTTTCTAAGCCAGGTCTTGTGTTTAGTGATCCGCCAGAAAGCTGAAAAGTCCACAATCCTACAACAGCATTTACATTTAATGACACGGTTGTCACACATGAAATTAATGGCAAAGAAGTCGATAAAGCACTTACTTCGTTAGCAGTAGGGAAAAAGGTTGCTGTGCCTATCCATGTGTTTATTCGTGCGACATTAACCCCAACTGTGTTATATCCATATCCACCAGTTAATATATATTTATTAGTACGACGAATTGTCACATTATAGGTTGATGTGTTACCCATGCTCGCATTGTCGTATGGTTTAATGTTTAAGACTGCTTGAGTGTCAACCCCATTTGGAATGCTTATAGCAGTGCCCGAATAGTACATCCGCACTACTGACGGAATACGGCCATCTTCTAGCACCTGCCAGTTAGTTGTGCTGTTTGCGACAAATGTCACAGATTCGCCAGTAATAAACAATCGACTCCATTCTGTTGCAGCGGAACCGCCATTGATGCTGATACCTGACGCGCCTATGAGTAACATTGCATAATCTGCATCACCCTCTGTGATCGAAATCGTTATAACATCTCCCACCGCGCCCGCAGGTAGAACAAAATTCCTGTTTGCTGTTAGACCTGACAAATTAATAAAATGTTGACTGTTTATTGTGACTGTGGGGTTTGAGGTAGTGGGAGATTGTGACGACGAGGGTAATCTCCCCCAACCCCAACCAAGTACGCCCGCGCCATTCGTCGAAATTACCTGACCTGAACTGCCATCTGTTGCAGGTAACTCAAACTCTAAATTAGCCGCTAACAAATCAGGAGAGCGAAACCCTACCCAATTTGTCCCATTGGTGGTTAGCTCATACAGCTGTAACACTCCACCCGATGTGGTTCCACCGCGCGCCTGAATGATGCCGTTTGCGCCCGTAGTGCTGCCAGTAATGCGAAGTGCATTACCCACACATGCAACAATGCCAGTGCCTTTCGCATGCAAATTCAACTGAATATTCGTAGCAGTCCCCGCGGCATGCAACGTTGGACCGGCGGAGGAAATAGCGTTATAAACGTCTACATAATTCACGCCGCTGGTTACTGGTTGAAACCCGAGTATGCGCCCGGAACTGACTCCGGTGATACCGATATCAATGGTCGGGTTTGTCATCACCGGATTCGTAGCCAAAACGATATTTCCGGTCCCTGTTTGCGTCGGTAGATCTGTCAGAGCCAGCGCGCGAAATGTCGGAATGGCGGGGCCGCCTGTTGTGGGGCCAGCAAAAACACGCGCCGCCGTCTGTGCCGCCAGCGTGTAAACTTGTTCGTATGCGCCGCCGTTACTCGAAGCAAGGAACGCGGTTCCATTGTGGTATATCGATCCCTGACTTGCCGCCGATACTGATGGAGCTGTTCCAGGTGCCTCAAATCTGACTGCCCGGTCTGTGATATTTTTGGTGATCGTCGAAAAAAGGTCATTCAGGGTACTTTTGACGTTTTGGCTTGCCGGTACAGCAGACAGATCCACCGCCGTAACCAGATCGGTCGGAACCTGGCCGCCTGCCAAATCGGGCATGGCTGTGATTTTTTCGGAAGCCATAGACTAGCAATCCTCCAACAAAATTACATCACTGGGAGATGTAGCATCCTCTAAAAGAATATAATCAGGTGCGCCGGTCTCCAACAAAATCCCACACGTGGGACCGGTCGAAACTACAGTGCCCGAGGGCCGCAGCGGCCATGAGAAATTGTTATCGTTGTGTCTCAATTCCCAGGCAAGCGGCATGTTAGAATCCTGTCGTTAGCGCCTGAGTTTCCTGCAACGCATCGACCACGCGCGCCGGAACGAAATACCCATATGCAATAGTCCTGACAATCCATGTGCCTGTCGATGGTATCGGGGTCGTGGGATTAAACAGTAATCGCGCGTACCTTTCAGACGGGAAAATTAACAACACATCAGTATCAAGATAAGCCGTTGCCCATGTCTGTCCGCCCGCGACGGTGGTTCCGTTGTCTGCTATCTCCCAGCGGGAATCATGCGGCGGAAAGGTCCGATAAAAACAATAGTCGGCTGTTGTCTCGTCTGAATTGAAATAGTAGACCTGAGTACGCAGAACAACCAAACTAGAATTGCTCGGCACTTTGGCCGCCGCGGCTATAAATGTCCCATAATCCGCTGTCAGATCGTAATCGATGCCAAACATGTGCGGGGTAATCTCATGGTATTTGACCCCTGACATTTCAGCCAAAAGGCGCATGTGTTTAAGCTGCAACATCGACGGTCCCCCCCTGTAGATCTCTCACGCCCACAAGGGTAAACGTGTCTTGCGGGTTTCCTGCCGGTATGACATAGCCTGTGGGAACGGTCATAGCAATCTGAATTCTTCGTCCAGGCGAAATGACATAGGGAGCCGGGAGCATTCGCACGGGAGACGCGCCGCCCGTATCGATCCCCGCAATTGCTTCAATCGGGGTGGAGTAGAATGGAGACCATATGTCCGGGGTTCGTGATTCGCAAAGCTGCACGGTAAACCGTGGCAGCGTTCCGGTGTACGATATGACAATGTGAAACCCCATCAGGTTTACCGCTTCATCGACCGGAGTTGAATACCAGAGCGTCCGCCCGGAAATGGCGCGCCGAACAGTCTTTGTCCCGAGCGGTATAGACTCGAACCAGGGAATGAGAGCAGCGTTAGTCATGTCAGATTCTACACAAACAATTTGAGACCGGTCCAAGTGATCGATGCGGTCGCCGCTGAAAGACTTGTTGCGCTGTTGGTGAAGTCCATCTGCAACTTGCCCTGCCTCGATAGAAAATAAGGGCACACAAGCGCCAGCACCGGCATGACCTGGGTGGACGCTCCTGCTATAGCTGTAACCGGAGTTCCGCTGGTTGTCGCTCCCGTGGCTGCCTGTAGCACGTTCCAGGCATAACCGTTGCCCGTGTCGGTGATGCGAAGATTTACCTGACTGTTGCTGAAATTGGTATGAGCGCCAAAAATCAGCGCGTCACTATCAACCTGAGGAGTAAAGCAGGTCACACGCTCTGACGCTGTTGTCCCGTCAAAACCAATCAAAGAGGTAAGGTAGAGCGGTTGCCAGGTCTTGTACTTGGCCAAAACCGCTTTAACGTAATCGCTGAAATATCCGGAGAATAGTCCGTACATGTTCGCCCTTTCGATAATTGCCAGGCGTCGCACCTGGCCGGGGGTTTTCTCCATGCTGGAAATTTATGTGATCAAGCCACACCCCTAACCATGCAAGTAGACCCTTTTGGATCTACTAACCCGTTACGCCCTTAGCTCCGAGCCCTTCGAGTATGACCTGAATTCTAAAATTCCGGGTCGGTGTGAACGTGTTAAGAGCCTGAAGCGTCACATTAAACTGATAGAGCGATTCGATATGCCGGAAAATGGGAAGTCTGTAAACAAACCCAAACCCGTTGTTGACCGCTGTCTCGTTCTGAACGACGCCCGTACCTGCCGCGTTAGGCGTCACATTGACCTGACCGGAATAGCCGCTGATACCATAGCGCGAGGGGAATAGGTATAGCGGACCCTCTTCGAACGTGGTCTGGTTGTAGCTGAATTTAAGGTAAATTCCTTCCAGCGCCGCCTGAGCCAGGTTAGTTGCAAGAACATCGTCAGCCGCTACAATCGCCGTTCCAATGCCGGGATTATTGGCCAGCCCCAAATTATTTCCTGTCTGGACGGTATCATCCAGCGATCCGGAAATCAGCACCCGAACCTGAATGGCCGTTATCCACGCTTCCTGACTTGCCGGAAGCTGTCTGGATACGCTCATGTTCGTGTCGATTTTCGTTTTCGTGTACTGAGTAGTCCCGTTCATTTCGGTGGTCTGCTGACCCACCGGAGTTGCAAAAAGTTCAAACTCATTCTGGTTTAGGGCCGTACCTGACTGCACCCGCGCCACATCGTAGAGTCTGAGACCATAAAACGATGCAAGCCGCGCGCCGGGGTTGGCTTGTAAAATCTGCTGAATCATCCCGTACTGAGCGGGATCAACATGGTCAAGGGTCGATTTAGGGGCCACTCCCGCGAAATTCACGCGGTTAGCCAAAGGCATACCACTGTAACTCATTTTATTTTCTCCTTCGCGGACTATTGCACATCCGCGGAATAATGGCCGAGGGGCCGTTACATCGACATAGCTGATTCGTCAGCATATGCACCATAGGGGATCATGCCGGGGGTCTGTATGCCAATCCCCTGCATGCCGCTTGAATATGCCCGGTACGGGTTGAGGCCGGGGTATGCAATCCCGATGCCCTTCACCCCGTTGGCCGGAGCCGCCTCAGACGGTCGAGGCAAAAAGACCGATTGCGCCGTGGGCAGAATAAACGAATTGATGACCTTGCCGCCCGCGACCGCCATGCCGCCGAGGGTGATGTCCTGGGAGAATCGCGAGAGCGGGCCAATTTTGCTAGTCAGCATCCCGAGCAGATAGGCCACACCCGCGGTTCGGGCCGCGTCTGCAAGAGCGCCAGGGCCACCGATCGCCGGAACCATCGTCGTTACAAATTGCGTCAATGCGCCACCGCCCGCGAGGGTCAGACCTTTAGTGAGCAGGCCAAATCCGCCACTCGGGTTGCGCCGTCGTGAGCGTCTAGCCATTACGCTGCGTCTGCTATGTCGCGGCATCGTTGAGCTGTATGGGTTGCGCCGGGGCTTCCGGCTGGTTGTCGTCGCCTTGCGTTTCCGCATAGTTTTCCCTCCAGTAGGATTAACGATCAGTAGGGAGGCCGGTCCCGGATTGATCAGTTTTACAGTTTTGGCCATTATAGCCCTCCATCATTCTCGCCTGAGAATATTGTTAGTTATGAATGCCGTCCGCCTCTATTGTGTACGCGCCGCCATCAATATGCATGAGACCGTCACCATCGATCCGGAGCGTCGGACGCTCTCCCGTCTCTTCCCCGAGTTCATGGAAATATATCGCCGGGGTCGTTTGCCCTAAATGCGGTTTATCGGTCTCATATTCCACGCGGACAATCTCACCACATTCCATGCCTGTCGGGTTCATTCGATACGATCCGCCAACCACGTGCAGTTTGTGGCGATGATCCGCCGCGAGGATCGGAGCGCCCGCGCCGCGGAATTTCCATTTACGTCCATCGGCTGTCTCAATTAGTCGGAGCGTCCCGAGTTTTGCGACGTGGGCCGGGGTTCCGGTCGGAGCAGTAACGGAGTTTTCTCGCCGCGCCTGCTTGCCGCTAAACTTCTCGTACAATCGTCGCGTCTTCTGTTTGCCCTTGCCGGGGTTGCCCCTCTTCGCATGGCGAGTCTCTACCACGTCAAACGCGCGCCGATTAAACTTGTCAATCAATCGATGATATTCACTGATTTCCCGCGGGCTTGCCTCACCAGATTCGATGAGATCCCGTAACAGCAACACCCGCGGCGATTCAAACGAACGGGCCGAGGCTGTTAAGCCCGAGGACCCCATATAACGCCGGGTTCCGCGTCGAGGGTTGCCTTTTTTTCCGTCCCAAAATTTAGGATAGTCTGCATTCTCAAATGCGCGCGGATTGTATTTGTCGTAGGGTTGCGATATATCGATGGTGACATATTTGCCCGGATAATATCTATCACTACGCGTGTCCCATATAGGAAAACGCAACGGGCCAGGGGGTAATTCGCCCTTGCTTTGCATGTCTGCTACATTTCGCCGGATGCGCTCCATGTCGCTTAGTCGGTACGTATCACGATAGAACACCTCACCGCCGGAAGGAGATGATTCAATCTGAATGGCGAAAAAGTCGAACAAAGGTCCGTTGTACTCTTCCGAACTGCCGCGCGGGTTTTGCTTCTTCTCCGCTTCCGTTGCCTGTGCGATTCCCCGCGCAATCTGTTCGGCGGTAAATCGTCCGGTTGCTTTTAGGTCCGCTTTGATATCTGTCACCGTGTGACCAGTACGCAAACCGATCCGAGCCAGTTTGCCGAGCTGCGCCGCGGTGGCCTCTTTCAGTCCGCTGCGATATGCCGCTTTGGTTACTCCTGGATTTCGCTTGCTTCTCATCTCCGCCGCGCGTGTCGATAGTTTTATGCCCGTAGAGAATAGTTCATTCTGTCCCATTCCCGCGGCGCGCTGCCACGGGGACATGTAGCCAGGGGGACCGCTGCGATAGTGCTTTGTGACTTCAATCGGATGGTCTGCATCACGTTCCGCCGCGTTGCGCCGTCGGAGGCCGGGCAATGCGCGATAATGGCGCGTGACTTCTACCGGGTGAAGATCATCTTGTGTTGCTGCGTTGCGTTTTCTATGTCTCATATTCGACTTCTGTTTCGACATCATAAGGCAGGCCGATCACCCATGCGCCCTGTCCCATTCCATTACCACCAACCAAAAACTCATTCCCAGCTGAATCCGCGGCACGTAGCAGACTAATATCATACCGCTCCAACACGCGCCAACCTGCATTCACAGCCGCTTCACCGATGTCATCATATTCGTCACCAATCGCAAAACCGAGGCCGGTACTGTTCGCGTTATGGTAAATAGTTTGCGCTGTAGCGTGATCAATTTCGGGGCGCGGATTTTCCATAATGCGATAATATGCCACGCCGCCTTTATGTGATTGATCGGCAATTACATCAGGACGCGTTTTCAAATCACGAATTAACGCGCGAAGATATGAATCACTATACTGTTTTGCCTTGCCTTTCAACGTGTAATTCAGATATGTTGCCGGAGTAAGCCCCATTCCCTTACCTCTTTGTGAGTTTTCATCAAGATACAAATCTGTATACTTAGACGGATTATGCACCTTAGCAACGTCAAGATGATCAATCATTTCCGCATGAATATGCGTACCATTGCTCCGCTTTGCCATCTCCATGCGCTCTGCATGGTGTGCCTCTTGTCTTTCCCTACGCTCCCGCGCCTGAGTGCGTTCCGCTCCCCGTCCGAGGTACATTGATGAATCAACCTTCTCCGCTGTGTACTTCCCCGCCCCATAATGCATTTTGGCTCGTTTGATCGCTTCCACACTGGTAAAGCCGGGGTAGAACCCAACTTCGATGCCATCACGGGAAATCAAATAACGCGGGTTTGATTGTCTAGTTGTTTTTCGTTTGGTCATGGTTATGTCCTCTCATCTCCGCATTAGTATCACCACACCGACCACCGCTAATGCTCCGAGTAGCAGGCCGCTGGTTGAATCGACTCCGACCGCGCCGCCAATCGTAGCGCCAAGCTGATCGAGGGCTGTGGAGCCTGTCGAGCTTCGCGGCGCTGGCGTGGTTGTGATCGCCGTCGTTCCGCTGCTCGGATCGTAGGTCTCCGCCGTGAAGGTCACACTAGAGAAATTCAGCTTGTTATATAGTCCCTGTAACACGGACAAAACAGCGTCCTTAAGGTGCTGGTCTGAACCATACTCCCGCCCGGAGTAGGATTCGATGACGATGAACGGATTAACCACGCCCGCGAGCTGGTACGCTTTGACCAGGCCGCTAACATATCCCGAGCGCGTTAGAGCTGATTCCATGCGTTGCATCAAATCCGGCAACTCTTCAAATGACAAGTCCTGCCACCAGTCTTGCAACTCTACGCCTAATTGGAATGGCGCGCCTTTGCGGATCGGTCGTCCTGTTATTGCTCCCAGGCCATTACCACAACACATCAGCGACCCCTCCCGGATGTCAGAGCAATCAGCACCACACCACCCGCAATAATAGCCCACCACGGGAAAGCTCCCTCTGTGACTTTATCCGCTGGCGTGATCTGTGTCACTGGTATGCACTTTCGTTGCGTCACACTAAACTGTTGACCAGGGGGGCACGGGGGCAATTGACATTTCTTTGTCTTCGGATCGTAGACAAACGGAGATGGACATGCGCCCGCGGGTGATGGTTTTGGACGTGTCACGCCTGTTGAGGGCTTCGCCGTTGTCGCTGGTCCGGATCGAGCCGGAGACGTTGAAGCCGGAAACGGGATGCAGGCATACGGATCGTCAATCGGATGATATTGACCTGGCGGGCAATATCCCGGAAGCGGAGCTGTTGTAGGTCCGCCATAAGGGACCAGATAATCAGGCTCTATAGTTCCCCCGCCACCATCCCAAAACCCTGACCAACCTCGGGTGAAATAATCCGCGTCGAATGAATCCCACCATGCGCCCCAATCTACACCATCATTACTCGCGTCACTCTGACCAGGCAGGAACCCCAATCCGCGCGCGCGTCTGAGGATGCCAGGAACCATCATGGGTTGTCGTCGTCTCGTTGGCCAGGCCATGATTATCTCCGCATCAGCGCAAAAGCCGCGATTGCCGCAACAGGAACCCACACCGGAATTGATGTCCCGCCTATGTCAAACGATGCTGACAGTATTCCGCCACTGTTGTCGGTGGTAGCTGCGGGAGCTGTCGGTATAGCGGGGTAGACCTGAAATGTTGTCATGGCCGTGTAAATCTGTCCTGTTGCGTCCTTGATAAGGATCTCTTTGATCCACCCGCCCTGCTGATCTTCTGTCCACGGCGCTCCCATCTCTATCGAGGCAGTCCCGTTGCTTTCCGTTTTATGACCATAACTGGCGTTTAGTTCCCCTGTTGCAACGCCGTCTTTGTAGCTACTCCAAAATATCTCTGCCCCTGGCGGAGCGCCAATAATCAAATATCTGCCCTTTTGGCCAACCCTCTGCACCGGTGAATCAATCCGGAGCGTGATAGGTATGGCGCCGCCAAGTCCGCGCAATCTCCAGGCCATACTATCGCCCCTTCTTTCCAAGCAGAAACGCCCCGACCACTATCCCGAGTAAAGCCGCCGTCCACCAGTTGATTGTGAACCCGCCTGCATTCACCGCGCCGGGAGATAGAGCCGGACCGCCCGGAGTATTTACAATGGTTCCACCAGGCACACCCCAACCACCTGAACGGAAACGCGGATCATCAGGCGAAATATACGGGCTTTGTCCCACGCGTGAACCAACAACATCAATCCCGCGGTTTATTGTTTGCGCCCACCAGGGCATATCATATGGATTATATAATTGATTCGGGTCCATTTTAGAATATCCTGTAAATCCACTCAGAATGTGCGGGGTTGCGCCAACCTACACCCGCAAGAGCCAAACCGTTATTGCCGTCCGCTGTGGGATCGAGAGCCAGCCATTCACCACCATGAAAAACCTCACAGTAAACATGGTCAAACTCTGTCCCGTTAAACTGTGCCACAAATCGCGGTAAATGACCGAGGGCCGCGACCAGAGCCGCCAACAGTACACATTTATCGTCGCAATCCCCCGACCTAACTTCCAGAGTCGTCAACGCATCTTGAACCCGTTCGGTCTGCACCGGATCGAGCCGATAAATAATTGAGTCTCTACAAAACGCTAAAAGAGCCGCAATCTCCGACCCGTGATGATGTCCCCTGACTGTGGAACAAATTGAGAGAGCCGCCCGCCTTATGCGCTCATCGAGGTATCCGGCATAATCCGGTGGAATCTCACCCCGTACCGCCGCCGCCATTACGCCCAACGTCCTAGCCGTTCCGCTTGCGCCGTCGGGGAGCGCCTCTCTCTTAGTTGTGACAATCCTGTTAAACATCATTTACCCGTCACCGTCAGAATTATTTCACTAAGGAAAATTGTCAATGACATTTTTTTTAACAAGTGATAACTTCAATGCGCGCGCATATGGCGCGCACAATGGACAATCAATGTAAATATATGGTGAAAATATGACACGAAAAAAAATTATCAATGATGACACAAAACCCGATTCCCTGCCCTCTGAACCTATTGCGGAACAAACTCACGTGGTGACTACACGATATAAAAAACAAATTCCCGTTAAAGATCTTGAACAGCCGGAGGAAACCGACCAGGGTGAAATGACCGAACCCGAAAACTATTTTGACAATGCTGACGTGCCTGAAATCGATTCACGACCCCGCTTTTTTCCTACGATCGAGCCGCCACCAAACGCCAGCGATAGCATTGCCCAAATGTTGGCGGACTTGCAGATTGAAAAGCGCGCGCATTCGTGGACTATGGTAATTGAGAGACTGCCAAATTATGAGAGAGACGGTAGAAACGATGTTGGAGCCAAAAGGGTAAACTGTGGAACGCGCGCAATGTCGGAGGATTTCATTGAGGAAATTCGTCGTGAGTTTGCCCGCCCAAATAAGGTTAACAATTTCCGCGTGACCATTAAACGGGATGGGAAAATATTTGCTCACTGGCCAGATGTGATCTGTTTGGAACCACCCGCGCCGGATGAACTGCCAGCACTT
>Ga0214923_10003375_pt1 | contig 20042 bp, 20 predicted proteins | sample LL1510_MetaG_FD_177993 | JGI IMG/M metagenome (GOLD analysis project Ga0214923, IMG submission 177993) | Freshwater microbial communities from Lake Lanier, Atlanta, Georgia, United States - LL-1510 | ecosystem: Environmental > Aquatic > Freshwater > Lake | place: USA: Georgia | collected...
CCACTCCACGCAGAGTTTCCTTTGCGTCCTGTAGACGGGACTTCAGCACATCATTCATCTTGGAGAACACATCAATATCCAACAGGTTTTCCACGATGCCTCGTCTGTCTCCCGCAGGTAGACGCATGAACGGCACATAGTTAGTGGAACCCAAAATCACTACCTGACAAAAAGTCTTGTAGTTCATCTTGAGAACTTGGGTTTCAAGTATTGCTTGGTAGTCTTTGGCATTGGCTGTTTGTTCCACAGGCTTGCCGTTTAGTTCCATTGTGAATACTTTGGGAGCCAGCCCACGAGTCACCTTGTACGAGTTGCCGTTCACGGCGAATTCTATCTCTACAAGGCAGTCCTTGCCGTTGATAGAGTTGACCAATTGTGGCAAGTTCACCCCACGATACGGCTTTCCGTACAGCACAAAAGTCAAGGCATCCAACAGGGTGGTTTTGCCTGCACCGTTTTCACCACAGATCAGCGTGGTTGGATGCTTGTCCAACTTTACCTCTGTGAAAGTATTGCCTGTGCTTAACAGGTTCTTCCAACGGATTTTAGTGAACTGAATCATTGCTGTTTAGTATTTTCCAGTGCTTGTGTTTCAGTATACAGTTCACGCAGCAGCGTCTTTAGACGCGAGGTGTCCACATTCTGTAGCCCATCAATCTCACGATTTATAATCGTAATGGTGTCTTCTGTCAAGTCCACATTCTCTTCGGCTACGGTTTCAGGAGCCAAGTCTTCAATCACCGTTACGGTTTGTGGCTGATGGGAGTACAATGAATCCACGAATTTTTCAAACAGATACGGCTTGGTTTTGGTTTCCACCACAACCCGTACAAACTTGCCCTTGACGCGAGACTCTTCCACTTGGATAGGAGTAGCAGGATCAGCGTCCTTGTCGTTGTATCGGAGTTGTGTAAAGATGGTATACGGATTAGGAATAAACTCCAAGTCGCCCGTATCGGTATCCAACACATGGAATCCCTTCTTGTCACCGTAATCATTCATGGTGATCTGATACGGGCAACCCAAGTAATGCACATTGTCACGGCTATGGCGGCAATGGAAGTGTCCTGTGTACACAGCAGAGTACCGCTTGAACAGGTCAGCATTCATGCCACCATCAAACGGTGTGTTCCGCAGCACATTGAATCCGTGCAATTCAAGATGCCCACACAGGATGTCTGCGGGTGCAGTACGAATAAAATCAAGGCACTCCCCTTCGTTTTCCTTGTTGATCCACGGCACTAGAGCAAGTGGTCTCCCATCAAATTCTTGAACCACAGGCTTTTCGTGTATCACAAACTTTTCTGAAAACAGTTCACGAAGAGAATTTACATTACTGGTGTTCTTGTAGAAAATATCGTGGTTGCCAAGAAGTACATGGAATTCCGCACCCGTCTTTTCTAACCGCTTCACAAAACCTTCACGCACCGCATTCAGGGTTGAGAAATTCACAAACTTGCGGCGATCCAAAAAGTCACCAAGGTGTAGGATAGCAGACGGCTGATGCGTTTCCACCCACGGGAAAAACACGCGGTCAAAAAACCGCATGAAGTGCTCCATGAACACGGGAGAATCGTTTCGTGCCCCGAAGTGGGTATCAGTAATAATTGGCAGTTTCACTTCTTGCCCTTCACCTTTTTCTTTTTCTTGGGCTTGTCTGCTGCTGTCTCTGGTTCTTTCTTCTTTTCAAAATTCTGAATGTCTGTTTCGGTCAGCACCGAAGGCTTGTTGTCTTCACCGCCCAAATAGTTTTCGCGGAACCACTTCTTTAAGGTGGAATCCACATCTGAATTTTCTATCTTCTTGAGTTTAATATACGCCTGCTTCTTTTCTTTTGAAATGCGACGCAGAAAGGCGTAGTAGATGATCTGCGTAAAGTACGAAAACGGATTCTTGGACTTGCGTGGATTAAAGTTGTATGCGTACAGCAGACAATTTTCTATTCCATCCGATATCATTTCTTCACGATACGGATAGTTTATGAAATTGGGCTTGCGTGACAGCCTGTCTGCAATAGCCATGAAACACTCCCCAATATACGAAGTAACGGGAGGGTGTGGCTTGCCTTCTTTTTCAGCGGCTTTCACAAGAATTTTCCACGCTTTCATTTCATCAAAAAAGCGTTTATTATCAATATAGTGGTCTGTCTTTTTTCCCATAATGTCCTTTCATGGCGAATAGTATCACAGTTTCACGCTTTGTCAAGCACCGTCTTGCTGGTTTTCTCCGGTAAGCCCCGGCATATAGTCTTTCAAAAATGGCGACCAGTCATCAATCTTGTTGCCGTAATCAGAACTCTTGGAGCGGTCTTCTGTAGGAGGCTTCCATTCGCTCTTGCTCTTGGACGGCTTTTGTTTCTTTGGCACAACAGGCTTCTTTTTCTTGGGCTTCATCATGGAGTCCATCATTTCTATGTCCATGAAGTCTTCCATGCACTCTTTCAGATAATCAAGAATACCGTTCTCTATCCACTCGTTAATCATATCATTAGGAACCGAGAAACTAAACAGGATTCCCTTTTGCTTGGGCGGGAAAAAAGACGGAAACGGTGGAGGAGGGTTTGCCTTTGGTGGCTTGGGTGCGTTTGCGTCTTCGGGAAAATGGGTCTTTGATTCCTCACCCTGCTTCGGGATTCCCATAGATTCCAACAAGGCATCCAATTTTTTTAACTCTTCTTCTGTTGGCATTGGAAGTGTGGGATCAATATCTGGTTCAATTCCACCTGTTCCGCTAGCCTTGAATTGGTCTTGTGCATCTGATTGAGTAGAATACAGTTTTTCCATGTCAGGATCAGGGGTCAGTTCTAATAGCACAAACGCTCGTGGAATGTCCACCTTGAATTCCACAGCACCCCCAAGCCAATCAGTGAAATATAGCACACTTTTCTTAACACCAGTGAACGGATCAGCCACCACAGAGTAATTAATTCGCATGGGGCGTTCCAGTGTAAACTTGCCGCGAGGACGGGCAGCAATCTTGGCAATAATTTCTTCGCCGCTACGCAGTTTAAACACTCGGAGTTTTGACTTCTTGCCTCTCATGTCTTGCTGCCTCCTATGTCTATCTTGACTACCTTATGCGTAAACCCTTCTGACTCGTAAATTTTTAAACGCTCGCCCATGTGTCGCATTGTGTGATTCATCCACGATTTCCAAGAAAGGTCATCCCCGATATCAAATAGTCTAGCAGTGGACTTGTGTTCGGAGACTCGTAACTGCCTACCAATGCTCTGCAATACTCGTATTCGGGACTTTGAGGGAGAAGCAAACACAATATTGTTGAGTCTGCGTATGGAGATGCCTGTGCTGAATGTTCCATAGGATGCGACGATTACTGCGTCTGATTCCTGTTCCACAATTTTGCGTATCTCTTCTCGCTCGCCCGCTTCAGTTCCTCCGTATACAAAGAAAACTTTACGAGTGGAGCCTACACGCTCGCTCACTAACTTATGTAGTTCTGTGCCGTGTCCCTCAACGAATTGAAATAATACAAGTGTGTTGCCTTTTAATCGCTGACACATATCTGCAATAAAAGCGTTGCGTCGTGGTGACGAAATGATCCACTTGATCTCGTCTTGATATTTTGCTTTCTTGACTGCTTGACGGTCTTCAAGCGGATAGTTTAGAACAAGGCAATCAATTTTTAGATCGCTCAGGATTTTCTTGTCCATGAGTTCTTTGGTCTTGGTGACTTCGTATGCACGACCAAACAGCCCTTCAAGCACAAGGCGATGGGTCTGTGTGCCGTCTAGTGTGCCTGTAGTGCCTACACGGAACGGACAAGTCTTTAGTTTGGTCATAATAGAAGTAAGAGACTTGGCTTTGAACAGGTGTGCCTCGTCGCCAATCACCGCACCAAACTGCGAGAAATACTTTTCAGGCTGCTTGAACACACTTTGCCATGTGGAAATGACCACACGCTTGTCTGTGGTTTTGCTTGCACCTGCAAGAATCTTGTGGCAGTTTTGATTTACCCGCCAGTTGTTGTCGTAAGAGTAGTCTATGAAATCAGACCACATCTGCTCTACCAACGACACCGTAGGCACTAGAATCAGTACTTTTTTGTCTTTTGGAATCTTGTCCAAGTAATAACGGATAAGCGAATAAATGATTAGGCTTTTTCCGCTGCCCGTTGGCGACAAGAGCAAACACCGTTCACCCTCTATGGCATGGTGCACAGCATTTATTTGGTGCTCGTGTGCAGCAGCCTTTTTGCCGTTCACGCACACCTGTAAGAAATCCTCTATAAATTTTCTTACAGCGTCGGGAGTGGTTTTTACCTGATTGGTGGTGGGCATGGTAATAGAGTAACCACGCTCTTCTGCAAACTTTTCAATATAATCTGCCAAGCCACCGTATATTTGCTGCGTGTGTATGTTATACAAGCGTATTTCACCGTTCCACATCTTACTGCGATACGCAGGCATAAACTTGTAACCGGGAACCTTGAATGTGAAATAGTCTGCCAATTCTTTGGCAACACCGCGTTCGCATTGAACGCGAAGCCACACAGAATCAACAATGCTCACATCAAGATCAACCATTATTTCAATACTTCTGGTGTTAGTGTTTCTCCGCTGAAGCGGATGCTTTCTTTACTGCCTAGATCACCACTCCACCCCACAAGGTCTATGCCCGAGTCACGCATCATTTGCAGCCCTGCACGAACAGACGGCTCCCACTTGGGATCGGTTCTCTCGACCAGTCTGCGTAGAGTCACAACTCGTCGTATACCAAATTCCACAATGGCACGAGAGCACTCTGCACACGCTGCCCATGTGCAGTACAGGTGAAGTCCGTCTGTTGGCAACTTGTTTTGCAGGGCTTTGAAAATCACGGAACGCTCGGCGTGTTCTGTGCAGTAATTCTTGGATTCTATTGCTAGGTTGTCGCCTGTTAACCGAACCCGTTGCGGAACCTTGTTCCACGAAGACAAAACTATACCTGCACCCCCCTGAAGCACAAGAGCAGCACCCACCTGTGTGCGTGGATCAGTCGAATGCTTGGCAGCAACCCCCCACACATCCTGTAGGTACATACGGTCAATCCACCAATTACTCATGTCTTCACGAAGCAGATTACTGTCCATTGACAAACTTTCTCCACTCAATGGCATTACGAATCTTCCAATGGCGATTGTTCAACTCTTTGATGATTTCTTCAAGCAGCCCAATCTTTTCTTTTTGGTAGTACACCTTCTGTCGTGTCTTGACAATATCAGGGTCAGCGTTCAGGTACATATCCAAATCGTTGCGGAGAATCTTGAGAGCGAACGGCTCCCATCCTCGCTTCTGTAACTCTTCTTCACTCATCTTGCCTGTATAGTACTCCCACTTGTCACGAAGAGCCACAGCCACATCGTTTTCGTAACGAGCCAAACACAGCCGCTCTTCCATCAGGAAGTTCAGGTACTTGTTGTGGAGTTGTGGAATGCGTAGCGACTCGGCATCTAATGCCGCGTCATCAATACGGGTGTCCCGTTCCAACTCTTTGCGAATGTCGTCTAGGGTCATAAACAAATCTCCATCGGAGGAGTATACACGAGATTCAATGGATGTCAAGACCGAATGTTTATCTAAAATATTAGAGAACCTGTATATCAAAACTGCGATACTTGAAAGTACAGTTTGCAATAAACGGCTCGGGATCAATTACTGTTGAAGTAAAGTCAACGGAAGACAGTATGCGTGGGTAGATATCGTAGAAGGTTACATTCAGTTTAGGATTCTTTGTGGAATTCAGAATCACAAGGTTTGCGGTTGTTACATGAGTATTTGAAGGCTTGAACTCTTGGTAATCGTCAACATTGGTCATGGAGCGTAGCCAATTGAATATTTCAAGGTAATTGCCCAAGTTCTCGTCAATCACAAATCCAAGGGTCAGTTCATCAAAGTCCAGTTTGGACGGACGAGAAATCTGCTGAAAGGGTGTGGGCATTATGACTTCGCTCATGGTCACGGTGGGTAGTGACACACTTTGGCAGAAATACGAAACTTTGGGTAGTTTGGCAATGCTGAACCGATAGTAGGTGGGCAGCAGCGGATTCATGTATTGAGGGTAACGGGACAGAATCCCGTCCTCAATTTCTGAAAGATTGAATGGTTCGCCTTTAGCCATGTACTAGTATTTAGACACCAAAAGAAAAGGGGGAGAGGTTTGAGCCTCTCCCCCAAGTCTTTAGTTTACTTCAACTATTACGATGCAACGCCGTGTAGGTTGTCTACGCGGAAGATGCGGTAGTAACGGTTGACGCGGGCATCAAGGCGACCGTTGCCCTGAGAAGTACCTTCAGCGAAGGGGTTCGCAACCATGCCGTAGCGGGTCTTGAACGCGATCTTGGGCTGGAAGGTGGTGGTGTCAACGGCTCGCATCATCTGTAGTGGGACATAGGGGCAGTAGAATACGCCAGCGTCGTATGGGCTGGTTCCCTTATATCCAACGCAGACAAAGTTAGCACCGCTAGTTGCATTTACGGTGTCGATGTACGGATCAATGTACACCTTGACCTTGCCGTTGAGTGTACCAGCAAAGGTGTTGCCAGTGTCATCAACATCAAGGTTGACATTTAGAGCGGGGCTGATGTTGAGGAAGCCGCCCATTGCGAGAGCAGACGCAACATCTGCCGAGCAGATGATGAAGTTGCCCTTGCCGCGACGGGTATCCTTGGCAATCTGGTTGCACTCACGCTCAATCTGGAACATGAGTCCACGGAACTTCTCAGCACTCCAACGACCGTCAGAGTCCTGAATAAGATCGTATACACCACCTACTGCGCTTGAGCCAGTGAGGGTTAGACCACCAACAACGGTCTTGTAGTACAGATCGGTCTGCTGTGCTCCGAGACGAGCGGTGCGATACAGAGTACGAACCACTTCGCGGTTGATTTCAGACAGAATTTCTGTGCTGAGAATGTTGGCAAGTTCGGTTTCAGCGTCTAGACCGTGAACAGCCTTGAGGTCTTGAGCAAGTTCCACCGAGTAGGAAGCAGCAAGAGCACGGGTCTTGGCTTCTACGGCTACACGCTCAATGCTGAAGCCCATCTGGTTGGGGCTTAGGAGTTCGCCCTGTTGAGCATTGAAACCTGCACCAGTGGTAATACCAACTGTACCAGCATCAAGACCTGGCAAGCCTTGGAACGGATCAAGGAAGAACGATCCAAAGGTCGTACCTGCGGAGGTTACGCTGTTAGCACCAGAAGCGGTGTTGCCGCTGTTGATACCTGAGAACGCAACCTGTGGTTCGTTGAACATGGCTTCTGAACCGAGTGCGGTGGGAGAGGCTGTTGAACCACTTTCAGTTCCGCTGTAGCGGGTACGCATTGCGAAAATTAGACCCGTGGGAGCAGACATTGCCTGAACGCCACAGATATCGTAAGCCATTAGGTTGGGCATGGCACGACGAACCAACTGGATAAGAATTGGATCGTAGCCCTTGATGTTGCCTTCGCCACCAACTACGGGGGACATACCGCCACCGCCAACATTGGTTGGGCCTTCGGCTAGCATCTGCTGCTTGATTGCCTTCTCCTGATTCTCTAGGAGGGTGGCAGTTACCGCACGGCGGTGCGGATCGGTGATCGCAGCCATATCGCTGTGATCTAGAACGGGCTTCCACTTGCGGAGAGCCTGCTCGGTTAGAATGTTGTTCTCTTCCATTTTAGTGACTCCTTTGGTTGTTTAACAGTCGGAATTGACTGGAAAGTGTTAAGAAAAAAGTGAAATTAGTCCTTGCTCTTGCTCATGGACTTGAGGTAAGCCTCCATGAGCGGAGAGGTTTCGGAACCTTCCTCGTAAGACTCCTCAAGGGACTCTTCTTCGGTGGCGGTTTCGGTTACGGTTCCGAGTTTCTCAATGTTCTCGCGGAGAACAGCGAGTTTCTCGGCAAACTGCTCAACAGAATCAAATTCCACGCTCTCAGCGAGTTCGCGGAGTTTCTGAGTCTCGGTGTCGGTTAGTCCTTCTGCCATTTCGCGGAACAGGAGTTCGCAACGGAGTTGTTCGCACTCTTCGTTGATCTCCATGTTCTTGGCAACCTGACCGTCTAGTTCGCTCTTGAGGCTCTCGTAGTCCTCAACAGTGGACTCAAACAAATCAAGTTTCTCTTCGGGAATTTCAATGTACGACTCGGCAAACACGCCCTTGAGACGCTCAATGAATCCTTCGGTGATCTCGGTGCGAAGACCGTTGCTGACAGCCAAACGGTTCTCCTGCATCCACTCTTCCACCACATAGTTGAGGTACTCATCAATACGCTCAACCATTTCTTCGGTGACGGCGAGAGTGTGCTCTTCTAGCAGAGTCTCGTACTTGGCTTGAATCTCTTCCTCAATCTCGTTGGTACGAGACGCAAGGTGAGCCTCAAACAAGGTAGCGGCTTCGGTCTTGAAGTCTTCGCTGAGTTCCTTGCCAGCGAACAAGGTTTCAATGCTCTCCTTTGCGGAGATTTTCTCTACCTTGCCGTTGGCATTGCTCTTCTTGGGGGTGATTGTGCCACGATTGTACTTGTCGTCGCTGATTTCCTTGCCCTTGTTGTTCAGGTCAACAGCGTTGCCAATGTTGGCAGTCTTGCCGTTGGCAGTCTTGTACAGTTTGGGAGACGAGAAAGCGTCTTCCTTCTCAATGTACTTCTTGCCCTTGAGGTCGGTCATGCTCATGGCATCAACCTCAGAGGCTTCCTTCATGGACTTCTTGGACGGCTTCTCGTCCTCTTCTTCGTCCTCGTCTTCTTCCTCTTCGGAATCCTCTTCCTCTTCTTCGTCCTCGTCCTTGCTCTTCTTGGAGAACTTCTTGTACTTCTCGGGAGAAGCGTCGTCATCCACATAGGTGCCTTCTTCTAGGTCTTCGCCCTCTACCTCTTCCTCGACCACTTCTTGCTCGTAGCCCTCTTCCTCGGCTTCGGTAGCCTCGGTGGGTTCTTCGGTGGGTTCGGGGTTTTCCGCAAGGAAACCTTCGCCTAGAATTACCTTCTTGATGACATCTTCGATCTTTTCGTTAGCCATGACTGGAGTTCTCCTTTAGAATATATGTAGACGCTTCAGAGTTTTGAGATGAAGTCTTTGAACAGGTTCATTGCCTGTTCTTCTAGTTTGCGGGACGGGGTATTTTTGATTACCTTCTTGTACTGCTCAATAACTACGGGCTTGAGAACCCCATTGTCCCAAATCCATTCCTTGCCTTCCATGATACCGTTCACAAACGCATTGGGTGCGGAGGGATCAGCCACCACATCCACTGCTGCAAGCATGAAGTCCTCTTGCACCACATTGACTCCATCCTGTTCCTTGAGGCTGCCCATGCCACGAGAAGAAACGCCTAGTTTGGCTCCTTCGTCAATCAGATTCTTTACAATCTTGCCGTAGGGGGTGTCCATGATCTTGGCTTCACCAATAATCTGCTTGCCGTCTACGGACAAGTTCTTGATGATGTGCGACACACGCTCTAGGTTCACGGTTGGACCTTCGGGATGCCCAAGTTCACCCATTGCACGGTTCTGCTTTACATACTCGTTGTTGTAGCGACCAATCTCTTTCTCCATGATTTCACCGGGATACACACGACCGTTACGGTTCTTGGTATCCGATTCCATAAATACACCCTTAATGAAATAATTCTTCTGACCGTTCTTTTCTTCGGTCAAGACTTGGATTTCACTCTGGGTTGTTTCGGTAATGAGTTTCATGGATCAGTATCCGTCTGACTCTACGGCAGAACCAACTGGACCTTTAGCCTTTCCACTCTTTTTGGAAACACTCTTGGTTTTTGTAGCCTTATCGTCTTCCGCCTCTTCGTACATGGACGGCTTTTCGTTCTTGGTCTTCTTCTTGGTTTCTTTCTTGTCCTCGCCGTCTTCACCATCGCTGTACATTCCCATCTTCTTGTCTTCGTTGAAGAGGGCTTCAGCAAGACCAACACGCTCTTCGTCTAGCAAGAGCGAAGCCTTGGCGTATAGGGCATTGAAAACGCTTTCCTTAGCGTCCACATAGTTCTTCTCTAGCAGGGCTTTTACGATCTTTTTGTTGATGTCCATAGGTTCTCCTTGTCAGACCTTATTTATTTAGTATTCGCTATTTTTCTCGCAAATAAAAGCCGTTTGAAATATCATTCTTTGGGATTTCCAAACTCGTCCTCGTCCTCGTCGCCACCCACGATTTCACCAATTGTTACCTCTGGTTCAGCGGCAGGAGCAGCACCTTCAGGGGCAGCACCGCCCGCAGCAGGAGCACCACCAACCGCCTCAACAGGGGTCATTTGCCCTTCGGGAGCCACAATCTTACCCTCTGCCATTTCACTTTGGATAGCCTTGTCAATCTCCTCAATGTCTTCCGCAGTCTGCTTTAAAATATGCCGACGCACAAAATCGCGGGAGTAGTACTTGCCCACAAAGTCTTCGGCATCCCGTGCAGTCTGTAGACGATCCTTGAGCACTTCGCTTTCCTTGAGTTCGCTGAAGTGGGAGTCCTTATTGAACTTGAACGCAATCTTGGGTTCAATATCCGCCCACTCGTCCTCACGAATAATACCTTTGAGAACCAACTGCACACGCAGCAGGTTCAAGAATATTTCAGAGAACTTCATGCGGAGGCGTTCCACAAATTTGAAGAACTTTACTTCGTCACGGCTAATTTCAGACGCACGACCAATGTTGAAGCCTGTGCTTTCCTCTAGACGAGAAGTGGGCACATTAAGGGACTGGAACAGTTTCTTTTGGAAGTATTTCACATCTTCCATTTCACCAAGATTCTGACCGCCCTGTAGTGTACTGACTTCTGTGCCTTTGCCGCCTTCACGACGAGGCATCCAAAAGTCTTCCAACATGGACAGGTGCTTGCGACTGTCGTTCATCTCGCCTGTATTGGGATCGTACATGAGTTTGTTACGATACCGCTGCATAAGCCCACGCACATACTCTTCAGCCTTCTGCTTGGGCAAATTACCCACATCCACATAGAAAATACGGCGTTCAGGAGCACGGGCTAGACGGTAGATAATTACCGCGTCCTCAATCATACGCAATTGGTTGAGTGCCTTGATTGCCTTGTGCAGATAGCCGAGAATCTTCTTGCGACGAGAATCGTACAATCCGCTGTGAATAAAACAGATGGCATCAGGATTAATCTTGAGTCCATCCAAAGTCATGGTGGATGAAGCCTGATCTTGTTCGCTGTAGATGTAGAACTCTTCTATTTCAGAAACAAGATTCACACCAAGTGGAGTGTTTGCCATTTTGCCACCGCTGGTGTTTGCGGTGAGCGGCTTCTTCTTTATTTTGCGAACCTTACGGATTCTGGTTGGATCAATTGGACGCAGTTCAAGAATGCCCTTCTTCTTGTTCTTTTCGTCAATAATAATATGGTAATACAAACGGCTGTCCACATACCACTTGCGGAACACTTCGTATCCACGACGAGTAAAGTCTAAAAGATTTAGAACCTCGTGGAACTCGTCTTCAATCTTGTCTTTGATGCTCTTGTTCTGCTTGACTGCCGACACATCAATCTTGACTGCATCCAAAGTGTCATTGTAGACAATGCTCTCGTTACAAATATCTGCAATAGCACTTTCACACTCGGGGTGGAGTGCCATTTCACGATACTTGTAGATGAGTTCAATGTCTGATTTTACAGAGCCGTCAAAGTCAACATACGCACCAAAGTAGCCGCCCACCTCAACAGGAGTGGCTCCGTCATCGTAATCGGGGGGCACAAAAGAAACGGGCTTCTTGAGGAGTTCCTCCGCAGAAGCCGCGTCCTTGCCATCCTTTTTACCGATGCTAAAGCCGAACAGGTTGATAGCCATAATATAATTACCTTTTCAAAAGGGCTTCAGAAGCCCTGACCGAAGTTGATACCAAGACCTTGTAGTACGGCTCCTAGACCGCTGCCACCAGTAGCGGGAACTGCTGCTCCGGGAGCGGCTTCCCACCACGAGTAGTTTAGAGTGACTGGGAATTCAGCAATTTGGTCATTGTTCTCGTAGGAGAGATCAATGCTGCCCACATCGCTGGGGAAGCAACCAATGAAATTGTAGGTACGCACAGCCTCACCGTCACGATGGAGTTGAGTAACCGACCAAGTGGGCATGAACTCCATGAAGTTACGGGGAGCAGTATTGGCAGTGTGCTGATTGAAAATGGCACTCCAAGCCTCAAACGCCGAACGGAGAGCGAGGTTGGTGTCAGAGATCACAGTGAGTGACCAATCAGCAAAGGTGCGATCACCGGGTAGTTTGATGCGACGACCACGATACGGAACTTCAATGGTTCCGATGGACGAAGCCGGAATCTGTGCAGCCTTTACCAAGAAAGAAATTGCTCGGTTGTCTGCGTATCCTGGAATTGACCCGTTAACTACGAATAGATTGGTACGAGCACCACCGCCAGCAAAGGCGTTTACGAACCCTGAAATATTGTTAGTTGGTTCTACTGGCATTAGGACTTACTCCTTTTCTCTCTTATCTATACGATCAGCCGCCAACTTCGCTGAAGTTTACGCCAGTCTTGGTGGCAATAAAGTTCAACTGGATGAAGTTGATGCTGCGGGTGGGCTTGACGAAGATATCTGCAACAAACTCGTTGCGGTCAATGACTTCGCCTGTGTTATTGGTTTCATCGCACACCACCTTGAAATCGGTGATGCCACGACGCTGTTGAACCGTCTTGAGGAACGGAACCACTAGATTCTTGAATTGAGCACGGGTGAACGCATCGTTCTGCTCAAACAGGAAGAACTTGCTAGCGGTGGCAATTGCCTTCTCAAGAATGATGAACAGGCGACGAACATTGATACGGTCAAATGCAGAGGGCTTGGTTTGCATGGTCTTGTCGCCATACAGAATTACGCCTTCTCCTGGGAATGAAACCACAGGGTTGATTTGACGAGTATACAGTTCATCACGGTGGGCTTCGCTGGACGGGTTGTACGCCAACTTGACCACGCTCTTGACTTGTCCACGATTGAACCCTGCGGGCGAGAACCACGCTTCGTTGGTAAACTCGGTACGAGCCACTAGACCTGCAATATCAGCGTTGAGAGGCACTAGACGAACAAGGTTGTTGTAGGTGTCTAGTTGGTACTTCCAACCACTATCGGCAACAGCGTAAGAACTATTCACATTTAGTGTGCTGTCACGGAAAGTCTTGATTGCATTAAGTGCTTCATATGGCTGTTTGTTCTCTATATCGCTCTGTGCAGGAGACACAAATGCCATGCAGTCAAGACGCTTATCGCAAATCTGCTGAATGATGAGTTGTTCAAGAGTCGCAGAAGCGTTTCCTGTTGGAAGCAGAGACACATCAACGGTATCTGCGTCTTGGAACAGGCTCCATCCATTTGACCAACGCTCACTATCGCTTGGTGCAACTGATGCGGCACCAGTCAATCCTAGAGAGTTTACTCCAGCACCAACAGCCGATGCGGTGCTTAGAGCAGACCCAACTGGTGTTGAAAAAGCAGAAGACGCAGAAGTTGCTGTGTTACTATTCAATTCTTGAGATAGTGACCAAACATAATCAGACTGATCGTTGATTACGGTTCGGTAGTAGTTGCTGCTACCATCAAATTTACGAGCATCAAAAGCACGAGACAAGCCCTCAAACTTCTCAAGCAGATTGTTGGCAGTGCCTGTCCACTTTCCGTCCTTATCAAACACCAACACATTCACTAGATCGCCGTTTCCACCAGCATCACTCGCGTAATTAGTGGTTGTTGCACCTGTAGACACATACTTGGCGTATGCACTCTTAATATTGAAGGTGTTGCCAGCAGCCTGTGCTCTGGGTAGCAAAGACGACAGATTCAAGCGAATTGCCGCAGTTACTCCGGTTGCTCCACCGTAAGAAGCACTAGTCGCATTCCATCCGCTTGTTACACCAAAGAAATCACTAAATGTTGGAGTAACTGTTGTCCATGTTATGCTAGCGGGAGCAACAGTAGTTCCTCCGTTTATTTTCTGAATTCCAGACACTGTTATGGTTGTTCCGTCTGCAAAAACTATATCGTCACCAACTGAAAAATATTTTGTATCTGCACTACTTCCAACATACAGGTCTATGCAGGTGGCTCCAAGAGCAGAAGCATATCCTAGTGATGCACCAGTCAGTCCGTTTCCGCTTGTAAGTACAACCTTTAGGCTGTTTCCAAGAACACCTGGGCATTTGGATGCAAACAATACTCCGTTGGTTGCAGGAGCGGAAGCACTAAGACCAGCACTTGCACCAAAGTTAGTGGAATTGTTAATGACCAGATTGTTTGCACCAGTTGCACCTGCTTTTGTAACATTGGAATTGTAAGAGCCGCTACCCACAACACGCACAACCTTCATGCTGTTGCCGTACTGTAGGAAGTTGGCAGGGGTGAAGAAGTCCACATAGTTGGTGTTGTCGGGCTTTTGGAAAATATTTGATAGTTCACGCTCGTTGGCAACAGTCACGATCTCGTTGACTGGCCCCCAGTGGAAATAACCCGCAAAGCCCCCAGGAGTGGTGGCTACAGCAGGAATGATTGTGGTCAGGTCGATTTCTTTGATGCTTACGCCGGGGCTTACTCTAAATCCCATTGGTGTGTCTCCTTCGTCTGTGAAGCACGGGGTGTGGTGTCGTTACTTCTACTTGTATGTATTATTTGGATTTTTCCTGTGGCTACGCCACGAATCCTTATATTTAGCCCTGCCAGTCTCCCCAATTCCAAACCGTCCCACTGCTGTCTGTAAATCCTGTGGGATCGCTGCCGTCGTCTACGAAGCCAAAAGGGGTCATTTCTTCTTCCAAATTTTTCATTTGGTCTTCGTACAGGTCTTTTCGGATGTCGCTGCCTGTAATATCTTTGAAATACGCTTGAGTGGTTAGCCACCCAAACAGCACCAGAGTCATTACCAAATCGTCGTGGTGGTTGTCTTCGGCTTCAAACGAGTCGCCTTTAGACACAAAAGTACACAACTCGTCCACCACACCAAAGTCTTCCACTATGAGTTTGGTGTCTTCAATCAGGTTTTTTAGAATAGCACACCCAATACGCTTCACGGCAGTAGAGGTCTTTACGCCTTTCATAGCCGATCCACCACGACCAAACCCGCCGTTCACAACCTGCCCTTTGCGTCCCTGCATCTGCACATACACAATATTGTCGTATTCCAAATCGTCGTGCAGAATGTCTGCTACCTGTTGACCAATATCGTTGATCTCCACCAGCACATACGCATTATTGTACTGCCGTGCTATGGGGTAAATGGCATTAGGATACAACATGGGAGCCAATTGGTTGTTTCGGAATGTGGCAACCACTCGGTACGGGATTTGGGTCACATCAACCACAGTGAATGCGTGGTAGTCTTGCCCTTGCCCCCGCGAGGTGTCCACCACAATCACATATTTGTGTCCTGCTTCGGGGCGAACATACACACGCAATCCCTCTGCATTAAAATATTCAGGAGTACGGTATGCCATGCACTTTAGTTTTTCGGGGTGAATAAGCGTGTGTACCGAACCCAAGAATTCGGTTTCAAACTCGGTACGGAACTGCTCTTCGCTGGTGTTGGAGATGGTTTGCTTTTTCCACTCTTCATCACGACCCGGCACATCGCTCCAGTGTACTTCAATAGGGTAGTACTCGTTCTTGCCTTCTTCTCCTGCCCGTTTGTTGGCGTTTACCCATATGCGGTAAAACATGTTCAATCCTTTGGGCGTGGACACAATAATAACTTTGGTTTCTTTACCGCTGGTAATGGTTGGATACACGGACGAGAAAAACTCTTCAGCCACATTCTGCGGCACATACGCAAACTCGTCCAACATGATGCAGTTGTATGAACCGCCACGAACAGCGGACGATGAAGTGGCTGCTGCAAGCACTTTAGAGCCGTTCTCTAACACGATTGAGCCTTTGTTCCACTCTACCACTCCCTGCTGCAACCATATGGGTAGGTACTCATACGCTAGTTTCAAGCGTCCCAGTAGTTCACGGGCTGTGGCTAGTTTGTTAGCCAAGATAGCCACACTCATGCTTTGGTTGAACAGGATATAGTGCAGCAAGAACGAAATCATGGTTGTGGACTTACCGCTCTGACGAGGCATCTTGCAGATCACGAAGCGGTTCTTGTGAACGGCTTGAATCATGTCCTCTTGGAATTCATACGGCTCAAACGGCACCAAGCCCTTGTCAAGCGACACAATTTTTACATAGTTCTTGATGAAATACAGCGGATCTTGAGAGCACTTTACATACTCTTCAATCTGCTTTTCTGAAAAGTTTATGTTTACGCCTTCTGCTTTCAGATTGGCGTTTCCAAGATATTTTTGGCTTTTGCTCACGGTTCATCCTCTACCTTTGCATCAATAAACGCTTTTGTGCTGGAACGAGCAGAGTTTATGATGTCTTGCAGATCACGAGTAGACCCCACATAAATGGCATTGTTTGTGGTGTGGTTGTTTGTTGTGCTATTTTCGGTCTTGCGGATGCCCTTGATCTTGTCATGGATATCCAACAGATCACGATTAGTTTCCGAAAGGGTCTTTATCATTTGGGCTACCACTTCATACGCACGAGGCGAGTCGCCTTCTTGGGCTACAGCAATAACACCATCCAAAGCGTTCTTGCCTGCTTCCACCAGTTCACGAAGGTTTTTACGAGCAGTTTCGTAATCGTGCTTCAGGTCTTTTTCAAGGTACTCGTCTGATAGAGGAGGAGTCTCTATCTTGACCATAGGCATAGGAGCAGACTGCACAATAGCCTGTGGTTCGCTCTCGCCTGTACTGCCAACGCCCAATACGCTTTCAATATGTGAAAAACCATCACCCATAAAAACCTCTCAATCAACTAGGATACGGCGGTGCTGTGATCCCCATGTTTCCAAACCACTCAACTGTTACGCCCCGTGCAAGAGTGGAGCCGCTCTGATACTCGTAAATTTTGGTGTACGGGGTGTAGTTATACTTGCTGGAACTTGCACCACTTGGGCCTGTGATGCCTGTAAATATCTTGGTTGCCAACCCAGTAACTCCCGCCAGAGTATTGCCTGCGGTAAAACTTGGGAAATAGTTGAAATCGTAAATCTTGGTATCGGTCTTGCGAATTTCCTTGTAACTCCGAACATTACCAAAGATGTACGACTTCATGGTGAAGTTCAGCGTGAAAATAATGCTGCGTCGAGACTGGAAATCGCCTTCGTAGTCTTCTTCAGAACTCACAGAGTTCAGGTAGATGGGCACATCTACCTTTGTATTCACATCGTCAAAATTCACAGTAGCCACAAACTCAGGAGCAAAATACGGTAGTATTTGTTCAACAATTTGCAGCCCGTCGTCCATGTTTCGGGTGTACACATACAGCCCAAAATCAATGTTGTACGGTACTTCTGCAAATGTGTATTTCATTGCTGATGTTTGGGTATCACGAACCACATTTCGTTGCATGCTGTTTCGCTTACGAGCAGGATCGTATGCAAACCCTGTGATTTCAAATGCCATGCGTGGCAGGGTAATCTGCATAGGATTCTGTAGATACGGATCGCCTGCTAGACGCACCTTGTACTTTTCTTTGGGAGCGTATGCAAGAGGAACTTCAATATATTCTGTGCCGTTGCTGGTGGCACGAGAAATCTTGATTTGGTTGAACAAGGCACCAAATGCCACCACCATTCGCCTGATGGATTGGTTATAGAACTGCGTAAACATTAGTACAGCCCTTCAGAGAACGGGTCTTTCTCGGTAAAATCAAAAATATTGTCCCTGTTGGCTTCAAGATCAAGTGCCTCGTTGTCTTGAATATTGGAGTTGGTTGTTCGGGTATCGGTGTCGGCAATAGCAGTAATTGTGTAACCAACTGTGCTTGTGGTGCCACGAACCACATCACCTACTTCAAAAGTGCCCTTGTTCATATTCACAACCAAGTAGAAAGGAGCGGTTCCGTTTGGATCAAACTTGGCATCCACTCGCCCAATTGCGTGTTTGTTGTCTGTGGTTCCAGCGTAAACTTCTTCTCCCAAAACATAACTTCCACTTCCACTGTTTATGTCTATGGTTAACTGCTTCTTGTAGGTTGCTATAGCAGACACCGCAGCGTCCATATCACTTTCGCCTGTATCAATCTCTTCTTGTGTGTACTTGAAGGCTTCACAGTACAATTTGAAAGAGTATCGCTGACCGAGTGGATAGAAAGGATTGTCGTGTTCCACAAACTTGATTTCAAACATATTATACGGATAATCAAAGTAAATAATATCGCCTTCACGGGGGCGACCCAAATCTCGGATAGTCTGGTTGTGGCTCATTACCTCCAAGAATCGCCTCTTGGATACAATGAATGTACAGTTCTCTCGGATATCCAAACCAAACCGAGTCATGTCGCTTTCGCCGTCAAACCCTTCAGCATTTTCCATGTACATTTCAATACGGTTAGCGTCTTTGAACTTGGATACCTCTTCTCCGAGAATCTTGTCCTCTGTGACCGTTTCTCGTGGAATGTATATCATCTCGTGACCGTGAATCTTGATGGCTTCGGTCGTGAGTGATTCTAGTAGGTTCTGCTCACCTACATTGTTCCTACGAAAATACGGGTTTACTGCCATGCGTTATCCTGTAATAAAATCGGGTGGCAACTGGTAGCGTGTCTCAATCTCTTCTTCTAGTTTAGCAATCTGCTCCAGTGCTTCTTCATATATTTTTGTGCCATTAAAAGTCACATTTCCGGGAAGTGGCATGCCTTCGTACTTGGACAGATTAGTGCCCCATTGCTTTTTGATGAGTGCTGTTGCGTATCGTTTCAGCCATATATCATTGTATATTTCTTTCACGGTTTCTGGATTATTAGATGAATACGCCTCAATCATTAGATACATTCCTGCCTGTATATCGGTAGTGGTGGCATCAATATACAGTTTATTACTGACACGATTAAATCGAATCTGCTTTTCGGGATCAAGCAACTGCTCCAACATTTCAATATACTGCATGGTGGACACATAGTAGTTCAGATTGGTCTGCCCTGTACGCAAACCGTAAAAATCGTTAAGTGCCAACTGGTAGCGAATGTTGAAGATGTTGTGGGTGGAGATATTGAACCCCATGTGAAAAATACGATTAATGGTCAAGATAGACGGATCAATAGGATCGGTATCAATCCACTTGCGGGCAATGTCTTGTGCTGTAAGTGCGTAAGTGTAGTACATCTTTTGCCCACCGTCGTGGTGAAAGTTGGCAAAATACGACAACGCCTCGTCAATACGGTCTTCCACCTGTGAGTCTTCCACATTGACTTCAATAACAGGTTGTCCGAGTGCCCGTAGGCAGTAGTCTTTAAATTCTTGACGAGTTTGTGGGCGAGCCATGCAGTCTCCTTTTTTGAGTATTTAGGAGCGTGGCGTTTTGCCTAGTCTCCGTTTTCAGCCTTTAGTCTTTCCACTAGCAAGGCTAGTTCAGGCTCGCGGGCACACCACCGATCACAGCCAGCGTCTTGTTTTTTCAGGTATACGGTATTGTCTCCGTCTGTAATATAGTGCCGCACGCCCTGCTCGTATACCCGTGTGTGGAATCCAAACGGAACAGAGTAATCACCACACACTTTCAAAAAATCATCCCACGAGTACTCCCGCCCGTTGAGAATCACTTTTGAGTTTCCATAATGTATAAGGGATATAGCCATAGATTACGGAACGGTTACTATTATTTGTTGTTCTGTGCTGATGTTCCAGTAGTTTTCTGGAGAACGATTGGTTTTTGTTATGGAAGACATTGGCGAGATAAACAGCGATTCGTTTCCAGTAGTAGCCAATTTGCTAACAAGTGCGGCTCCTGTTGGTCCATAAATTCGTTTCAGATTGGTGAAGGACGACTGCGAATCAATAGTGTTGTTGATTGTGGTGAACTGCGAAACGCTATTGTTAAAATATGCCAATACATCTTTGTATAGATTCACAGCCGCAGCGGTGGCAAAAGTGTAATAGGTTCCGTTTGCGTCTGCAATAGAAACATCTGCTGTACTGCCTGCCACGATTATGGAATCGTATATATTCTTCAGGTAGTTTAGATTGGTTTCTAGTGGAGTGTAAACAAACG
>Ga0214923_10003377_pt1 | contig 20037 bp, 29 predicted proteins | sample LL1510_MetaG_FD_177993 | JGI IMG/M metagenome (GOLD analysis project Ga0214923, IMG submission 177993) | Freshwater microbial communities from Lake Lanier, Atlanta, Georgia, United States - LL-1510 | ecosystem: Environmental > Aquatic > Freshwater > Lake | place: USA: Georgia | collected...
GCGACCAACGCGCGCGTTTTTGACCACCTTTACCCCATTTTGGTGACCCATGGGACGCCGCGGCCGCCTGCCTGACCCGAAGTCGAAGCGATCGCAAGCCGCCATCGCTCGCGCCAAGCAGCTTGGCCACATCGCAATCGCAAGGCCGGCGGCCGGCGGCCACGATCGGCCAAACCCGCCCACCGCACCGTCGCACGTTGCGGCCCGTCCGCTCGCCGCCGCCTTCTGGGAGCAGCACTGCTCCACGCTGGCCGACGAGGGCCGGCTACGCCAGGTCCACGCCGAGACGTTCGCCCAGTTGTGCCACATGCACGCGGACATCATGCAACTCTCGGAGCAGGTCGCCGCCGAAGGCTGGGTGATCGCGACCGACAAAGGGCAGTCCATATCACCAGTAGCTAGGCTGCTCCAAACCACCCGCCGCGACTTCGTGGCCCTCGCGGGCAAGTTCGGCCTGACCGCAGCCGACGAAGCCAGGCTCCCAACCGACGAGGCGACCGATGGCGAAGCGGAAGACGACGACGCGACCGCGCTCCGCCGGTTCACGGGCTAGGACCAAGCCGCGGCCCGAGGCGTGCAAGGGCTACACGTTCGACGCCGACGCGGCCGCCAGGCCAGTCGAGTTCATCGAGCGATTCTGCTGGGTGCCGTCGGCCACCGGCGGCGATCCCGAGCGGATGCGTCTCATCGAGTGGCAGAAGGAGCGGGTCGTCAAACCCATCTTCGGATGGAAGCGGCCAGACGGCAGGCTCCGTTACAGGCGTGCCGGCATCTTTTGCCCGAAGAAGCAAGGCAAGAGCTTCCTCATGGCGGCGATCTCCGAGTACCTGCTGACGGCACACTACCCGCTCTCGGACGTTTACCTCGCGGCGGTCGATCGCCTCCAGGCTCGCGAGATCTACCGCGTAGTGTCCAAGTTCGTCCACGCGTCGCCGCAGTTGTCCAAGCTGCTCGATGTCATCGATTCCAAGTCGATCATCAAGAACCGCGACAACGGCAACGTGCTGCGGTGTCTGTCGGCCGACGCGTACCGGAACGAGGGGCTGAACGGTCACGTGATCGTGGACGAGATCCACGCCCATCGGTCGGACGAGCTCATATCGGCGCTGACCTACGCAACGCGAGCCACGCCGAACGGTCTGGTGATCGCAATCTCCACGGCCGGCGACAACAGAAACAGCGTGGGATACCAGTGGTGGAAGGACGCCGAGCTCGTCATGCCGGAGCGCGGCGGCGACCCGTCGGCAAATCCTTCGTTCTATGGGCTGATCTACGCGGCGAAACCAGACGACCCGCGAGGCTACGGCGATCCTGCCGTATGGCGTGAGGCGAACCCGTCGATGGGCATCACGTTTCCAGAGGAGGAGTTTGCCGCCGACTACCAAGACGCGACGACTGACCCGCGGAAAATGTCAAAGTTCCTCCGCTACTCGCTCAACGTGTGGTCAGAGTCGGATAACCGCTGGTTCCACGGCGACGCGTTTTCCGAGTGCCGCTCAGATCCGCCGGCACCGCTCGCCGGCCGCCCGTGCGTTGTGGGCGTCGACCTGGCGTCGAACCTCGACATGACAGCGGCCGCGTTCCTGTTCAAAAACGACGACGGCTCGTTCGATTGCGATATGCGGTACTGGGTTCCCGAGGACACCATCCGCGACCGCGAGCGGCGGGACAATATCCCGTATTCCACGTGGGTCCGCGACGGCTGGCTGACTGTCACGCAGGGATCACGACTCGACCACGAGGCTGTGGGCCGCGATATCGTCGAGTACGGGAATACGAACCAGATCGTCGCGGTGGGCTGCGACCCGTGGCAGGTCGGGCCGCTCGCGACGTACCTGCAACGCGAGTCGATCGAGGTCAAAGGCGTGCCGCAGAACACGCGGGCGATGAACGCGCCGAGCCGGATGCTTGAGGGGCTGGTGGCCGAGCGGAAGTTTCGCTACCGCTCGCCCATCCTGCTCTGGAACGCGAACAACTGTGCGATCTACGAAGACACCACCGGGATGATCAAGCCAGACAAGAGCAAGAGCTCAGAAAAGATCGACGGCATCTCGGCGACCGTGGACGCGTTTGCCATGGCGATCACGGCCGACGAGCAACTGACGCCCACCAGCGAGGACGAATACCGCATCGTGTCGCTCTGGTAGGCGGTTCAGCGGGTCGGGGGCGGCGTCGGACACTGTCCACGAACCTGGACGCCCCACGATGCCAAAGCCGCCGGCCCGACCACGCTCGCCCCGCCGGGCACCGGCGAAGCCGCGCAAGGCGGCCGAAGAGCGTTTCATCTCCGTGCTGGGCACGCTCCTCGAGCCGTCGCCCTACGGCCGGTTGTCGGCGGCCGACGTGACGCCGGAAGTCGCCGTGCGTGTTTCGGCGATCTTCGCGGTGTGCCGGTTCATCGCCCAGGGCGTCGGCGTCATGCCGATCCAGATCGGCCGCACGCTGGCGAATGGACGGAAGGAGCGTTTCTCGCCGCCCTGCTCGTACACGATTCGCCAGCGTCCGAACGGCTGGCAGTCGCGATTCGATTTCATGACGCTCCAAGCTTATTGGACCGCGCTTCATGGGAACGGGTTCGCTCGCATCATGCCGGGCTCGCGTGGGTTCATGAGCACGCTTGTGCCAATGCACCCCACGCGCGTGAGCGTCCAGCAGCTCAGCGACTACACGATCTCCTACAAGTTCCTCGAGGCGAGCGGCACGTGGTCGCCGCTGCGGCAGGACGAGGTGCTCCACTGGAAGTGGATGAGCGAGAACGGCATCTGGGGCATGGCTCCAAGCGAGATCTGCGCCACCTCGATCTCACTGGCCCGTCAGTTGGACATCGCGGCCACTGCGTTTTGGAAGAACGGAGCGCGGCCCGACTTCCTCATCAAGACGGCCGAGAAAATCTCGGACCCGGCAATCGCGGAACTACGCGAGCAGTTCCGGCAGATGTACGGCGGAAACAACCGCGGTGCTCCTGGCGTCGTGTCGAGCAAGGTCGACATCGTGCCCATGCAGTCGAACACGATGGAACAGAGCCAGTACCAGGAACTGCGGGCCGCGATCCTGCCCGACGTGTGCCGGCACTGGGGCGTTCCTTCGACGCTGCTCGGTGACGCCAAGATGGCGAGGTACTCAAACGTCGAGCAGGAGCATCTGTCGGCGCAGGTGTGGTGCTTGCTTCCGTGGCAGCACCGGATGGAAGGGCCTTTCGACATGGCACTCCAGCCCGTCTACGGCGAAGACGTATACGTAAAGCTCGACAGTCGCGGGCTCCTGCGTGGCGACAACGCGAGCCGGGCCGCCCTGTATCAGTCGATGTTCAACATGGGCAGCATCACGCCCAACGAAATCCGCGACCTGGAAGACTTCGATCTGATCAGCGAGCCAGCCGCGGATCAGACGTTTATGCAGTTGGGTTTCTCGACGCTGAACGCGGCGGCGTCGCAGGCCGCAGCGCCGGCCGCAAGCAATGGAGGGAACGCATGAGCACCGTCGAAACGCGATATCTGTCGCAGGCAGAAGATGCGGACGTTGCATTGCACGTTGAGACGCGAGACGACGGCCGCCCAGTGATCGTGGGTATGGCCCCGCCGTGGAATAAGTGGTCGGTCGACCTTGGCGGATTCAAGGAGCGTTTCATGCCGGGGGCGTTCCGGAAGTACCTGGACCGCTCGCCGAACGACCCGCGCGGCAAGGCCGACGTTGTTGCCAAGTACAACCACCAAGACTCCGCGGTGCTCGGCCGCACGACGAATGGCACGCTCGACATCCAAGAGACCGAAAAGGGGCTCGTATTTCGTGCCACGCCGCCGGTCGGAACTCCGACGACGGCGGAGGTCGTGCCGCTGATTCGCGACCGATACATCTACGGCTCGTCGTTCGCGTTTTCGCTCGTGGACGCCAAGGGCGAACAGTGGGACGAAGACCCGGCCGGCAACGTCACGCGGACGATCACCGAGGCCGCGATCTATGACGTGTCGCCGGTGACGCACGCCGCCTACCCGAACAGCACCGTGGGCCTTCGATCCCTGTCCGCATGGCGTGAAGCCCGCGGGCTCGTCCAGCACAGGGCCGAGGGCCGCGGGCTGCTGATCTCGCTGGACTATGACCAGACCTTCACGGCCGCCCCCGGGCTGTGGCGATCCTTCGTCGCCATGGCAACCGCCGACGGCAATCAAGTCGTGTGCATCTCGCGGCGTGACGACACAGAGTCGAACCGCGAAGAAATCCGGTCGGCGTTCGCCGATCTCGACGTGTCGCAAGTCGTGCTGTGCGGACCCGAAACGCGAAAGCGAGCGGCAGCCGCTGCGGCCGGTCTCGACATCGACATTTGGATCGACGACTACCCGGAAGGAATCACAGACCAGGAGTTCCTCGCTCCGAAGTCTCGCGGCGTGACGTTCTCGACGCTGGCCGGTGCTCGAGCCGCTGCCGCCGCAGCGTCTGCACGTATGCGAATCGTCACCGGCTAGGAGGTCGCCATGGTCAGCGTGCCGGTGCCAGCCGTCGTCGCCGCGAAGCAGGCCGCTTCGGACGCATCCGATGGGCTCGTCAACAAGGTGGCCGCGTTCATCGAGGCCGCGTCGCTCGCTGCCGCGGACGGGCTCACGTGGTCCGAGTTCGGCGAGCTCATGCTCTCGCTCTTGCGTCTGGTCATGACGAGCCTCGACATGGTGGCGAGCCTGACGGGGCCGCAGAAAAAGGCGCTCGCCGTGGACGCCGTGGCACGCCTGTTCGACGCCGTCGCTGACCAGGCGGTGCCGGCCGCTGTCTACCCGCTCTGGCTGATCGTGCGTTCGCCGGTGCGGGCACTGGTCGTGGCGATCGCGTCCGGTGCCATCGAGCAACTGTTGCCGCTGGTGAGGGCCGCAGCATGACGTGGCTGAGCGTGGCACTTGTGGTCGCCGCCGCGTATGCGATGGCTGGGCCGCAGATTCTCAAAAAGCTCAAAGAGGCCGCCGGCGTGGTCGACCTTCCGCACCTGGACCGACGGCACCTTGCCGGTGCTGCCTTGCTCTTGGCTGCCGCCCTCGTCTGGCGGTCTGGTGGATCGACCGAGCCGACGCCAGCCCCCGCCCCCGCTCCAGACGCGGCGATCGTGCTCCGTGGTGCGTTCGTCGGACCCGAGGCCGCGGTCGACGCCGCGACCGTGGCAGCGATGTTCGACGAGCTCGCGGCCGAAGTCGAGTGGGACGCCATGCAGGCCGAGCCGCTGATCCGTACCGGCGTCGCATTCGACGACCTCCGGGTCCGTGCGTTCGACCTACGGCTCCGTGGCGTGTCGCTTGGCGAGCGATACCCGCGAGCACGTGCCACGATCAAGGACTACCTGGACCGCACGGCAGGAACGTCTGGCGGGCCGCTGACGCCAGCCCAGCGGTCGGCGTGGGTGTCCGCATACCGCGAGGTCGCGAGGGCAGCAGCCGATGCCACGCGCTAGCCTCGCACGCTGGGGCGTGTTCCTGCTGCTTCTCGGATTGGCGGCAGCCGCCGTCGTCCACGGCATCTACGGCGACCGTGTGCCGGCGGGCCAGTACGGCTACACGCCAGACCCAGACGGCGTCCAGCGGTTCCTCTCCGAGCTCGAGCAACCGTTGTTCCGCGACGCCGGCGCGGAGACAATCCGCGAGGCAAAGGGCGTCGACACGTTCCTTTACCGGGCAGCAAACAAAGCCCACGTCGCCCTCTACGGGAAGCCGTGGGTCGTCGAACGGCAGGGCATCGGTGACTGTGTCTCGTGGGGCTGGGCTCACGGCGTATACGTCGCCCAGTGCGTCGACTGGGAAACGGGCCGGCTTGCGAACCCGCCGCCGTTCCCATGCACGGAAGCCGTGTACGGCGGGAGCCGCGTCGAGGCCCGCGGCCGAAACGGCGACGGTTCGTCACCAGTTGGCGGATGGTCCGATGGATCGTACGGCGCTGCCGCCGCCCGATGGGTGCGTGACTGGGGCGTGGTCTACCGCGAGCAGGTTGGCGGGCACGATCTGCTCACATATTCGCCAGACCGCGCGAAACAATGGGGAGCGTACGGCAACGGCGGCAAGGGGGACGGCGGAAAGCTTGACACGATCGCGAAGAAGCATCCGGCACAGAACGTCGCGATGGTCAAGACGTTCGCAGAGGCGGCCGCCGCGATCGAGGCCGGGTTCCCGGTTGCGGTCTGCTCGATGCAGGGTTTCGCGAGCGTGCGAGACCAGCACGGCTACGCAGCCGCCAGCGGTAGCTGGGCACACTGCATGTGCTTTGTCGCGGTGCGGTACGCCAAGAACGGTTCGCCAGACGACGCGCTGCTCTGTCTCAACTCATGGGGGCCTCGATGGATCAGCGGTCCAAGGTGGCCCGACGATATGCCGGAGGGCTCATTCTGGGTTCGTCGCACGATCGTTGAGCGGATGCTTGGCTCGCAGCCGGACTCTTACGCCGTCGGCTCGGTCGCCGGGTTCGGCTGGCGTGATCTCGACAATGGCGGATTCTTGGCTCCATCACTGCCCGACAAGGTGATTCCATGACCGTTGACCGATCGACCGCGTTTGCAGTGATCTTCGCCTTTGCTCTCGGTGTATGGGTTGCCACGCCGACGACGCCGCAGCCTCCCGACCGGCCGGTGCTGTCGTGGATCGCACGTGCCGCAAAGACGTTGCTCTGGGTGGCCGCGTTCGCAGAGCAACCGCCAGAGCATCGCCACGACGCACGCATCGTGCAGCACGCGATTGGCGATGACGGCTACCCGATCGTCGATCACGGTAGGGGGCTCTGATGGCACTGTGGCGCTGGCTGGTGTCGCTTCTGGTCTGGCTGTCAAGCGACTCCGCGACGATCGACCGCGAGGTTCCTCGAGCCGCCGCCGCGGTGTCGGCCGCACGTGCGTCAATGATCGTGGACGCGACGCCAAATCCGGCACCGTCGCCGCAGGCGTGCGACTGCGGCCAGACCTGCGTGGCCGGCAAATGGAAGCCAGACGGTCGCGTCGTGCAGGACTGCCGTTGCCAGTGCAATCGGTGCGTCGCGGAACGCAAAAAGCAACCCGTCACTTCAGCGGGTCGGTGAGGCTGTTTTAGTTTTCTGGAAGGTTGATAACCCAAAACATTCAGGAGGGCACGATGCCCAGCCCCAAGCTCGCCCAGCTTCAGGATGAAGCCGCCACGCTCACCAAGACCATCGCCGACCTTCGTGCCGTCGAGCCGAAGGACGACGCCGACGCGGCGAGCATCGCCGACCGTCTGGCTGCCGCCGAGAAGCGTGCCGACGAGGTGGCTGGTGCCGCCCAGCGTGAGCGTGATCTCGACGCTCGCCTCGCCGCCCTCCAGGCGGTGAGCGCTGCCAGCGAGCCGCGGTCGGTGGTCGAGCGTGCCAGCGACGACGACGCGTCGCAGCCGGTCGACATCAGGTCGGGCGTGCGGGCGTTCTCTTCGCCCAAGGCCGCTGCCGCTGTCGGCGGGTACCTCAAGCAGCTCTACACCGGCGAAATCCGGGCGATGGGCGAGACGAGCTCCACGTACGACCTGCTCGGTGCCGAGTACGTCGTGAAGGAACTGTACGGAGCGATCGTCAACCGCCTCCAGTACGCCTCGGTTGCGTTGCAACTCGCGACGGTTGTGCGGCCGACCGGTCAGAAGATCAGCTTCCCGAAGGTCGGCGACGCGACCGCGTCGTTCGTGGCCGAGGGCACGGCGACGACCGACCAGGACATCGCGACCAGCGCCAGCGACCTGACTTTGTACGAGATGCGTGCATCGGTCGCGGTGTCGCGAAGCCTCATCGAGGATTCGCCGATCGACGTGGCCGGGCTCGTGGCCGAGCGTTTCGCGCTCTCCTACGCGACCAAGTTCGACAACGTGTGGCTTGGCGGCAACAACGCAAACCCGGCGATCACCGGGCTCGCGGCGGCGGTCGCCAACGGCAACACCATCACGGTTGCGGCCAACGCCGCGACCACCGTGGCGAACCTGGCCGACGTGGTCGGCAAGGTTGACGAGACGATCATGGGATCGGCAGCGTGGGTCGTGAGCAAGGCCGGCTGGGTAGACCTGATGAAGTTGTGGTCTGCCCAGCAGACGACGCTCACCGTCGGCGGCGGGCGGATCGTGCCGAGTATCTTCGGTGCCCCGGTCTACATCGTGAAGGGTCTGCCGGCGACCACGCTGGCTCTGTACGGCGACTTCGCGATGGCAACCGCGGTGGGCGTCAAGGCGAACGGGCTCGAGATCGAAGCCGGCCGCGAAATCCTCATGCGGAACCGGCAGGTGCTCTACGTCGCGAACACCCGGTTCGGCGTCGTGAACCACGCCCCCGAGTTCGTCGGTCGTCTCGCCAAGGCGTCCTGAGAATAGAGCGTGCCATCTACGTAGGCCCGGGGGCCGCACGGACGCAGCCCCCGGGCCGCACGCCATGAGGAGCGAGCCGTGGGGTCCATTACGAGCCGGCGGCAGGTATGGCTCCTGCGTCCGTATCGCGGGCACCCTGCCGGCACCGTGCTCTCGGTCACCCAAGAGCTCGCGACGCGGCTTGTCGTCGGCAACTGGGCCACGTTCGTGGAGCCTGGCTTGATGGCGGCGAGCGTGCCACGCCATGAGCGAGCGGTAGCCACGCACCACGCCGAGACGCGCGGAGGCATTCAATGAGGCCCGACACGTTCCGCGTCATCGCCTTGCCTGTCGTCGAGCCAGTGACGCTCTCCGAGGTCAAGGCACAGATTGGCATGGGAACGGACGTGACCGACTTCGACCGGCTGCTCATGGACAAGGTCGCCGCAGGTCGGGCGCTCATCGAGTCACGGCTTGGCATAACGATGGTCGCCACGCGATACCGGGCGGTCTGGAAAAGCGTGTCGGGCACCGTACGTCTTCCGAGCCCGCCGCTGCTTGTGACGCAGACATACACGCTGGTCGCGACGCTGGACGCCGTGGCGCTCACGCAAGGCCAGTACACGATCGACGCGGACGCGATCCCTGGCACGCTGACGCTCGAGGACGGCCGCAGAGGAAAGCTCCAGGTCGAGTATTGGGGCGGCGTGCCGCCTGAGACGCGGCCCGAGCCGATGCTGAAAAGCGCCCTCCTCGCGTACGTCACGCACGCGTTCGAGAACCGCGGCATCCTCGCGACCGACGCCACCGCCGAGCTTCCGCAGGCGTTCGACACCCTCCTCGCCGCGAGCTCGTGGAATGGAGGCTGGTGATGGCACCCGCCGGCACGCTCACCGAGGTGTACGTCCTGGAGCGTCCGATCGCCACGCGTAACGCGGCCGGCGAAACCGTCACGACCTGGCAGGCGGTCGCACGCATCTACGGATCGTATGAGCAGGTCTCGTTCTCTGAGCAGGCGCGCCGCGGGCAGATCGGCGGCAGCCTCCAGGCAACTGTGCGAATTCACTACCGCAGCGATGTCACGTCGTCGATGCGGCTCCGCTGGGTGTCGCGGAACGACCGGATTCTGATGATCGCGGCGATGGTCGAGGGTCCTCGGCAGTTGGAGCTCGAGCTCACCGTCGAGGAACAGGCCGCATGATTTCGCTTTCATGGTCAGGCAATCCGAATCGACAGATCGCCGCGCTCATGTCGCGGTTCCACGAACTACCGCGGCACATCGCGAAGAAGCACGTACAGGCAGCGGTCAAGCGGGCCATGAAGGACGGCGTGCCGGTGCTCAAGGCGTTGACGCCGAAAGGCAGCGCCAAGAACGTCAGAAACGCCGTCCAAAGGGACACGCGAGGACGGTTTCTGACTGGCAGCGGAAAGAAGATGCGAAAGCGCGGCGGTGCTCTGCGTCGCTCAGTGACCACGAAAGCCAAGTACGTCGGCCGCAACCGCGACGGGTTCGTCTACGGCGTCGTCGGCTACAAGGCCGGAATGGAAAGCCGAAAGGCTATCTGGCTGGAATTTGGCACGTCGCGTGGCATTGAGCCGCGGAAGATCATCGACAAGTTCCGAGCCAGGTACGGCGGCCCAGCCGCGGCACGCATGGCGGCCGAGCTCGCCGCTGCGTTGCCGAAGGCCGCAGCCGAACTTGCGGCCGGCAAAAACCCGGTACGCGATTACGGGAGGTCGTGATGGGTTCCCCTCACAACTGGATCCGCGGTGCGATCGAGGCGGCCGCCTCCGGTATCGACGCCTACCCGGTCGAGATGACCGGCGGCGGCGACCCGCCCTACATAATTTACAGCCGCGAGGCGACCACCCGCGAGCCGATGCTGTCCGACGGCTTCAGTGCCTCGCCGGCCGCCGACGTGATGCCACCCACGGCACGGTTCGCCGTCGTCATCTACGCGGACTCCTACGCCCAGTGCTGGGAGATTGCGGGCCAGATTCGGGCCGCTGTCCACCGGTTCAGCGGGTCGGCCCACGGCGAAACAATTCAGCAGTGCCTCGTGATCGACGAGCGAGACGGCGACGCCGGCTACCTCGACGGTCGCGAACAGCCCACGTACACGGTCGAGCAAACCGTGGAACTTGCATACGCGGAGTAAGCCATGCCTGAAGCACAAGCCCCTACGTTCGTCTCGTCTCACGGCACGACGTTCACGTGGAACGGCAATACGTACAAGTGCATGGATATCACGTTTGAGGGCGCTGCACCGAGCCGCGAGCGGATGGATATGACGACTCTCGACGTTGCCCACGGGTCTGAGGCCGTCATGAGACTCGGCCCGATCAAGGGCAAGCGTGACCCGAAGAAGTTCACGATCGCGTACCGCACGATGAGCGACCACGTCGCCATCAACGAAGGCGACGAGTACACGCTGACGACGACCGGCGGGTCGGGCACGTATCGCGTGACGCAGACCGGCATCAGCCGGAAGACCAACGCGTACGTCGAGGGCTCGGCCACGTTCGAGGAGATAATCTCGGCCGAGGTCGTCGCCTGACCGGGAGCGTGACCGATGCCCGGCTTTGACTCGTCGCACGGCGTGTCGGTTTCGTTCGCCGGCGTGGCGATCGGCTACCTCACCGGGTTTGACGACGAGACCTCTGCCGGCTCGCTGGTGGAGTACACCGGATCGTCTGCAAGCATCCTCGGATCTGGCTCGAGCTCTCGTCTATTGCGTCGGTATGACTGCACGTCGATTGAACCCATGAAACTGTCGCTGACGTTCCACGGCGCTCCGAGCTACACGCAGAACGACGTGGGCGCAAAAGGCACGCTCTCGTTTTCCGCGCCGAATAACTCATGGTCTGCCCAGGCCATCCTGACCGGCTGGAATCATTCGGGGCGAGCGGGTCGGTTCTCGGAGGGAAGTGCCACGTTTCAACTGACGGGGGGATGATGCCTGCCATCTTGAATTTTGAAGAGCTTCTGGCTGCGGCACCGCGTCAAAAGCCGATCGCGTACCACTGCAAGGCGTTCGGCCGCGAGGTGCTGCTGCGCGACCCGACATCGTCGGACATCGACGAATGGCGGATGTACTGCCAGAGGAACATCGGCAACAGCGTGCCATTCGCGGCAAAGCTGCTTCAGATTCTGCTCTGCGACGAGCAAGGCGAGCGGATCGTGCCGCAGGATGACGAAGCGCTGGCGGCAATCGGCGAAATGGACGCCGCGGGAGTAACCGAGATCAGCGAGTTCGCAGCTGGTCTGATGAAGTCGCCGACCGACGAGGACATCGAGGAAATCCAAAAAAACTGAGGAGCCAGCCGTGGGAGTTGTTCGCCTACCGGCTGGCACTCGCGATGCACTGTCCAGACGTGGAGGCTTTGAAACAACGAATCACGTTCGCACAACTGAAACGGTGGTTTGCGTTCTACCAGCTCGAGCCGTGGGGCCAGCCGTGGTTGATGGCAGGGCGGATGACGAGCCTCATACGTGCCGCGCTGGGCGTCAGGTATGACCGACACGACGAAGAACGATTTCTGATCACGTACCGCAGCGGCGACGAATACAGATCACACGTAGCACAGACTCCTGAGCAGATCGAAGCGAAGCTAGCAAGCCTCCCGGGGCTAAAAAAGCAACAGGTGCCCGCATGGCGACGATCGGCAAAGTCTCGGCAGTCTTCACGGCATCCACGTCGGGGCTCACGTCGGGCGTGAACCGGGCCGCGAGCTCGCTCAACAAGCTCCAAGGGTCGGTCAACAGCCTTGGCGGCAGTATGCGGACGCTGGTCGCGATCCAAGGAGCGCAGCTGTTCGGCTCGATGGCGGCGACGGCGTCGCAATACGTCAGCAGCCTGGTGCGGATGGGGCAGGCCCAGGCCGAGGTGCTCGACAGTCAAAGCAAGCTCGCCGCACGAACCGGCATGACGATGGGCGAGTTCCAAGGGTTGGCTCTGGCCGGCGACTTGGCTGGTGTTTCGTACGAGACGATCGCCAAGGCCGCCACAAAGGCGGATATCGCGTTCGTCAAGGCCGCCGGCGGGTCCGCCACCGCGCGTGCCGCGTTTGCTGCGATCGGGCTCTCGATTGACGAGCTCAACGGCAAGAGCGCCGCCGAGCGGTTTGACATGATCGCCGCCTCGATCGCGGCGTTGCCGACTGAGGCCGAGCGTGCCGCGGCCGCCGTTTCAATCTTCGGCAAGGCCGGTGCGGAACTTCTGCCGCTGTTTGCCGGCGGGGCCGAGGGCATCGCCCAGGCACGCGAGCAGGCCGAGCGGCTGGGCATCGCCCTCACGAATGCACAGGGCCGCGACATCGAGGCGATGAACGACGCCATCACAATGGCGGGAAAAGCGATCGAAGGCGTGGTGACCCAGATCGTGGCGTACCTTGCACCGGCCGTGCAGGCGGTGGCCGATCAGTTCACGAACCTGGTCGGCACGATTGGCGGTGCGAACATCGGACAGGCGATCGGCGAAGGCATCGTGCAAGGGGCGCGATTCTTGGCAGGGATCGGCGACTACATCATCCAGAATTTCTCCAGCGTGTTTCAGTACGTGTCGCAAATTGGTGCTCAGTGGGGAGCCGTCGGCGACGCCATCAACCGCACGGCGAATTTCTTGAGCGGCGTGTTCCACGCAGCGAAAGCCGCCATGGGATTCGTCATTCTTGGTTTTGGCGGCGTGATTGAGGGTCTGGCAAGAGTCGCGCAAAACATCGGGAGTTACCTCGGGTTCGACACGTCAACCCTGGACGCGATCGTGGCCGGCGCGAGGGCGTTCAATAAAGAGATTGGCAACGGCATCACCCAGAGCATCAACGCGTCAGCCGCCGGCTTCAGTGCGGCGTTTGCGGAAAGCTCGTCTGCCGTGGGCCAGGCCGTCGCTGGTCCGCTCACGCAAATGCTTGATGACGCCATTGCCCAGGCCGACGCGTCGCGTGCGGCGATCGACGAGGCATCACGCACGCCCATCGAGGTCAAGGCGACCGTCGATACTGCCGAATCGCAGCAGGCGGTCAAGGGCATTGACTCCCGATCGGCCGAAGGCGTCGCCGAGATGTTCCGAGCCCTGCGTGGTGGCGGCGGTGACGTGCAGCAGAGGCAGCTATCCGTGCTCGAGCAGATTGCCGAGAACACGTCAGACGACGGTTCAGATCTCGCCATTGATTTCTGAGGATTGCCATGGCTGTCGTGTGGTACGAAGAAACTGCGAAGGGCACCGGGGCAACCGGCTCATTCGGCGAAAGCGTCCGCGTGCAACGTCGGTGGATGGTTCGCGTGGACGATCCACTAACGAGCAGGATTTCAATCGCCAGCGCCCCAGGCATCACGTACGGAGCAGCGCATCCCAACGCGGCGGTGCTCAAGATGATGGAGCTCGACGCGGCGATCGCGGACGAAGTGGGGATGATGTGGACGGTGACCGCCACGTACTACGTGCCGCCACGGGACCGCAACCCGGCAAACAACGGCATCCCTACCGACTACTGGGATGGCAGCGGATCGACACGCACCGTGCCGCTGTTCAAAGATGTAAGCGGCAACGTGATCACCAATTCAGCAGGCGACCCGCTGGAAGGATTGGAAAAAGAGCGGAACGACTTTGCGTATACGCTGCACAAGTTCTACACGACAAACACATGGGCGACGCACGCCGGCACGTACTCCGGTGCCGTCAACAGTTCCGCATGGGCCGGCGGTGCAGCGAAGACGTGGAAAGCCGAGTTTCGCTCCGCGACCATGAAGACCGTGTACTCCGTCGGCAACAACCCAGGTGCGACAAACTACGTCGAGGCCGTATGGGAGTTTCGATACGAACCAGACACGTGGAAGGCGAAGCCGTGGGATATCGGCTTTGCAGAGCGGTGCGGAGCAGATGGTGTTTCAAGCGCAAATGGCACGAAACGGAAAGCCATCATCGGCCAGGACAACAAGCCGGTGAAGCAACCAGTCGGCCTGAGCAACGGCGTGGCGCTGGCCCCCGGGTCGCCGCTTGAGGTGATAAACGGCGGGGCCGGCGTCGACATCTATCCGTTCTACGATTTTGCGGCCGTCTTCGGCACTCCTGCCCTGCTGTGACCCATGGCACGCCAACGCGGATACCTGACGCCGGCCGCGGCACGCCGTGTCGGCCGAGTCGTGCGCGAATACGAAGCCGGCGACCGTGATCAATCGCCTATCAAGTTCCGCGACGCCGGCGGGGACGACGATCAGATCCGCATGGGCACCATCGCGGCGACCTGGACGAAGGGCAACACGGCGACAGTAACGCCCATCCGGTCAGACGGCAGCGCCATTACCGGTGCCGTGACGTTCGAGGCTACCAACTGGTTTGCCACGGTTACGGTCGCATCCGGCACAAAGAAGGTGGCGTGTGCATGGTGTGATGGGCGGTGGATTCTGATTGCCGCGGAGTGCGATTGATGATCGACGACCCACTCTCGCTGGTGCTGTGGTTGTCTTGGCTCATGGCGGCCGGGATGTACCCGGTCGGGTTTTTGTTTGGCAGTTGCAGTGATTGCTGTAACCAGGAGTGCGTCTGCGGATTCTCCGATTTCGCAAGCGGTACCGCATACAGGAACACCGCAAACTGGTGTTGCGCCGGAACGCAACCCAGCGAGATCACGGTGCGGCTGTCGAACGCCGTGTCGACGGCGCAGGACCGCGCTGCGGGTGCCAATGACTGCATCGACAATCGCCCTTGCCTTGAGGTGACGCCGAGTTGCGACCAAATGGAGGGCGACTACGTCTTACAGTTTTCAAGCACGTTTCTCGGAAACGACAAGCAGCAAACCAGCAGCACAAACTGCGGATACCTGTACGTGCCGTCGTGCGACGATTACGTGTGTGGTGAATGGGATCCCGATGCCGAGGCTGGCACATTTACGCCACCGGTTTTCATCCCTGGACTGCTGCTTGCCGTCTACGCATCCGACCCGGGAAACCAACTGCACACATCGTCGTCGCTTGGATCGCCCACCCTGCTGATGCCGGGATCGCAGTACAAAATCTCATTGACGCTTCAGACCAGCATCAACAGCACCACAACATATGGGCATTGCCTGACTGAGTACGGCATCCCTGGGCAGATGACAAACACGGGATCGAACGGAACACCAGGTGATTTGTTTGACAACGGACTGGCCGCAAACCAATCGGCCCCGGTGCTGCTCAGTTTTTTTGCTAACAGCACAACGGCATTTAGCTCGCAGAATTGCGACCTGCGCGGGGACATATCAGGATCCGTGTCGGCGACGATCCAGTATCGCACGCGACCGCCGGGCGATCCGTTTGGCGACGAGCAATCGGAGACAGTGGAAAACTGCGATTCCGTGGCGGTTGTGGCGGCGCAAAATAACCGGATGACTGCCGGCATGGCGTCCGGCAACAACACCAACGCAGCCTGCTCGTTCAGTGTCGAGATACTGGCTCCATGAATTGCAACTATGACGCCCAGACGCTCGCGTGCGTGCGGTGCGGGCACAAAGCGCTGCGCCTGCCAACGTACCGTAGATGTTCGTCAAGTCGCCGCCTCCCACGCATCGCCGTCGGCGATCTCGTCGAGACCATGTTGACCCGCATCGGCATCAGTAAGGATCGCGTGAAGCAGTGGCTGCGCGTCAAGGACTGCGGTTGTGCGAAGCGTCAGCGGTGGCTCAACCAGTGGGGCTACCGCCAACAAGACCGGATTGAACGAATTCTGAATGCAGCTGCACGGTGGTACGGGCTGGTGTGATTTGGCAGCATTGCGATACGCCACGCATGGAGGTTGCCGATGGCCCCGGCCGATGTGCTCACCGACATGGCACGCGAGCTCTGCCGCAGGTGGCCGGACGCCCCAGCCCGGACGCTTGCACGCCGGCTAGCCAAGGCCAGCAACGGCGCTCTGACGATCGACCAGGCACGCGCCCGCATCGCGCGGCAGTTTGGACTGTGGGGGAAACAAGCCCGGAAGAAAATAAAGTCGGCTGCACCGCGACAACCTCGCGCCGCCGGCCAGGTGTACGAGATGCCGGCAAGCATCGCCGAGCCGTGGACGCCGCACCGCATGGACTTGGTCGGCACGGTCGGCATTCTCTCCGACGTTCACGTGCCGTATCACTCCGAGCTCGCCGTGTCGGCTGCGGTGAACTACCTGCGACAGCAGGAGCTCGCAGGTCTGGTGCTCAACGGCGACGTGTGCGACTTCTACGCGATATCGCGTTACCTAAAAGACCCGACGCAACGCGACTTCAAGGGCGAGCTCGAGGCGGTGCGGCAGTTCCTTGGGTGGATTCGGCAGCAGTTCCCGACCATCCCCATCGTCCTAAAAGCCGGGAACCACGAGGAGCGCTGGAAGCATTGGCTTTGGCAGCACGCCCCCGAGATTGCCGACGAGCCAGTGATGAGCCTTACCGGCTGGCTGCGGCTTGGCGAACACGACATCACGCTCGTCGAGGATCAGCGGCCGATCATGGTCGGGAAGCTGCCCGTTTTCCACGGCCACGAGCTTCCGCGTGGGTTCGCCGCGCCGGTCAACGCCGCACGCGGGCTATGGCTGCGGCTCAAGTCTTCCGGCCTTGCCGGCCACCATCATCGAACCAGCAACCATACCGAGGCAGACTGGAAGCGACGCGAAACGGCAGCGTGGTCAACTGGATGCCTGTGCGACCTGACGCCGGAATACTCGCGAGTCAACGGCTGGAACTGGGGATTCGCGACAGTAACCGTTCACGCCGGCGGCGACTTTGACGTTGAAAATCTTCGCATCACTTCCGACGGCACGGTGAGGACCGCATGATCCACCACTTCCAGATCCGCGGGCGGCGTGTCGTCTGGAAGTACGCCAGGCTGCGAGGCCGCGCCGATGGGTGGTCGATCACGCCGGACGACCGCCTGCCTGACGGCGAGCGGAAGGTGCTGATCTCCGACAAGCTCCGCGGTCGTGCTCGGCTTGAGACCGAGGTACACGAGGCGCTGCACCAACTGTTTCCCGATCTGTCGGAGGAAACTGTCACCAACGCCGGCCGCGACATCGCACGAATTCTTTGGTCGCTACAGTACCGCATCACGCAAGAGGAAAACGCATGACCGAGCTTGAGGCTGCCAACCACGCCCTCCGATCCGCCGTCGAGTCACGGCTTGCCGGAACCGATCCGGCACCGTCCGAGACGTACAGCGAGTGGACGCCGCCCGACTACGCGGCGCGTGTTGAGGCGGTGAAGGGCTTCGCCCGGCTCGTCGAGGATGCGAAGCCCGCGCGGCTCGCAAGGGCGACGCATCCAACGAGTCAGGCGTTCTACGATCTGTGCGATCAGATCAAGGACATGCACCGACGGAAGTCAGCCGACTACGGCTCCGCGACCGACCCGCTCGCCAACATCCGCAACGGTGCCGAGTTCGTCGGCATCGAGGCGTGGCGTGCCGCGATGGTCAGACTCAGCGACAAGGTCACGCGGCTGCAAACCTACTGCCGCACCGGACAGCTCGAGCACGAAGGCGTCGAGGACACGCTGATGGATCTCGCGTCCTACTCGCTGCTGGTGCTGCTTACGCACCGCGAGGCCCACCACGCAGGGGACGCGTGATGTTCGGCTCCGGCCTGCGGCAGCGCGTCGATCAACTGGAGGCGGTCGTCGCCATGATGGCCGCGAACCAGCGTGCGATGGCCGAGGGCATGAGGTCGATTGCCGAGGCGACAAACACCAACGCCGACGCCTGCAACCGCAATTTCACGGCGATCGTCGCGTCGCTCCAGCAGATCGTCGATCGGCTCGCCGAGGATGCCAGCGACGACTGGTGGAAGCACCCACACGACTGACCCATGGCGGCCGGGAGCGGCGGCGCGAGTCCTCCTCCGCTCGCGCCGCCCCCGGTCTGTCAGGCCGCGTCCCCCTGCCCCGCGATCCACCCGTCGAGCAGCCCCCGGCTAAACGCCGCCACGTCCTCGGGCTCGATTCCCGCAGCCGCCGCCAGGGCGTCGTGCTGAGCCCGAGGCGGGCACGCGAGCCCTCGGGCTGCCATCGACCGCCCGACCGCTGCACCAGCCTCTGCGGGGCCGCTGGACGCCCGTGCAGGCGAGGTAGGCTCCGGGGCTGGGAGCGGGGCTGGCTTGCCCGCACGTCGCTCGCTGGGGAGTTTGGGGAGGAGGTCGAGCGGGTCGGCACCACCGACGATCCCGGCGTCGAGGTAGTGCTGCCGCGTCGTGGACGGGTCCGAGTGCGACAGGTACTCGGTGGCGTCCCCGCCAGCCGCAGCGACGTAGGAGCCTGCCGCCTTGCGGATCGCATGGAACCCGTGGACGGAGACGCCCGCCGTGTCGCCTAGGAGCCGCAGCGAGATCCAGAGCGATTGTGGCACTCGGTGCTCCAACCACGGCCAGACGAGCTCGTCGTCGCCTCGCCGATGCTTGCCGAGCAGGCGGGCGAGCTCGGGAGTGATCGACCGCACGATGGTCTTCGTGCCGCCCTTACGGGTCGCGCCGTCGAACGTGATCCGCCGAGCGTCGAGATCAACGTCTCGCCAGCGGAGCGCCAAGAGCCCGCCGATCCGTTCTGCGGTCTGCCACGCGCCCTGAAGGATGGTCACCCAGAACCACCACGCCGGTACCGGGCCGACATCCCCTCGGCGGCGTCTGGCGGCTTTGACGAGCGCGTCTATCTCCTCGAGGCGGTAGCCTTTCGGCGGTCGCAGCGAGACCTTGACCAACCCTCGCGGGAGGTCTGGGTGCTCGATGAGCACGCCGTCGGATCGCGTGAGCCGCTTTTTGGCGGCGTGCGTCCAGAGCGCCGACAGGTGGGCGATGTCCTTTTTCACGGTCGCCGGTCGCGGCGGCTTGCCTCGCCAGTGCCGATCCTCGGCTCGCCATTTGGCGAACCGGGCGAGCGTCATGTCGTCGAGGTCATCGAGCGTCGCCGGTCGTCCGAGAAACGCATCGAACCGGTCGAGCGTAGATGAGAGTAGGGCTGTCGTTCTGTCTTTCAGCCCGTGCCGAGTCGAGTACACCGAGAGCAGATCACGCAGAGTCATCGTCGTTCCTCCGTACCTAGATGGGACTAGTATACGGGCGACCACTGGAACCTATGTCTACCATGCCCTCCGCTAATACGATCGCCCGTAGGACTTGAGGTTACGTAGGTTTAGGGTGTTCGGGCAAGCGACGCGGCGGCGATTTGACCCGTTGCGTTGTCGAAACTACCATGCAGGCATGATTGCGATGGCTGTGCAGGATGACTGGGTTCCCGTGGAAAAAGCGGCTGAAATCGCTGGCTGCACGCCGCAGTACCTACGTCGAATCCTCGACCACTCCCTGCCCCGAGACGCCTCGGGGAAGATCACGAGCGACCGCACCAGCGGCGGTCGGGTGGACGGCTGGCGCGTCAACGGCAAGGCGTGGCTTGTCTTGAAGAGCTCGGCGACCGCCCTCCGCGAGACGCTCTCGACCAGGGCCACGGCGAACCGGAAAAAGGCTCCCGCCGCCGGTCGCCGGAAGGTCGCCAAGCGGAAGAAAGCCCGCTAATCCCCGGCGGAAACGCCATTTCGGATTTTTTTCTGGACTCCCCTTGACCGTAGTTTCGATACTGCTACTATGTGGGTGTCAGGCGATTGAGACCTGACGCAACGCGAACCGGGAGAAGAACGATGAAGACCTTCAAGTTCAGCAAGGCCGAGATCAAGAAGCTGCAGGATGAGCTGGCCGTTCTTGTCGCCATGCGTGGCGACGATCGCTACTGCCAGCCCGAAGTCATCGGCCAGATCAAAGCC
>Ga0214923_10003378_pt1 | contig 20037 bp, 14 predicted proteins | sample LL1510_MetaG_FD_177993 | JGI IMG/M metagenome (GOLD analysis project Ga0214923, IMG submission 177993) | Freshwater microbial communities from Lake Lanier, Atlanta, Georgia, United States - LL-1510 | ecosystem: Environmental > Aquatic > Freshwater > Lake | place: USA: Georgia | collected...
CGGCTGCCTCTCGACTTCGGGCGAGAGGCAGCCGCCTGCGATCGCGTCGTGGGCCTGCTTCCGCAGCGCATCGACACACTCCTCCGGAGTGGCGTCGTCGGGCAGGTCGATCACCGCGTCAAGCGGGGTGCTGGAGTCGCCCGAAAGAAAGCGGACGAGCTGCGCGATCGAGACGAGCCGCGGATCGCCGGTCCTCGTAGCCGTATCGTCGAGCAACGTGCCGACGTGGGAGGCGTTGATGGCGAGTCGCCGCTGCACCTTCGCGGCGGTGGCCGCCCGGAATCCCGGCTCCTGCGACAGTTCCTCGAAGCCTGCCGCATCGATCACGAGCGTTTCGACCCGGTTCGGCAGTCGCGAGACGACAGACGCCACCGCCGGCCGGTTCCGCCACATGCCGATCTCACCGAGGACGGTCGGCGCCGTGAGCGTGGCCACCTCCAGGGGTTCGGCCGCGTCCGGCACCTCCTTCAGCACGCACAGCGGGGCCGTCGCCGAGAGGATCACGTACATCTCGCGGACCGGCTGTCCCTGGCGGATGAGCGGCTCACCGGCGGCCAGGTCGATCGTGCGTTGCTTGAACAGCGGTTCGGTGCCGCGGCCCGCGTCGAGGGCGTGAAGCAGGATCGCCCCGATCAGCCGGTCGGTGGTGTCGTGGGAACCGGCGGCGACGTAGGCGGCGTGGAGCGCGGCCACGTCGGAACGCTGCCAGAGCAGCGCGCGGTCCTTGGAGCGGTTCCGCAGGCCGCTCTCGCGGGTCGTGGCGCGGAGCCGACGCCGCCAATCCTGCCGCTGCGCCTCGAGCTCGGCATCGGGTTCTTTCGGAAACAGGAAGGCCTCCGTCTCCGCGTCGAGGTGCCGCCGGACGTGGCCGAGAACCGTTTCGTCGGCCATCGCCGCCGTCAGCGGCACGATCCGCCGGGCGATCTCCTGGGCCATCCGCCGCACCCGCGACGAGGCGGGCCGCGCCCGCAAATGCCGGTCGTACGAATCGCGAAACCGCTCGTGGGCGGCCAGCCCGCGCGGAATCCGCGCGAGGCCCGTGAGCCCCGCCAGTTGGTAGAGGATCGCACAAAAGATTTCGCCGACCGCGCGGCCGGCCGGACTGTCGGGCGGCAGGCCGCACGTGGCCAGGCCACGACGAATCCCCTCGATGAAGGAGGTCGCCACATAGGCTTAGTCGGCCTCGTACACGTCGCGCACCCGCACGCCGTCACCATCCGTCACCACCACGCCCTCCACCCGATGCCGCAGGTTCACGATCCGGATCAGCTCGGCGAACTCCGCCGAACCGCGGCGCAGCAGGAAGCCGCCCCGAAAGAAGTCGCCGGTCCCGAAGATCCGATCCCCCGCCCGGATGTGCCCCTCGTTGCGGTAGGAGGTGGTGACGATCGACCCGACCAACAGCGACCGGTAGATGCCCGCCCAGGCGTAGCCGAGCATGTCGAGGATGTAGGTCCCGCGATGCACCCAGAGATTACGGAGCGTGCAGAACTGCCGGAGCAGGATCCGCGTGGCGTCGGCCCGCACCTCGTTCCAGTCGGCGTCCGAGAGGGGCGTGAATGAAACGATGTCTTCCGGCGCGAGATGGTCGGAAAGCGTTCCGCGGCTGGCGGGCGTGGGCGGCATGGCGTGGAGAACCGACCCAGAAGGGTCAGCCGATGGTGGTGACGACCTGCTGGAGGTAGCGGACGAGGTCGGGCGCGAGCCCCCCGGCCGCGATCGCCGCGTCGACCTGCCGACGGAGGGCCTCGACACACTCCACCGGCGTGGCATCGTCGGGGAGATCGACGACGGCGTCGAGCGCGACGTGCGAATCGCCCGTCAGATAGCGAAAGAGTTGCGCGATCGAGGCCAGCCGCGGGTCGCCGCTCCGCGCGGCGGCGTCTTCGAGCTGACTGCCCGTCAGGGCCGTGTTCAGGGACAGCCGCCGCTGCACCTCGGCGGCGGTCGCCGCCCGGAACCCGGGCTCATGCTTGAGCGACTGGAACCGCTCCGCGTCGATCACGAGCACGTCGAGCCGATTCGGCTCGCGGGAGACGACGGTGGCCACGGCCGGCTGGCCGCGCCACATCCCGATCTCGCCGAGCACGGTCGGCCCGGTGATCGTGGCCACCTGGCGTGGCTCGGGAGCGGCGTCGGTCTGGTGCAGCACGACGAGCGGCGCCGTGAAGGAGAGCACGATGTACATCTCCCCCACCGTCGCCCCCTGGCGGATCAACGCCTGGCCCGCGGCCAGTTCGATGGTGCGCCGTTCCAGCGGGCGAGCTGCGTCGCCGTGGGCGTCGATCGCATGGAGGAGGATCGCGCCGATCAGCCGGTCGTCGGTGCTGTCGGAAGCAGCCTGCTCGTAGGCCCGGCGGAGCGCGGTCACGTCGGGCCGGTTCCAGACGGCCTCGCGGGCCACCGAGCGGGCCCGGATGGCCTCGACCGGCTTGCGGGCGCGATGCCGCCGCATCCACTCCTCCCGCTGCGTCTCGAGGTCGGCACCGGTGCCATCCGGAAAGAGATAAGCGGCCGTCTCCGGATCGAAGTGGCGACGAATGTGGTTGGCCACGGTTTCGTCGGCGAGAGACGCCGTCACCGGCACGATCCGGCGGGCGATCTCGCGGCCCATCCGCTGCACCCGCGCCGACGCCGGCCGCTCGCGAAGATGGCGATCGTAGGCGTCGCGAAACCGCTCGTGCGCGGCGAGGTCGCGGGGCACGCGCCGCAGGCCGGTGAGGCCCGCGATCTGGTAGAGCACCGTGCACATCTGCTCGCTGAGCGCGCGACCCCCCGGGCTGTCGGGAGAAAGGCCGCAGGTGGCCATCCCCCGACGGATCGCCTCGATGAAGGAGGTGGCGACGTAGGCATAGTCGGCCTCGTAGCCATCGATCAAACGATAGCCGCCATCCGCCTCCGCCACCACGACTCCCGCGACATGGTGCCGCAGGTTGACGAGCCTCACGATCTCCTGGAACTCGCTGGAGGCCCGCGGCAGAAGGAACCCGCCCCGGAAGAAGTCACCCGTGCCCTGGATCCGCTCACCGGCGCGAAACAGGCCCTCGTTGCGATACGACGTGGCCACGATCGAGCTGACGAGCAGCGTGCGGTAGATGCCCGCCCAGGCGAAGCCGAGGGCATCCGCCACGAACCGTCCGCGATGGACCCACAGGTTGCGCAGGGTGGCGAACCGCCAGGCCAACTGACCGCCGGCCACCCGCCGGATGGTGTTCCATTCCTCGTCGGTGAGGGTACAGAACGGCACGATGTCCTCGGGATCGAGGAAGTCGTCAAGCGTGCCGCGGCGGGAGCGATTTCGGGCCGGATGGGGTCATCTTCATTCACACGAGCAGGGGGTGTGGTTACGCTTCCACGGTCCTGGCGACGCCGTTGCTGTGGCAACCGCAACCGAGATTGTGACCGAAGGCCGTCCCGCCGTGCAACGCGATACGAAGGGCTTTGGGATGGCCGGCATCCTCACACGACTGATCGGCGGCGATCTCGCCGCGCTGACGCAGGATGCTTGCGGCGAGTTCGTCCGCCGCTCCCGACAGGGTGGGGTCGTGCCGCTGCGGATCGGGCTAGCGCGGGGACATCTCGTCTCGGATCCGGCGCTCGTCCGGCACGTGCTGCTCGAGAACATCGACAACTACGACAAGCACACGCCCGCCTTCGACGCCGTGCGCGTCGTGCTGGGCAACGGCATGCTCACGAGCGGCGGCGAGTTCTGGAGGCGGCAGCGACGGATCGCGCAGCCGGCCTTCCACGGGGAGAGTGTCCGGCACTTCGCGCCGGTGATCTCTCGTCTGGCTTCCCAGACGGCAGACGAGTGGGAGCGGGCCGCGGCCGCCAACGCGCCGGTCGACGCCTGTGCCGACATGATGCGGGTCACGTTGCGGATCGTGGCTGACACCCTCTTTGGCGACGACCTTGCGGGCGATGCCGCAGCGATCAACCTCGTCTTTCCGGTGATCCTCGCCTGCCTCGCAGCGAGGGTCACGTCGCCGATCCGGCCTCCGCTCTGGCTGCCAACCGCCACCAACCGCCGCCTACGGCCGGCGCTCGCATCGCTCAACAGCATCGTGGAGCGGCTGATCGCCACCAAGCGTCGACGGCTCGCCGCGGGAAGCCGGCCGCCGGACGGGCATCGCGACCTGCTCACGATCCTGATGCTCGCCCGCGATGCCGAGACGGGCGAGACCATGAGCGACGCCCAACTCCGTGACGAGGTGATGACGCTCATGATCGCGGGGCACGAGACAACGGCCAACGCGCTCTCGTGGCTCTGGTATCTGCTCGATCGGCACCCCGACGAGCAGGAGCGACTGCGGGCCGAACTCGTCGCGGCGACCGGCGGCCGGGCGCCGACGGTGGACGACCTGCCACAGCTGCCGCGGCTGAAGGCCGTGATCCAGGAGACACTCAGACTCTATCCGCCGGTGTGGATGTTCGACCGCCGGGCGGTCGGGCCAGACGACCTCGCGGGCACAAAGGTGGCCAAGGGCGACCTCGTGATCTTCTGCCCCTACGCGATCCACCGGCTGCCGGATCTCTGGCCCGATCCCGAGGCGTTTCGCCCCGAACGGTTCGAGGTGGGCCACGAGGAGCAGAAGAACAAGTTCGCCTACCTGCCCTTCAGCGCCGGCCCGCGGACCTGCATTGGCAACAGTTTCGCGATGATCGAGTCGCAGATCGTCACGGGCACGCTCCTGTCGCGGTTTCGGGCCCGACTCGCCGATCCGACCCCGATCATCCCTAAGCCGCGGGTCACGCTCCGCACCTCGCGGCCAGTCGAACTCCGCCTCGAGCGGGCACCGCTCACCTGAAAGCAACCGCATGCACATCGGTCTCACCTGCCCCGAGCTCTCCGGGCACCTGAACCCCATGACGACGCTCGGCCGCGAGCTCGTGCGGCGCGGCCACCGCGTTACCGTCGTGGCCCGCCCCGACGGTGAGACGAAGTCCGTCGCGGCAGGGCTGCGGTTCGCGGCAATCGGGGCCACGGAGTTTCCCCGGGCCGCGATCGCGGCCCAGTCCGCGGCACTCGGCGGCATGACGGCCGGGAAGGCACTCCGGTACACGATCGACATGATGCGGCTGGCCGCCGAGGTCACGCTCCGCGACCTGCCGGCCGTGTGCCGCGAGATCGGAATCGATGGGCTGCTCGTCGACCAGGTGAACCCCGCCGCCGGCACGGTGGCCGAGATCGAGGGGCTACCCTACGTGCAGGTCTGCAACGCGCTGGCCCTCAACCGAGACAGCGCCTGCCCGCCGGCCGTGCTCCCCTGGCGGTATCGGCCGGGCGTTTTCGGCCGCCTGCGGAACGGGGTCGGCAACTGGTTTCTGTTTCGAGTCACGGCACCGGTGCGTGACGCGATCAACGCCCACCGTGTGCGGCACGCGCTCGCCCCCCGGGTCGGCCGGAGCGAGCCGGCGTACCTCGCGGAGATCGCTCAGCAGCCGGCCTTCTTCGACTTCCCGCGGGCCCGCCCCGAGCCGCGGCTCCACTTCACGGGTCCGTGGCATGGGGACGCTGGTGGCGACGTGCCGTTTCCCTGGGAGAGGCTCGACGGGCGTCCGCTCGTCTACGCGTCGCTCGGCACATTGCAAAACCGGCTGGTGGACATGTTCACCACGATCGCCGAGGCCGTCGCGCCGCTCGATGTGCAGCTCGTGATCTCGCTCGGGGCGGCCGATCAAGACGTCGCGGCGCTCGCCGCCCGGTGCCCGGGCGACCCCGTCATCGTGCCGGTGGCCCCGCAGTTACGGCTGCTCGACCGGGCGACTCTCGCCATCACCCACGCCGGCCTCAACACAGCGCTCGAATCACTCGCCCGCGGCGTGCCGATGGTGGCGATCCCGATCACCAACGACCAGCCCGGCGTCGCCCGCCGGCTCGAGTGGCTTGGCGCGGCAGAGGTAGTACTGCCTGGGCGGCTGACCGCGTCGCGGCTGCGGCAGTCGGTCGCGCGGGTGCTCGGCAATCCGGGCTACCGCGCGCGTGCCGGCGAGCGGGCCCGGGAGATCGCCGGCCTCGACGGCGTCCGCCGGGCAGCCGACATCGTGGAAGAGGCCTTTCGCACGAACAGGCCCGTGCTGGCGGGCCGGTGAAACGCCACCGGACCGCCCTCGACCTCGAGCCCGCATCCCGAACGGCCGTTCCTGCGACGTGTAGACAACCCGTCGCTTCCGCAGAGAATGGCGAGATGAGCGGTGACCGAGTGTTCGAGCGCCACGATCCAGCGGCTCATCCCGGCAGCCTGTGGCGGCTTACGCTCTGCGCCCTCGGGATCGTGTTCGGCGACATCGGCACGAGCCCGCTCTACACGCTCAAGGAATGCCTGCTCGTCCTGGGCCACGACCACCCGGTCGAGCAGGCCGACCTGTTCGGCATCCTGTCGCTCATGTTCTGGGCGCTGGTGATGGTCGTGACGGTGAAGTACGTCGTGTTCGTCATGCAGGCCGATCATGACGGGGAGGGGGGCATCCTCGCGACACTATCCCTCGTGCCCGAACGGTTTCGCACCGGGCCGCGGGGCATCGGTGGCGTATCCGCGATGACCCTCCTGGCGGTGATCGGCGCGGCCCTGCTCTACGGCGACGGCGTGATCACGCCTGCCATCTCCGTGCTCAGCGCCGTCGAGGGGTTGGCCGTGGCAAGCCCGGCGCTCGAGCCAGGTGTGGTGCCGATTGCATGCCTGATCCTGCTGGGACTGTTTGCCATCCAGAAGCAGGGCACGGGCCGCGTGGGGCGGCTGTTCGGACCGATCATGCTCGTCTGGTTTCTGACGCTCGCCGGGCTCGGCCTGTTCCAGATCGTCCAGCGGCCCGAGGTGCTCGGGGCACTTCTGCCCTGGCACGGCGTCGACTTCTTCCAGCGGCACGGGCTGCACGGCCTGCTCATCCTGGGCTCGGTCGTGCTCGTCGTGACCGGCGGCGAGGCGCTGTATGCCGACATGGGGCACTTCGGGCTGCGACCGATTCGCCGGGCCTGGATCACGCTCGTGATGCCTGCGCTCGTGCTCTCCTATCTGGGGCAGGGCGCGCTTCTGCTCCGTGATCCGGCAGCGGCGCGAAATCCGTTCTATGCGCTCGTACCCGCCGGCCCCGCCACCTATGCCCTGGTCGGGCTCGCGAGCCTCGCCACCATCATCGCCTCCCAGGCGCTGATCTCCGGCGCCTTCTCGCTCACGCGTCAGGCGATGCTGCTGGGCTTTCTGCCCCGGGTCACCATCCGCCACACCGCCTACGAGAGCGAGGGGCAGATCTACATCCCGGAGGTGAACGTGCTCCTCGGCGTGGGCTGCATCGCGCTCGTGCTCACCTTTCGCGAATCGGTGAAACTCGCGGGCGCCTACGGCCTCGCCGTCACCGGCACGATGGTGGTGACCACGATCCTCTATTACCTTGTGATTCGCTACACGTGGGGCTGGGGGCGCGGTCCGTCGCTCGCCGTCCTGCTGCTGTTCCTGGCCTTCGACATCCCTTTCCTGATCGCGAACCTCTTCAAGATCTTCGATGGCGGCTACGTGCCGATGGTCATCGGGGCGGCGCTGATCGCGGCCATGCTGATCTGGAGCCGTGGCCGCACGGCCGTGATGGAGGGCTATTCGAGGCAATACGGGGCCTTCGAGGCGGAGTGGCCCGGACTGCGGTCGCTCGTGGTGGCCCGCGTGCCGGGCACCGCCGTGTTCCTGGCCGAAAGCCCCGATCACCTGCCGCCGGTGCTGGTGCACCAGGTCACGCGCACCCGCGCGTTGCTCGAGGCGGTCGTGCTGCTCACGGTGGCCGATGAGCCGGTGCCGGAGGTCGTGGACGCGGAACGGGCGACCGTCGAGCGGCTCGGCGACGGCTTCTTCCGGATCGCGATTCGGTTTGGCTACATGGAGCAGCCCCTGCTGATGCCCTGCCTGCGGCGGATCGCGGCCGACGAGCGGCTGCCCATCGACATCGACGCGGCGACGTTCTTCATCGGCCACTCGACGATCGTGGCCGGCCAAGCAGGCCAGTGGGCCTTCATCCCCGAGGCGATCTTCGCGTATCTCAAGCGGAACGCCGTCCGGGAGGAGCAACGCTATGGGTTGCCGGCCGAGCAAGTGATGGAGATCGGCGAGCAGATTTCGCTCTGATCGTCGGCTCACTGCTCCGGTCGGAGGCTATCGCGCTCACCGGACGGCGCGATTGCGGCCCAGGATCGCCCGCTCCTGCCAGTGGAGCAGGAGGATCGTGATCAGCGTCGCCGCCAGGATCTGCGCGGCAAGGGCCGTAAACGGGATCCAGAGTGCCGGATCATAGTGCCCGAGATTCTGCCAGTAGACGGGCACTCCGTCCCCCTCGCTGCGGCAGCCGCGATGTGCCCAGTAGAGCGGCGAAAAGAGCTTCGCGATCGCGGCGAGCACGCCCCCCTTGATCGGCAGGATCGTGGCCCCGAGCAGGATCTGCGGCGTGATCAAGAGCGGCACCGCGAGTACGCCCTTGTCGGTCGAGCGGACGCAGGCCGAGACGACGAGCCCCATGGCCGCACAGGCCACCGCGGCCAGCCAGTTGAAGCTCGCCGAAACGACCGCCCCGCGGCGGTAGACCTCGGCGGGCGCCTCACCGCCGAGCGCTTCGCGGAGAATGAACCCGAGTTCGACGGTGGTGCGGAAGACCGCGACCTGGGCCGCGAGCACGACCGCCAGCGCCGCGACCTTGGCGATCACGTAGGCGGCGAACCGCAGCCCGTGCCGTCGCTCGAGGTCGAGCATCGGCCGCTCCTTGACGATCTCCCGAAAGCCGGTCACGAACCCGAGGATGACCATGCAGATGCTCATCAGCGAGAGCCACTTGAACGTGCCGCCCGGGTCGAGGATCTCGCGATCGGGCGCGACTGGAATGGTGTCGGCGAGGGCGTCGCGGACGATCCGCTCGGTGGACGGCTCGCGGAGGTGGGCGAGCAGCTTCGGCTGGCTGTCGAGAAACACGCGGATCTGCCCGGGAATGCTCTCGTCCAGTTCCGCGACCGACTCGCTGGCGATCGCCTCTGAGACCTCGCCCCACACGTCCGCCAGCACGTCCTTCTCGCCGGGGTCCAGGAACCGCGTGAGCATGCGCGGATTCCGGAAGCGAATGTCGGAGAAGCCGATCAGCACCGCGGCCGCGAGCGCCAGCGGCAGGAGCGTCGCCATGACGAGTCCCACGCGGTCGCGGACGACCGTCTCGAGTTCCCGGCAGAAGAACGTGGCGAACTGGCGCCCGAAGCCGGGGATCGACACCGCGGCGAGCGCTGCGGAACGCTCCCCATCCAGGCCGGCTGGCCGCCCGCCGGCCTGCGCACCCTGCTGCGGCTCAACGATCCGGCGATCTTCGGCCTCCCGCTCCCGCCAGCGGGCCGACCAGAAGCCGCGTGGCTGGTCTTCGATGGCGACGTACACGTCCGCCAGCCGATGCACCCCGAAGTGCCCGAGAGCCTCCACGCGGGAGCCGAACCAGACCACTTCGCCGTGTCCGAGGATCAGGAGCTTGTCGGCCTTGTCCACGTTGTCAAGGTGGTGCGTGACCGCGATCACGGTCGTGCCGGCCCGCGCCCGTTCGGCGAGCAGCGTCATGATTCGGGATTCGGTGGCCGGATCGAGGCTCGACGTGGCCTCGTCGACCACGAGCAGGCCCGGGGCGGCGAGCAGTTCGGCCGCCAGGCTCGCCCGCTTCATCTCTCCCCCCGAGAGGCTGCCGGTCGTGCCGTGGCGCACAGCCTCGAGGCCGACCTCGGCGATGGACCGATCGATGGCGGCCCGGCGGTCGGCAACCGACGTCGCCGCCGGAAGCCGTACCTCCGATGCGTAGTGGAGCGCCCGCTCCACGGGTAACGCCGGTGGATGGACGTCGCGCTGGGGCACGTAGCCGATCGAGCCACGGAGGGCGTCGGCTTCGCGAAACACGTCGTGTCCGCCGACGAGCAGCCGGCCGGCGGCGATCTTCCGCTCGCCGAGCAGCGCCCGGGCGAGCGTGCTCTTTCCCGCCCCGCTGGGGCCGAGCACGCAGATGAACTCCCCCGGCTCGATTCGGAAGTTCACGCTCTCGAGAAGCGTCTTTTGCCCGCCGCTCCCGCTGGCATCCGGCAGCACCACGGTCAGCGAGTCGGCCACCATGCAGAGGCCGTTCTGTCTCGCGGGCTTCATGGGCGGGGCGTCCTGGCGCTAATAGCGGTCATCGTCGGGGTCGTAGTCGGGCGAAACACCGAGGGTGCCGTTCGGATCGGTAACGTACTTGTAGCGATGATCCACGAGCCGCCGCAGAAACCGCGACCGCACGATCGTGGAATAGAACTTCCGGAAGGTGTCGCCCTTGGGGTCGAGCGGCTTCTCGGACACGAACGTGAACATCGGCAGCAGCATCTCGTCGTTGATCGTCTCGTTGTGCCAGACGTTCTGCGGGGGATCGAACGGGTTGCGCGGGTTGGCGGCGGAGTTGTCGTAGAAAACTCCCGCCTCGAACCGCGTGCCGGCGGGAAATCGCATCGGTGTCCTGAGGTTGTAGGGCGACTGCCAGTTGTAATCCCACTGCGGCACCCGCAGGAGGAGGAGCGGCTTCTCCTGACCCGGCACATGGGCCCTGATTTCCACCCGGCGGGCCAGCTGGTGCGCGTGCGGGATGACTCCCACCATGTCGGCGTCGTGGGGGAGCGTGTAGCTGCCGGTAACGTGGAAGTCGGTGACACCCGCGGGCACGACCGCAAAATCACCGGAGAGGTAGATCATCGTCGTCACCTTGCGGGACGGCTGCTTCTCGAGCCAGATGCCCATCCGACTCGAGTCGGTCTCGAGCTTTCCGGTGCGGACGTAGTGCACCTGCACCACGACGTCGCAGCCCGCCGGGATCACCAGGGCCGCGTCGACAGGAGCGGCCACCGCCCGCACCCCCGGCACGAAGCCACCGACGAACAAGGCCCGCGGCTGCCCGTCGTCGCGCACCGGCGGCACCCGAAACCCGATGCCGTGGGAATCCTGAAAACCACCTGCCCGGTCATCGGGATGGCTGAAGCCATCCCGCCCGCCATGGTCCCGCACCGCCTCCTCAACGGTCTCCCGCGGCAGGTGGCCGATCAGGGCATGGTGCACGACCTTGCGATTCCGGGGCAGGAACTGGATCGCCCGCAGTTTCAGGTCCTCGCGCCGATTGAGCGGAAAGATGATGTTTCGGTAGACGTTGTTGCCCTGCGCGCCGAGCTGCGTCGGCTCGAGCTGCTCGAGCACGATGTCGGGGGGGCCGAGATCCTCCTGGAAGGCCGAGTAGTCGGGCAGCGGCTCGAGCTTTGGCGTCTGGGCGGGATCGCCCTCGGGCTTGCCGGCCGCCACCCAGGCCCGGGGCATGGCGATCTCGGTCGCGGTCGGTGGCTTCGTCACCCGAAAGTCGAGGTCGCTTTCGATCTGGGCCGGCGGCATGCGGCGGGCGGCGATCTCCTCGAGGCCGAGTTCGATCCATTCGACGGCGTCGTCGTAGCTGATGAGGTTGAACGGACCGGCCTGATTGGGGCTGTGGCACCGCTGGCACTGGGCATGCAGGAATGGAAGCACGTCGCGGTGAAACGTGACGCTCGCCGTACTCACACCGACGGACGGCGCCGGCCGCTCCGGCCGATCGAGCGGACAGCCCGCCGCCTCCGTCCGTGGCTCGCGGATCTCGCGACCGGCGACGAGATCGAGAATCGCCGACCGCACTTCCGGGTCAGGGTCTCCAGGGGTCATCACGCCCCGGATCTTGTAGCGGTCGTCGATCCGGCCGGCGTAGCGGATCATCCGGTCACGATCGACGAGCACCACCTCGGGCGTGACCGTGGCTCCGAGCGCCTCAGCGAGCGTGAAGTCGGTATCGAGGCCGATCGGAAACTTGATCCCGTACTCCCGCCGATAGGCCTCGACCTCGGTGGCTTCGTCAGGCTCGCAGACCACGCCCACGAACCGGATCCCCTCGCCGGCGAACTCCTCGGCGAGGGCGGTGAGCACCGGTCCGTATTCCTGGGCCAGCGGACAGGCAGGATGGAGAAACGCGAAGCAGACGGCTCGGCCATTGGGGCCGAGAGACTCGGCGAACGGGATCGTGGCGCCGGCAAGCGACCGGACGGCCAGGTGCTCCGCCGGAATCGGCGGTCCGGCCGCGGCGCCCGTGGCCGCGGTCGCGAGCCATGCGGCGGCGGCACACCAGGCCAGCAGCCGCTGAGTGGGGGTCGAGTGAGTCATGGATTCGCTGCCGCTTCGTTCACGAGGCCCTTCGGAGAGGCGGCTACCACCATAAGGCTTTCGTCACCGCGGGCACAAGGGACGAGTACGTGTTGAGAGACCGCCGCAGCGGGGGGTGGGGCCGTCACTCGCCGCGGAGAAGCTTCGCGATCCGTGCGGCGGCGGCATCGGTGTGGCGGCCCGTTTCCATCGCCAGGATCCTCCCGGCGCGGTCGACCACGAGCACGTGGATGTCGCTCACCGAGTCGATCCCGCACGATTTCAGAAACGCCTTCCGGTCGGTGTAGGCCGTCCAGACGTGGCTCCTGATGTCCTGGTCGGGTATCCCGCGCTGCATGCCGTTGTCGATGATCCACCGCATCACCATTCCCGGTTCGTCGATCACCGGCATCTCGACCCAGGGCAGCGAGTTCTCCGGCTTCGTCAGCCCCATGCCGGCAGTCCAGGTGTCGATCGCCTCCTGCTGCTCCTGCTCGTACCCCAGGATCACGAGCGTGCGGTCTCCCGGAAAGTCGGCCGGTGCCTTCCAGGGCTTGCCGTTGAGATCCTTGCCGGTCACGGCGGGCAACCGCGGGGCGGGCATCGTGTCGGTGGCCTCCGAGGCGGAGCACACTCCCGGCGCAGCGATCCCGATCGCGAGGAGGGAGAGGATGGAAGCGAGAAACCGTTTCGTCATGGTGAGGGCCTTTCGACTTCGGGGACCGAGTTCGGGGACCGAGGGCGATGCGACTTCACCCGGGAAAGCAGCGACCGAAATCCTTGAGCCGCGACAGGCCGCCGGTGACACGGACTTTTCCCCGCATGATCGCCCACACGATCGAGCGTTCCTTGCGGAGGAAGCCGAGCCAGGTCGCGGCGTCGGCCCGGATCGTGCAATCGGGCGTGCCCACGAGGCCCCGTCGCACGTCGAGCGTCTGACTGCGGATCGTGACGGTCGCCTCGGCCGTCTCCGCGCCGCGGAAGATGAGGTGATAGACCGCGTCGATACCCTTCGCCTTCCCGGACTGGAACACGATTTTCAGGCCGTCGAGAAAGCCCTCGATCGTCGACGGGCGGATGCCGGTGACCCGCTTCGGCGTCTTGTGGGGAAATACCCGGGTGACGTGGGCTTCGGCGTCGGACTCGGCCACGACGTAGACCGTCTCCTCTTTCTGCTGGAGCGGCTTGACGAGTTCGGCGACGAAGCCGCCCCGATCGTCGAGAAACGGGGCGATCACGTCCTCGCCGGCCGGGCAGACCGCCAGGCAGTAGGCCGCCTTGTAGTTGGCCCCGAAACTGAGGCTCTGCCACATCGACACCGACTCCTGGTCGGTGACGCGGCCGCGATACTCCCTCGCGTCGCGGCTGTCGGCGACGGTCTCCACCCAGTCAGTGAAGCCATTCATGAACTCGCGGTAGTTGTGCGTCAGGCAGGCGCTGGCATCGAACCGGCCGTCGGGCTTGATCGCCCCCACCGGGCACGCGGCCACACAGAGCTTGCAGCTCACGCAGGGGTCGTAGGCGACCGGCTTCGACTCCTCATCCACGTCGGCGGCGAGCAGCACGGTGCCCAGGAGGATGAACGAGCCGAAGCGGGGATGGATCACGTTGCGGTGGATGCCCATCTGGCCGAGACCGGCGGCCACGGCCACCGGCTTGTGCGACACGACCCAGATCTTGCCCGGGAACTTCGACGCCTCCATGGGGAAGCCCACCGGGGCGTTCATCGCGCGAATCCCCTCGGCCTCGAGGACGCGGACGATCTCCCGGGCGGTGTCGTTGACGTGATCGCCCGTGCGGTGGAACTCCAGGTTGGCGACCGAGCGGGCCGGGTTGCGGACCGGTTCCCGGTTCATCCGGCAGACGATGCTGATGAGCGACTTGGTCGCCGGGAACGTGCGGAGGATGTCGGGCCGGTCGGCGGCGATCTCGTCGCGGTCGATGGCGACGAAGCCCACGTCGTCGGCCCCGGCAGCCAGGCAGACCTCCCGCAGCCACGATGCTGCGACGCGATCCGGTGCCGGCCGAGCGGCGCGGTTCCGCACCGCGACGACCGTGGGGTGCTGATCGAGAGACGCCACTGTTGGTTCCTTTATCCGAGGGGCTTCAAACCCAGGTGATCATCACTTGCATTTTGCAAGTTTGGGAGATACCGTCAAGAGCGGCGAACGTGGAGCAGGCGATGCCTGGAAAAAGCTCGATGGGGCGAACGAAGCGGCGGTCGATCTGTCCGGTGGCTTGTGCGCTCGACCTGTTCGGCGACAAGTGGACGCTGCTGCTCATCCGCGACATGGCCTGCGGAAAGACGCTGTTCAAGGACTTTGCAACCTCCCCCGAGCGGATCGCCACGAACATCCTCGCGGCTCGGCTCGAGCGGCTCCTGGCCAGCGGCCTGGCGGAATCATTCCTGCCGGGCGACGGCGGTCGCGGCGGCTACCGGCTCACTGCCAAGGGGCGGTCGCTGCTGCCGGTGCTTGCCACCATCGCCGACTGGGGCCTCCGGCACATCAGCGGCACGGAGGCCCGGCTGCGGCCGCAGGCCGCGGGCCGTTGAGAATCCGGCCGATGATCGTGGGGCGGACGCACCAGGCGTACGACACGAGCAGCCCGGCCGTCACCGCCACGAGGATCAGGAGGAACTTGACGCCGCCCGGGAGCGGCCAGTCGCGAATGGCGATCTGCGCCGCGAGCACCAGCGGCACATGGGCGAGGTACATCCAATACGACGCGTCGGCGAACCACGCGACCCTGGCACTCGGATCCGCAAAGAACCGGTGAAAGAGGCCGATCAGTGCGAGTGACATCGCCCAGGCGTAGGCGGGTTGGAGCACGGCATCAGCCGGCCGCAGACCGATCGTGAGGATTCCGACAACGAAGAGCATCGTCGCTACGGGCAGCAGCAGCCGCCAGCGGTCTCCGAGCCGAGTTTCCATCCCTTCGGCCGCGAACGTCGCAACGCCAAAAAAATAAAAACAGCCATAGAAGACGAGCAGGTGGGGCAGCGGCAGCAGGCCAAACGACGTGTCGGCCCCGAAAAAACCCGACATCGACTGCCCCATGAACAGTTGCGGCACGACCGAGAGCGGCACGAGCCACCAGCGGTGGCGGCCCGTCGGCAGGAGGTTCGCCAACGCAAGAACCGCGAAGGCCGCCACGAGCCAGCACAGAAACCAGAGAAACCAGAGGTGATCGAATATGTTGGTGTCGATGAGATGGAACGGCTTGCCTCCGAGCCGGAACTGCCAGCGATCGGAACCCAGGAAGCCCCAGTAGGCGAGCACCACGCGGTCGAGCGGGCCCCCGACCGTCATCTCGACGTCACCGAGCAGTTCACGAATCCGCCCGCGGCCCCGGGCGATCTCGTCCGGATCGAGCGGCGGCAGGCCGAGCAGCGGCGCGTAGTCGGCCGCGAGTTCGGGCGAAAGGAGCGCCATCGCCAGACACGTTCGTCCTGACCGGTTCGCTATCCGGGGATCGGCACCGCGGTCGAGGAGCACCGCCACCGCCGAGTCACGGCCGTAGGCGACGGCCTCGTGGAGCGTGGTGTCGCCAAGCCCGCCCCGGGCGTTGACGTCGCCACCGGCGTCGATCACGGCCGCGACGACCGCGGGATGGTTGGAGCATGCCGCCCACGACAGCATCCTCCGCTGAAACACGGCGTCGCAGCCCTCGGCGTCGGCCCCCGCTCCGAACCGGCGACGAACCGCCTCGGCATCGCCCGCGAACATCTCGGCAATTGCGGGCTCGAACCGGCTCGTACGGATCGCGTATCGCTCGAGCAGGCCGTCGAGCAGTCCGATCGTGGCCATCGCGAGCACCAGGGGCACGGCGATCCGCGCGAGCCGCTGCTGCAGCAGGCTGCCAAGCCCCCGGCGTTGGTAGACGAGCATCGTGAAATAGCCGCTCAGAAGAAAAAAGAGCGGCATCCGGAAGCCGTGGATGGCAAGAAACACGAGCGCGAGCAGGCGGAACGGCTGCGTGTCATGCACGGGCCATGGACCCTGATAGAACGCCAGGCCGATGTGGACGACGATCCCGAGGGTCATCGCGAAGCCGCGGAGGGCGTCGAGGTCGTTGCGGCGCTGGGTCATGGCGTGGCTCCGGCGGGGCTGCCCGGCACGACGGCCCCGAACCGGCTATGTTGTCGCGGATTCGCCGCCTCCGGAAAAGGCTGACCACCATGCCCGAACCCGTCGTTCTCGTCACCGGGGCGTCCTCCGGCATCGGCCGGGCAACCGTGGCGGCGTGTGCCGCACGGGGCTGGAGCGTGGCCGCGACGATGCGGCAGACGGATGCGGCCGGGGATCTGGCAGCGCTCCCGGGCGTGGTCGTGCTGCCGCTCGACGTCACGAGCGAGCAGAGCGTCGCGTCGGCGGTGGCCGACGTGGTGGCGCGGTTCGGCCGTCTCGACGCCGTGGTCAACAACGCGGGCTTCGCCGTCGATGGCATTTTCGAGGGTGCCGACGACGCGACGATCCGCCGGCAATTCGAGACCAACGTGTTCGGCCTGATGCGGGTCACGCGGGCCGCCATCCCGGTGATGCGGCGGCAAGGGAGCGGCACGCTCGTGCAAGTGTCGTCGATGGGCGGCCGCGTGACGTTTCCGCTCTACAGCATCTATCATGCGACGAAGTGGTCCGTGGAAGGGTTCAGCGAGTCGCTGGCGTTCGAGTTGCGGCCGTTCGGCATCCGGATCCGACTGGTCGAGCCCGGCGCGATCCGCACCGACTTTTACGGCCGCAGCCGGGATCCGATCACGGCCCCCGCCGGGGCCGGCTACGACGACCTGGTCGCCCGCTGCGAGGCGATCTCGATGGCGGGCGGCCGGGGCGGCAGCGGGCCCGAGGTGGTGGCCGAGACGATCGTCCGCGCGATGCTCGACCGCGGCTGGCGGCTCCGCTATCCGGTCGCACCGCCCGCGCCGCTGCTGATGGTGCTACGGAAGCTGCTCCCGGAGGCCTGGTTCCTCCGGCTGATCCGCCGGCGATACGGCATCCGCGGCTGACTACAGGCACTTGAGGAACTCGAGCACCGCGAGCCGCTGCTCCTCCGTGAGGTCGTCGCCGAACGTGTGTCCGGTGTTGAGCATGCCCGTGTAGAGCTCCGGCTTCGAAGGATCGACCTTCAGGTGCGTGATGGTCGCAAGCGCCTGCCGGAGCGCCTCCCATTGCTCGGGCGACCGCCACTCGGGGTCGAAAACCCGCACGTAGGAATCCCGCTCCATCTGCTCCAGGATCTGCTGGTGGGTCTTGGTCGACTCGTCCACATACTTCCAGCCGATCCGGGCCTGGTCGTAGTTGTCGGGATCGGTGCTACTGGGCCGCATCGAGTATTTCCGCGGCCGGGTGGAAGACTTGAGCAGGTCGTAGACCGTGGGCACCGAGGCGTTGTGCAGATAGGGGCCGCGGGCCCAGATCCCGACCAGCGGCGGCGCGACATACTTGTGGGTGGTCGTCACCTTGCCGCTCAGAAACCGCTTCTTCTCCTCCACGTTCATGTCGAACACGCCGGTGATCCGAAGCGGATCGGTGCCGAGCTCCTCGGGGTCCACGAGTTTGTTGGGAAAGTTCACGAGGTCGTAGGTCTTGGCACCGGTCTTCTTGAACTCGCCGTGGCAGCGGCTGCACGTCTCCATGAAAATGGCGTGACCCGCGTCGGCCTTCGTCTCACTGACCGTGGCGATGAAGGGATACCGCGGCGGGGCGAGCGACTCGAAATAGCTTGGCACACACTGCCGGAACACCTCGCGGGCCTCCGCGTAATCCTTGCCAAGATGGTCGCGGCTGATGGCCATCGCGTAGGTCACGTCGGCGACGTTGCCCTCGAATCCTCCGTCGACATAGAGCCCGTGGCCCTCGGTGCCGGCCGTCTTGTACTTGTAGTTCGTCCACGGCTGCGGCTTGAGGAACGGAATCAGCGGAACCTGCGCCTCGAGCTTCTTGGTGTAGTTGCTGCCATGGTCGGCGATGAAGATCTTGTCGAAGCGGAGGATGCTGGGCTCGATCCCGTCGGGGCGGACCACGGGCACGAGGATCCCGAAGAAGTCGGCCGAGTCGACGAAGAACCGCGGCAGGTTCTTGGCGAACAGGAAGCCGGCGCTGGTGCCACCGCTCGTGGCGACGTTCTGATGAAACCGCTCGAAGTCGAGGAACGCGTTGGGAATCCCCTCGGCGAACCGCGGCTCAGGGTTCTTGGGGTCGGGATTCGTGAACAACACCGTCGAGTGGCAAAGCCGACAGCTGGCGACCATCCCGGGCGAGGAACTGGCGACCACGTTCGCCTGCGTCCGCAGGACCCCCAGGGCCACCGTGAAATCCTGATGGCTCTCCGGCGCCGGAGGATGGATGCCGTAGCGGAGGTCCATTTCCCGCCACCAGTCCGCGCTGAACTCCCGGATCGCCTTGAGGCGGGTCTTCTCGGCTTCGTCCCGGGCTTCCGCGGCCCAGTCTTCGTTGAGCGTCTCGAGGCCGTCGTAGTTCCACATCGGCCGCGCCAGGTGGAAGCGGGACTCGATCTCCAGCTTGCCGGCTTCCACGGTCCGGCCGGCGGCTACGAGCGCCTTGGTGCGTTCGGCCTGTGCGTCGGCGGGTGGCCCGGGTGGCGGATCATCAGCCCACACGGCCGAGGTGCCGCTCCACACCACGAGGATCACTGCGAACAACAGCGGCAGGCGAACCACGGATTCCATGCCCGAGCCTCCATGCCCGACGGGCCAACAAACCCTGGTGCGACGGGCATTTCCCAAACTAGCAAAAGCCCGCCGCCTGCGCGTGACCTGCCCCCCAGTGCGATACCAGTTTTTAAGTTAGGGATTTACCCTCAGACATGAGCCTGCCCCCATCTCTGATCCAGCCAGGGTGTTAGCCAGACAGGGCGGGTAGATGGGCATGCCCATCTACCCGCCGCGCGAACTCGAACGGCGTCCGGTGCCCCAACGAGGCATGCGGACGAACCCGATTGTAATCCTCCCTCCAGGCTTCCGTCAGCCTCTTCGCTTCGTCCAGTGACAAGAACCAGTGCTGGTTCAAGCACTCGTCACGAAGCCGTCCATTGAATGACTCGATCACCGCATTATCCGTGGGCCTTCCAGGCCGGCTGAAGTCGAGCTTCACGCCATTGAAGTACGCCCACAGATCCAAGCTCCTCGAGATGAACTCGGGCCCGTTATCGACTCGAATGCTTTGCGGCGTACCGCGATCGGCGGTGACCTGCTCCAAGACACGTACGACATCGCCTCCGGTCAGTCGCTGGCCAACCTCGATCGCCAGGCTCTCACGGCTATGGTTATCGACTAGCGTCAAGAGCCTGAACCGCTGCCCGCCAACCAGCTGATCCGACATGAAGTCCATGCTCCAGATCTCGTTGGCCTGCTGGACCGGCACCCGTGCTTCACGAACCTGGACGCTCTTCCGACGACGGGGCTTCCGCCTACGGATTCCAAGGCCTTCTTCGCAGTACAGCCTGTAGACCAACTTCTTGTTCACGACCCAACCCTCCCGGCGAAGAAGGACCCACAGCCGCACGTACCCATAATGCACCCGGCTGGCCGCCAGGTCCCGAAGGCGGACTCGAAGTTCGGCCCGCGGATCACGCCTGCTCTGGTAGCGGAAGCTCGATCGGGCGAATCCCAGCACCCGGCAGGCCCGACGCTCGGCAACCCGATACGCGACCTGCACCTCCTTCACCAAAACACGCCTGACCGCAGGCCTCAAAGTTTTTTTGAGAGCACGTCCTGCAGCATCTTCTTGTCAAGGCTGAGGTCGGCCACCAGCTGCTTCAGCTTCCGGTTCTCTTCCTCCAACGTCCGAAGCCGTCGCAGCTCGGCGACACCGAGCCCCGCGAACTGCTTCTTCCAGCGGTA
>Ga0214923_10003379_pt1 | contig 20035 bp, 34 predicted proteins | sample LL1510_MetaG_FD_177993 | JGI IMG/M metagenome (GOLD analysis project Ga0214923, IMG submission 177993) | Freshwater microbial communities from Lake Lanier, Atlanta, Georgia, United States - LL-1510 | ecosystem: Environmental > Aquatic > Freshwater > Lake | place: USA: Georgia | collected...
GTGATTTGCCTGCTGGGGTAGAGATGGTCATGCCGGGAGATAATGTACAGTTAGTCATTAATCTTCACGCACCTATCGCTATGGATGAAGGATTGCGTTTTGCTATACGCGAAGGTGGCCGCACGGTTGGTGCCGGCGTCGTTGCTAAAATCATCGAGTAATTAAAAATGAGTACTAATCAAAATATTAAAATAAGGCTTAAGTCATTTGACCATCGAATGATTGATTCATCAACCCGTGAAATTGTTGATACAGCCAAAAGAACAGGTGCGCAAATTCGCGGACCTATTCCTCTGCCCATTAGGAAGGAGAAGTTTACGGTGTTGACCTCGCCGCATGTTAATAAGGATGCTAGAGATCAATACGAATTACGTACTCATAAACGCTTAGTCGTTATCGTTAATCCTACTGAAAAGACAGTTGATGCATTGATGAAACTCGATCTGGCCGCTGGTGTAGATGTTCAAATTAGCCTGGATGATGATTAGTAGACGTTTCCATTCAATAAAAATGAGAAACACAGGATATTATAAAGAGGTGTTAGAATGACTATCGGGTTACTTGGCCGTAAAATAGGAATGACTAGGGTTTTCACTACAGATGGGGTAGCGATACCTGTATCTGTTGTAGAAGTACACCCTAATCGCATTTCTCAAATTAAATCAGTTGATAGCGACGGTTACAATGCAATTCAACTCACAGGTGGCACAAAAAAATCCAGCCACGTCAATAAACCAATGGCAGGGCATTTCGCGAAAGCTGAAATCGAAGCTGGGGATATGTTCTGTGAGTTTGATGTTGTGTCTGTCAATGATTATACACTTGGACAGATCCTTACTGTTGCTGATGTATTTAATGAAGGTCAAATGGTCGACGTATCAGCCACCTCTAAAGGTAAAGGTTTTGCCGGTACGGTCAAACGACATAACTTTAGAACACAAGATGCTACGCACGGAAACTCACGTTCTCACCGAGTTCCTGGTTCGATAGGACAGAATCAATCCCCAGGAAAGGTATTCAAGGGTAAGAAAATGTCAGGCCACATGGGGAATTCACGATGCACGGTTCAGATGCTCCAAATGGTGCGTGTTGATAAGGATCGTAACTTGCTCTTAATTAAAGGGGCCATCCCAGGTGCTCCTGGTGGACGAGTTGAAGTGAAGCCCGCTATTAAAGCAAAACAAGGGGCCAAATAATGGAACTCAAAACAATAGACACTCAAACAGTCGTTCAGTTGAATGATGATGTTTTTAATTACGAATATAACGAAGGCTTGGTTCATCAGGCACTAGTAGCCTTTATGAATAATGCTCGAAGTGGGAATAGCGCACAGAAAACCCGCGCTGAAGTCCGTGGTGGTGGAAGAAAGCCTTGGAACCAGAAGGGGACAGGAAGAGCACGTGCTGGAACTATTAGAAGTCCAATATGGCGCTCTGGTGGGGTGACATTCGCTTCGAAAAAAAGAGATTATTCACAAAAATTAAATAAAAAAATGTACAAACGCGCATTGCGTAGTATAATCTCCGAGCTTCACCGAACCGGTCATCTTATTGTGGTCAGTGATTTCCAGTGTGCCACGAATAAAACAAAAGATTTCGTGAAGAAAATGGCAGACATGAAAATCAATAATGCACTGATTGTAATGAGTGAAGTTGGTGAGTTTGAATATCTTTCATCGCGCAATTTATATGATTTTGATATTTGTGATGTTAACACGATGGACCCTTCGAATTTGCTTCGCTATGAGCAGGTCATAATAACCGAAGATGCCATTAAAAAATTAGAGGAGCAGTTACAATGAATGCTGAAAAACTGTTGATGGTTCTAAGACAACCTCATACCTCTGAAAAAACAACAATTATTGCCGATAAATTAAAGCAATTTACTTTTAAAGTGCTAAAAACAGCAACCAAAAGCGAGATTAAGGTTGCCGTTGAGCAAATGTTTAATGTGAAGGTTAAGCGTGTATCCGTGGTAAACGTACGAGGTAAAGTAAAGCGTTTCAAACAGACCTCTGGTCGAAGAAATGATTGGAAAAAAGCCTACGTTTCTTTGCTACCCGACTACGATATTGACTTTACCGTAACAGAATAAGGCAGACTAAGATGGTATTATTAAAATCGAAACCAACGTCCCCCGGAAAACGCGCTCAAGTACGTGTGGTACATCATCATATTCATAAAGGCAAGCCTCATGCTGCCCTGGTTGAGAAATTAAACAAAACTGGTGGTCGCAATAACCAGGGTCGAATTACGGTCAGGCATATTGGTGGTGGTGTGCGTTCACAATATCGCTTAATAGACTTTAAACGTGATAAAGACGGGATTGAGGCTCGGGTGGAACGTATCGAATACGACCCAAATAGAACCGCCTTGATTGCTTTGTTGGTTTATAAAGACGGTGAGAGAAGATACATTATTGCTCCTAACGGCTTGAAAGCAGATGCTGTCGTTGTTAGTGGCGATGATTCGCCTATTAGCACTGGAAACTGCTTGCCTCTAAAAAATATTCCAGTAGGAACAACAATCCACTGTGTAGAAATGAAACCAGGAAAAGGCGCTCAATTATTACGAAGTGCCGGTTGCAGCGGACAAGTCGTTGCAAAAGAAGGATCTTACGCCACCTTGAAATTACGTTCCGGCGAAATGAGAAAGATATTAATAAGCTGTCGTGCTGTCATAGGTGAAGTAAGCAATAGCGAACACAGCTTAAGATCGCTTGGTAAAGCTGGAGCAACACGTTGGAGAGGTATTCGACCGACCGTGCGTGGTGTTGCAATGAACCCTGTTGACCACCCACATGGTGGTGGTGAAGGTAGAACCTCTGGTGGACGACATCCAGTCAGCCCATGGGGAGTTCCAACAAAAGGTTATAAGACTAGAAGTAATAAACGCACCGATGGTTTTATTGTAAGAAGACGTAAGAAAAAATGATTAGTAACTTATTGAGAGGATATTAAAGTGGCTCGTTCGGTAAGAAAAGGTCCATTTATCGATCTACATCTACTAAATAAAGTGGAAGAAGCGATAGCATCAAAGTCGAAAAAACCAATTAAAACTTGGTCGAGACGTTCTACGATCATCCCTGAGATGATCGATTTAACCTTAGCAGTTCATAACGGCAGGGATCATGTTCCTGTTTATGTTACTGATAATATGGTTGGTCATAAACTGGGTGAGTTCGCCATGACCCGAACATTTAAAGGCCATTCTGGTGATAGAAAGGCGAAGACCAAGGGGCAGTGATGGAAATAACAGCAAGATTAAAAAGTGCGAAAATTTCTGCTCAGAAAGGTAGATTAATAGCAGACATGATTAGAAATATGAGTGTTTCAAAGGCAGTCGACGTTCTAAAATTCACTCCTAAAAAGGGTGCGGGATTGATGCTCAAATTATTAGAGTCAGCGATAGCAAATGCTGAAAACAATAACGGAGCTGATATCGATGATCTTAAGGTTGGTGTCGTATTTGTTGATGAAGCAACGACTTTAAAACGAATTAGCCCTCGTGCAAAAGGGAGAGCTAATCGGATTTCTAAACGTAACTGCCATATAACGATCAAAGTATCGGACGGGGAATAGCAATGGGACAGAAAGTAAATCCAATTGGCATAAGACTGGGCATAGTAAAGCGCTGGAATTCAACATGGTACGCCAGTAAAAACTACGCGAAATTGTTGAATCAAGACATTAATTTGCGCAAATTCTTGAAGAAGAAACTCATGTCAGCCGCAGTTAGTCGTATTGAAATTGCTCGGCCAGCAAATAACGCTGTAGTGACAATCCACTCAGCACGTCCTGGTGTTTTGATTGGCAAGAAAGGCGGCGGAATTGAAGCCCTAAGAAGTGAAATTGCAAAACAATTAGGTGTTCCTGTCCATTTGAATATAGAAGAAGTTCGTAAGCCAGAACTAGATTCTACGTTAGTAGCTGAAGGTATCGCCCAACAGTTAGAACAGCGTGTCATGTTCAGAAGAGCCATGAAAAGGGCCGTTACAACAGCCCTAAAGGCTGGTGCAAAAGGGATTAAAATTTGTGTTAGTGGACGTCTTGGTGGTGCTGAGATTGCTCGTAGCGAGTGGTACCGCGAAGGTCGTGTCCCCTTACATACCTTCAAAGCAGACATTGATTATGGTACTGCTGAATCAAAGACAACCTATGGAATTATAGGTGTCAAAGTGTGGATCTTCAAAGGTGAAACAGCCAACGCGAAGAACCGTAACGTTGACAGCAGCAAGTAGTGAGGAATAGGAACTATGTTACAGCCTAAACGAACAAAATATCGCAAGCAGATGAAAGGTAGAAATCGTGGCTTGGCGCAACGCGGAAGTAAAATTAGCTTTGGACAGTTCGGCTTAAAGTCGCTTGAACGAGGACGGCTAACTGCAAGGCAAATCGAAGCAGCCCGACGAGCAATGACTCGTCACGTCAAGCGTGGTGGTAAAATATGGATCCGTGTATTTCCAGATAAGCCAATTACTCAAAAGCCTTTAGAAGTACGGCAAGGTAAAGGGAAAGGTAACGTAGAATACTGGGTAGCCCAAATTCAACCAGGCAAAGTTCTCTTTGAAATGGAAGGTGTGACTCGTGAACTTGCAATTGAGGCGTTTGATTTGGCGAAAGCCAAGCTTCCATTTAAGGTGGCATTTGAAGAACGCAAGGTGATGTAATGAAGAAACTAAATGAACTAAAAGAACTGAATGTAGATGCGTTACAAGATGAACTATTATCACTACGCAAAGATCAATTTACATTACGCATGAAGAAAGCCAATGGCTCGCTCGATAAAGTACACCATATCCCATTGGTACGAAAATCGATTGCGAGAGTAAAGACACTGATAACTCAGAAAGCGGGTGAACAAGATGGCAAATAGTGAGTCCAATGCAAGAACATTGGTGGGTAAGGTAGTCAGCAACAAAATGCAAAAGACCGTCGTTGTTGTAATAGAGCGCACAGTAAAGCATCCTAAGTATGGTAAAATCATGCGAAGAAGAACAAAGCTGCACGCACACGATGAAAATCAAGTTTGCAAAATCGGTAATACTGTCAAAATTCGTGAGTCCAGACCACTTTCAAAATTGAAAAGCTGGGTACTTGTGGAAGTTGTTTCCTGAGAATATTGCTTAATGTACTTTTAAAATACCAAAAGAGCTGGTATAATCATCAGCTTTTTTCTGGTCGGATTTGGAGCTGGAGAATAAAATGATACAAATGCAGACTGTGCTCGAAGTTGCAGACAACAGTGGTGCACGTAGAGTGATGTGTATCAAAGTGCTTGGTGGCTCACATAGACGCTATGCACGAGTTGGCGATGTGATTAAAGTAAGTATTAAAGATGCTATGCCACGCAGCAAAGTAAAAAAGGGCTCGGTAATGAACGCTGTTGTTGTTCGGACTTGCCAAGGCGTTAGACGTGATGATGGTTCTCTTATACGCTTTGATGGCAATGCAGCAGTGCTCTTAAATAACCAAAATGAGCCTATTGGTACCCGTATATTCGGACCGGTTACACGTGAGCTGCGCGAGCGTTTTATGAAAATTATTTCACTTGCCGCCGAAGTACTGTAAGAAGGATTAATTATGAATCGTATTAAATCAGGTGACACAGCAATAGTAATTGCTGGTAGAAGTAAAGGCCATGTGGGTAAAGTACTTCGTGTACTAAAGGATAAGGTCGTTGTTGAAGGTGCTAATCTCATTAAAAAGCACGTAAAACCTAATCCACAACTAGAACAAAAGGGTGGCATCGTTACAAAAGAAGCCCCTTTGGATGTGTCTAATGTCGCTTTATATAACCCTATAACCAAAAAAGCTGACAAAGTTGGATTTAAGTTTGTAGATAAAGAAGGCAATCCCCACAAGGTGCGGTATTTTAAGTCTAACGACGAATTAATTGATCTTGTATAACTAGGTGATGGAAATGGCAAGACTGACAGAATATTATCGAAAAGATGTGGTCCAAATGATGATGAAAAAATTTGGCTACAAAAGTGTGATGCAGGTACCAAGAATTCAAAAAATTACACTCAACATGGGTGTTGGTGAAGCAGTTGGCGACAAGAAAGTAATGAACTTTGCCACGGACGACATGACACGTATATCTGGCCAAAAGCCGGTTACGACATTAGCTAAGAAATCACTTGCGGGTTTTAAAATCCGAGAGGGCTGGCCAATAGGTTGCAAGGTAACACTTCGTAAAGAGCGTATGTATGAGTTTCTTGACCGACTGATATCTGTAACCATTCCACGAATAAGAGACTTTCGCGGTTTGAACCCAAAGTCATTCGATGGTACAGGAAATTACAGCATGGGAATACATGAGCAAATCGTATTTCCTGAAATCGATTTTGATAAAATTGATGGGATTCGTGGCCTTGATATTTGTATCACAACAAGTGCTAAAACGAACGAAGAAGCGAAAGCGCTACTTGAAGCTTTTAATTTACCATTGAAAGACAAAGATAAAAAATAGGAAGGTATACACTGTGGCTAAGAAATCGATGCTTGAACGCGAACTAAAGAAGGGCCTGTTGGTTGAGAAGTATAAAACTCGACGAGCTGAGTTGAAAAAAACCATAAAATCTTCTACAGATTTTGATTCGGTAATGGAAGCTCAGCTTAAATTAGCGAAACTGCCTGTGAATTCATGCGCGGTTCGTCATAGTACCCGCTGCCAACAGTGTGGTCGAGTTCATGCCGTGTATCGTAAATTTGGACTGTGTAGAATTTGTTTGCGCCAGCAGTTAATGACTGGAAATGTAACCGGTGGAAGAAAATCCAGCTGGTAATTTAATTTTTTGGAGAACGACCGTGGGTATGCATGATCCTGTCGCTGATATGTTGACCAGAATAAGAAATGGACAACAAGCTAAACATCAACAAGTCACGTTGGTTTCTTCTTTGTTGAAAGAAGAAATCGCAAAAGTTTTGAAAGACGAAGGTTATATTTCTGACTATCATGTCGAGTCTTTAGAAAATAATCTTAAAAAAATGACCATTGATTTGAAATATTATCAAGGCAAGCCGGTTATTGAAACAATTAAGAGAATTAGCCGACCTGGTTTGAGACAATACAAGTCTGCTGAAGATGTCCCCGCTGTGGCTGGTTTTGGAGTAGCAATATTAACAACCTCCAAGGGCGTTATGACACACATTAAAGCGAAAGCAAATGGTGTTGGCGGTGAAGTTATTTGTGAAGTGGCGTAATACGAGAGGATTGATATGTCTAGAGTAGCAAAAGCCCCTATTTTATTACCTGACAATGTTGAGTTGTCAGTTGGTGATGGTACGGTCACAGTAAAAGGGCCCAAAGGAACAATAACAAAGCACTGTAATAAAAATGTATCGATTACAACTGATACAGACAATTCCAAACTTGTGGTTTTTAAACCAGCAACAAAGGATGTGAATGCATGGGCTTATGCAGGAACAGTACGTGCCATTGTTCATAATATGGTCGTCGGTGTAACAGTAGGCTTTCAAAAGACATTGGAATTAGTAGGTGTTGGTTATCGTGCAAATTCCAAAGGATCATCCGTAACACTGTCTTTAGGATTTTCTCATAACATCGAGCATGTTTTGCCGAAGGGTGTTGAAGCAGTTACCCCGAACGTTACCACGTTAATACTTAGCTGTATGGATAATCAATTATTGGGTCAAGTAGCCGCAGAAATAAGGGCCTATAGACCACCAGAGCCCTATAAAGGGAAAGGTGTTAAATATGCTGGCGAACAAATAGTCCGTAAAGAAGCTAAAAAGAAATAAGGTGTCAATGATGGATAAAGAAAAGGCTAGAAAAAGACGTGCTGTTAAAACGAACGCAATTATTAGAAAATCCAAACGCCCACGTTTGAGCGTTCATCGATCATCAACGCATATATATGCTCAGATTATTGTCGAAGGTGACAAGGGAGATGTGGTTCTTGTATCTGCTTCTACCGTAGATAAGGAATTAAAAAAGTCATTAGTAGGAAATAAATGCGAAGCTGCTGCTCTTGTTGGTCGTTTGCTTGCAGAGCGAGCAAAGTCAAAAGGTTTGTCTGATGTCGCATTTGATAGGGCCGGCTATAGATATCATGGGCGAGTTGCGGCGCTAGCTAAAGGTGCTCGTGAAGCTGGTTTGAATTTTTAAGGAACACTTATGTCGAATGATGAAATAGCAAAAACTGATGGTTATCAAGAAAAGCTCGTCTCAGTTACAAGAACCGCCAAAGTAGTACAAGGTGGTCGAGTTTTTGGATTTGCAGTTCTTGTCGTAGTTGGTGATGGTAAAGGCAGAGTCGGCTTTGGTCGTGGTAAAGCTCGCGAAGTGCCTATTGCCATACAAAAAGCCATGGACCAAGCTCGGAAAAACATGACTTATGTCCCATTAGCTGGCAATACCATTCATCATGAAATCACCTGGAATTATGGTGCCTCTACAGTCTTTATGAAACCAGCCAGTGATGGTACTGGAATTATTGCAGGTGGCGCAATGCGAGCAGTGCTCGAAGTTCTTGGTGTTCATGATATTTTAACTAAGAGCATAGGTTCTACTAATCCAAGCAATATCGTACGTGCAACCATTGGGGCACTAACCAATATTGGAACACCGGACTACGTTGCAGCAAAACGTGGTAAAACCGTTAAAGAAGTCATGGCAGAATGATGATGAATAAAAATATTGAAATCAAATTGACTAAAAGTCTAATCGGTCGAGTGCCTAAGCATATAAAAATTGCGAAGCAATTGGGCCTTAAGAAAATCAATAGCACCGTTGTGCACGGTGATACTCCTGCAATCCGTGGAATGATTCATGTGATTGATTATTTAGTAAATGTAGAGGAGTGTGTAGAATGAATTTGAATACACTAGCGCCAACGCCTGGATCACGACATTATAAAAAGCGTCTTGGGCGAGGAATTGGTTCAGGTCTTGGAAAAACATCGGCAAAAGGCCACAAAGGTCAAAAAGCTCGAGCTGGCGGATATCACAAAATTCACTTTGAAGGCGGTCAAATGCCCATTCAACGTCGGTTGCCGAAGATGGGATTCAATTCACGTCTTGCAAAAACGACTGGTGAAGTCAATCTTACAGAACTTGCGAAGGTAACGAACGTTGAATTCATTGATATAGATGCCCTTAAAGCGGCAGGCCTTATCAGTAAAGCCATTCGCGATGTTAAAGTCATTTTATCTGGCGAACTAACCGTTGCTTTAAAACTGAAAGGATTGCGTGTTACCAAAGGTGCTCGCAAAGTCATTGAAGACCTTGGTGGAAGTATAGAAGAGTGATTATGAAAAACCAGAAACAAGAACAGTCCCAAAAAAAAGGCGGTTTAGCGGAGCTTAAATCACGTCTTTTTTTTGTGGTCATTGCCATTCTGGTTTATCGCCTTGGTGCTCATATTCCAGTACCAGGTTTGGACCCTCAAAAGCTAGCTAATTTTTTCAATGACCAACAGAACACTATATTTGGTCTATTTAATATGTTTTCTGGTGGTGCTCTATCAAGAGTTACCGTCTTTGCCATAGGAATTATGCCGTATATTTCTGCTTCCATTATGATCCAGCTCTTTTCAGTCGTATTGCCTTCACTAGAACAACTGAAGAAGGAAGGGGAAGCTGGTCGCAGAAGGCTTAATCAATATACTAGGTACTTGACGTTGCTTCTTTCTGTGTTTCAATCATTGGGTATGGCTCGATGGTTGGCGGGCCAGCAAATCGCTTTGCAGCCGGACATCAGTTTTTATTTCACAGCGGTGGTCACTTTGGTGACTGGGACAATGTTTTTGATGTGGTTGGGAGAGCAGATCACTGAAAAAGGTGTTGGTAATGGAATATCCCTGATCATATTCTCAGGTATTGTTTCTAGCATGCCCAATGCAATAGCCTCTGTTTTGCAGCAAGTAAAAGAAGGCCAGATGCAAGCATTGACCATGCTACTGATTGCAATTGTGGTGGTTGTAGTGACGGGTTTTGTCGTATTCATGGAGCGTGGGCAACGTCGAATTCGTGTCAACTACGCGCAACGAACCCAAGGTAGAAAGGTCTATGCTGCTCAAACCAGCCACCTCCCTTTGAAAATTAATATGGCTGGTGTTATACCTCCTATTTTTGCTTCAAGTATCATTTTATTGCCAGCAACGTTGGCGCAGTTTTTTGCTCATGGCAAAGGAATGGATTGGTTATCTGACATCGGGATGGCATTATCTCCAGGTCAACCTCTGTATTTGATAGTTTATGCTTCTGCCATCTTGTTTTTTGCCTTTTTCTACACGGCGCTTGTTTTTAACCCCAAGGACACGGCAGATAATTTGAAGAAGTCCGGTGCTTATATTCCCGGTATTCGACCAGGAGAGCAGACATCGCGTTATGTTGATTCCGTCATGACACGATTGACTTTAGTCGGTGCATTGTATTTGGTTCTGGTTTGTCTTTTGCCACAAATATTGATGTACACTTGGCACGTCCCTTTTTATTTTGGTGGTACATCATTGCTTATCATTGTCGTGGTTATCATGGATTTTGTAGCACAAATACAAGCGCATTTAATGACTCAGCAATACGATTCGTTAATGAAAAAGGCCAACTTTAAAGGGACCAAATTACCTGGTCTTTTGTAAATATCAGTGGAGTTAGTAATGAAAGTAAGAGCATCAGTAAAGCGGATTTGTCGTAATTGTAAAGTAATTAAGCGTAGTGGTGTCATACGAATAATATGTAAAGATGCACGGCATAAACAGCGTCAAGGTTAAAATCTTGCTTGTTTTTTGTTGATAAAAGTAGTATCCTTCTGTCCCTTTCTGGCAGAGAGAATAACGTACGGAGAAATGAATGGCTCGTATTGCAGGTGTAAATATAGCAGACCACAAACATGTGGTTATTGCGCTAACCTCTATTTACGGTATTGGAAAGTCTACAGCAATAAATTTATGTAAACAAAATGATATTGATCCCGCTGCCAAAGTATCGGCTTTGACGGAAGCAAAATTGGAGTTGTTGAGAAATGAAATTGCGAAAATGACCGTTGAGGGTGACCTACGACGTATCGTAACAATGAATATTAAGCGTCTTATGGATCTCGGTTGCTATCGAGGATTAAGACATCGACGTGGCTTACCATTGCGTGGCCAACGTACAAAAACGAATGCTAGAACACGCAAAGGGCGTCGAAAAAGCACAAATGGTTGATTCACCAAGTAGGAAATAATAATGGCTTCAAATAAGGCAAAACCAAAAGTCCGAAAAAAAGTTAGACGAATTGTTTCTGATGGCTTCGTCCATGTACACGCATCGTTTAACAATACTATTGTTACTTTCACAGACCGACAAGGAAACGCACTTTGTTGGGCAACCTCTGGTGGCTCAGGCTTTAGAGGATCTAGAAAAAGTACACCGTATGCAGCTCAAATCGCGACTGAGCGTGCAGCAGCAGTAGCTAAAGAATATGGCATGAAATCCGTCGCAGTTTTTGTACATGGACCAGGCCCTGGACGCGAATCAACTATTCGCGAATTGATCGCACAAGAGTTTAAAATTATTGAAATCACAGACGTAACTGGCATACCCCATAATGGTTGTAAGGCATCTAAGAAACGTCGTGTTTAAGATTCAGGAGTAGGTAATGGCTAGATATCTTGGTCCCAAATGTAAGCTTTCACGTAGAGAAGGCACGGATTTATTTCTTAAGAGTGGAGTGCGTGCACACGACTCTAAGTGTAAGTCTGGAAAGCAACCTGGTCAACATGGCGATAAAAAACCACGCTTAAGTGACTATGGCGTGCAACACCGTGAAAAACAAAAAATTAAACGTTTTTATGGCGTATTAGAAAAGCAATTCCACAAATATTATCAGATGGCTGCCAAAAAGAAGGGCTCTACTGGTGAAAATTTGATGTCGCTTTTAGAACGAAGACTGGATAACGTTGTTTATCGAATGGGTTTTGCAAGTACCCGTTCAGAATCACGCCAGTTGGTTGCCCATAAAGCCATTCTGGTAAACGATAAAGTCGTTAATATAGCGTCTTTTTTAGTAAAACCGGGCGATGTAGTTGCTGTTAGACAAAAAGCCAAAGCCCAAGGGAGAATTCAAGCCGCAGTAGCCCTTTCTGAGCAGAGAGCCTCTTGTGATTGGTTAACCGTGGATATGGGAACTTACAAAGGCACGTTCTCAACTTTGCCTACATTAAATGATCTATCTGCTGATTTTAACGTAAACTTGGTGGTAGAACTTTACTCTAAGTAAGACTGGAGACATACCCTAATGTACATTGATATTAATGATATGCTGACCCCAAAGGTCCTTAAGGTTCAATCTGAGACTCCAAATCATTCTCGAATTGTCTTAGAACCGCTAGAGCGTGGATTTGGTCATACGCTTGGTAATGCCTTACGAAGAATTTTAATGTCTTCAATGCCTGGTAGCGCTATCACTGAGGCGACTATCGATGGAGTATTGCATGAATACAGTACCATCGAGGGAGTGCATGAGGATGTTGTCAATATTCTTTTAAATCTAAAAGAGGTTGCAGTAAGGATGACCGTTGGAGAAGAAGCAACATTAACTCTATCGAAGCAAGGTCCTTGCCAAGTTACTGCAGCGGATATTCAGGTTACTCACGGCGTCGAAGTCTTAAATCCCGAATTAGTCATTGCCAACTTGAATGAAAACGGCAAGGTTAACATGACATTAAAGGTTGAAAAAGGAATTGGTTTCCACTCAACGGATACGTTTATTCGATTGCTAGACGATGATGTTGAGGAACGTTCTGTTGGAAAATTACGTATAGATAACACCTTTTCTCCTGTTAAAAAGGTTGCTTACTACGTTGATAATGCTCGTGTAGAGAATAGAACGGATTTGGATAAGTTAACCATTGATTTACAGACCAATGGAACCATTGATCCTGAGGATGCGATACGCATTTCTGCAAACATCTTACAGCGTCAATTACACGCCTTTGTTGACATGAAGTTTGAAGAAGCCAGGACTGATAGTAAAGAACATAATGATTTTGACCCGGTTTTATTGCGACCAGTGGATGATTTGGAATTGACGGTCCGTTCTGCCAATTGTCTTAAAGCTGAAAATATTTATTATATTGGCGACCTGGTTCAGAAAACTGAAAATGAATTATTAAAGACACCTAATTTAGGTAAAAAGTCACTGACCGAGATCAAAGACGTTTTATCTTCACGATCATTGTCTTTAGGAATGAAACTTGAGAATTGGCCGCCTGAAAATTTGGGTGAATAATTTTATTGTTTATAAGTTATGTGCTTTAGGCATCAATTGCTGCTTAAAGCGTTTAGGAGTATAGAAAATGCGTCACCGCAAAACCGGAAGAGCTTTAAGCCGAACAAGCAGCCATCGTAAGGCCATGTTCTCTAATATGTGTGCCTCATTGGTAGAGCATGAAGTGATTAAAACGACTTTAGCAAAAGCCAAAGAATTACGTCGATATATAGAGCCATTGATCACGGTTAGTAAAATTGATTCTGTCGCTTCTAGACGACAAGTATTCGATCAACTTCGTTCTAAATCTGCAGTAGGTAAGTTATTTACAACATTAGGCCCTAGGTACACAGAGCGACCAGGTGGTTATGTTCGTGTATTGAAGTGTGGATTTAGACAAGGAGACAATGCGCCAATGGCTGTTGTCGAATTGGTTGATAGACCAACTGCCCAAGAAGCAGAAGCTGCAGCAGAATAAATTTCCCTTTTATATTTTCCCGCTTTTTTTCCTCCGTTTGCTTAGTCAACGGGGGAAATCAGTTTTTAAATGTTATTCTTAATCTTTGTTCTCTCCAAAGAATCGTTACTCACCATCCATGTCCTACCTTTAACTAGCCGTGCAATCATCATACTGCTCACGCTATTTCCTGTTACACTAACCATGGTAGCTAATGGATCAATAATAATACTGATGGCTGCAATCATAAGAAGGGATCCTGTAGGGAAGCCATAAAAGGAAAGAATTAATAATTCACCTAGCATTCCACCACTGGGAATCGCCCCCATCACGCTACCCACAAGCAAAGACACTCCTAGTGCTGTTACTAGAACATGTGTCCCTGAAAAATCCATATGAAAAATACCGAACAAAAAAGCAATTTTGATAACGCCGCCAATGACCGAGCCATCTTTATGTATCATCGTTCCTAACGGTATGCTAGTTTCATATATTTCTCTTGGCACACTCATGCGTTTCGTCGCGGCAAGATTAGCAGGAATGCTTGCAGCACTGCTGCAAGTGGCGATGGCTGTGACCATTGGCAACCATACATGACTCCAAAATGTTCTAATCCCATTTTTTCTATCGGATAAATAGGCATATCCTGTGTAGGCTATTAAAAAGTAGCCAAGCGAAAAGGCATAATAGATGACGGTAATGCGCGCATAGCTTTCTATTAGTTTTGGTCCAATTTGGCTGATTAGAACAGCGAAATACGCGAAGAAGCCTATTGGTGCGTAGTACATTATCCATGTAAATACGCGCATCGTCACGGTTTCTCCAGATTCTAGAAAGTGAACAACCGATTGCTTCTTTTCTTTCAAGGTTGAAACGCATAGTCCTGTAAAAAGAGAGAATAAAATCAGAATATTCATATGATGATGAGGAAGCATCGCGCTGAAAGTTTCCATAGTAAATGGTTCTGAGGGATTGGTTTTAATAGTTATAGGGCTTTGTGTGGGTGATGCTAAGAATGGTATGTCCACATTTTTGGTGAGAGGAATTAATTTAACGGTAATGATTGCCGTAACAGAGGCAATGACACCAGTGAATAGAAACACCATCAACATGCAAAAGAACATAAATCCAATTTTCTTTATGGAGCCGATGCGAGCAACAGCCGATGACAGACTAAAAAAAACCAGTGGTCCGATTGCAATAAAAATTAAATTGATAAACACATCTCCAAGTGGTTTTAATAGAATGGTGTATTCACCGAAAAAATAGCCGACTAAACCACCGAGGATAATTGACGAGAGAAGAAGTATTGGAAAAAAATAGTCTTTTATCTGACGAATGCGAATCCATGCCAAGTTTATACCCCTTTGTAGCAAAAACAATCGATGGTATGATCATTAACCATCCCGGTAGCTTGCATAAATGCATAGCATATGGTGCTTCCAGTAAATTTAAACCCTTTTTTCTTAAGCGCCTTTGCCATGGCATCAGAGATGTCTGTGGTAGTTGGAACGTGATTGAATTTTTCCCAATGATTTATTAGAGGTTTTCCATTAACAAAACTCCAGAGGTATTGAGAGAAATCACCTCCCTAATTTTTAAAAGTTAAGTACGCCTTCGCATTCCCAATAATTGCCTCAATTTTTAATCGGTTGCGAATGATTCCGGCATTATTCATTAAATCGGCTCGTTTGGTTTCATTGTAGTTAGAGATGAGCGTTGCATCAAAATTATCAAACGCAAGGCGATAATTATCGCGTTTTTTTAAAATGGTCAACCAATTTAAGCCAGCCTGCATGCCCTCTAGCATCAGAAATTCAAAGAGCAACGGTTCATCGTAAATGGGAACACCCCATTCTTTGTCATGATAGTCCATGTACAGTGGATTATCTGTAACCCAGGCACAGCGTTTAAGATGATTCATCAAAGCTCCCAGTGGATCCATATTTACTGTGTCATCTTAGCTTTTTCGAACTGAAGAAGCCATTTTTTACGAGTGATCCCACCGGCATATCCGCCCATTTGCCCATTGCTTTGAATGATGCGATGGCATGGAATAATGAGTGCGAGTTGATTGCATCCGATAGCTCCCGCCACGGCACGACAGCTGGAAGGTTTGCCAATTGCTGTTGCGATGTCTAAATAGGAACACCTGCTTCCAAAAGGGATTCGTACTAATTGCGTCCATACTTCACGCTGAAAGTTGGTGCCCAGCATGTTGAATGGTGTTCTAAATGACTTTAGATTTCCGGCAAAGTAGGCAGATATTTCATTTTCGATGGAAACAATAAGGTCTGTTGATCCCGGAATGATCTCAGCGCCGGTTTTTTCTTTAAGCCGCATGATTTCTAGTGCTAATTCTTTTCTAGCAACAAATTCTAATAAATATAAAGCGGTATCAGACGCGATAGTTATGATCGGCCCAAGTATTGTATTCATCCATGAGGCTTGCAAAATAGAGGGTGCTTGTTGTTTAAAGGCAGTATTGCTCACGATGCTAGTTACCGGTTCTTGAAAACCGTCATTATTATCTGTTTTTTGGTCTAATATGGGTTGGTATACAGAATGTTCATTTTTGACAGCCATGGTTTTTCTCGTAAAAAACGTTCATTTCTTCAGAAGATTGGATAAAATACGATTTACAATTTTCTTCGTAGTAAATCCAAATGTTTCTGCAATATTTTTTGATGAATCAGATAGCCCAAATTCATCGAGTGAGATCGCAATTCCATTTGTTCCTATAAATTTATGCCAAGGCATGTTGTGTGCTGCTTCTATACTCACAGAAATTTTCGCTTCATGTTGTAAAATAGACTGTTTGTATGTTGTGGTTTGTTGATCAAATAACTCAATACAGGGCACAGATATGACCCGGACATTGAATGTTCGTTCTTTTAATTCATGATAGACCTCAAGTGCTAAGGCAACTTCTGAACCTGAAGCATATAACACGATATCGGGTGTTTTGGTGTCACGCACGACATAAGCGCCCATTTTGACCGAGTTCTGAAAGTCCTTAGCAATGTCTAAATGAGGTAACGTTTGTCGAGCTAATGCCAAAATAGTTGGTCCTTGATGTTGTAATGCGATAATCCAGGCAAATTTGATCTCACTACTATCTGCTGGCCTGATGACTAAAGTATTTGGAGTGGCCCTAAACATAGCAAGTTGTTCGACAGGTTGATGAGTTGGACCATCTTCACCTAAGAAAATAGAGTCATGAGAAAAACTACAAATGACTTGTTGTTTCATTAATCCCGCAAATCTTAGTGCGGGTTTTAAATAATCACTGAAGGCCATAAATCCTCCAATGACAGGAATAATCTTATTTGTTTGGGCTAAACCATTGGCTATAGCTGCCATAGCGAATTCTCGCACACCAAATTTAATATTGCGCCCTTGATAATGGGGTGCAACTAAAAAATCGATATTCTTTAACCAGGTCCCATCGGAACGAGCAGAATCTGCAGAACCACTGTATATCTGTGGAAAATGATGCGCTAAATGGTTAAGCATTTCCTGAGATAAAAATCTACCAGGTTGATCTAGGTCGGAATAATTAAAGTGATCCAGTGCAGAAAATATCTCCTCTTCTTGCAACGGAGCTTTCTTTGCTTTAAGTGTTATTTTATCCTTAATTATTTGATGCTTATGTTGAAAAAAATCATAGATCTCTGGATTGATATACCATGATTGTTCGTTGTCCTTTAGCGTCAACTTGGAGTTTTCTACGGTGGCTAAATCCAAAGCTTCGCTATGTGCGGCTAAGGTCCCTTGTCTATTAAAGAGACCTCTTCCAATCTGAGTTTCTGCAATAATGAATACCGGTTTTTGTTGTTGAGTACGAAGGGGACCTATCACATTTGCAATCTGCAATAAATCATGACCATTTATAGTATAAACATCAAATCCCATGGCCTGATAAAGCCCAACATAATCGGTAGAGCAAGTCTCCTCTATATAGCCGTCAAGAGACACTTTATTGGCATCATAGATAATAATCAGATTATTCAGTTTAAAATGCCCGGCTAGCTGTGCTGCTTCGTAGCTTATTCCTTCCATAAAGCAGCCATCTCCACCGATAACAATGATTTTTTCATCAAAGAGATGTTGGTATTCCTGATAAAATTGATAAGCCAGGATTTTTTGACCTAATGCGATACCGACAGCATTTCCTATTCCATACCCATCAGCACCAGTCGTCGTTTCAATGCCCAGTGTTGGGTTATATAAAGGATGAGAGCTTGCTTTTTGACTTCCTTGCCGATGCTTTTTCAAATCCTCAATGCGGATATCATATCCTGCCATATGTAATGGTATGAATTGACCTAAAGCACCATGTCCAGCGGATAGAATTAATCTATCTCTGTTGATCCAATCGGGCTCGCTGGGATGATATTGCATAAATTCACCATATAGATAGGCTAATAACTCTGCGCAACCCATTGGCATTCCAGGATGGCCAGAGCCAGCATTTGCAATAATATCTATGGTAATAGAACGAATAGTGTTGGCGATTTTTTGTAAATTTTCCATTTTTCCTCTGATTAATCCGAGCCGTTAAATCAGTCTGCACTCTGAAATATTGCACATAATGAAGACAGTTCTATGTTACACTGCGCCTTGACTTATTTAGAAGAAATAAAATGACAGAAAATGAAACATCTTTTTCCAATATAGGGCTGCGGCATCCTTTATTCACTAATCTTGCTTCTTTGGGCTATGAAACCATGACCCCTATTCAAATAGCGAGCCTCCCCATTTTACTGAAAGGCGTCGACGTAATTGCACAAGCTAAAACAGGGAGTGGCAAAACAGCGGCATTTGGACTGTGTATATTGAATGATTTAAACACAGTAAGTTTTGCTGTACAAGCCTTGGTATTGTGTCCTACACGAGAATTGGCTGAACAAGTGAGTCAATCAATCCGACAATTAGCTCGGCTGATGCCAAATGTTAAAGTCCTTAATTTGTCTGGGGGCATGCCGTTTACACCACAAAGTGACTCCCTCAAACATGGTGCACATATTGTTGTGGGCACACCGGGTCGTATTCAAAAACATTTAGATAAAAAATCGTTATCACTGAACCAATTGAATACATTGGTTTTGGATGAGGCCGATAGAATGTTGGACATGGGATTTTTTGATGAGATCAAACAAATCATCGACGGCTGTCCGCGCAAGCGGCAAACCTTGTTATTTTCTGCAACGTACCCGAAGGAAATTGAAAGTCTTGCGAATCGCGTGATGCATCATCCACACCAAATACGGATCGAAGAAAACAATGAACTAGATATTGAACAGCGTTTTTATGAGGTTGGTAATGCCAGTCAAAAATTCTCTGTATTAAAAGAGTTATTGCTCCATTACAAGCCTCGATCAGCACTGATTTTTTGCAATACCAAAGAGCAAACAGTGCAAGTTGCTCAACAACTAAACCACGCTGGTTTTAGCGCCATTCCTTTAAATGGTGATATGGAGCAAATGGATCGTGATCTGGCAATGATTCGATTTGGCAATAAAAGTTGTTCTATTTTAGTTGCGACCGATGTGGCGGCACGCGGTTTAGACATTAAAGAATTGCCCGCGGTGATTAATTTTGATTTGGCTTTTGATTGGGATGTTCATATTCATCGGATAGGTCGAACGGGTCGAGCAGGGCATAAAGGGCTGGCATTGACGATCACTACCCCCGCTGATGCACAACGCTTATGTATTATTGAAGAACATTTAACCCCCCCCCTTCTTTGGGATAAAACGGATCATTTTGATAAATCCGATACCTCTATTGTTTTACCAGAAATGGTCACCATTTGTTTAAATGCAGGAAGGAAAGATAAGATAAGTCCAGGAGATATCTTAGGCTCCTTGATAAAAGAAGCTGGATTGCCAGCGTCAGCCATTGAAAAAATGAATATAACGACCCTTCATTCTTATGTTGCAATCCATAAAAGTTATGCAGCGAAGGCTTGCCAGCATTTCAAGAATGCGAAGCTAAAAGGGCGCAAAGTTCTCGTGAAAAAAATAGAGTAATCCATGTATATTCAGCAAACCATACAATGGATTCCGTCCATAGTCATCTCACTTAATTTATGTCCTTTTGCCAAACGTGAAATGGATAATAATACAGTGAGATTTAAGGTGGGTGAGGCTACAGCTTTGGCAGGACTTACGCAAAACCCATGGAAATTGATGGTTTTTTAAGCTCTGCAATCAAATATTGACGCAAAAGGCTTTTCTTTATTTGATAGACAGTTTCTTTTGTTTTGTAGGCTATTTGTTTCATTTTGACCCAGACAAGCAAAGCGCAGGCAATATGATTTCTCTGTATTCGTTGTTTGCGACACTCGCATCTTTCCA
>Ga0214923_10003380_pt1 | contig 20031 bp, 20 predicted proteins | sample LL1510_MetaG_FD_177993 | JGI IMG/M metagenome (GOLD analysis project Ga0214923, IMG submission 177993) | Freshwater microbial communities from Lake Lanier, Atlanta, Georgia, United States - LL-1510 | ecosystem: Environmental > Aquatic > Freshwater > Lake | place: USA: Georgia | collected...
CGACATCGACTTCAAGTTGACGCCGCAGCTCTTGTACGCCGAGGTGAACGACGTTCGCGTCATCATAGCTACGGATCGAACGAAAGAATTCAAAGTCCCAGGATGCAACATAGGAATGCGGCACGAAACAGAGGCGTTTGTTCTGGTGGGAAGCGACGTGGGATACGATTCGTTCATCATGAGACGATTCCTACAGTGCGGAGATTCGGACTCGAACGAATGCCTTCCCACGTATGTCGTCAAAGACCATGGTCGCAAAACGGGAACCAGTACTACCGAAGAAAAACAACACGATTCCGTGCTCTTGACATCTTCGGAAGTTAAACCCGCACCAGACACATTCATATCCACATTGACACCCATAACATATTCTAATTCAAGCACTCCTAAACAAGCATCTCTATCTTCTTTTGCACCTGCCCCGTCATCTTCATTCGCGCCTGCTCCTACGACCTCATTCGCGCCTGCTCCTACGTCTTCGTTCGCGCCTGCCCCTACGACCTCATTCGCGCCTGCCCCTACGACCTCATTCGCGCCTGCCCCAACAACATCTTCGTTCGCACCTGCACCTACGACCTCCTTTGCACCGACGTCTACTCCTTCGGCGGCGAGCAGCCTGGACAGCAACAAGTTTTCCGGATTCAACTTCGGCCCTAAGCCTCAGGAGTCGAATTTCAACGCGTTCTCCAAAAACGTGAACGTATTTGGACGCGTCGATTCAGCGTCGTCTATTCGATGATCGTCTGCGCTCAAAATACATTGATATGTCGTGAACAAATGCGTCTATCACGTCTTTTGTAACATGATTCAAAACGCATACGTGCGATCGATTTCTCACTGAAGCCAAAGACCACTTCATCTTGATTTCTTGCGAAGGAGATCTGAACACGACTATCGGAGATCGTTCGTTCTTCCATGGCTCGCTCTCCGGAATGCATTCTCGTAATCGGTCGAAGAGATACTCGGCATTGATCAGACATTTTTCTACGTCTTCTTTCAGGTCGACCGTATCGAAAAACTCGTTCAGGAAAAGTGCGGTATGTCCGTTACGGCTACCGCTTATTGTGACGTCCCGCTGAGCGATGACTTCTTCGTAGTTTTCCACGTGACCAATATGTTCTTTGATAGACATGAAGACTCCTCCTGGAAAAGTTACGCCCGGCCATTTATGCGACGACACGCTGATAGAATCCATATATTTGAACCCGTCATATCCAGGTCTGAGATACGGCATGACGAAACCGAAGAACGCGGCGTCCGCGTGAATATATAAACGATCGGTCACCTTGGAAATCACGTGAGTTATCTTTTCCACGTCATCTATACCACCAAGGAAAGTGGACCCTATGTTTGCGATGACTATCACCGGTTTGCTCGAATCTATAGAACACTCGAGTGCTCCTACGTCCATCGCTCCGGTGTCGTCGCTCGGAACGATGACGGACGGTATCTTCAGAATATTGGCCATTTTTTTGATGGAGTAATGAGCCTGATCAGAGTAATACAATATCCCATCCGGATATCTTTCTCGAGCGATCCAAAGACCTTGAAGGTTTCCTTCGCTTCCTCCCTGCGTGGTGTACCCCCAACAATTGTCCATGTTCACGTTCCACAAGTCCGCCACTCGTCCGAGCAACAGACGTTCGTCTCCATGACGATGACGATCGAACGTCCCTTCTTTAACGCAAAACGCGTCGCCTGCATTATTGTAATTATGTCGTATCGTAGGAATAACGCGCTCGAAGTTGCGTTTTTGAGTGACTGGATAGCCGATAGCGAGAGATCTGGCACGGTGAGCACACGCTATTTTCATCTAAATGTAATCTTTACATACATTTAATTTTTTGTATTTTGTCAACATGATTATATATCGACAAAACTCATATATGATGTCCGCACTCTCATACAGAACAAATGTCTTTTTACGAATGTCAGTGGTCCAAGGACGAGCACACGCTTTTTCTGACCGGAGAAGCGGAACGTGCCGTCCGTGCATTCATCTATGATCTTATAGGCCGCAAAGGCGAATTTGTTCTTTATTTTGAGAATATGAAGTTTTCGGATCCCATTTGCCTCGTTCACGGAGACGGTTTTGTTCGTTACAAAGATTCCATGATTCATTTCGTGGTCGAAAAAGATCGCACGGTTCTTTCGTCGAACGATCAAAAGAAACTCGTCAGCATCGTCACAGACGCGCTCGACAAACTGATGTAAAAAAAATGTCAAGACAACACAATGAAGACCGGCGAAATTATTCTGTTTTCTGCGATGGCTGCTCTGACGGTCGCACTCGTGCTGACCGCCGAACGTGTGGATGATGACGAAGCAGAAGTCACTCGATCTCCTCCGCCCATCATCGAAGAAGTATTCTAAAGACAGGACACCGCGATCTTTAACGCGTTCAACACTATTTCCGACGCCAGATGGACCTTGTGATCGGATAACGCATCGATACCATGATTGATAACATCGCTATTGAGAATGACACCGACTGACGATACGGACACGTTTTTTACAAGCTTTTTGCTCACGAACAGCGACGGCCGTTTCTGCAACATCTTTCGATTTTTCAACACATATACGAGGAAGGTAGATGCAAAGGCTCCAGCCACGTCGTTGGGAATTGCAGACTGTACGGCAGCAGACATCGTTTTTTCAGCAACAGCTTTCGTCAACGTCTCGATGCTCGGACTTTTCTTCATTGCCATCTTCTGTAAAGACTCGACGCTAGGACTTTTCACCATCTTGGACAGAGAATCATTGCTCGAACTTTTGGGAATTGTAGCAGATGGCTTGATGATGGTCATTTTAGGAAAAAAAATTTCTCCCTGCACTATATACACATAATTTTTCGGGATCAAATGACATATGACGTGCATGATATGACTATCATTCAAGATTGTACTTTCTAGGTGTCCACTTTGTCAATTTTGGGAATGACGTTTGTATCTTGTAAAACCCTGGAATGTATGTCGTGTCGTCGAAAGCCGACTGCGGAGACGTGGGCTTCGGATTTTCCTTGACGGTCAAGTTCGCGATGGCTTCGGTGAGATTCTGAGTTTTGAGACGAGGCTTCGTTTTCGTCAGATCGTTTATTGCATTCGTGACAAAGTCCAACGAGAACATCTCTTTCTTTTTGAAGAAAGCGAAATACAGAACGACCGCCACGATGAGTGCGGCTATAACGATCACGTATTTTGTCATCACGTTTATTAAATGATTTTATTTTATTTTCGCAGGTGAGAATGAAGCTCGCAGATATCATACGCAAAAAAGACGCGGTCGCCTTTTACGAATATATGAAAACCCAATCATTACACGTCAACGGCTACAACGTCCTCCACGAAACGATCGCGAGGGGAAGTCACGATCTCGCAAAGGTAGCGCTCGACATGCACCCGGAGCTGATGTACGGAGGCGATTATCCTTACGTGAACACACCGCTCATGTACGCAATACTGAGTCACGATATGGACATGATTCGATTATTCGATCAATTTCCCGACGCTTATAAAATCAGCAACGAACACGAAGAGACGCCTTTGTCGACCGCTATAAAAACAAAAAATTTGGACGTCATACATCATGTTTATCGTATGTATCCCGAAGCGCTGCATCGGCCGAATGCGAAAGGTCAGTACCCTCTCCATATCGCGTGTCAGCACGGATGTTCGAGAGATATCATAGAACAAATATATACGACAGAGCAAGACGTCGCGGATTCCTATGGAAACTATCCTCTTCATCTGTACGGAGCTCTGACGTCCGATGATTATCACGTTCACGGGAATCACGAAGGAGTCGTCGCGTTTTTTGCACAACAGAACAACAACGTATTACACGCGAAAAACAACAGTAGAAATACGCCGCTTCATAATCTGGCCATGTTAGACGCACCGAAACAGAGTATCCTTCATCGAGACATTCGTGGTTTGTTATCTCCCGAAACAATACGCGCAAAAAACAATCAACAGATGACACCGATAGATATCGCGAGTTTTTATCATGATATTCCCTTGACGATAGCGATGATGACCGTGTGTCCAGATATCATATACACGTCGAACGCGTTCGAGTATTTGTCCACGGCATCTTCCAAGGATGTGTGCAGGATCGCAAGCCACGCGTTGTCGCTCGACGAACCTGTTCGAGAATCTTTGTGGGATTTCATCCCTCGACCTCTCCAATATTTCCATCAGTTTTTACATAAGATCCGTCCCGAACACTTAGAAAATGCTATGTCTCATATAACCAAGAAAGCAAGAGCGACTATTCGATCGAGAATTATGGATCTGACCGTGGCCGTCATCAGAAACGATACACGAATAGACTCATCTATTTTACGAAGAATCGTACTGTTGAGCATGATGTGAATCAGTCCGTGCCAAAGATATCGCGCGTGAAGAGCTTCGTGCCAAAAAGGATACGGTGCTTGACGGAAATACGATTTGCAATGACGAGATCGCACTCCTCGATGAATGATTCAAGATTGTTATTCACTTCGAAGTCTTCGTATGAAGTCACCGTAGGCTCGTAGATGATGATCTTGAAACCGCGGTCGCGAAGTTGTTTCATGATGTCAAGGATGGCGGCATCGCGGAAATTATCGGAGCCAGACTTCATCGTCAGACGATACACGCCGATGGTCTTGGAAGACAACTCTCGACTCGCAATATCGTCGACGATAACTTGCTTTCGAATAGAGTTCGAAGTCACGATGGCGCCGATGATCGTATTCGGAACTTCGGCAAAATTTGCCAGAAGCTGCTTGGTATCCTTCGGAAAACAGTATCCGCCATATCCCATCGAAGGATTGCAATATCCTTTACCGATACGTGGCTCGAGAGTAACGCCATCGACGATATCAGAGGCCACAAGTTTGTGCTTCATTGCGAAGGAATCGAGTTCGTTGAAGAAACTGACTCGCATCGCGAGATATGTGTTCGCGAAAAGTTTGACGCTTTCTGCTTCTCGAGCTCCCATATACAGGACGGAGACGTCTGGAATGCGAGACGCATGTGCCAACATGGTAACAAAACCAACCGCCCCAGGCGAGTCATCACCGATGATGATACGAGAAGGGTACAAATTGTCGTAAAGAGCTCGCCCCTCGCGAAGAAACTCCGGGGAAAATGCAATATTCTTCCCGTGCTTAGCACGCATAGTTTCCACAAACCCGATAGGAATAGTAGACTTTATCACGACGTAAGACGACGGACTGTGCTCGAACACGTCGGCGATGACGCTCTCGACGGAACGAGTATTGAAATATCCGGAAACAGTATCGTAATCCGTCGGAGTCGCGACGACCACGAAATCGGGGGCATCGTAAGCGATCAGTTTATCGGTTGTCGCACGCAGGTTGATAGACGGATCGACAAGGAACTCGTCAATGTCCTTGTCTTCGATGGGACTCCTTCGATCGTTGATCGCGTCGACGCGCTCTCGATCGATGTCGAGAACGGTAACGTCGTGATGCTTCGACAGCAGAACGGCCATTGCCGAGCCGACGTAACCGGAGCCGACGACGGTGATCTTCTTGCTTGCCATGGTGTATTCTGACATCGACACACGGTCTTGTTATATTTATATTTTGGTGCTTCCGGGGTCAAATGACACTCAGTGTCATTTTTAAGAATTCATCTTCATGTCGCGAGAAGAAAAGTACTCGAGCCCATAGCTTATGAAAATTTCTTCGTCCTTGTCAATCTTCTTCACGGCGATCACGCGACACACTTTCATTCCACCGGTCAGTTCGTGTCGTGCATTTGGATTCGTAGAATGGTTGAACATCGCACCACCCGTCAGCGGCAACGCGGTCAACTTACCGCGACAAAAAACATAATCTTCGGTTGCCCTATCCCATAGGGCATTCGGCTTCACCAGACAAATCGATTCGTCTATCAGATCGCCAGGATAAAACCGCTTGCGAGCAAAAACCCCATATCCTCCTATCTTCGACTTTCGGATTGCAACTTTATCGTTCTGCATCATTTTAAATTTTATCTTATATTTACATTTTATATTTACGGAAAATATCATAGTTTCAAGTCTGAAGAAACGTCGATATTATTTTATATCGACGTTTTGCTCAAAGGCCAAGACAGTCGTTTTGCCGTGAAATCATAACTTTATGCACTTGCCTCTCGGTCCGCAACGCTTTCCTATACGTGCGCAATCTTCTCTGCACCCTGCATACACGGCCGTGCTCCGCGACGAGCATTGCTTCGTTATCGGGTTATATTGCAAACCACGTCGCTGACATTCCTCGCGTCTTCTTTTCAGGGTTTCCAAAGCGGCATTACGAGGTTGTTTTGTTTTATACACGGCCGCTCTTTCGGCGTTCGTCAATGATCTGAGCGGAGTCGGCACGCGAGACGGAGATCGTTCGAATGACGGGCGGTCCAACCGCTGAAATGTTCGACTCTTCTGTCGAGGCGGGGTCGATGTCTTTGGGCGTGGTTGGGTCGGTGATTTTTTGGAGAACATAGGCATAGGTGGTTTTTGTTGTGGCGGAGACGGCGTCTTCGGGCGGAGTGGTGGTGGAGTCGGAGTCTTCGGGCGAGGTGGCGGTGGGGTTGGCGTCTTCGGGCGGGGTAGCGGTGGAGTCGGCGTCTTTGGGCGGGGTGGCGGTGGAGTCGGAGTCTTTGGACGGGATGGCGGCGATTCTTTTTGCAAAATTGTTCGAGAAGAAATTGGACGCGACGTCCTGTATGTTTTTGCCGCGGACGCTCGTAGTATCGGCGACGAACTTCTTCTCGCAGTCCGAGGAGTCGACGTCTTTTGTCGGATCTGTTTCGGTAGAACTGGTTGTACTTCCGCTATTCCCCAAATGATAGATCGTTCCTTCGGTATCGTTTTTCGTAAGTTTCTCGGAATCTGATTGTACAGACTCTGGAGCACCTTATAGTCAGGATTATACCACGGATATCCTCTGCCTTTCATCACCCGATTCGAATAATTGATAAGTCTCAGTTTTCCTTCGACTGGCTTCGTCAGCCACACGTCTCCTAACGAGCCCTGGTGATCGCTCGCGATCATGTTCGATATTCTTCGCGACAAAACGGCTACGAATCCCGGAGGCATCTTCAGAGCAAACCCAAAATCGATGATCTGTATTTTCTTCGTCGCCGTGTCCACCATGATGTTTTCTCTGTGCAGATCGCCGTGCAAGTATCCGGAGAGCCACATACTGCATATCGCTCGTTCGACGTCTACAAAAAAGTCGACGGGAATCTTTTTCCCGCGAACGAACTTGTCTAGCGACATGTTTCCCGCAAGTGCCATGACGGTGACGGACTCGAGTTTTCTCGGAGATCCCGCGATGAATGACATATAAAATGTGGGCACGTACTTTGATACACATATCGGTTTAGACGCTCTCGGAACCTGTTGACACGGATCGACCGAGAATCGTTTGTGCACGATGTTTTCTCGTATATTGTCCTTGTAAAAATCCTGATCCGATTGATTGTTCTGACGCGCGATCTTGACGACGACTTTCGATCCCATGGCCGGCATGCTCGTTATGATCTTCCCGCCTCCGAAACTGAGCCCTTCTTGGAGCCCTGCCAACGACGACGGTGTGATCTGCATGATGTATGCCGTTCCATACGCCCCGCCACCCAGTTTTTTCGCTCCGTATTTCATCGGATCGAAACGAAATGACCTCTTGGCTCTTTGCTTCGTCAGTTCTTGAGCTTCTCGAATGGGGACGTTCGCAATCGCGCTCTTTGCCGTGATGAGATGCGACGCGTCCGATCCCGGTTGCGGCGATAACTTGTATGACATTTAATGTAATCAATCATTTTTTTTTGATATCGTGAAAACTCGAATAAAAAAATAAAAAATAAAAATAGGATGATTTTGCTGACTAAATTGGGATTTGGGAAATATTCGGATATATTCATGGTCAAAGAAGGGAATTTGTCGTTCGCGATGAAGATTTCCTACTACCGGGAGGAAAACGTGAGAGATTTCATGGAGAAGATGCGCGAGGGCGACGTCGAGAGTGCAAAGAAGATAAAAGACTCTGATGCGATTTCCGTCTCGGCAAGATTCTCGAAGATTGCCAAGAAAATGAAAGAATACAATATTACCCCTCATTTCATAAACGTATACGATTCGAGAGATATCAAAAATTTCGTTGAGAAGATTCCCTTGTTGGCGTCGAGACTCCAGGAGCTTTCGCCGTATCAACGAAAATACAACCACGTCACGTTCATGGAACTGTTCGATTCAGATCTCACGAGTTTCCTCTTGAAGAAAAAATATACGGACGATTTTGTCCGAACGTGTATGTTTCAGGTGCTGTACTCTATCGCGTCCACTCAATTGCTGATATCTGGATGGAGGCATAACGATCTCTCGACGAACAATGTACTCGTAAAAAAGAGTCTCAAAAAAACGTCTTCGTATGATGTTAATGGAAAGTTATTTTTTACCACGTCAAATCACGATATTGTAATCATTGACTATGACTTCGTACATGCCCACACGACAAAACTCGACAATCATCGCGTTCGTTCGGGCAATTTCAGAGTGTCGCCAGAAAAAAACGACTCGTACGATTCTCATTTTTTTCTGAAAAGCGTGTTGAAATGCATCAATAAAAACACTGTTTCTAACATCGATGCGACAAAGAAATTTTTACACGGTTTGAATCTGAAAGAAAACGATCGATACGATAAGGAAATACTCGAATTACATCCTCTCGAGATCCTGAAACATTCGTACTTTGATATTCTTAAAAACGTTGTTATCGAGCCTGGAAAAAAATATACAATGCCACCGAATATCAGTTCTTCTGTTCAAGCACCTTAGCTAATTTGAACAAAACTTTGCTTTGCTTCTCGAGGATCGCCGTCTGAGCCTCGACTGCCTGAGTGTGCTTTTCGAGGCTGTCGGCGATCCTTGTAAGGATATCGGCAATCGTTGAACCTTCGGAAGATACAAAAATGCCGCCGAGGACGTCGACGACGCGCTCCACGGAATTCCCTAGGTCGTCAACCCGAATGAATTCACCGGATTCGTCGTCGAAATCGAACTCGTCGTCGCTGTGGCTTTCGTCGTCGCGATCTTCCGAAGAAAATTCCTCTACTGGGACGATCTCCTCGATTATATCATTCACGTGAACGTCGGTTTCCTCGTGCGCCATTTGTAATCAAACACATTTTATTTATTGATTTTTTACATACGATCACGGGATATAGTCGTCGTCAGACGAAAGCGCGACTCCGGAAAATACTCTCACCGGCTTTTCCCTCGGTTCTCTGAAGGGTTTGACGGGTTTACTCGAGAAAAATTCGTCGTCTCCACCGAAAGATGGCGAATGAATGTCCGACGGAGAACTCAGTCCAGAACCATACGGAGATTCGTCGATGTCGGTGGAAATATGTATTGATAGATCCTCCTCCAAAACTGAGGAAGTTTCGCTGTCGTCCTCGACAGCAGTCACCTCGCCGGCTTCCTTCATGATCTCGAACCATTCCATATCTTGTTTCTTGTATATATCGTTATCGTCCTCGAAATCTTTCTCATCCTCTGGCACAGTAGAAAACAAGCCATCATCTTCCTCATCGTCTTCGTAATGCTTGACGGTGTTTTTCGGCTGCTTCAGAGGAGTGAATTTGGAGTAGTCTAGTTCGTCGTCATCGGGGTTTGCTTGTTTTATCTGTTTCGCTTTTCGTTTTCTCGCGAGTTTTTTGGTCGTTTGTATCACGGGAACGATCGTCTCATCGGTCTTGTGTTTTGTTTGAACGCGGATGAACGACGAAAGCATGACACACGAGGCGATGATGTAGTCACGAAAGAAAATAATTATAGTGGTTTTGACGATATGAGCTCATCTCGTCAAAACCACGTGACAGAGTATCAATTAAACTTGCAGCTCGATGATCTGAAAAGAGCAAAGTAAAGAATATAGAGCACGCCGAAGAACCACGCGAACAGAGCGGAGATGATGCGGATAGGCATGGACTCGCCCTTGGAGCAGTGCCACGACAGATACACTGCGTACGCACTGATCGCGAGAGACAAGATCAATTGCAGCATCGATCCGAACGACCAGTCGCTCTTCTTCTCGACGACCACCACTTTGGTATCGCCTTGTTGCGTCGTCATCAGCTGATCGTAGGTTTCTTTGGGACGTTCGAGAGCTTTTGTCAACAGATACGCGTCCATTCGTATATTCATAACAAAATATTTTTATTTGTGATCACAGTAGCAAAGCGGTGATTACCATGAACCACATCCAGCCCACGAGAACTTGAGCGGTATAAAGCCACGTACCCAAGGAGTTTATCGGCGTTACCGTTCCCATCGCGTTCGATTGCAACATGACGCTCGCATTAATACTGTTTTCCCAGTTCTTGTCCTTGTTATTGTCGTCGGTTTGAAACAAGTTTTTGAACCCTATGAGTCCGTAAACCAACGCAAACACCGTCATGCACAACAAAGAATAAACTACGGGTGCGACCACGGCCCTGCTCGTCAACTTTGCGACGAACTTTTGCATGGCAGGTCCTTGAAGAGCGGCCACGACGGACGACAGTAATTTTGGAGTCATTATTAATATAAAAATATTAAAAAATAAACTGCGAATGTAAAAATATCGCAAATAAAAGAAGATGCGGTATAAATGACGTCGTATATATCCGATGTAATAGCGTATGTCACCGGCGTCTCCTCGGTTTGTCCTCCCAAACTTCCGAGTCGCTTCTTTCGGAACGTTCTTTTCGCTCTTCCTCTCCAGACATCCGTGAAGTGGTCGACGAAGGAAAAGGCTCTCGACTTTTTATCCTCTGTCGCCATGGGAAATCCCGATCAAGTGTCGCATTATCTTCCTGAAATCGTCCCGATATTGTCTGAATGCATGCTGGATCTGCGCCCGGCCGTCAAACTTGCTGCAAAACGCGCGCTCGGCAATTGTTGCCTGTCCATAGGGAACAAAGACATCGAACCCCTCGTCCCGCATATAATCGATGCGATCTCCGACGCGAGCAAAATACCGGAATGCATACATCAGTTGTCCGCGACCACGTTCGTCCAAACCGTGGATTCGCGCACTCTCGCTGTTCTCGTGCCTCTCCTCTGCAGAGGTATCGTCGACAGGACGACCGTCGTCAGACGCAAGACATGTGTCATCATCAACAACATGGTCAAACTCGTGGAAAATCCGTCTGACTCGTACGATTTTTCAAACAAGCTCGTTGATGATGTTAAAAGTGCGATGGAGAGTATGTCGAATCCAGAAGCTCGCACTATTGCAACGAGTTGCTACGAGTATCTCATCACGCTTCAAAAGAGCGTTTGTTTAGATAGAACGTTTGATGATATTCTGAGTGTGGTATCCAACATCCGTGTAGATCATCCTGAAATTATAGCTGGCGTGGTAGACTGCCTCGTTCGCACAAAGGAGACGACCAAATCCGTGTGGTCAGAAGCTCTATTATCGTTAGTCGACGAATCTGTCGTCTCTCGGTTGTACGAGATTTTTGAATTCGATGCCAAACACGTGACAGAGAAAGAAATAGAAGAAGGGGAAGATTTGTGCGATTGTGAGTTCTCCCTCGCGTACGGAGGTAAAATCCTCTTGAACTCCACCCGTCTCAACATAAAACGCGGAAATCACTACGGTCTCATAGGACCTAACGGAGCTGGTAAAAGTACCCTGATGCGCGCCATCGCGAATGGACAATTAGAAGGATTTCCGGATGCGTCGGCATTACGTACCGTGTACGTAGAACACGATTTAGACTCGTCTCTGTCCGAAAAAACCGTACACGATTTCGTTATGGCAGATGAGAAAGTCATCGAGTCCAGCTCTCGTGAACGAATTATGGACTGTCTCGAGTCCACCGGGTTCGATGAAAAAATGCGTAAAACGCCTATCAAATCACTCTCTGGCGGGTGGAAGATGAAACTCGCGCTCACTCGTGCGATTCTTTTAAACGCGGACGTGCTACTAATGGACGAGCCGACAAATCATCTCGATGTTGCCAATGTCGATTGGCTCGCATCGTACTTGAAAAATCTAAAAAACGTATCATCTCTCATCGTGTCTCACGATTCTGGGTTTTTAGACAAGGTTTGTTCCGCGATCATTCACTATGAAAAGAATCTGAAACTCACCAAGCACGTGGGAAATCTTTCTTCTTTTGTCGAAAAACGACCAGAAGCTGCCGCGTACTACGACCTAAAAGATGCGACGACGAAGTGGACGTTTCCAGAACCTGGATTTCTGGAGGGTATCACATCGAAAGATCGTGCTATCATGAAACTGCGTGACGTATCTTTTGCTTATCCTGGGGGTAAGTTCATTTTTGAAGGAGTGAACTCACAGGTGTCTATGAACTCGAGAATAGGAGTTACTGGACCGAACGGGGCAGGAAAGTCTACTCTCATAAAAGTTCTTACAGGAGAAATGATGCCAACGTCAGGTACGGTGTGGAAGCATCCAAATATGAGAATGGCATATGTCGCACAACACGCGTTCCATCATATTGAAAATCACTTAGATATGACCCCAAACCAATACGTTCAATGGAGATATGCGAGTGGACAGGACTTAGAAGCCGTCGACAGATCCGACCGACAGGCAGGAGATATTGAAAAAATGTACGAAGTCAAAATAGTTGACGGCGTCAAAAAGTATCTAGACCGTATAGAAGGCAAAAGAAAATTCAAACGTACGTACGAATACGAAGTTTTATGGAAAAATGAAGAAAAATCTTCCTGGATGTCTCGTGAAACACTCGAAAATCTTGGTTTCCAAAAACTTCTCAACGACATCGATGCGAAGGACGCCGCTTCTAACGGGCTTTTAGGAAGACCCCTGACAGCCAAAAACATAGAAGAACATATGACGGACCTCGGTTTGGACCCGGAATTCACGACACACTCTAGGATACGAGGTCTTTCAGGGGGGCAAAAGGTAAAACTCGTCATAGGAGCCGCGTTATGGCAACATCCTCACGTCATAGTACTCGACGAGCCGACAAACTTTCTAGACAGAGAGAGTTTGGGGGCTCTTTCATCGGCGCTAGAATCTTTCGGAGGAGGCGTCGTCGTCATTTCTCACAGCACAGAATTCGTGAAATCTGTGTGCTCCGAGATGTGGACCGTAGGAAACGGAAAAGTTGAGATTACTGGCCAAACCGCCCCCTTGGAGATGTCCAAGATAGAAGTGAAGAGAGAGACCGAGTACACTGACGCACTCGGAAACACTCACAAAATAAAGGAGGCCCCTCGAGAGTTATCCAGACAAGAAAAGAAAAAACGCGCAAAAGAAAGAAAAATGAGACGAGCTCGTGGGGAAGAAGTGACGGATAGCGAAGACGATGCGTGTGTATTACATTAATTTAGATGGTGTTAAAATGAGTTATGTTTCTATCACACAGGCGGCAAAAGAAACTTGTGGTAAAGTCTCGCCAATGAGACAACATAAATTAATATCACAGAGTATAAAATCTAATGGAACTAAAAAATGCAGAGCAGGATATATATGGTTTTATGATTAATTTGCAAATGCAAGTCCACCCCAAGGACTTTCTTTAATATTTCTATTAAAGTCGGAGCACACCTTAAGCTCTCATCGGAGTCTGCCAAACTCCTCGAACCCACACCCTTCTGCTCTCTGAACGGTCTTCCATAGACTGGCATAGCGTCCTTAGGAAGAGTCGCTGCGGATTGTCCATTGTATCATCTTTGTTGTTATTTCGCTCGAGGTCATTACCCTGAGTATCCGCTCATTTCTTTCAAAATGAGGATCGAAAACAAAGCTTTAGGAGTTTCCCGCAAATTGAATGTGTTGCAAGATCACAATGATCTCACTAGCAAGTTATATATCGAATCGTATATCCGATTCAACCGAGACATTACACTGTTTATCCATGAATGTTTGTTCTCGGAACATTCTATGGCAGCTTGCTGTTGGGCACAGGTGAAGTTTATGCCCGCCGCGACGCGGAGGATGTTGTAGTTAGGAGCATAAATGAGGAATTGACCAGACGGCAAGTTAGCATTCAAAACCATCTGCAACTGGGCAGAATCGTAACGAGTAAAGTTTGCGGATCCGTTCGGTTGTTTGCTGTCGATGTCTTCCAGAGCAAACGAATACAGGTAAATGCTCTTGGAAGGAACACGGTAACTGTGCTGGTAAGGTTGCACCAATCTGAAGTACGCACCAGGGCGAGCGCTGAAACGTTCGCTTCCGTTGATGAGGAGCGTCATGGACTCTATGATTTCTGCGGACGTGTTCCCAGGGATCTGATAATCGAAAATATCGTTCCCGTTCACCGCGTCTCCCTGTTCGTAAGCACTTGCCGCCTGATACGCGATGATGAGACATTTGACGGGATGATTGAAGTTCAACGTAAACTTCCGGTTGGTCGTCCCGTTCGGCGCGCTCGGAGCGGTCACCGGTTCTGACCCCTGGAATTGAAGCTGCGTCACGAGGTACTCGTGTTGGATCTCCGACATGCGAATGCGTTCGGGAGCGTCGAGGAATATGTAATCGCAGTACAACTTGAACTGTGTGATGCTCAACGGATTCGACCCAACCATAGACGTCAAGCTCGTGACAGGGTAGTTGCATTTAACGCAATTCAAATAACTGTTTATGTCGAAGTTGAGCTTGATATCGTGATAAGAGAGGGCGACGAGGGGTAAATACTGACCCGGATTGGTATTGTAGCAAAACTTCAGAGGGACATAGTACGTGCCTCCTTGCGCCTGTGTAATGTCCCAGTTCTGATTGTAATACGTCGGGTCGTACCTGCCGACCATCGTGTTGTATCCTTCCAGGTGTTCGGCGGTTTCCGTGAGCTCCGACCATATGTCCCACCAGTTCGAATAATGCTTGTCGATGCGCTGACCTCCGAGCTGCAACTCGATAGAATTGAACAACGCGAGACCTATGCCGTTGACATATCGCAAATTTGCCGTCGGAATGTAAAAATTGTTTATGGACGGGTACGACAAATTAGGCGTGGCGACCATGTACGGCCACGTATAAATGTTTCCGGAATACTGAGACGTATTGTAAATATTTGCCACGTTTGCGCTCGCATAATAAAAGCCGTTCACGTTGCTGTACGCAGCGATGAGGTTACTGTATCGATTATTACCCGCATCGTACGTCTGCCAGTAGTTTCCGCTCGGATCGGTGAACACGTTGCTCATCGTGAGCACGTTCGACGCATTCGCGGTTATATTGCTGCCGTACTGAACGGGCGGAGTCGGAGTTATATTATACCCCAGCAGCGATGGCAGCGTGACTTCGATCCATATAGGACCCGCGAGATCGCCGTTCCGTGAAATCGTACACGTCGGAAATTTCCCGAAATCCGTCGTGCCGTCCATCGCCTGCTGGATAGATTCCATCGCAAAGTTCGTATATCGACGATATATAGCCTTGAAAAACGTGATCTGAGGATTTCCCGTGAGATAGACGTCCTGTGCACCGTAGGAAACCAATTGCGATATGGCTCCGGGCATTCTTTATTAATACAATTTTTATTTTTTTATCGTTTTTTTATCACCACACATGTTTATAGAAAACGTCGATAAATATATCGACGTTTTGCTCAAAGACCAAAACAGTCATTTTGCCGTCCCGATGAAGACGAACCGTGAAAGCTGCAGACCTCGTTCGACCAGGGAAAATATACACTCTTTGAATAAACACTCAAAGTTTTCTAAGAAAACTAATCTCGAAAAAAGAAAAAAGATTTTTTTCTACCTAGTAAAGAGCCGTGAATTACTACTAGGTAGTCGTGGAAGCTGCAGACCTCGTTCGACCAGGCGAAATATACACACTTTGAATAAATACTCAAAGTTTTCTTAGAAAACTAATCTCAAAAAAAGAAAAAAGATTTTTTTCTACCTAGTAAAGAGCCGTGAATTACTACTAGGTAGTCGTAAAAACAATTTAAATAATATACTAATTTATTTCATACAATGAAAACATATAATATCACTGTTCATTTGTGTGGTTGTGGATATGAGACACATGATAAAAGCAATGCAAATAAACATAGAAAAGTAGACTGTGGCCACGAGATGACTGCGTCATCCGTAGAGATGATTACGAAAACCGATCATCTGGAGGCACTGGCCAAAGCCAGTGGGGTCACGAACAATAACACCACCGGGGATCAATGTATCATCGATCAGAGCATCACGAACAATATCAATCTGGTTCTTCCGGAGCACACGACCAAGGAAGACTTCGTGTTGTATCTCGAGACGCTGAACGGAATAGGTTACAGATCCGATCCGCAGATCATGCAGATGCCGGGGAAGTTGCTGATGACCATCAGGGGGCCCGAAGTGACTCCTGGGGCTCTCATCGAGCGCAAGAACAAGATCATAGAGAAGCTTCCGGACGGAAGCGAACGCGTGATACCGAAGAGCAAAGCCGCGAAGATATACACGTGCGAGGCCATCGACGCCCTGTGTCAACGATCTCCAGATCCGAGCGTCGACACGTTCATGGAAAAACACCGAGGCACGAATCGGGTCAAGATGTCGGTGTCGGACGCCGCAAAGCTGCGAATAAGCAATCCGAAGAAGTATCACAACGCTGTTCCGGACGCCGCAAGGGCAACGCTCGACAAGATGGAACAGCACACCGGCGATTACCTAGACAAGATCACGACCGCGAACAAAGACAACGGGTTTTTATAAAGTTATAAACGTCCCACTACCTTGTCTGCGACGACCTTTACGAGCTCGACGGGTTTTTTGACTACCAACGTCGGACACGAGTGATCCTCGGGAAGCCGATGACTCGCGCAGAATGTCTTCTCGCACTGGCATGCGAACCCCAGGATCCCTACTTTCTTCTTGCACACGTAACAGCAGTTCATAGGATTATAATATAATCAAATAATAAAAATGAACTCCGTCGATATACGCGCTCTCATAAAGATCGCGTTCTTCATGATCGCGATCGACGCTGTATGGATATCTCTCGTCGCCGGGAAGTCGTTTTCAAAGATGACGGAGAACATTCAACGCAGTCCGATGATCGTCAGACCGCTCGGCGCGATCGTCGCGTACGTCGCGATGACTCTGCTGTTCTTCACTTTCAGAAACGATCTCACGCTCGTCAAGGCGTTTTTGCTCGGCTCGTTGGCGTATGCGATATACGATTTCACGAATTACGCGTTATTCTCCAATTGGAAACTCGAGACCGCGATTATTGATGTTATATGGGGTGGGACGCTCTTTGCCCTCGTGAAACTGTTCACCGACATGATACAATGAGGACGTTTGATCTTGGCAAAACTGTGACGCATAAAAAATAATATTTTATACTGTAAATGATTCAAAGGGTCGTCGAGTTTGTGAAAAATAATTGGATATTCATCGTGATCGCGATCGCCGTCGTCGTCCTCATGAACATGATGTATAACACGGACAATGAGTACGAGGGATGCTCCACGTGTTCTCTCGGTGCCGCCGGCGTGCTTATTGATACCGAAATTTCCGGTTGCTCCACGTGCAGCGCGGGAGACGCAGGCGTTCTTGTTGATACCGAAACGACGCCAGCGACGGAAATGTACAACATGCCTGACAATTATTATGAAACTCCCATGCAGATAGCGGACACGATCGCGGGCGTTGCACATAACGTCGACGAAACTGAGGCCGTCGTTCAGGATAGAGAGGACGATACCGTTATCATCGATCCTACTGACTATGCAGCTCAGAGTGACGATCAGCTTGTGGCAGATTTTTACGGAGACGACGAAATCGATTACAAAAAACGCGAAGAAATACGCACCATCCGGTTCTTGCCGATCGACATGTACATGGACGACGGCTCGTTCACTCTGTTGTGATGTTTTCGTTCTTGAGAACTACCCAGGAACCACGTCTGTACATTATCTTTACATGCCGTGCTTTTCTTCGTAGACACGACATGAAAATGCCTGTCGCAATGCATGCTGCTGCTGCTATCATTATCATTTTTATTGATAAATATTTATTAATAAAAAAATAATACAATAGATAAAGAATGTCATCATCCGGCGGCGGATTGGCACAGCTTGTTGCCTACGGTGCCCAGGACGTATATCTCACGGGAAAGCCACAGCAATCCATCTGGAGACAAAAATATATGAGAAATACGAACTGTGCGATAGAAAGCATACAACAAACTCTTGCCGGTGACGTGAATTACGGATCGTCGGCAACCGCCACGTTGTCACGCTCGGGCGATCTTATATGCGGTCTCATGGCACAGGTCACTCTGACACGTGGCACCGGAAATGCATACTATCCTGCGGAGGCACTTTTCAAAAACATCGAGCTCAAGATAGGAGGCCAGCAGATCGATTATTTGTACTCGAATTGGAACAGAGCATATACGCAACTGTATTATGATGCAAAGCAGTTGCAATCGTATCAAGATGCCGTGGATTTCGGAAACGAAGTTCAGGGGCAGCAGAGAACGTTTTTCTTTCCCATTCCTCTGTTCTTTTCCAACGTGAATACGCAACTCGCCTTGCCTCTCATCGCCTTACAGTACCACGAAGTCGAACTCAAGTTTGATTTTGCGAGCGCCTCGGAGATGAACGGAGTGGACACGTCTATTCCTCCGGTCGTGAAATTGTACGCCGATTACGTTTTTCTCGACAGTCCAGAAAGAATTTGGTTCGCACAGAACCCGCACGAATACCTCATCACACAACTGCAATATCAAAGCATGGGCATTCAGTTCAGCAATTCTGCTATTCTGCGGTATAGCATTCCTCTGAATTTCAATCATCCCACGAAGATGATCACGTGGGTGACGACTCAACCCGGATACCCCGGACAATTCACGGCACTCGGAGGTGAGACGGATGATAACACGGCCGCACCTATTTATTCGGCGGTGCTTCAACTGAACGGAAGAGAACGCTTTTCGGAACGTCCGGGAAAGTACTTCAAAAACGCACAACCGTGGTTGGCACAAAACGGCAACTTTACGTCATCCGGAATATATTCGTATCATTTCGGTATGAACAATACACTGAATGTCAATACGACATACACGAGCGGTACGCTGAACTTTTCGAGAATAGACAACGCAACTCTCGTTATCAAGACAAAACAAGCAAATCTACCTTTTCCTGTACCACCTGGTACGTTTACAACGGAGGCTCAGACATACGAAATTACCGCAAATATAAACGCGGTCGAAGTGTACGCTCTCAATTACAATATTCTTCGTGTGATGTCGGGAATGGCAGGTCTCGCATATGCAAATTGAATATCAAGTTTATATATATACAACCGTCTATCTCGATGTGAACGTCTTAATAAATAAAATAAAATAGTAAATAAAGAACACGAATGGCATCAAGCACATTCAAAAATAATCTACTCAAATATGGATGGATAAATTCGGATACTGGTGACATGAGCTTGCCAGGGAATCTCGTATGTGAAAATCTCATTGTTCCAGGGAACGTCATCGCGAACGTCATCGCCATTTTACCACCAACGGCTTCTCTGGATGTTACGGGAAACGTCACGGGATCGTGGATCAGAACAGGCCAGGTAAACGTATCTGGAAATATCGTGGCAACAAACTTTATCGGAAATGGTGCTGGTTTGACGGGTGTGACGAGCACGTTACCCGGTGTAGCATCGTTGGACGTCAGAGGAAACGTGATAGGAAGTTATGCTAACGTGGCAAACGTCATCGCGACTTCTGGAAATATCGGGAACGTGATCCTTCAGGGAGGAAACGTCACCGCGTCGTTCTTCTTTGGCAACGGAGCAGGTCTTACAGGCATCTGTTATGCTAACGTGGCAAACGTCATCGCGACTTCTGGAAATATCGGGAACGTGACGTTGGCGGGAGGTAATATTACCGCGACCACGGGGAACGTCGGGAACGTGATCCTTCAGGGAGGAAACGTCACCGCGTCGTTCTTCTTTGGCAACGGAGCGGGTCTCACTGGCATCTCGGGATCGAGCAACATCACGGGAACCGTCCAAAGCATTGACACTCGAGGCAACGTCATCGGAAAT